>WNGH01010873.1_pt1 | contig 10362 bp, 9 predicted proteins | sample 5400631 | NCBI WGS metagenome assembly WNGH01 (sample SAMN13153373, study PRJNA577476) | soil metagenome | isolation source: 115 cm soil or saprolite under Garry oak tree replicate 1 | place: USA:California | collected 2016-06-15 | reverse complement strand
CCCGTTAGCGGTGTTCCACACCCGCGCGGCTGTGCTACAAGTAACTGCCCCGCCATGTTAAATGAAAACCAGCTTCACTTAACGGCCGCCTCAGGAATTTTCGTATTCACGGCGCGACTTTGAGCAGCCAGGCCTACTCTCGCGGGGTGCAGCAGAATCCGGGGCTGACGCTCGTCCAGCGGCGCCCCGTCGTGGTCACCGGGCTCGGGTTCCAGACCTGGGGTCCGTTCATCGCCTTCGCGACCGCCGCGGCGATCGTGTCCCTCGTCTTCATCGCCTGGACGTACAAGCGCTGGGTCAGCGAGGACGTGACCATCGGTGTCGACGACATCGGCGAGGCCGTCGCGGCCCTGATCGCCGCCGGCAGCTGCGCCTTCGCGGCGGGGCGCAACCAGGGCCGCGTCCGCCTGGCCTGGACCTTCTTCGCCTTCTCCGCGCTGGCGTGGGGAATCGGCGAGATGATCTGGTCCTGGAACGAGGTCGTTCGGCGAGAGTCGCTGCCGTTCCCCTCCATCGCGGACGCCGGCTACATGCTGGCCATCCCCCTCGCGATCCTCGGCGTCTTCGCGTTCACCTCAGCGCCGACCCGCCTTGCGACGCGCGGCGAGACCCTGCTCTCGGGGGCCATCGTCGCTCTCTCCCTGCTCTTCATCGGTTGGATCTTCGGTCTCGGCAAGGTGTACGAAACCTCGGCGTCGTCGCCTCTGTCCCTGCTCATCTCGCTCACCTACCCCGTCGGAGACATCGTCACCGCGACCGTGCTGGTCGTCGCCTTGCGCCGGGCGAGGCGGGGCGCGGTCGGGCGTTTGCTCCTGCTCCTCGGTGGACTCGCCTGCAATGCGCTCGCGGACAGCGCGTTCACCTACCTGACCGCCAACGGCACATACGGCGCGTCGGGCAGCGTCCTGGACGCCGGATGGTTCATGGGCTATCTCCTGATCGCGCTTGCCCCGTTGTGGCCGGCCCGAACGCCCGACGCGGATCGGGAAGAAGGGCCGATCGGGCTCTGGCAGCTGGCCCTACCCTGGGTGGCGGTGCTCGCCGGCGCGCTCGCCGTCGTGTACCTCGCGATCAACGGCCGGTCCCTCGACCAATTCGAGACCGTGCTCGCGGGCGGGCTCGGCATCCTGTTCGTCGCCAACCAGGTGCTGACGCACAGGGACTCGCTGGACCTGCTGCACAAGAGCCGCTACGCGGAGGGCCAGGTGTCGCGCCGCAACGCCCTGCTCAACGAGATCATCACGCACGCCCCTCTGGGCATCGCGCGGGCGGGAATCGACATGAGCGTCATCGATGTAAACCCCCGGATGGCCGCGTTGCTGCGGACGCTCCCAGAGAAGATGGTCGGCACGCCCGTCGCCAGGTACCTGCACCCGGACGAGTTCGAGCGCGTCTTCGCGGTCTTTCAACCACTGTGGAGGGGCGACGTCGACAGCATCGAGTCCGAGACCCGGGCGATCCGCGCCGACAACACCGAGGTGTGGCTCCACTGGAGCGCGACCGCGGTCCGCAACCGGCTGGGCAAGATCGAGTACTTCCTCGTCATGTACGAGGACGTGGACGCCGAGCACGCCGCCAATGAGGCAGCCGCCGCGCACCTCGCCGGGCTGGAGCGCCTGAACAAGCTGAAGAGCGAGTTCGTATCCCTGGTCAGCCATGAGTTCCGCACCGCGCTCGTCGGCATCTCAGGCTTCAGCGAGATGATCCGGGACGAGGAGGTCACGCTCGAAGAGGCGAAGAGCTACGCGGCGGACATCAGGAGGTCGACCTGGTCGGTCTGGTCGAGGATGCCGTCGACAGGGCGCGCGCGACCAGCGCCCGCCACTTCATCGTGTGCAGCTTCGACGGCCGCCCCTCGGTGCAGTGCGACCCCGACCGGATCGCGCAGGTCGTCTCCAACCTGCTCAGCAACGCGATCAAGTACTCGCCAGACGGCGGCGAGATCGCGGTCACAAGTGTCACCAGCGAAGGCCAGATCGACATCAGCATCCGCGATCACGGCATCGGCATCGCGCCGGAGTTCAAGCAGCACCTGTTCACCCGCTACGAGCGCTACGAGAAGGCGCCCAGCAAGATCCTCGGCACCGGGCTGGGGCTGGCCATCACGCGCCAGATCGTGGAGATGCACGGAGGCAAGGTCTGGGTGGACAGCGAGCAGGGCCAGGGCTCCGACTTTCACTTCACGCTGCCGATCAAAGCAGCGGTCGTCGCCGAGGTGTCGAAGGCCTCCTAGCGGCTTCCGCTATCTGTCCAGGAATTCCTGGACGAGGGACTGGAAGTGGTACACCCCGTTCTCACGCAGCGCCGAGAACCGGCCGCGGTCGTACGACCGCGAGCGCAGTCCGCGCTGCACCTGCTCGCACACCGCGATGTCCTCCTGCTGGATCTCGTCGGAGAACGCGATCGTCTGCTGCATCGACTCCCAACCTGAGCCCGTGCCGGGCTCGGCGAAGTACCACTCGAAGATGGTCCTCGTGCGGTCGGGACCGTTGGGCAGGACGACGTTCGTGCTGAGGTTGTCCTGGTAGATGTTCAGCATCGTGTTCGGGAAGATCCAGTAATAGAGGGCGTTCTCCTCAGCTCCCGGCATGCGGATGTAGCGGCGGTCTCTTCCGGGCACTTCGCCCGGCTTGAGCTCTCGAATCGGCGCGTGCTGTTTCGAGTAGTAGCGGAACGTCTCGACGAGGTAGTTGTCGTACTCGAGCTCCTTGAACAGTCCTGGGTGCGCGATCGGCAGGTGGTAGCCCTCGAGGTAGTTGTCAACGTACACCTTCCAGTTGCACGCGATGTCGTAGTCGCGGCGCTCGATGGGCCGCATCGAGTCGAGGTCGTAGCCGGCCTTCGCGATCTCCGATGGGATGGCGCCGATCCAGTCGGCGAGCGGCGACGCGTCCGGGTCGAGGTTGGCAAACACGAATGGACCGAGCGTGTCGACGCGCACGGGCACCAGACCGAAGTCCGCCTCGTCGAAGTCCTCGGTCCCCTCCATCTCGCGCGCCGTCTGCAGCCCGCCGTCGAGGCCGTAGACCCAGCCGTGGTAGCCGCACTGCAGTGACTTGCGGTTGCCGCGCGTGGTCACGACCTGCGCGGCGCGGTGGCGGCATACGTTGTAGAAGCCGCGCAGCTTTCCGTCCGGCGCGTGCGTGAGGAGGATGGGCTCGTCGAGGATCGTCGCGGGCCTGAAGTCACCGGGCCTCGCCAGCTCGCTGCGGTGCGCTACGAGCTGCCAGGTGCGGGCGAAGATGCGGTCCTTCTCGCGCTCCAGCACTGCCGGGTCTAGGTACATCTCCGACGGCAGCGTCGACGCCCTCGCGACGTCAGTCTGATTCGGATGTGCACCCCCCGCGACCTTCATGCGCCAACATTGTCGCGCGGTGCCGGCTTCCCGCAGGACGCTTCTGGAAGGTCCGGCTGCGCCCCTCAGTCCTTCAGGTAAGGACGGATCATCTTCCCCAGCTCGTCCAGCTTCTTCAGCGCCGAGTCGCGGCCGTCGGGCGGCACGTACCAGATGAGCCGTTCGACGCCCACCCTGGCCAGCCGTTCGATCTCCTCCGCGCTCGCCTTCGGGTAGTAGGTGACCGGGATCGGGTCCCGGCCGGCGGCCTTCGCCATGCGCTGCAGCTCGGGGATGCGCTCCACGACGTCGCCGCGGTTGGGCATCCAGCCGTCGGCGTAGCGGACCACGCGCTCCAGGACCTTGGGCCCGCTTCCGCCGAGGATGACAGGCGGGTGCGGCTTCTGCATCGGCTTGGGGAACGACCACATCGGGCCGAGGTCGACCATGTCGCCGTGGTACTCGGCCGGGTCCGTGGTCCAGATCGCCTTGATCGCCTCGACGCGCTCACGCAGGAGCTTCCAGCGGGTGCTGAAGTCGGTGCCGTGGTCGGCCATCTCCTCGCGGTTCCAGCCGCCCCCGACGCCGAAGATGAACCGGCCGCCCGAGATGACGTCGAGGCTCGCCGCCTCCTTGGCGGTGTGGATGGGATCGCGCTCGATGAGCAGGCAGATGCCGGTGGCGATGCGGATGGTCTTGCTTGCGAGAGCCGCGGCGGTGAGGGCGACGAACGGGTCCATGGTGTGCCAGTAGTGCTTCGGCAGGTCGCCTCCCGCCGGCCATCGCGAGAGGCGGCTGGTCGGGATGTGCGTGTGCTCAGCGACCCACAGCGACTCGAACCCGAGGTCTTCGGCCGACGGCGCCAGCTCGGTCAGCGAGATCGCGTACTCCGTCGGGAAGACAGCGACGCCGAACTTCATATCCCGAATCGTAGAGGCAGTTCCCTCTCCCCCTTGGGGGAGGGGGATCGAAGGGGAGGGGCGTCAGGCTAGAGCCAGACGGGTCCTCCGAGTCACGTCGAGCGCGCTTAGCAGCGCGTTGACGGCGCGTGGGTCGAGGCGCGCGCCGGCCTCCGCGATGAGCACGCGCCTCGCCTCGGCGTCACTGCAGGCCAGCCGGTAGGGCCGGTCTGACGTCAGCGCGTCGTACGTGTCCGCGACCGCGACGATGCGCGCCTCGATGGGGATCGCCTCAGCCTTCAGGCCGTAGGGATACCCGCTTCCATCCAACCTCTCGTGGTGATACAGCACGGCCAGCACCTCGCGCCGCGACTGGCCCGCGCGGTCGAGCAGGGTCAGGCCCATCTCGGGGTGCGTGCGCATGAGGTTCCACTCCGCGTCGTCGAGCGGCGAGTGCTTGCCCAGCACGTTGTCCGGGATGCCGAGCTTGCCGATGTCGTGCATGAGGCCGGCGCGGGCGAGGACGCGCAGCTCCAACGCGCTCATCGAGAGCTGCCGGCCGATGTGCACGCACAGCCGCGCCACGCGCATGTTGTGCGCGCGGGCCTCGCGGTCCTTGATCCTCAAGCCGAGGGCCATGACCGCGTCGAAAAAGCCTCTCAGTTGGTGCTGTACCGGCGGATGTACAGACAAGGCACCTCTTCCCCCTCTCGGGAATGCTTTCTTACAAACGTTCATGTCCTCAACGGTCGGAAGCGCGTTCCGGGTCGCTGAGGCTATCTTTCGTAGCCGCAAGCCGCGCGCTACTGTAACGCCGAATTGAGCTCGGCGCAAAGCGCCGCCGTCGGGCAGGGCTCGGCCGACGGCCAGTTTCGCTGAGACGGGAGGGGGCTTAAGCCTCCGAGAATTCCAGGCAGCGCACCCCTGTCATGTCGATCCAGTAGCGCCCGCCGCCGCGCACGATCTTCATCAGCACCTGTTCGCAACCAGGGCAGCGCACCACCGTCCCGGGCGCGCGCACGTACACCTGCACCCGTCCGACCTCGTTGACCGCGCCGCATGAAGCGCAGGTGCCCACCGCGGCCGTCATCTCGACGGCGAAGATCTCGCGCAGCAGTCCGCCGATCGCGTTTCCATCCAGCCGTGCTTGCTCGATTTTCATGCCGTTCCTCCTGTGGCGCCGAACCTTTCCGTCTTGATCGAACGCGGCTCGTAGCCCATCGCCACGAGCAGCTGCGACGCGGCCTCGACGAAGGGCGTCGGACCGCAGATGAAGACCGCGGGGTCGTCCTGCTTCGGCCACGTGACCTCTAGCAGCATCGCCTCGTCGATCCGCCTCGTGTAACCAGTCCAGCCCGCCGGCTTCTCACGCGTGAGCGTGTGGAAGACGGTCAGGCCGTCGCCCGCGGCGCCGAGTCGAGAGAGCTCCTCGCGATAGATGATGTCGGCCTGCGTCCGCGAGGAGAAGAGAAGGCGGGCCGGCACGGTCGACTCGATGTTCGCCCGGTGGCGAAGCATCGCCATCAGGGGCACGACGCCAGAGCCCCCGGCGATCAGCAGCAGCGGCCTGTCGCCATCGCCGCGCCAGACGAAAAAGCCGCCGATCGGACCCCGCAGCTCGAGCTTGTCCGTCACGCGCAGCTCGCCGACCAGGTACGGCGAGACCTCGCCGTCGTCGAGGCGCTCGACCGTGAGCGCAAGCCGCGGATCGTCAGGCGCGGACGCGATCGAGTAGCTGCGCTCCGTCTGGTAGCCGTCGTCCGCGGTCAGGCGGACGTCGACGTGCTGGCCCGCATCGTGTCCCTGCCAGTCCGGGACGTCGAGGTAGAGGCTCGAGACCCGCGCCGTTTCCTGGACGACTTCGGCGAGGGTGCCGAACTGCCACTTGAGGGGTCCCCGCGAGCTCACGCCGAAAGCTCGGACGTCGTAGCGATCTCTAGTCTCCCCAGTACCGCTGCTCTCGCCAGGGATCCCCGCGGACGTGGTAGCCGTTCGACTCCCAGAAGCCAGGGTGCTCTTCCTTCTGCAGGCGAATGCCGCGCACCCACTTGGCGCTCTTCCAGAAGTACAGGTGCGGCACGAAGAAGCGCACCGGGCCGCCGTGCTGCGGCTCGAGGGGCTGGCCGTCGAACTCGTAGACGACCCAGGCCTTGTTGCCGGTGACGTCGTCGAGCGCGAGGTTGGTCGTGTAGCCGCCGTCGGAGTAGACCGTCGTGAAGTCCGCGGCGGTCTCGACTCCCTCCATCAGCGTGTCCACCGACACGCCCTTCCACGTGGTATCTAGCTTCGACCACTTCGTGACGCAGTGGATGTCCTTGGTGACGGTGTCCGCGGGCAGCGCGGCGAACTCCTTCCACGTCCACCTCCTGGGCTCGTCGATCTCGCCCTCGATGGAGAAGGTCCACTGGTCGAGGTTGACGTGCGGCGTCGGACCCGCCGACAGCACCGGGAAGTCCGTCACCACGTACTGGCCCGGCGGCACGCGCGAGCTCGAAACGGTGTCTCGCCGCTTGCCTTTGAAGCCCCGCGAGACGAAGCTCACGCCGAGCAGTATCGCTCAGTAGGTGGAGATGTTGTCGAACCGGGCCACGTCCGTGGTGGCGACGTTGGAGCCCGCGGCGATCTTGAAGGTCACGGCCGTCATCGGGAACGGATCGGGCATCGACGCCAGCGTGATCCACGCGCCGGGAGACGTGGCGCCACTTGCGTATTCCCAGTACAGGGTTCCGCCAGTCTCACGGAATCGCAACCACTGCATCGCTGTCGCGGAGTAGGCGGGCCAGGTTGGCGTCAGGTTGACCTCACCGCTTCCCTTGTTGTACCAGGCGGTCATCGCTCCGCCCGCAATGAAGAAATACACGTAGTGGGTCGAGTCGAGTGACAGAAATGTCTTCGTCTCACCGTAACTCGCTCCGCCGAGACCGTTGTTCGCGGCACGCTTGACCTGCACCTGCACGCATCTTCCGGTCTGGTCGTAGGCAACAGAGCTCTGCAAGGTTCCTTTCGTCCACGTCGTCGTTGCTGGGTGCGTGATCTCGAGCCCCTGGTTCGCCGCGGCGACGGTCGAGCCGTCCTGGACCACCGTCCACCTGGCCGGGTCGATCGTGTTGCTGTCGAAGGTGTCGTTCGGACCCGGCGCAGAGGTCGACAGCGTCATGAACGTGAAGTCAGTCGATGTGGCGAGGTTGCCGGCGGCATCACGGCTCTTGACGCGGTAGTGATAGGTCGTGGCGGCGGTCAGCCCTGACATCGTGACCGAGTGCGAAACGACGAGCTGTGTGTTCAAGGAACTGCTCGAGCCGTACGAAGACGTGACTCCGTAGTCGACCTGGGAGTCGGACCCCTCGTCTGTCGTCCAGCTCACCGTCGCCGCGCCGGAGAGGACGGCCCCGGCCGACACGCCGCTGATCACCGGTGGCGTCGTGTCCGGGGGCGCAGACGGCAGCGTGTCGAGCAGCGCCTCGATGGCGGAGTCCAGCGACGTCGCGTCGGTGAGGCTGAGGTAGTACTGGTTGCCCGCACCGAGAGTGAAGACGTTGGCGCCGGCACTGTCGATGGCGTTGGTGCCCGGACCGACCTCGGTCAACAGCGTGTCGGCAGGCCGAACCGCGTGATAGAGCGCGGTCAGGTCGTACGAATAGATCCAGTTGTTCGGGCCGACGAACGCCTCATACGCGGCGCGTACCGGCGAGCTTGCGGGATGGACGCTCGAGATCGTCTGGCCCGTGTGCACGGCGTCTCCGACCTCGATTCCCGACCACGAGATCTTCGTGGGCCAGCTGGAGGCGACGTTTTGCGCCGCGGCCGGATTGCCGACCAGGTTGTTCTCACCGCCATGGCTTGGATAGCCGCCGCCCATGATCACCAGCGCCCTCACCTTCTGGGAGATCAAGTCACGCCCGGTGAGCGGGCTGATGGAATCGGGCGGAGAGTTCAACAGCGTCGAGAGGTTTTCCTCGTAGCCGGTGGCGATCATGACCACGCTTCCGTTGGGTGCCGCGGCAAGGGCGCGGCGGTAGACGTTCAGCGCCGGGTCCGGCGCGGGTGTCGCTGCCGAGGCATGCTGGGCGCATGGCCCGATGAAGTCGTACTGGGTCGGATCCGTGCCGTTGTCGGGCATGTCGGACCCAATAGGCACATTCGGCGAGCCGTAGAACTGCGCGATCGCGGCGACACACTTCCAGGAGTTCGTCGCGACCGCGGGCCGGCTTGTGCGCGTGTTGACGCCGATCGCAACCACGGTCGCCTCACCTTTGACCTGGAGACCGAACGCGATGGCCAGCGCGCCGACGTCGTCCACGTCGCTGTAGATGTCGGTGTCGATGATTATCGGGACCACCCCATTCGTGGCGGCGTTCGTCGTGAAGTTGAAGTCCGACGACGTGGCCAGGTTGCTCGCGGCATCCTGACTCCTGACCCGGTAGTGGTAAGTCGTGCCGGCGGCGAGCCCGGACAACGTGACGGAGTGAGCGAGCACTAGCGAGGAGTTGAGTGCCGAGCTCGAGCCGTATGAGGAGGTCGTCCCGTAGTCGACCTGCGAGCTCGAGGCCTCGTTGGTCGTCCATGAGACCGTTCCGCCGGAGGACGAAACTGCGCCCACGACCACCGCGCTGATCACAGGCGGCGTTGTGTCCGGCGGCGGAGAGGTCGTGAAGGTGAAGTCGCCCGACGTGGCGAGGTTGCCCGCCGCGTCGCGGCTCTTCACCCTGTAGTGGTACGTCGTCGACGCCGTTAGCCCGGACAGGGTGACCGTGTGAGCAAGGACGAGCGAGGAGTCGAGCGCCGAGCTCGAGCCGTAAGAGGACGACGTCCCATAGTCGACCTGCGAGTCAGACGCCTGATCCGTCACCCACGACGCCGTCGCGGCTGACGCCGTGATCGAGCCTGTCGCCACGGAGCTGATCACCGGCGGCGTGGTGTCCGGCGGCGGAGAAGTCGTGAAGGTGAAGTCGCCCGACGTGGCGAGGTTGCCCGCCGCGTCGCGGCTCTTCACTCTGTAGTGGTACGTCGTCGACGCCGTTAGCCCGGACAGGGTGACCGTGTGAGCAAGGACGAGCGAGGAGTCGATCGCGGAGCTCGAGCCGTATGAGGATGTCGTCCCGTACTCGACCTGCGAGTCTGATGCCTCATCCGTGGCCCACGACACGGTCGCGGCTGACGCCGTGATCGAGCCCGTCGCCACGGAGCTGATCAGTGGCGGCGTGGTGTCCGGGGCGGCGGTCGTCGTGAACGTGAAGTCGCCCGACGTCGCGAGGTTGCCGGCGGCGTCCCGGCTGCTGACCCTGTAGTGGTACGTCGTCGACACCGAAAGCCCCGAGAGCGCGACCCCGTGTGCTACGACGAGGGAGGACTCGAGCGGCGTGCTCGAGCCGTACGACGTCGTCGTCCCGTAGTCGACCTCTGAGTCAGAGGCCTCGTCGGTCGTCCACGACACGGTAGCGCCGGACATGGTCACCGCGGCCGCCGCGACCCCGCTGATGACCGGCGGCGTGGTGTCCGGCGGCGCGCTCGTGGTGAGCGTGAAGTCCGCGGACGTCGCCAGGTTGCCCGCCGCATCGCGACTCTTGACGCGGTAGTGATAAGTGGTGCCGGCGGTGAGTCCGGACAGCGACTCCGAATGTCCAAGCACCAGCGTCGAATCGAGCTGTGTGCTTGACCCGTACGTCGAGGTCAGCCCGTAATCGACCTGGGAGTCGGAGGCCTCGTCCGTTGTCCACGACACGCTCGCGCCCGACGTGGTGATCGAGCCGGCCGCGACGCCGCTGATGACCGGCGGTGTGGTGTCGGGCGGCGCCATGGTGGTGAGCGTGGAGTCCGCGGACGTCGCCAGGTTACCTGCCGCGTCGCGGCTCTTGACCCTGTAGTGATAGGTCGTCGAAGCGGCCAGCCCGGAGAGTGTCACGGTGTGTGACAGCACGAGCGTCGCGTCCAACGCCGAGCTCGACCCGTAGGCAGAGCTCAATCCGTAGTCGACCTGGGAATCCGACGCCTCGTCGGTGGTCCATGACACCGTCGCACCGGACGCAGACACGGACCCTGCGCCGACACCGCTGATCACTGGCGGGATCGTGTCGGGCGAGGGTCTGAGTGCTGTCAACGCGCCCGCGCCAGAGTCCTGGGCCGCCGACG
>WNGH01016607.1_pt1 | contig 10365 bp, 7 predicted proteins | sample 5400631 | NCBI WGS metagenome assembly WNGH01 (sample SAMN13153373, study PRJNA577476) | soil metagenome | isolation source: 115 cm soil or saprolite under Garry oak tree replicate 1 | place: USA:California | collected 2016-06-15 | reverse complement strand
GACTATCTGCTGCATGCGAATGCGAACACGTGTGGCGCGTTTCTCACAAGCCAGCGCACGGACGCGATGCTGGCCTCCGCGCGCGCGGCGATGGCGGATTTTCTGAACTGCACGTCGGACGAAATCAGTTTCGGGCCGAACATGACGACGATCACCTTTGCCCTGGCGCGCGGAATCGGCCGCGAGTTGCAGCCCGGCGATGAAATCGTCGTCACGACGCTCGATCACGACACCAACGTCGCGCCCTGGCGGGCACTCGAGGAAAAAAGCATCGTCGTTCGTCAGGCGGACATTCGTGAGGATGATTGCACGCTGGATCTTGACGACTTGAAACGAAAGATCACACCGAAGACGAAGCTCGTCGCTGTGGGCTACGCGTCGAACGCGGTCGGGACAATCAATCCTGTCGAGGAAATTATTCGCCTGGCGCATCAGGCAGGTGCGCTGGCGTTCATCGATGCCGTCCATTACGCGCCGCATGGGCCGATTGATGTGCGCTCGCTCGATTGCGATTTCCTCGCGTGCTCGCCGTACAAATTCTTCGGGCCGCACATGGGCGTGCTCTATGGCAAGCGCGAGCATTTGCTGCGCTTCCGGCCGTACAAGGTGCGGCCCGCGCCGGAGACACTCCCCGATCGCTGGGAGACGGGAACGCAAGTCCACGAGGGGATCGCGGGCGTCGCCGCGGCGGTCGATTATCTCACCGAGCTTGGCCGGCGCTGCGATCCTTCGGCCCCGAATCGTCGCGCGGCAATCTTGGCGGCGTATCGCTCTATGCGCGCGCACGAAATCACGCTTGCTACGCGGATGATCGAGGGACTGCTCGCGATTCCGGGCTTGCGATTCTTCGGCATCACCGATCCGAAGCGATTCGATGAACGCGTCGGCACGGTGGCGATCCGGCTTGCGAATCACTCCCCGCTCGATACGGCGAAGTTCCTCGGCGAGCGTGGCATCTTCACCTGGGACGGCAACTATTACGCGCTGAACCTTGCTGAACGCCTGGGCGTGCAGAGTAGCGGCGGCTGGCTGCGCATCGGCCTGGTGCACTACAACACTGAGGATGAAGTAGATCGCCTGCTGGCAGCCCTATGCCAATTGGCAGCGAGTTGACCCACAGACAGCTAGGAAGCCGACCCGCTAAAGAGCGCTATGCGTAGGATTGAAAACTCCGTGTATTCTGGCTTGCCATGTCCAAACGACCGAAACCGATTGTGTTGACCGTCCTGGATGGATGGGGGTACCGCGCCGAAACGAAGGGCAACGCGATCGCTCTCGCGCGCAAACCCAATTACGACGAGTTGCTGCGCAATTTCCCCAACACGCTGATCCAGACCTCCGGCCCATATGTGGGCCTGCCTGAGGGGCAAATGGGCAACAGCGAAGTCGGGCACATGAACATGGGCGCGGGCCGCATCGTGCACATGGACATCACGAAGCTGGACCTTCTCATCGCCACCAAAGAATTTTTCAGGATCCCGCTGTTTCTGCAGGCGATGGAGCGCGGCCGCGCGCGACAGCTTCACCTGCTTGGGCTCGTGAGCGACGGCGGCGTGCACTCGCACATCAAGCATCTCTTCGCGCTGCTCGAGATGGCCAACCAGAACAAACTCGAGCGCGTGTTCGTGCACTGCCTCATGGACGGGCGGGACACGCCGCCCGAGAGCGGCCACGATTATTTGCGCCAACTCCAGCACAAAATGCGGGAACTGGGCTGCGGTGAGATTGCCACGGTGATCGGCCGCTACTACGCCATGGATCGCGACAACCGCTGGGAGCGCATCGAGAAGGCGTATCGCGCGATGGTCCACGGCGAAACCGAAAGCCGCTCGGATAATCCCATCGCGGCGATCCAGCGGAGCTATGAGCAGGGCGTGACCGACGAATTCGTCAAGCCCATCGTAATTACTCGCGGGAAACAGGGCGGCGCGGCGCCAATTGAGTTGATTCGCGACGATGACGCAGTGATTTTTTTCAACTTTCGCGCCGACCGCGCTCGCCAGACCACGCGGGCGCTCGCCGAGCCGGGTTTCGACAAATTCACCGACCCAAAGCGCCCCAAGAATCCCTTTTTTATAGCCATGACGCAGTATGAGAAGACCTGGCCGTGGCTGCAATACATAATCGGCCCGGAAAAGCTCGAGCACATCCTGGCGCAAGTCTTCGCGGAGCTGAATTACCGGAACCTGCGCACTGCGGAAACCGAGAAATACGCGCACGTAACGTACTTCTTCAACGGCGGGGTGGAAAAACCGTTTGCCGGCGAGGAGAGAATCTTGGTTCCCTCGCCCAAAGTGGCGACGTATGATCTCATGCCGGAAATGTCCGCAGCGGGCATCACCGACACGGTGGTGAAGGCCATCGAAAAGGGAGAATTCGACGCCATCATCATGAACTACGCGAACGCGGACATGGTGGGCCATTCGGGAAAGCTCGAGGCGGCGATCAAAGCCGTCGAGGCGGTGGACGCGGGACTCGGGCGCATCTACCAGGCGCTGAAGGCCGGACCGGATCGGGTTGCGTGGATCATCACCGCGGACCACGGGAATGCCGAGACGATGATCGATCCCGCGACCGGCGGGGCGCACACCTATCACACAACGAATCCCGTTCCGTTTATCCTTGTCAGCGATAACGACCGGGTGCGGTTGAAGCCCGGCGGGTCGCTGCGCGATATTGCGCCGACGATGCTCGGCGTCCTGGGCCAGCCGCGGCCGGTGGAGATGACGGGCGCGGACTTGCGCATCATGCAGCCGCCAAAACGTTGAACGCGGGGAGGTAAGGCCATGTCCAAACGAAATTCTTCGCGAAGGGATTTTTTGAAGCAGGCCGGCGCGCTGGCAGTGGCCGGCTCTGCGCCGCCACTGCTCTCCGCGTTTTCGCAGTCGGAGCCTGCGAGGTACACGGTGCATGGCGTCGCGGCGAACCGCGCCGCCGTGAGGGACCGCGCTCCTCTCCAACAGAACCGGTTTCACTTCTTGCCGCTGACGGCGATTCGCCCAACGGGTTGGCTGCGCCAGCAACTCGAAGTGCAAGCACACGGCCTCGGTGGGCATTTGGACGAGGTGTGGTCCGACGTCGGTCCCAACAGCGGATGGCTCGGCGGCAGCGGAGAAAACTGGGAGCGCGGCCCCTATTTTCTCGACGGACTGGTTCCGCTGGCCTATCTGCTGGACGACGCGCCTCTCAAAGCGAAAGCGCAAAAGTGGATGGATTGGACGCTCGGGAGCCAGCAGCCGAACGGGATGTTCGGTCCCGCCACAAACGACGACTGGTGGCCGCGCATGGTCATGTTGAAGGCGCTGACGCAATATCAGGAAGCCACCGGCGATCCGCGCGTCATCCCGCTTATGCAGCGTTACTTTGCTTATCAGTTGCGGCAACAGCCCTCTCGCCCGCTGCGCGATTGGGGAAAGTACCGCTGGCAGGACGAGGCAGTATCCGTGTTATGGCTCTACAACCGCAACGGCGATGGGAAACTGCTCGAACTGGCGCGCCTCCTTCGCCAGCAGGGCCACGATTGGCGCGGTGAATTCGAGAAATTTCCTTACACCTACAAGACCAGCGCGAAGCAGTTGGAGATCGAGAAAGCTGAGACAAAGGACGTGGACATCGCGATGAACACGCACGGAGTGAACAACGCGATGGCCCTGAAGGCCTCGCCCGTGTCGTGGCTGCTTTCTGGTGATGACGCCGATCGTCAAGCGGTTTATCACCAGCTTCAGATGCTCGACACCTATCACGGCCTGCCAAATGGCATGTTCAGCGCGGATGAACACTTCGCCGGCCTTAATCCGTCCCAGGGCACGGAATTATGTGCCGTGGTGGAGGCCATGTTCTCGCTCGAGCGCGCCGTGGCGGTCTTGGGTGATGCTGTGCTCGCCGACCGGCTCGAGCGCATCGCTTACAATGCGCTGCCCGGAACTTTCACCGACGACATGTGGGCGCACCAATACGACCAGCAGCCGAATCAGATTCAGTGCAGCCTTCTCCAGCGGGACTGGAGCACCAACGGCCCGGAATCGAATCTTTTCGGCCTCGCGCCCACTTATGGCTGCTGCACGGCGAATCTGCACCAGGGCTGGCCGAAGCTCACGTCCAGTTTATGGATGGCGACGGATGACGGCGGCCTGACCGCGATTGTCTATGCGCCGAATACGGTGCACACGCTTGTCGGCGGGAAAATTCCGGTCGCAATTAGCGAGGAAACGGAATACCCCTTCGGCGAGCGAGTGACGCTGCGGATCGATCCCATAAGCGCAGTCGCGTTTCCTCTGGCGCTGCGCGTGCCGGGCTGGGCGCGGGACGCATCCATTTCCGTGAACGGCAAACCGACGGACGCTTCCATGGCAGGAACCTTCGGCGTGATAAAGCGGAAGTGGCAACGCGGAGATCGCGTCGAGCTGCGCTTCCCGATGAAACCACGCGTTTCGCGCTGGTATCGCAATTCAATCGCCGTGGAGCGAGGCCCGATCGTTTACAGCTTGGAGCTCGGCCCGGTCTGGAAAAAACTGAAAGATCGAGGCCCAGCATCGGATTGGGAGGCCGATCCGAGCAGGCCGTGGAACTATGCGCTGGCGGTTGACGTGGAGCGGCCCGACGCAAGCGTTAAAATTGTGGAACGTTCATCGCTCGAGCCGCCATTCACTGTGAAAGGTGCGCGCGTCGAACTCCATGTCAAAGGGCGGGCAGTGCCGGAGTGGAAAGTGGAAAATGGCTCGGCTGGCCCGCTGCCGGAAAGCCCGGTGGCAAGTCATGAGCCGGAAGAAAAGCTTACCCTTGTTCCTTACGGTGCGGCGAAACTGCGCGTAACCGCGTTTCCCCAACTGGCCAAAGCCTGACTTTGGTGGATTTGTGTCTAGGTTGCTGTCCAAGGGGTTGGCTCCTCAAAAGTCATGAACCGGACGATTCCCGCGGAGACAAAGCTCGTCATCTGCGTGTGGCATCCATTTTCGGAGTGGCGTCCGAAACCAGAGATGGCGGACACGCTGCGGCGGCGCTGGCCGGAAATGAAGGTTGTCCACCTGCCGGACTACGACCGTCTCGCGGAAGAGTTGCCGGACGCAGACATTTTTGTGGGTTACTCGCTGCGCGCAGCGCAACTGCCGCACGCGAAAAAGCTGAAGTGGCTCCATTCGACTGCGGCGGGCGTGGCGCAGCTCATGTATCCGGAGCTGCGCGAGTCCGGAATCCTGGTCACGAATCCAAGCGGAATTTTTTCCGTGCCCATGGCCGAACATACGATCGGCCTGATGATTGCTCTAGCGCGCAATTTCCCCGATTGCGTACGCTACCAGGACCAGAGCCGCTGGGCGCAGCAGGAAATTTGGGACAAGCCGCAGCACTTGACCGAGCTGAACGGCCGGCTACTGCTGATAGTGGGTTTCGGATCAATCGGCCGCGAATTGGCGCGGCGAGCGCGCGTGTTTGGGATGCGCGTGTGGGGCGTGACGCGTTCGGGAAAGGGAGACGGCTCGGTTGCCGAAAAGATTGTGCCAGTCACGCACCTTGACGAAGTCTTGCCTGAGGCAGACTACATCCTGATTGCGGCCCCAGAGACGCAGGAAACGCGGCGTCTGATTGGCGCAGCGCAGTTCGCGCGGATGAAGCGCACGGCGCGGTTGATCAACATCGCGCGCGGCTCGCTGCTCGATGAGGCGGCGCTCGTTCGTGTGTTGGGAAGCGGCGCGCTGGGCGGCGCGGCGCTGGATGTGACTTCAACAGAACCGCTCCCGGCGGAGAGCGCGCTCTGGAAGGCGCCGAATCTTTTGCTGACGCCGCACACGAGCGGAGTCAGCGACCGGTTGTGGCTGAGGCAGACCGAGCTGCTGGTGGGACTCCTCGAGCGATGGTTCGACGGGCGCGAAATGATAAACATTGTGGATCTTTCGCGCGGATACTAGGGCGACTGAGCGGGCTGGCACCAACCTCAAGAGAATTCCGAAACGGGATTACGGCCGGGGCGCAAAAAACCCGCTTCATTGGTGATGAACGAATCTTTCCTGATGTCTGGCTTCAGTCGCCGACGGCGCCCTTGGGCGCAAGGTAGCCCTCGCGGGCGTACACGACGTACTTCTGCTTTTTGCCCTTCTGGTCTTGCAGGACAAACGGGCTTCCGTCAGCCTGGACGAGTTCGACTTTGATCTTGCGGAATTTTCCGTCGCGATTGCGGTTGGTAGGAATGTACACCATGCTGTACTGGTTGCGCAGGAACGCCGCGACCTGCTGGAAAATTCCTGGAAGCTCGCCGTCAAACTGCGGGAACCACCCATAACCTCCGGTCATCTGCGCGAAGGTTCTTAGCTGGTTCTCGCCCTGCAGATAGTTCATCCGGCCGATGGAGCCTATCATGCCGTGTGAGTCCAGATAGTTTACGTAGCCGCGGGCCAGGCCGACGCAAAAGATGGTCACGTCGGTTTGACGAAGCTCCTTCATGGTCTGGTCGAGTGTGTGTTTGGAAAAAGTGTCTACGCCGGTGGCCATCAGGACGATCGACTTCTTGCCCTTTATGTCTTTCAGGCGCTCATTGGTGTCGAGCAGCGCGTCGAAGACGTTCGACTCGCTGAAGCCCGGGAAATACAGGTGGTTGATCGCGTCGATAACTTCTTCTTTGTTTTGCGTGAAATCCACTTCGACGCGGGATTTCATGTCGAAGGTGACTAAAGCGACCCAATCTTTTTGTTGCAGGTTGGGAAAGAGGGCGCCCGCCCAATACTTGGCCGTGTAGGCAAAGTATTCGTAGATCCCTCGGCTGCTGTGATCGGCGCGTCGGTCGGAGCAAAGCTGCTGATGGTTTGGGGGGCGCCGTCTTCCAGAACGCGGAAGTTTTCCTTCTTGAGACCGGTAATGATGTCGCCGTGCTGCGTGGCGGCGACGACGTCGAGTGTCACCACCGGCACTTCCACGGAGATCGTCGCGCCACCCTCTTGCGGCTTCGGCTCAGGCTTTTGCTGTTTCGCATCCTGTGGTGCCTGCGCCGCGGCGGGCGTCAGGCCGAGCGGCGGCACGAGCCCCGCAATCAGCACTCCAAGCAGAATTCCCAAGGCCATTGGTTTCATGGAATTGCCCTCACTGCGAACGATGCTGCCATGAGAGCCGCCTCTCTCGCAAACCTCAATGACCCCGCGTCTTGGACAATAGACAACTCGGCAGCATGCAAGGGGCAGCCTTCTTCACCCGCATGGTAGTATGAAGCGTTCTTGAGTCAAAAAGTTTTCTGAACGTTGAGACTGGGGGCCTTTCCTATGTTGAATCGCAGAACGCTCGGTGTGTTACTGGGTGCCGCCTATCTTGCCTTTGGCGCAACCGCACCGCTCGTGGCGCAACAGAACGTTTCGCGCGCAGCCGCCGCGCCCGTCGCCGGGCCGGACACAACCGCGCTTGCCCGGGAAGCGACGGGCTGGCTGATCGACCTGATTCGCATCAATACGACCAACCCGCCGGGGAACGAATGGGTGGCTGCGAAGTATGTTGCCGGAATTCTGGAAAAGGAAGGCATAAACGCCGAGCTTCTGGAAGTGGCGCCCGGGCGCAGCGCCGTGGTGGCGCGCCTGCGAAGCGCGGCCATGCCCGATCCCTCGCGGGCGCTGCTGCTCGTGGCCCATCTGGACGTCGTCGGCGTGGACAAATCGAAGTGGACCATGGATCCGTTCGGAGGCCTCGAGAAGAATGGCTACATCTACGGCCGCGGCGCTGTGGACGACAAGGGAATGCTGGCGGCGAATCTTGCCGTGTTCGTTGCGCTGAAGCGAGCGAACGCGCATCTGAACCGCGACGTGATTTTTCTCGCCACGACGGATGAAGAACACGGTGGCGAGGCTAGCGTCAAGGCGCTGATCGCCAAGTACTGGAACAAATTCGCCGGGGGCTTCGCGATCAATGAAGGCGGCAACGTGATCCTCAATAATGGCAAAGTGAAGTACGTGGCCGTGCAAGCAATTGAGAAAGTGGCGGTGAATGTTGCCGTGGTCGCGCGGGGCCCGTCGGGACACGCCTCCGTTCCAGTAAAGGATAATGCCGTCGTACATCTCGCCACGGCCGTGGCCAAAATAGGCGCGTATAGCGCACCGGCGCACCCCACAACCATCGTCCGCCGATATTTCGAAGAGCTCTCCAAGATCGAAGACGACGAAATCGGCAAATGGATGCGCGCGTTGGACACGGCGGACCGCGGCGATCACGCGCAGCGTGTGATTTCCGAGGCCAATCCGATGTGGAATTCGATGCTGCGCGATTCCATCTCGCCGACCATGCTCACCGCGGGCGTGCGCCCCAACGTGATTCCCGCGGAAGCGCGCGCCATGCTCAATATCCGTTTGTTGCCCGGAGACACGTTGGACGCATTGATCGCCGACCTGACCAAGCTGGTGAACGATCCGCAAATCAAATTCGAGGTGCAGCCGGATGCGGGTTTCCCCGCCCCGCCTTCGGCGCTCGATAGCGAGTTCTATAAAGCGATCGCAAGGGCCAGCGCCGAGCAGTTCCCCGGGGCACCGGTGTTGCCGTCCCTCTCGACGTGGGCGACGGATTCCTCGCAACTTCGCATGCACAACGTGCAGGCGTACGGCCTCGTGCCGTTTCCGCTGACCGACGAGGATTTGAAGCGCATGCACGGCGAAGACGAGCGCATACCGGTCACCTCGTTCGCGCAGGGCGTGCAATTCCTCTACCGCATCGTTTCGGAATTCGCCGTCACGAAGTAGTTCGCGGAATCCTCGAAGAAGATGACATTCCGGCGCACGAAGATCGTCGCCACAATCGGTCCCGCGAGCCGTTCGCCGCGCATGATCGAATACCTGATCCGGGCCGGCCTGGACGTAGCGCGGCTGAATTTCTCCCACAGCACGCACGCCGAACACGCGGACAGCATTTCCATCCTGCGCGAAACGGCCAATCGTCTTCATAAACCCATCGCCATTCTCAGTGATTTGCAAGGGCCGAAGATTCGCACCGGTCCACTGGCCGGCGGCATGCCGGTGACGCTGCGTGCCGGGCAGCGCTTCGTGATCACAACGGCGCGCGTGCTGGGCGATTCAACGCGCGTGAGCACAACTTTCACGCCTCTGCCGCGAGAAGTGCACAAAGGCGACCGCATCCTGCTTGCCGATGGATTGATCGAGCTGCGCGTTGAAGGCGTGCGCGGGGGCGAAGTGGTCTGCGAAGTGATGAATGGCGGCGAACTGGGTGAGCACAAAGGCATCAACCTGCCGGGCGTGCGTCTCCGCGTATCGGCGATCACACCGAAGGACCGCGCGGACCTGGCCTTTGCCTTGGCGCACGGCGCGAATTACGTCGCGGTGAGCTTCGTGCGCCGCGCTGAAGACGTCTTGCAGGCGAAGGCGGCCATCCGCCGCGCTGGGAAGGACACGCCGGTCATCGCCAAACTGGAAAAGCCGGAAGCCATCGAGAATCTGGATGCGATTCTGCGCGTGGCCGACGGCGTCATGGTGGCGCGCGGCGATCTCGGCGTAGAGATGAATCTCGAACGCGTGCCGGTGGTGCAAAAGGAGATCATCGCGCGGGCGCGGGAATTTCGCCGGCCGGTGATCACGGCCACGCAGATGCTCGAATCCATGACGCAAAATCCGCGGCCCACGCGCGCCGAAGCATCCGACGTGGCGAACGCCATCTTCGACGGCACCGACGCCGTGATGCTCTCGGCCGAAACGGCGGCGGGACGCTATCCGGTCGAGTCGGTGGCGATGATGGCGCGGATCATCGAGGAGGCGGAGGCGAGCATCCGCGACTTCCCGCGCACGATGCCTCAGGAGCAGTTGAAGGTGGCGGAAACCGTGGCCGAGCTGGTGTGCCATGCGTCGCGCGAGCTGCACGTGAAGGTGATCGCCGTATTCACGCACAGCGGATTTACGGCGCGGCTCGTCTCGCGCTACCGCCCGCAGGCGCCCATCATCGCGTTTTCCCCGGAGGCGGAAACTCGGCGGCGGCTGGCGTTGATCTGGGGCGTCGTGCCGAAAAATATCCGCGACGTGCGCAAGATCGACGGGCTCGCGGAGATCGCGGAGGTGCGCCTGCTCGAGGAGCGCCTGGTGCGAAAAGGAGACGTCATCGCTATCGTGGCGGGAACTCCCATGGGCGTGCGCGGCACGACGAATTTCATGAAATTCCATACCATCGGTGGAGACGCCTAACCGGCGCCGTGGAGTAAGCGCCTAAGCCCTCGGCCACTACCTCCAGCCTCTTGCTTCCAGCGTCTAGCTTCTTCTAGTTCACCCAGCGGTCCGGGCGCGTGGGAGGTTCGCTCTTGTGGCTGCGCATATACACTTCGAAGCGCTTGCGGTTGCGCTGGTGTTTCCAATCGGAATAAGTGTTGCGGAATCGGTGCAGGAAGGAACCGCGGCGCAGGTA
>WNGH01028356.1_pt1 | contig 10366 bp, 9 predicted proteins | sample 5400631 | NCBI WGS metagenome assembly WNGH01 (sample SAMN13153373, study PRJNA577476) | soil metagenome | isolation source: 115 cm soil or saprolite under Garry oak tree replicate 1 | place: USA:California | collected 2016-06-15 | reverse complement strand
GGAGCTCCACGTCGCCTCGTCCGTGGAAGGCCACGTGCTTCACCTCTGCGGGCTCGCCCGCGAGGCCGGACTCGACGGCAATGTCGCCTCCCCGAACGAGATCCGCGCCATCCGCAACGCTCTCGGACAGAGCTGGGCCGTGGTCACCCCGGGCGTCCGTCCTGCCGGGGGCGAGCATCAGGACCAGTCGCGCGTGGCCACCCCGCGCGCCGCCACCGAGGCGGGCGCCGACTATCTGGTGGTGGGACGGCCCATCACGGCCGCCCCCGATCCCGCCAAAGCCGCCGCGGCCATCCTCGCGGAGATGCGCGGATGACCCCCACCCGGGAGCACGCGACCTTGTTGCGCCGGCTCTACGAGATCGGCACCATGCGCTTCGGCGACTTCACCCTCAAGTCCGGGATCAAGTCGCCCTTCTACATCGACCTGCGCGTGGTGATCTGCTTTCCGGATGTGCTGCGCCGCATCGGTGTCCTGATGGCGGCCGAGGTCAGCCGGTGCGCGGGAGACCGTATCGCCGGCATCCCCTACGCGGGGCTGCCCCTGGCCGTGGCGGCGAGCCTCGAGGGCAATCTGCCTCTCATCTATCCGCGCAAGGAAGAGAAGGGTTACGGCACCAAGCGGCGCATCGAGGGCATCTACGAGCCCGGCGACCGGGTGGTGCTCATCGACGACATCATCACCGACGGCGGAAGCAAGTTCGAAGCCATCGCGGTGCTGGAAGAGGCCGGCCTCGTCGTCAATGACCTCGTCATCCTCATCGACCGCGAGCAGGGCGGGCGCGAGCTGCTCGCCTCGAAGGGCTACACCCTGCACTCCGTCCTGACCATCTCGCAGTGCCTCGACGAATGGGAGGCCTCGGGCCTCGTGGACGCCGCCGCCATCGAGCAGTCCCGGGAGTTCGTGAAGGCCACGCGGTTCGCGTGATGGCGGCCGTCGGCGATGGAGTAGGCGAGACGCTGCTCGACGAGGAGGCGATCCGGGTCGAGGTGGCACGGCTCGCCGCGCAGATCTCGGCAGACTACACGGACAAGACGCTTCATTTGGTGGGAGTCCTCAAAGGCGCCGCCGTCTTTCTCGCGGATCTCCTGCGCGCGCTCAGCATACCCGCCACCATGGACTTCATCTCCATCGTGCCCTACGGGCAAGTCACCGCCTCCGGGGTGGTGCGGATCCGTAAGGATCTCGACGAGCCCCTCGAGGGCAAGGATGTGCTCGTGGTCGAAGGCATCTGCGCGAGCGGCCTCAGCCTTTCCTACCTCCTGCGGAATTTTCACACCCGAGGACCCGCCTCCATCAAGACGTGCGCCTTCGTGGCCAAGCGTCGCGAGCGATCCGCCGACGTCACCCTGGACTATGTGGGACGGGAGATTCCCGACGTCTTCGTGGTCGGCTACGGCCTCGACGCCCAGGAGCACTACCGCAACCTGCCCTATATCGCCCGTCTCACCTGAACGCTTGACCTCACGGCGCGGGGCAGACCACACTCGCGCGATGACCCCGAGGCGCCGGGCCGCTCGCACCATCGTGCTGGGTCTGCTCGCGCTCTCCCTCGCCGTCCTTCCGTTGGACGCCGCGGAGAGACCCGAGGTCGGCGAGACCATCGTCAAGCGCGGCCGTATCGCGTCCGATCTCTATGCCTTCGGCGGCGGCGTGGACGTGGGGGCCGACGTCAACGGTGATCTGATCGCGGGGGGCGGCCGTGTCATCACCAGCCACCGCGTGCAGGGCGACCTCATCGTAGGCGCGGGCTCGGTGGTGGTGGGTGGCCTCATCGAGAAGAGCGTCCGCGCGGCGGGGGGCGCCGTCACCATCGCCGGCCGTGTCGCGCGCAACGTCAATATCGCCGCCGGGAGCATCACCATCGCGCCGGAGGCGATGGTGGACGGCAGCGCGCAGCTCGTGGGGGGCGAGGTGCGAGTGGGAGGCACCATCGGTCGGAAGCTCCGAGTGGCCGGGGCCGTGGTCGTGCTGAGCGGCGAGGTCGCGGGAAACGTTGAGGTGGTGGCCCAGGAGATCGACGTCCTTCCCACCGCCCGGATCAAGGGCAAGCTGGTCTACTGGAGCCCCCGTCCTGCCCGCATCGACTCCCAGGCGGTCATCAGCGGTCGGGTCACCCACAATCTGCCGGAGCTGCCAAGCCGGATCGCGCGCACGGGCACCGCGGTGGTTACTCTCTCGCGCGCGCTGTTCATGGCGGGCCTCACGGCTATTGCCGTCGCGCTTTTCCTCGCCTTCCCGCGCTTCACCGTGCTCGCCTCGCGCACCGTCGGCTCCGATCCCCTCAAGAGCCTCGGCCTGGGGCTGCTCCTGTTCGCGGTCATCCCCGTCCTCGCCATCCTGAGCATGATCACCATCCTCGGCATCCCCTTCGGTCTCCTCCTCTTCGTGGGCTTCTCGATCGCCCTCCTCGTGGGCTTCGTGCTCGTCGCCTTCTATCTGGGCGACGTGGGCGCCCAGGCCTTCATGGGCAAGCGGTCCAAGAAGCGAGTGGTCCGCGTGGCCTTTCTGATCCTCGCCCTGGGGATGCTCCTGCTCGGCCGACAGATTCCCGTGATCGGGGCGATTCTCATCGTGGGGGCGGTGCTTCTCGGACTGGGCGGCATGAGCCTCTACGCGTGGCGCCGGCGGAGCGCCCTCGGGCTGGAGCAAACTGGCTAGCGCCTCGGGACCGCCTCTGTTATGAAGGGGGCGGACCGATCGCTGGCCCTGATAGGCGGCGGGGGCGAGACGGCCGTGCGAGGTGACAAAGGTGACACCTCCGGGAGTCGACGGGCAGATTCCTTCCGCGCGGAAGTGGGCTATCACCTTGTCGGTCATGGTGGTGGCCTTCATGCAGGTCCTCGACACCAGCGTGACCAACGTGGTCCTCCCCCACCTGCAGGGATCGCTCTCTGCCGGCCTCGAGGAAGTGTCCTGGGTCCTCACCTCCTATCTGGCCGCCAACGCCGTCATCATCCCCGCCACGGGCTGGCTGGCGAGCCTCCTCGGACGCAAGCGCTTCTTCCTGATCTGCGCCGCCCTCTTCACCATCAGCTCCTTTCTCTCGGGCATCGCGCCGAACCTCACCTTCCTCATCGTGGCCCGCATCTTCCAGGGCATAGGCGGCGGGCCGATCATTCCCCTCTCCCAGGCGATCCTGTGGGAGATCTTTCCCCTCGGTCAGCGAGGCCTCGCCATGGCGGTGTGGGGCATCGGCTTCATGATGGGCCCGATCATCGGGCCGACCCTCGGCGGCTACATCGCCGACAACTGGTCGTGGCGCTGGATCTTCTACATCAACCTGCCCGTGGGCTTCCTCGGCTTCTTCATGGCGAGCGCCTTCCTCTTCGACCCGCCGTACCTGCGCAAACCCGGGCGGATCGACTGGCCCGGCCTCACCCTGATGGTGCTGGGCTTCGGCTGCCTTCAGCTCCTCCTCGATCGCGGCGAGCGGGAAGACTGGTTCGACTCGACGCTCATCGTGACCCTCGCCGTGCTCGCCAGCTGCGCTCTCGTGGGCTTCGTCGTCCGCGAGCTCACGGCCCGGGAGCCCATCCTCGACCTCGGCGTCTTCGCCGATCGCAACTTCGCCACCGGCGCCACCTTCATCGCGTTGATCGGACTCGGCATGTTCTCGAGCATGCTGCTCCTCGCCATCTTCACCCAGAAGCTCCTGGGCTACGACGCGTGGACCTCGGGCCTGGTGCTCGCTCCCGGGGGTTTCGGAAACATGCTGTCACTGCTGATATCCGGCCGGCTCGTGACGCGAATGGACCAGCGGCTGCTCCTGACCTTCGGCTGCGTGGTGAACGCCATCAGCCTGTACATGATGTCGAACCTCACCCTGGGCGTCGACTACTGGACCCTCGCTTTTCCTCGTTTCATCCAGGGCTTCGCCCTCGGCTTCATCTTCGTGCCCCTCTCCACCCTCACCCTCTCTACCATCACCCGGGACAAGCTCGTCAACGCCACCTCGGCCTACAATGTCCTGCGCAATCTCGGGGGCAGCGTGGGCATCGCGCTCGCCACCACCTTCCTCGCCCAGCGCAGCCAGTATCACCAGGCGAATCTGGTCGGCCACGTGAACGTGTGGGATCCGGCCACCCAGGCGCGACTGCAGGGTTGGACCGACCACTTCATCGCCCACGGGGCCGATTCCTTCACCGCCCAGCGGCGCGGGCTCGCCATGCTCTACAACGACACCGTGGGTCAGGCGCAGGTCCTGGCCTACGTGGACGACTTCTGGCTCCTCGCCATCCTCTTCTCGATCATTCCCCTGTTCCTGCCCGTCATGCGCCGCGTCCGCGTAGACGCGCCCCCGGCCAGGAAAGAAGACGATCCGGTCGACTCGGGACGCGTCCCTCCTCTCCCCGCCCCCGTCGACTGAATTCTGGGCTCTCGACGAACGGGCGATCCGGCGTCGCCATGCCGCTCGCTCGCCGCCCATGCCCGCTCGCCGCTCACGGAGGTCCGGCATGACCAAGCGCTTGCCCGCGGGGGCCTTGCTCCTCGGCTACATGGTCCTCGTCACCGCCGTGATCACCCTGGCGCCCTTCCGCTTCGCGCGGCCCAAGGTCTTCACCCTGTCTTGGCTCGTCGACCCGGCGGACGTGGGGGCGAATGTGCTGCTCTTCCTTCCTCTGGGCTTTCTCTTCCGCGTCACCACGCGGCCCTCCGGGGGTGTCGGCCATGCCCGCACCATAGTCGCGGCCTGCCTCACCAGCGCCGTCTTCGAGGCGCTCCAGCTCTTCCTGCCCGGCCGCTTCGCCAGTCCGGTCGACGTGATGAGCAATACGCTGGGCGCCGGGCTCGGCTCGCTGCTCCACGCGCGCATGGCCGCCCGTCTCGACGGCCGCCTCGTGCGTGGCCTGGCCCTGGAGCTCCCGCTCATGATCGTGGTCTATCTCCTCGTGCCGCTCCTTTGGCTGGACGGCTTCGCCGCGGGACACGACGGGGGCCGGCTCGTGCTGTCTCCGCTCCTCGGACTGGCCGGCGCCCTCGTGCTGGCCGCCGTCTGGCGACATCGGCTGGCCGAGCGCGGCGTGCTCTCGCCAACACAGCTGGCCTTGGTCACCGCGGGCTGGTAGAGCTGCCCACGTTGCGCCGGATGTGGCCGCTCCTCGTGGGCTATCTCGTCCTGAGCGCGCTATGGCCCATGCCGTGGACGCCTGGCCCGTGGCATGGAGGCTGGGGCGTCGCCGACCTCGCCGATATGCCGGGGGTCACGCCCATGCTGCGTGCGCTCGAATATCTGGCCGCTTTCACCCTGCTCGGCTACACGGTGGCGGAGTCGCGAGGCCGTCGCGAGGAAGGCGCGGGGCCGCGGCGGGCACGGCTCATCGCCGCCAGCGTCCTCTCCGCGGCGGCGCTCGAGGCGCTCCGCGGCTTCCATCCCGGGCATGGCGCCAGCATGCTCGTCCTTCTCTTGACCGCCGCCATGGGTCTCTACGGCGGCCTCATCTACCGGATCCAGCTCGGAGTTGTTCGGGAGGCCGTAGCCGCGCGCACCCCGTGAGACGCCGCCGCAGAGGTGGACGGCGCGCCGCTCAGGGTGGCGGCGGCCTCCGGGACCGCCAGGGTCTTGCCTGTACCACGATCCCAGCCACCGCGAGCACGATGAACAGCGCCGTCCCGAAGGTCGGCGACATCAGCCGCAGCTGTTCCGCGCTCAGGACGATGAGATATGCCCCGGCCAGCGACGAGAGCACGATGAGGGCCGCGTTGAACAGGAGGAGGAAGAGCACCGCGCCGATCAGACCGGCGATGAGATAGACCCCCAGCCCGACGAGGCCGCTGTCGATACTCAGGTGCTGAAGCGCCAGGGCGGCGATCCCGCCGGCCGCCACGAAGCCGGTCGCCCCGAGGGCGACCTTGGTCGCGACCCCCGCAAGGAGAGCGCCCACCACCGCCAGCACGAGCGCGATGATGACGAGCATCGCCCCCGACTGCTGCGGGAGCAGACGAGGGGCGAGTTCGAGGCCGTAGAGAAAGCCGATGGCCGCCACGAAAAGCCAGTACAGCCGCCGGCCGAGAACGAGGAGGAGGAGGCCGACGAGGATGCGGCTCATCACCAGCAGCATGTGGTCCTCCCCGAAGCGGGCCCAGGGGATGGCGGCCATGGTCAGTCCGCCGCATAGTCGATGGACACCACTTCCAGGAGATCCTTGCCGCGCGGGGTGTCGAGGGCGGCGGTGTCCCCGACTCCGCGCCCGAGAATCGCGCGCGCGATGGGCGCGGTGAAGGCGACCCGGCCGTGGGCCGCATCCGCCTCGTCGATGCCGACGATTTCGAGATGACGTTCCTCGCCGGCGTGCTCGCCGCCGACGGTCCGCAGCGTGACCATGGCTCCGAAACGCACGGCATCGCGGGGCTGGCGGCGGGGATCGACGACCACGGCACTCGCGATGCGCGCGGTGAGATCGCTCGTGCGTACGGTCAGGATGGCCAGGCGCCGCCGGTACTCGTCCTCGTCGCTGCGGTCGGCCTCGAGCCCGTGTCGGTCGGCCTCGAGCGCGGCGAGCTCCGCGCGGAGCAGCAGGAGGCCGCGAGGCGTGACATAGTTCGGCACGCCTGTTGGCACCGGCGCGCGCGGCGGGATGATCGGCTCTTCCCAGGCCTCGTCCTTCGTGAAGGCCTTGCTCACGGGCCGAGGATATCACGGCCATCGGCCCGCCCTCGTCCGCCCACGCCCGCACTCAGCCGATGCGCCAGCTCTGGTCCACGTAACGGTGACCATCGACCGTGGAGACCTGCAGCGCGGCGCGATACGGGCCGGCGTGCACGGTGGGCGTGCGCGTGTCCACGGCCACCTCGTGGGGATCGGGTCCGCCCGCGAGCCCTTCCACGAGGACGCGGCCGTCCATGCCGTGGCCCTCGTCGAGGCCAAGGGCGGCGAGAATGGTCGGCGCGACGTCCACGTTGCCCGCGGGCGTGGCGACCGTCACCCTCTTCTTGAAGTCGGCGCGCCACGCGAGAAGCGTGTTGCGAACGTGAGCCACCTGGATAAATTCAAGGGCAAACGTGCCGTCGATGATTCCATACGGATCACCCGGGGCGCGGGCCGCGGCGAAGAGCACGCCGCCCCACTCCCGCGACTGGACGAAGCGCGCGATGCGGCCGGTTAGCGCAGGGTCGTGTCCCGTCACGTGGAGCGCGACCGCCTGCCCGCTGCTCGCGAGGATCACGTCGCCGGACTCCGCGCTGGTCTTGAGTCCCGCCTCGATCAGCTCCCGCGCCACGTCGACGCCCGCGGTGTTGGTGGTGAACCCGTGGTCCGACACGACGAAGACATCGGTCGACGCGGCCAGACCGAGGCCATCGAGCGAGCCCAGCACCTGGGCGATCTCATGGTCGGCATGCCGGAGCGCCTCCCGCGCGGAAGGCGATCCCACTCCCAGGCTGTGCTGGGTGTGGTCGGGCTCGGTGAGCCAGTTGATCACCACCGCGGGGGCGATCTCCGGCAGCACGTACTCGCGCAGCACGCGCTCGGTCCACGTCACCGCCGCGTCGTAGCGCTCCGGCCCCCCCTTCGCCGGGGCCTCCCCGAACCTCGTGAGAACGGCCGCGTTCACGTCGTCCGGCCACGCCACGCGCTTGCCCGGATCGAAGTAGCCGTTCACGAGCACCCCCACCCCCGCCGGCCCCCGCGGATTGGTGAGGAGCGCGCTGCCCGTGGAGCCCGAGCTGACCGCGGCCAGGCGCATCCCGCGCGCCCCGAGGCGCTCCCCGAGCGTCGGCGCGACCACGAGGCGCCCGCGGGTGGCGCAGTCGACGTCGAGAAGGCGGCGATAGGCGGCGGTGTCGATGGCACGCACCGGGTCCACCGCCGGGATGTACATCTGATTGCCGACGATGCCGTGCGTGCCGGGCTGCCTCCCGGTGGCGAGGGTGGCCGCGTTGACGCGGGTGACGGTGGGAAACACCGCGTGGCTGTTCGCGAACTCCACGCCCTCGGCCCGCAGTCGATGAATGGCCGGCGTGTCGGCAGCGGTGATCGCGTCTGGCCTGAGCCCGTCGACGACGAACACGATGACGAGACGCGCGCTCATTGGGCCATCCGCTCGCGCGGCAGGGTCAGCATGAAAGAGCACTCTATCCAGAAAGGCGAGGCCCCGCCAGGAACTCTTTGTCGGACCCGTGCTACGATCTCGCGGGACAAAACAGGAGGAGGACATCATGGTGACGCTGGAATTCCACGACCCATGCGGCCGGCTCGAAGCACGACAACCGCACGCGCCCCGCCTCGACGCCCTCGAGGGCAGGCGCATCGGCTTCGTCAGCAACGAGCAGTGGCAGGCCTTCCGCATGCTGCCGCTCCTCAAGGGGCTGCTCGAGCGGGACAAACCATGGCCGGTCTCGGCTGGACCAAGCGCTCCATGCGCGAGTTCCTCTGGGAGCATTCGAGAATCCCCGCGGAGCATCTGGGCCGGGCTGGCGGCTACGCGTGGATCGAGATCGACGCGAACGCGGTGACATGCGGCAGCGCCGCCCTCGACCCGTGGCCGATCACCGCCGCGCCCGAGAACTTCGTCCTCATCGTGGCGGATGGCGGCCACCCGACCAACAGCTACTGGCTGCAGGGCTACAGTCCGGGCGTCGTGGGCCGCGAGATCCGCCTGCCCGAGCACTTCCTGCGGCTGCTTGATGCCGCAGAACGCGATTTGAACGGAGGCTGAGCGTCCGGCTCTCAGACGAGCTCGATCGACATCGAGCCCATTCGCCACGGCCAGAACGCTGGTAGAGGTGTTGACCGGCTCGAGCTGTACAGAGCGCCTCTCGAGGCTCGCATCGGCCATCCTGAGAGCCTACTGCGCTATATCTCCCACCACCCGCACGCGGGTGCGCAGCGAGTTGCCGGGCAAGTAGGCCAGCGGCAGGTCTTCCACCTCTACCACGTTGATGGTCGCCCGGTCGGCGCCGGCCGCCACCGCCTTGTCCTCGGCCGCCCGGCGGGCGCGCGCTATGGCCTCGTCACGCGTGAGGTCCTGGAAAATCTGGTCTACCTCGCCGCTCACCTGGGCGATCGCGGCCCCCACCGCATTGGCCACCGCTTGATGCGGGACGTTCAGCACGTCGGAGACGCCGGCCAGTCTCGGCGGCACCAGGAACGACCCGCCGCCCACCGCGATCAGGGGCGCCTCTCCCGCGTCGGTCTTCATGCGGTCCACGCCTTCCTCGATCATGGCGCGGATCCGGGCGAGGGCTACCTCCACCAGGGTGGGCGGCAGCGTGGCCACGCGCTTGCGGTCACCGAGATCGATGAGGCCGGCGGCCACCGCGACATCAGTGACGGTGAGGACGTCACCGCCGAACACGAGGGCCTGCTCGGTGAGGCGATAGCCCACGCTGGCCGGCCCGATGGTGAGCGTCGGCTCCCGCCGGACTATGGTCCCGCCGCCCAGGCCCAGCGAGAGGAGATCGGGCATGCGGAAGAGCGTGCGCACCCCGCCGATCTCCACGACGCTGTTGGCCTCGCGAGGGAAGCCCTGGCGCAGACTGCCGATGTCGGTGGTGGTGCCGCCCACGTCAATCACGAGGGCCTCGTCGCGCTTCGAGAGGAAGGCGGCCCCGCGCATGGAGTTTGTCGGCCCCGACGCGAAGGAGTAGACGGGATAGGCCTCCGCCACCTCGGCCAGCATCACCGTGCCGTCGTTCTGGGTCAGGTAGAGCGGGGCCGCGATGCCGCTCGCGCGCAGGGCCTCCGTGAACGCGCGCGAGGTCTTGCGGGCCAGCTCGATGAGACAGGCGTTGAGGAGGGCGGCGTTCTCGCGCTCGAGCAGGCCGATACGGCCGAGACGGTGGGAGAGGGTGACCGCGAGGTCGGGGCATTCCTCGTGGAGAATCGTCGCCGCTTCCTCCTCGCCCGAAGCGTTCAGGGGCGAGAAGACCGCGGCCACCGCCACCGATCGGATCCCCGCCTCGCGGATCCGACGGGCCGCCGCCCGCATGCCCCGCGTATCGAAGGGGACGAGGGGACGGCCGTCGAACTCGTGGCCGCCCTCCAGCATCACCACATGGGCGCGCACGAGGTCCGCCAGATCCTCCGGCCAGTCTACGAACGGCGGCAGGGAGGCCCCGGAGGGCAGGCCGATGCGCACCGCGGCCACGCGCCCGAGGTCGCGCCTCTGCACCACCGCGTTGGTGAAGTGGGTGGTGCCGATCATCACCGCCTGCGCCTCGCGCGCCCCGGGGGCCTGCTCCACGAGCGCGGCGAGGGCGCGGACGATGCCGGTGGTCACGTCCGAGGTCGTCGGTGTCTTGACCGCCGCCGCCACCACATCGTCCTCGAGGAGCACGGCGTCGGTGTTGGTGCCGCCCACGTCGATGCCGATGCGTCGTCTCACGCGAACACCGAGCGAAAGTCGAGGTCGTAGCCGAAGGCGCG
>WNGH01007502.1_pt1 | contig 10366 bp, 12 predicted proteins | sample 5400631 | NCBI WGS metagenome assembly WNGH01 (sample SAMN13153373, study PRJNA577476) | soil metagenome | isolation source: 115 cm soil or saprolite under Garry oak tree replicate 1 | place: USA:California | collected 2016-06-15 | reverse complement strand
TCCAAACAACCAGAAAACTGACGACTTGATTTGCAAGCAGGGGGTCGCCGGTTCGATCCCGGTCACGTCCACCAAAGTTTTCAATAATTTAGTGTTGGCTGACATCAGTTCACCCTCCCCAATGTAGTGACTTCTGTAGGTATCCTATGACTTTGTTCGCGAATCGTTGCGTTGATAATACCTTCAGCGCGGAATTTTTCATACTTCTCAATGGCTCCACGTTTCTGTTCTGCGGCCGGGTGAACGGACCGCATCGTCACCAGAATGCTTGCGTGCCCCAGCAGTGAGCTAAGCGTTGGCAAATCTGCGCCCGAGGCAACGGTCTGCGTTGCAAACGTGTGACGCAAATCGTAGAGGCGGGAATGCTCCTTGATTTTAGCTCGCGTCGCAGCCGATCGGTGTGCTTTCTTGACGCTTCCGGTCGGTTTCTGGACATTGTGTCGCGACGGAAATAGGAATGGCCTATCCAGTTCCCTAGAACGTTTCATACGGCGACGGAGTAGAGCGAGTAAATCGTCTGTCACTGGGATTGTCCGACGGGCGGCCTGTGTCTTGCCAAAAGGATTGAAAATCGTTTTCTGTTGGATATCGATGTTTTCGACCCGGATCCGAAAGACTTCCTCTGGTCCCATGCCTGCGTTGAGCATAATTTCTGCAATGTCTCGGAGTGGCTGACTCGTCTTGGACAAATACCTCGTCTGCTCCTCGAAGTCCAAGACGCGAATCGAGTCGAGTGATTCGGGGAACATTGCGACACCTGCGACTGGATTCTTTACAGCGTAGCCGTTGCGTTCTGCCTGGCGCTAAAAGAGCTTGAGGGTCGTGAGAGCATGTTTTACGGTTGCGCCAGTAACGATTGCTTCTTCGACCACTGAGGCCGCTCTCGCTTTCGTGCCGATTCGAAGTCTTCCACCGATTCGCTTGTGATTTCATCGAGGTACGTGCCTCTAAAAAATCGTTTGAGCGTTTCACAATTCAAACCCTGAAGTTCATATGTTTTTGGTCTATGTTGCTGCTCCGACCCGTCAAGGAACTGTTTCGCGAATTCTTCGAATTTTGGAGCTAATTTCGCCTTCGTGAATCCCGCGCGTCGATCAAGCAAATCGATCCTGCGTTTCGCCTCGTCTCGCGCGGCTGCATTTTTGTTTCCATATCCGGGCGACACTTGCACTCGCCGGCCCTCACTCTTCGGTAAGCCCATATGGGCGTTGCCGCTAGCTCCAGCAAGTATCATCGCACCAGAATACTCACGTTCCGGCGACTTTGGCTCTCCGTGGGGAACCTGATAAGGGAGACAGTTCCGCTCGCGTCGCAATAACTGAACATACCGATTTCGAATGTCCATGCTGCGGGCAATACATGCGCCAAGCTTACCCTCAGATCGTGGACAATTACATCAGGACCGGCAAGATAAAGTACTTTTACCGAGCTTTGCCGCTTCCGATGCCCGCTCCTGCAACGCTGGCGGCAGAGGCGGCGCTCTGCGCTGGCGACCATGGCAAATTTTGGGAGATGCGTGACAGCCTGTTTGCCAACCAGGGCGCGCTCACGGGGACTGACACGTCGAGCCGTGCTAAATCTGTCGGCACGGACCGCGACCAACTCACCCAATGTCTCTCCAATCAGAAGCATTCGAACGAGATCCGGAAGAGCAGGACTGAGGCGCAAAGCATGGGAATGGACGGCACACCCAATTTGTTTCTCGGCTTCATAGAGGAGAAAGGCGATGTGGTGAATTTCGAAAAACGATCATAGGTGCGCACCCGTACGAGACGTTCAAGTCGAACCTCGATGAGTTGCTTGCTTCGATGTAAAATATCCCTTCGATGTGAGTCGCTTCGGGAAGCATGGTCGGTGGTTTCATACGGAACCAATCCGCAGCACGCGGCGCCGCAAGATCGCCCACCGATCTGAAATGATCGCAGCCAATTCCAAGAAAATGAAAGCAAATCGAAGGTGAGCCACCAGATATCAAGCCAGGTGGTCTAGGTGGCCTCTTTGCCTTCATCTTGCTGAAATTACGTCATGTTAGGCAAATTTCTGCGCCTGCATGGGGCTAGGCGCTCTAGCAGAACATGGGTAGTTGAAATTGCCGGAGTATGAGGCAGGGTCGTAACTAAGCGTGCCGGGAGATGAGCGTCACAGGTCGTCGATTTCACAGAGGGTTAAGTTTTGGAGAACGACAATTCGGTGGGATGGCGGCTCTTCCACTTCCAGTACAACCGGAATCCCTGAAGATACCAGCCAATGACGGCCTCGGGCTTGACGATAGTCAATGCGCATCGCAGGTTCGTCTGGGACCTGGAGACCCAACCCCGACTGCCGTTCAGCAGCGCGCAAACGCACGCGATGGCCGTTATTAGACCGCTGCAGGACCAAGAGCTGATGGCGCAGGGCAATGATTTCAGCTTGCAGAGCTGTCCGAGTTCGCAAGCAGGCTGGCGTGGAGAAAAGCAGGGAGGCGAAAAGGGGAAACACGGCTCTGGCAGCCTACATGCCGCAGCTTTGCAGAATTAACCGCTTCGTTAAGAAGTACAGGCTTTATGGTAGGGACGCGTGCCAATGCTGAAATTATTTCACTCATCCAGGAGACTTTACCAAAAAAAGTTTCCGGCAAATCCGTCGCCCCAAGATCAGACACAAAACGAATGACTTATTTCATTCCTATCTCTTATTTATGGTATCAAATTTGCTCGCTTCAAAGGGTACCCGCTAACCTCGTAGTTGTGGGACATTCGGCTGGGGGATAGTGTGTCTCACCTAAGTCTGATGACATACTCCCACGATGGCTACGGATTGGGCCATCTTCGGAGAAACACAAACATCGCTGCCAATTTTGTTCAAGAAGCTCCGGGTTCTAGCGTGCTGATGCTCACCGGATGCCCCCCGGGAAATCCCCTTCTCTTGCCGACGGGAGTCGATTTTATCAAGGTGCCTTCCCTAATTAAGGTTGACACTGGGGTCTATGCGCCTCACGGCCTTCGGATCAGCCGACAGAAGGCCAAGGCGATCCGAGTTTCGGTTATCCTGGGCGCCGCCATTCAATTCAAACCCGATCTTGTCCTTGTTGACCATGTTCCCTCTGGAACGTACGGCGAACTTCTTCCCACTTTGCAGATGCTCAAGGAGTTGGATGATCCGCCCGCGATCGTTCTCGGCTTGCGGGATATTATCGACGCGCCCGACGTCGTGTGTGAACTCTGGCGAAAAGAAATGACCTACCAGACAATCCGCGAATATTACGATGAAGTGCTCATCTATGGTTGCAAAGACATTTTCGATGGCGCCCTCCACTACGGGATAATCGAGGAATTTCCGGGAAGGGTCAGGTATAGCGGGTATGTTTGTTCGCCCGACGCTGTTAAGTCGAGAGAGCAGGTCCGAGCTGATCTGCGCGTAAGGCGAGAAAACCTGGTTGTTGTAACTACCGGGGGAGGGCATGACGGCTATCCTTTGATGAAGTCCTGCCTGGACGCCTTTCACCTTATCGGCGGGAATAGCCGGTTCGAGGCAGTCTTCATCACCGGCCCGTTGATGGACCCGGACCAGCGCGAACAACTTCGAGCACAGGCGCGTGGGTTGGGTGCCCGCGTGTTTACGTGCGTCGAAGATGCTCCCAGTTTCATCAATGCGGCGGACTTAGTCATCACCATGGCCGGATACAATTCCCTTTGCGAGGTTGTCTCCCTAAGGAGAAAGGCCCTCGTTGTGCCGCGTCTTGGGCCAAGAGCTGAACAGAGAATGCGCGCCGAGCTTTTTCAGCAGAAAGGGTTGATCGATGTGCTTGATCCAGAAGAAGTCTCTCCGAGGAATTTGGCCCAGCGCATCATCGAGGACTTGGAGAGAACGGACTTCCCCTTAGCCGATGCCGCCATTGATACGTCTGGTGCCAGGAATGCCGCACGCCGCCTGTCAGGGTTGGCTCTGGAGAAAGCAGACCTTCTGCCAATGACACTCTCCACAAGTTACGTCGCTGGTGCGCTTCATGCCCGGCGTGCCGCTTCAGGAGAACACTATTGACTCCTACTGGACTGTGCGAGGCAGGTGAAAGCTAGCCGAATATTTTGAGGGTTAAACCGTCTTTCCAGGACGCGAGGGTCTCACAGGGAAGTGGTCGGCTCGGGGTAAAGGGATGAATAACCCGTTCGTATTCATCGTAGGGTGTCCTCGGTCGGGGACGACTTTACTCCAACGCATGGTAAACGCACATCCTGACATAGCCGTCACACCTGAATCGCATTGGATTCCCCGGTTATACGCGAAGGCTTGGGCTCTGACTTCGGAAGGCCCAGTGAAACCAAAGCTGATTCGCCGACTGCTTGGCCACCCTAAGTTTGCGCGATTGAAGATTAGCCCCGAGGAAATTGCCAGATTGACCGGAAACGGCAAGCCAATCTCCTATGGAAACCTGGTCTCGCGGATATTTGAGCTTTACGGAGAGCGGCAAGGGAAACCCCTAGTGGGAGATAAGACGCCTGACTATGTTCGAAGCATCGAGACCCTTCATAGCCTTTGGCCAAGCGCACGCTTTGTTCACGTGATCCGAGACGGTCGGGACGTGGCCTTGTCCATGATGGACTGGCCGAAATCCCGTCCTAAACCGGGTGATTTCACCACGTGGCGGGAAGACCGTGTATCAACTGCGGCGCTGTGGTGGGAATTCAATGTGCGCCTTGGGCGGAAGGCTGGGATGTCAATCGGACACAACCTTTACTATGAGGTGCGCTACGAATCGTTGGTTAACCACCCTAGAGAGGAGATCGCAGCGCTATGTGGGTTCCTCGGCGTGCCGTACGCTGACTCAATGCTGCACTTTTATGATGCTACAGCAACTTCCGACCCCGGACTCGAGGCAAGACGGGCTCACCTGCCCGTAACCCCCGGCTTAAGGGATTGGAGTGCGCAGTTGCCGACCCAGGACAATGAGCGCTTCGAGGCCGCAGCCGGCACGCTTCTCGAGGAGTTGGGTTACGCCCGTGTCGTTCCGCTTCCACGACCGGGGGTGCTGGAGCACGCCGGGAGGATTCGACACTTGCTGGCAGAGGATCCTCTTGCTCGCGACTAACGCAATGGTTTAGCTCTTTGGCCCCTGGTTGCCGACGACTGGAGACCGGGAATAAAGAGCCAAGGACAAAGGACAAGGGACTGTGTACCAGGGAATGAGACTCGAGTTGAACGGCATCAAGGTCCTGGCGGTCGATCTGATTGGCACCCTAGCCAAGAGAGTTGGTATGACTTTCGCAGGCCGCGGTTCGGATCACCTCGCGAAAAACGGCTATGATATCGCGCCCGCCAGATTGCGCGCACTCCATCGAAAGCGCTATCTGGAATACTCGCTGGGAAACTACGCGAGTGACCGAGAATTCTATTCGGTCTTGTCCGCCGATCTCTCCTGCGAAGGGCAGCAGCCGTGGTTAGAGGCTCTTACCGACATATGGCTCCAATGCAGTCCAGCATTTGATGACGCTCAGCCCTTTCTCGAACAAGCGAGCCGAACTCACAGGCTGATACTCTCGTCAAACTATGTCGGCGAGTGGGCCCGGCGGTTACTGGCTGACAACCACTGGGAGGAATATTTCCAGGGGCTCGTGGTGTCCTCGGAATGCCGATTCAGGAAACCATCGCGGCAATTTTTTCTTGAAGTCCTCAAAGTTTCGGGAGTGACGTCCCCCGACGAGATACTGGTGATTGGTGATTCCTTGGTGAACGATGTGTATGGAGCGGCTTGTGCGGGGCTGCAAGCTGTTTTCGTAGATCGGAACGCTGAGGCTGATGCGAGCAAATTCATAGCAGGGGTACCTTGCGTTCAGTCGCTCGATGAACTCATGCAGTGCATGACAAGCAAGCATTTCGTTTCGAGATAGAGGCGGCCATGAATCCGTATGTGTTCATCGTCGGATGTTCGCGGTCGGGAACAACGCTCCTGCAACGCTTGATCAATGCGCATAGTCAGATCGCTATCACCCCGGAGTCGCACTGGATCTGCCGCTTGTTTGAACAGGACAGAGGGTTGACGCAAGAGGGGGTGGTAACACCCGAGCTTATTCCCTTATTGCTCGAGGATCTAAACCCGGGATTCGTCCGTTTGAACATTGGCCAAGAAGAGCTCTTAAAACTGCTGGCAAGTGACCGCCCCGTGCACTACGCGTCCTTCATCAGTGGCATTTTCGATTTGTATGGGAAAGCTAAGGGCAAAGAACTGGTGGGAAACAAAACACCCGGCTTTGTGCGAAAGATACGTACCTTACACGCCCTTTGGCCCCAGGCTCGTGTCGTCCACCTTGTCCGCGACGGCCGGGACGTCTGTCTCTCCATGATCAATCGACCATTACACAACGTGAATCGCGGGCCTCTTTACACTTGGGCGCAAGACCCTGTGACAACGGCGGGGCTGTGGTGGGAATGGAGCGTGAAATTGGGACGGCAAGCTGGAAATTCGCTCGGCTCGGCGCTGTACTACGAGATGCGTTACGAATCGCTAGTTGCCCAAGCAGCAGAGGAGTGCGCAGCGCTTTGCGTTTTCCTCGGCCTGCCGTACCAAGAAGTGATGCTCCGTTTTCATGAGGGCCGCAAGAGAGCTGCTCCCCCTTCTGACGCAAAACATGCCTGGCTGCCTTCCACGGAAGATGAGTCCGAATTCCGGCTACGACCCATTACTGGGGGCTTGCGGGATTGGAGATCGCAGATGCCCCGCGAGGACCTCGAGAAGTTTGAGGCGGCGGCCGGTGGGCTACTGGATGAGCTGGGCTACGCACGTGCCTTCCAGCGGCTGCGGCCCAAAAGACTGGAAGATGCATCGAGGATTCGCGAGTCGTTTGTCCTGAATGCTAGTCGGCCTGTCGTGGAAAAGGTAAAAACGGAGGCGAGCCCATGAGCAACCCCTGCGTCTTCATCGTCGGATGCCCGAGGTCTGGAACGACCTTGCTCCGTCGTATTGTGAGCGCACATCCGCAGATCGTAATCACACCTGAGGCGCATTGGATACCTCTGTGGTTCGAGCAGCGAAGAGGGCTCACGCCGGATGGATTCATTACTCCCGAGCTGATTTCGCAATCGCTGGCAGGCAATACCGTATGACGGAAGAGACTCATCAGCGTAATGTCGCATACATCGTCAAGTCTTGGCCGAGACTCTCGGAGACCTTCGTTCTGAACGAGATCATCTCGCTTGAGCAGCGCGGCCTACGCATACGCATCTTTTCGGTCCGGGACCCTGACGCAGGCCCGTCCAACAGCAAAGTCTCGCAAGTTCGCGCAGAGGTTACGTATCTGGCTTTCGGGACGCACTGGAAACAAGTTGTGCCAGCCAATCTCCATCTGTTTTTTTGCCACCCCGGACGATACTTCCGAGTCCTGCTCCAAGCAATAATATCGACGGTGATCCGACGGCACCGCCTCGCACCGCCCTGGCACTTCTTTGAGGCGGGTTACCTGACGGACATACTATCGCGCAGTTGGACCGATCACCTCCATGCGCACTTTGCCTCGACCCCTACGCTTATTGCGCTTTACACGCACCGGCTGTGCGGCATTCCTTATACCTTTACGGCGCACGCCAAGGATATCTATGTCAGCGACCCGCACGTGCTTCGCGTCAAGCTTGAGGAAGCCCAGGCTGTGGTTACCTGCACGGAATACAACCAAAGATTTCTTTCCAAGCAATACGGACCGTTGTGCGATGGAAAAGTACGCAGCATTTATCACGGACTCGACGTCTCGCAATTTAATTTCCGGCCGCCCACAAAAGTGGAGTCCGGCGCGCCAGTGATCCTTTCGGTCGCAAGATTGATGGAAAAGAAGGGACTGGGCGATTTGATTGCGGCGGCTGATATTCTTCGTCGCCGTGGCCGCGTCTTTCATCTGGAGATTATTGGGAGCGGTCCTCAGCGTGAAGCTCTCCAGGGTCAAGCGAATAGACTCGGCCTTGCGGATCGCGTCAGACTGCGCGGCAGCCGGGCCCATGATGTCGTCTGCCTTGCCTACCAAAGGGCTTCTGTCTTCGTTCTTCCGTCTGTAGTGGCTTCAAACGGAGATCGAGATGGAATACCCAATGTTTTGCTCGAAGCCATGGCCAGTGGGGTGCCAGTCGTTTCAACCTCGGTCTCAGGAATTCCGGAACTGATAGAGTCAGGACTTGATGGCCTGCTCGTTCCGCCAAACGATCCGGCGGCTCTGGCTGCGGCGATCGACAAGCTGTTAGCTTCCCAAGAATTGCGGGAAAGCCTGGCCCGTGCTGCAAGGGCCAAGATCGAATCATCGTTTTCGCTGGACGCCAGCGCGGAACGCCTCCTCGCCCTCTTCGGCGAACCGAAGCATCCTTCTCTGGACCTTAATGCCGCGGTCGCAGCGGGGCGTTCTGTGCCGTTTGCTGAGGGCAAATGAAGATTCTTTACCTCTGCTTCGACTCTGGCATCGACCTTTCCGGTGTGAAGGGCGCGTCCATTCACGTCCGGTCTTTCGTTCGGGCGCTGACCGAACTGGGACACGAGGTGGCCGTTGTGGGCACCCAGGTGAGCTCGCCTGAGTCTTTCGAAACCTTGACCGGCGCGACTGTCCTTCGAGCTCCTTTGTCGCCACGGAGCCGGGCTTTACTCAGGACACTAAAAGCTAGAAGGTATTTGGCCGTAGGCCTCAGCAGTGGTCGCGATCTGGTTCGCGCTTTCCACAATACGGAGTTCTTCAGGGTCGCTGAGGAGTGCGCTGGGCGGCTAATGCCGAGCTTTATTTATGAGCGCTACAGTCTTTGGGGAACTGCGGGGCAGCGCCTCGCCAGGAATCACTCGATCCCATTTGTATTGGAAGTTAATTCCCCCCTTGCATACGAGGAACAGAAATACCGCGGAGGGTCGGTCCTTCGTCCCCTCTCCCGATGGGTCGAGCGTCGCAGCTGGCACGGAGCGGATCTGTTGGTCGCGGTTTCCCAGGCATTGTGTAGTCACTTCGAGGACGCCAGAGTAAAGCGCGGAAAAGTTGAAATTCTGCCGAACGCGGTCGATACCACGCGCTTTCGCCCAGAAGTGGACGATGCTCCGCTTCGATGCCGATTGAAGCCCGACGGCCGGTTTGTGGTCGGTTTCGTGGGCAGCTTCAAGGCTTGGCACGGAGTGGGTTTCCTCCTGGAGGCTTTCACGCGGCTGCGCGATAAGGACGCCTCCTATCATCTACTCCTTGTCGGTGACGGGCCAATGCGCGCGGATTTGGAGGCGGAAACGCTGCGGCTAGGTCTTCAGGAAGCGGTGACTCTTGTCGGTAACGTCCCTCACGAGGAGGTCCCACAGTATTTGGCGCTGATGGATGTTGCTGTTGCTCCCTATCCGGCCGTTGAGGACTTCTACTTCTCGCCCTTGAAGCTCTTTGAGTACATGGCCGGCAGCCGCGCTGTCGTTGCCAGTAGGATCGGCCAGGTGGCAGAAGTCATTGCCGACGGTCTCACGGGATTGCTGTATGAGCCCGGCAACCGAGAAGGGTTAATAGCTTGCATTGGGCGATTGCGAGCTGACGAGAGCCTCAGAAGAGAGCTCGGGCAGAACGCTCGAATGGCTTGCTCAATGAATACCTGGAGGCAGAACGCAGAGCGAGTCGTCGGCTGGGTTGAGCCGATGCTGCATCACGCGGCTGCACGATCGCTTCGCGACACCAGGTTTGCAAACGGGGTCTTGGATCCATGAACGCTCAATCTTCCAAAACGTCAAGACCCTGGAAGGATTGGATTGGCTATTTCCTTCCGCTTCTCCGTCCCCATTGGAAGCAGCTAGGCCTGTCCTTGCTCGCGATGTTGTTGGACGCTCTGTTCACGGTCTTCCGGCCATGGCCGCTTAAGATTGTGATCGACCGTGTGCTTTCGCACAAACCGAGTCGTGTGCCATTCATCCGCGCCTGGCTGGACAGCGCTTCGTTTACCCGCCAAGAGTTTCTCTACGGGGCGTGTCTCGCAACATTCGTGATAGCGGTGTTGACGGGTCTTCTTACCTACTACTACACGCACGTCATGGGCCAAGTCGGGCAGCATTTCGTCTATGAGTTGCGGCGTAATCTCTTCGCGCATATACAGCGCCTTTCACTCCGCTTCCATGACCGTCAACGCACCGGCGATCTGACCTCCCGCTTGACCTCTGAAGTGCAAGCCATTCAAGACATGATTGCCAACGGCTTGATCATGCTTGGAAGCAATTTCTTCCTGCTCACCGGTATGCTCGCATTGATGTTCTGGCTTAGCTGGCAAATGGCGCTGGCGACGCTCTCCGTCGCCCCGCTGTTGCTCTGGGTGGCTTTTCGATATACGCGTCGGCTTAAGGTGGCGGCGCGCGAAGCTCGCCTCAGTACCCGGCGGATGGCTGCCTTAGCCCACGAGACGTTTGCCTCTATTC
>WNGH01026758.1_pt1 | contig 10367 bp, 6 predicted proteins | sample 5400631 | NCBI WGS metagenome assembly WNGH01 (sample SAMN13153373, study PRJNA577476) | soil metagenome | isolation source: 115 cm soil or saprolite under Garry oak tree replicate 1 | place: USA:California | collected 2016-06-15 | reverse complement strand
GCCGGACGGCGAACGGCAACCCCGCCTCGATCATCTGTTCGCGCAGCCGCAGCCGCGCCTCGGGTTCATCGGCCATCCGCGCGAACAGCGCGGCGGCGGTCTCGTCGAGCTCGGTGCCGACGGCGACCCCGTCGTCGGACGGGCGCGAGCTCCGGCGCGGCGATACGACAGGCATGGAGAACTCCTCGCCTGATCGCGACGATCGGGTGGACTCGCGCCCCCGAGCGACGGTGCGTCCACGACGGGCGTCGCTGATATTCGCAATCGCGGGCGCCCGTTTCTTGAGCGCCGGACCCGGGTTCCCAACGCGGCCTGCCGCCACGCGCTGTCGAAAACCCAACCGCTTGCTACCTTAAGGCGGGCGGTCCGCTACCGCAAAGCTTGTGGCGGTCTCCGGTCAGCCGGAGTGCCGGCGTGGAGGCGAGTCATGACAAGTGCCGTGCCGGGCCGGGGGCGCGATCTCGTGGTGGCCGGTGCCTCCGCCGGGGGCGTCGAGGCCCTACGGGCGATGGTCGCCCACCTGCCCGCCGACCTGCCGGCGACGGTACTGGTCGTCCTGCACCTTCCGCGCGGCGCCTTCAGCGCGCTGGCCAGCATCCTGCGCCGGTCCGGGCCGCTGCCGGCCGAGGTCGCCTTCGACGGTGCCCCGCTGCGGCACCGGCAGATCTTCGTCGCGCCGGCCGAGCACCACCTGCTTGTCGCGGAGGGCCGGGTCCGGCTGTCCCGGGGGGCCAGCGAGAACGGGCACCGCCCCGCCATCGATCCGCTGTTCCGCTCCGCCGCGCGGGCCTACGGCAGCCGGGTGATCGGGGTCGTCCTGTCCGGCGCCCGCGACGACGGCTCGGCGGGCCTGGCCACCATCGCCGCCCACGGCGGCGCCACGCTGGTCCAGGACCCCGGCGAGGCGCTGTACGGCAGTATGCCCGGCAACGCGCTGGAGGTCGTTCCGTCGGCCACCGTGGCGACCGCCGCCGAGCTGGGCACACTGGTCGCCCAGCGCACCCGGGACGACGTCCCGTGGCCGCCGTTCGGGGTCGAGATCGAGCCGGATCCCGTTGACCTGGTCACGCCCGGTGCACTAGCGGGAGTTTCGCGGCTATTTCGATCTTGGTTGTGTTTCCGCTGGTAGGGGCGTGGACCGGGCGGTGGTGGTGTATTACCCACCGCCGTGGGGTCAGCGGGTGGGTGCGTAGCGGTCGAGGCCGAACAGGTTGTACAGGCGACGTTGGGTGTCGGTCATGTCGGTGAGCAGGCGTTGGGCGCGGGGTCGGCCTTTGCCGCCGTCGTGGTAGAGCAGGACAGTTTCCTGGATGTCGGATAGTTCGCTGGTGAGTTCGCGGACGGACAGGTGCAGTCCGGCGTGTTCGGCGGTGCGGCGCATGAGGTGGGCGATGGTCAGGGCGAGCACGGTGTAGAAGACGTGGACGCGGATCTTCTGGTCGGTCCAGTGGTGCATCGGGGAGAACGACACCGTGTGGGGGTCTTTGAGTTGACGGAAGCCGAACTCCACGCCTGATTGGGAGCGGTAGGCGGCCACGACCTCGGCGACGGGCCAGGTGTCGCGGTTGGTGAACAGGATCCGTTTGCCGAACAGGCGAGCTTCCAGCTTTTTACGGGCGGCGGTGTCGATGGTGAAGGACAGGCGCAGGTCGGCGGGTTTGTCTCCGGTCAGCGTGGTGGTGAGGACCTCGGCGACCCAGCGGGGTTTGCAGATGGCGGCGATCTCGGCCTCGACGGCGGTGCGTGGCCGGCGGGTCTTGCCGCGGGCCAGCTTGTCGCCCAGGGCGGCCAGGCGCTGCTGGGCCTTGGCCAGGGTCTGGTCGAAGCCGCGGGACTGGGCTGCGTGCAAGGTCTTGGAGTGGGTGAGCACCGCGCGGCGGGTCACCCCGAGCGCGGTGACGGTGGTGTCCACGTGGGTCAGGCCGGGGAAGCGGTCCGCGTCGACGGTGCGGTAGCGGGTGCGAGGGGTGGCCAGCAGGTCGGGGTGGTCGCTGGGTGGCAGCGACCCAACGAACCCGATGCCGCAGGCTTCGACCTGGTCGTGGTTGGTGGCCGAGTTCTGCCCGGCGTCGTAGACCAGGGTCAGATCCTCGACACCGCCGGCCAGGTGCGCGAACCGGGTGGCCAACTGCTCGATCATCAGCGGGAACTGGGTGACGTCGGGTCGGTCGCCGGGGTAGGCGTGCGAGAGCAACGGAATGCTGCCGTCGCGGGTGACCACCAGGCCCAGCCCGACCAGCCGCAGGTCCACCCGCTTCTGCTTGGCCTTGCCGCGCTGGGCGATCGGTGCCTTGTCGTTGCCGGAGTCGATGTAGGTGGCGAAGTTCGTCATGTCGAGCACCAGCCCGGATAGGTCCAGGCCGTACTCGGCGACGATCCGAGCGCCCAACTCGGTCTCGATCGTGGCCAGGTCGGCCTCGGACAGCCGGTCCATCGCCAACCAGAACCGGCGGTGGTCCAGCGCCGCCGCGTTCAGTTTCACCCAGCGCGGCCCGGCGGTGGTGGCCCACCAGTCGGCGAAGCCGAGCTTGGCGCACGGTGCGACGATCCGGTTCGCGCAGGCCAACGCCAGGTAGGTGCCTACCGACGCGGCCGCGTCCGCCCGGCGGGGCGCGACCCGGTCGATGATCTCGACCACGCTGATCCGTTCGATCACTGACCAGACCGCGGCCAGGTCCCCGAACCGCTTGTGTTGGCTGCGTGCCGGGGTGCTGGTCGGTGCGCCGGTCAGCTTTTCGGCGATCTCGGCGGCGCTGCCCAGGTACTGCTGCGAGACGATCCGGGGCTTGCCGTCCACTCGGGCCGACTCGACCAGGTAGTAGTAGACCCGGCCGTCCGCACGCCGCTTCTCGATCACCGTGGCCATATGTGGGTAATACACGATCAAGGGCGAAAAGCCAAGCACCGCAAGGGTTGACACGCCGGACGATCACCTAGCCGCGAAACTCCTGCTAGCTCGAGCCTGCCGGCGCTCGCTCCGCTCACGCGGCCCCTGGGCTCGCGCGGCCCCTGGGCTCCTCAGGCGCCGCCTTCCCTCGTCGCTTCGCTCCTCAGTCCAGACGCCGCCCGCCCAAGGGCGAGCTCCGCGAAGGCCTGCAACGACTCGGGGTTGGCCAGGGCGCCGGTCGCCGCCGCCCGGTCGACCGGGGTACCGGTGAGGATCTTCTTCACCGGTACCTCCAGCTTCTTCGCCGACAGCGTGCGGGGCACCGCCCGTACCTGATAGATCTCATCGGGCACGTGCCGGGGCGACAGCGCGGTGCGCAGCTCCCGGGCGATCCGCGTGCGCAGCGCGTCGTCCAGTTCCCGGCCCTGGGCGAGGACCACGAACAGCAGCAGCTCCCCGGCGCCGCCCTCGGGATCCTCCAGATGCACCACGACCGAGTCGACGACCTCGGGCAGCCCTTCGACCACCGAGTAGAACTCCGCCGTGCCCAGGCGTACCCCGCCCCGGTTCAGCGTCGCGTCGGAGCGCCCGGTGATGATGCAGGTGCCCCGCTCGGTGATGGTGATCCAGTCGCCGTGCCGCCAGACACCCGGGTACACGTCGAAATAGGCCTCCCGGTAGCGCTCGCCGGTATCGTCGCCCCAGAAGCCGACCGGCATGCTGGGCATCGGCGCGGTGATGACCAGCTCGCCGAGCTGGCCGATGACCGGCTCGCCCTTGTCGTTGAAGGCCTCCACGCGGGCGCCCAGGCAACGGCAGGAGATCTCCCCTTCGTAGACCGGCACGATTGGGGAGCCGCCGACGAACCCGGTGCACACGTCGGTACCGCCGGACAGCGAGGCGAGCAGCACGTGCTCGCCGACCGCCTCGTACACCCACCGGAAGCCCTCGGGCGGCAGCGGCGCACCGGTCGAGCCGACGCCGCGCAATGAGGAGAGGTCGGCCATCTCCCGCGGTACGACGCCGGCCTTGCGGCAGGCCAGCAGGAACGGCGCGGACGTCCCGAAGTAGGTGACACCGGCCTCGGCCGCCAGGCGCCACAGAGCGGTCGGGTCGGGTGCGCCGTCGTACATGACGATCGCCGCGCCGACGGCCGGCCCGGAGACCAGGAAGTTCCACATCATCCAGCCGGTGGTCGTGTACCAGAAGAACCGGTCGCCGGGGCCGAGGTCGTGGTGCAGCCCCAGCATCTTCAGGTGCTCGACGAGGATGCCGCCGTGGCCGTGGACGATCGGCTTGGGCAGTCCGGTGGTACCCGAGGAGTAGAGCACGTACAGCGGATGGTCGAACGGTACCGGCGTGAAGGCCAGCGGCTCGTCGGTGTCGCTGCTCAGTTCCGACCACCCGTCGGCGGCCGTACCGTCCAGATAGGACAGCGTGACCAGATGCTCCACAGAGGACAGTGCACTGTGGACGGCCGCGACCTCGGCCCGCCGGTCGATCCGCTTGCCGCCGTAGACGTACCCGTCGACGGCGACGAGGACCTTCGGCGCGATCTGCTGCCAGCGGTCGACCACGGACCGGGTACCGAACTCCGGCGCGCACGAGGAGAACACCGCGCCGAGGCTGGCCGTCGCCAGCATGAGTACGAAGGTCTCGGGAATGTTCGGCGCGTACGCGGCCACCCGGTCGCCCGGGCAGACCCCGAGCCGGACCAGCCCGGCCCGTACCCGCCGGACCTGCTCGCGCAACTGTGCAACGGTCAGCGTGACCGGCGCGCGGGTCTGCGAATACCCGAGGACCACCGGCTCGTCCTCGGCGAGACCGGGGGTGCGCAGCACGTGTTCGGCGTAGTTGAGCGTCGCGCCGGGGAACCAGCGGGCCCCGGGCATGCGCGCATCCGGGATGGTACCGGTGGGTGGTTCGTACGCGCGGACGCCGAAATGGTCCCAGACCGCCCGCCAGAAACCGGCCAGGTCGGTGGTGGACCACTCCCACAGGTCCGGGTACCCCGCGAAGGTCCAGCCGCGCTCCCGGTCGAGCCAGGCCAGGAAGTCACCCACCCGGGAGCGCTGCCCCGCGGGCGGCCGCCACAACACCTCTCCGAGGCTCATGCCCTTATCCTGCCGCGCCGGTCGAAGATCTCCGCCACACGGGGTGTTCAATCGATGCGGACACGGTACGGTGCGCGGTATGCGACACCTGTGGACTCTCATCGCCGCGATAGTGGTCGCGCCCGCGGCGTGGCTCTTGATCGCGTACGGCCAGCCACAGTCGGCGGCCGCATTTGCGAAGTCGATCCAGGGCGGCAGCTGGCACGCCACCGACTTCGTCTGGCCGCTGCTGTTCCTCGCGGGCGCGGTTCTCGCCGCTCGGCGCGGTGCTGACCGGCCTGGTCTACGTAGCCAGCTATGTGGCCGCGATGTTCGACGGCAAGGACGTGTACAAGCTGCTCAGCCAGCGGGACGTCTCGCTGTTCAACCACCGGGCGCACCTGTACGACCCGGTCGTCAACGGCACCACCCTGCTGCTCGGCGCGCTGCTGCTGGTCGGCGTCGTGAGCCTGGGCCGCTGGCGGCGGTGGCCGGGTACGGCCGTGGAGCCGGCACTGGGCGAGGCGGTACCGGAGGGCGAGCCGGGCGCCGAGGAGACGAAGGACTTCTGGACGCCGGCGACGCCGGTCAACACGCCGCTCGACGGCCAGTTCGGCGACGATCCGTCGACCGAGCGGGTCGTCCCGGGTCAGTTCGGCTCGTCGGCGTGGCATACCCCGCCGGGAGAGACCACCAGGGAAGAGCAGTCGAGGTAAGAGCCATTCGTCGGAGCCGCGCAGTTGACCTGAGGGGGTAGGTTTCTGACGATCGCTAGCTGGAAGTCGCTCCGACAAGCTGCGCGACTGACGATCGCTAGCTGGAGGCCGCTCCGACAAGCTGCGCTACTGTGCAACTGCACCCTGCGGGAGGCACCATGCGCCACCTCGGCTCGATCGCCCTCTCCCTCGTCCTGGCGGCGGGCGTTTACGTGTTGGTCGGCATCGGGTCGGTCCGGCTGAGCGAGGCCGTCATCGCCGATTCCGTCAAGCACGACTACACCGGCCGGGCGATCGGGGTCTTCGCCCTGCTCGTGGCCGGGGCGCTGTACATGCTCATGGTCCTGCCCAGGATCTCGCCACTGGGTCCGGTGCTGGCCGCGCTGGCGTATCTCGGCTTCGAGGGATGGCTGCTGGTACCGGGCGTGAAGGTCCCGTCGGTGCTCGAGCACACCCTGCTCGGCGCCCGTGGCGCGCTCGTCGCCCCAGCCATCTACGGGCTTCCCGTGCTGCTCGCCGTCCCGCTGCTGGGCACGCTGCTGAGCCCGCAGCGGTGGCGGGGCGGTGCCCGGCCGGCCCCGGCCGTGCCGTTCGCGGCGGCCCCGCCCGGCTACCCGCCGTACCCGTCCAGCTCGGCCGGCCCGTACGCGCCGGCCGCCTCGGCATACCCGCCGCCCCCGCCGCTGTACCCGGGCGCGACGGCGGTACCGCCGCTGTCCGCGTACGAGCCGCCGATCTCGGGCGGACCGGTGCCGACCTCGGGATCGCCGACATACGCGGCTGCCGAGGACGAGAGCTCCGCGACCCGGCCGCTGTACCAGCCGGCTCCGCCGTCGTACACCCCACCCTCCAGCGGACCGCCCAGCTACAGCCCGCCCCCGCCGTCCAGCGGCCCGTCGAGCTACCCACCCCCGCCGAGCTACCCACCCCCGCCGAGCTACCCACCCCGGCCGAGCTACAGCCCGTCACCGTCGAGCTACCAGCCGCCACAGCCGCCGAACTATCCAGCGGCGCCGTCGGCGGCCGGCGGGCCGACCAGCTATCCGCAGCGACCGTCGAGCGGCCCGCCCGGCCCGCAGCCGTTCCCGGCGGTACCGTCGAATGTGGAGCCGGAGCCGCCGGCCGATCCGGACTCCACCCGCAAGCTCTGAGCCGGCGGTTCGACACCCGGTTCAACCGGGCGGTAACGTACGCCCGGCGAGCCGCCCGGCGCCGTACCGTTTATCCTCGCCGGGATGGCATTATCAGCGCGTGTCCCCCGTTACGAGCGGAGAACCGGCGTGACCATTGCGTATCCCAACAACCAGGCCCTGCAGACCCCGCTGTCGGTCAGCCCGCCCTCCGGCGCCCAGCGCCCGCGGCTGACCTTCCTCGGTACCGGCTACCTCGGTGCCACATACGCGGTCTGTTTCGCGGAGATGGGCTACGAGGTGCTCGGCTTCGACGTCGACGACGCCAAGATCGCCAAACTGAGCGACGGCGAGGTGCCGTTCCACGAGCCCGGCCTCGACGAGCTGCTGCGCAAGAACCTCGCCACCGCCCGGCTGCGCTTCACCACCTCCTACGACGAGGTGGCCGAGTTCGGCGACGTGCACTTCATCTGCGTAGGTACCCCGCAGCGGCCGGACGGGCTGGCCGCCGACCTGTCCTATGTGGAGACCGCCGTCAGCCATCTGGCCCAGCGGCTGGCCCGCAAGGCGCTGATCGTGGGCAAGTCGACGGTACCGGTCGGCACCGCCGAGTGGGTCGAGGAGATCGTGCAGCGGTTCAGCCCGGCGGAAGCCGGCGTCGAGGTGGCCTGGAGCCCGGAGTTCCTCCAGGAGGGCTTCGCGGTCGAGGACGTGCTGCGCCCCAATCGGGTGATCTTCGGGGTGAAGAGCGAGTGGGCGCAGGCGCTGCTCTACGCCGCGCACAAGGGCGTGTTCGACCTGGCGCAGAACGAGGACCGCGAGGTACCGGTCGTGGTCACCGACTTCGCCACCGCCGAACTGGTCAAGGTGGCGGCCAACGCGTTCCTCGCCACCAAGATCTCGTTCATCAACGCGATGGCCGAGGTGTGCGAGGCCAGCGGTGCCGACGTCGCCCAGCTCGCCCGGGCGATCGGGTACGACCCCCGGATCGGCAACAAGTTCCTCCGGGCCGGGCTCGGCTTCGGCGGGGCCTGCCTGCCCAAGGACATCCGCGCGTTCCAGGCCCGCGCCCAGGAACTGGGGGTCGGCGAGGCGCTGCGATTCCTGCACGAGGTGGATCTGATCAACCAGCGCCGCCGCCAGCGGATCGTCCAGCTCGCCGCGGAACTGCTGTCCCGGCCCAACGGTCCGGCCGGTCCGGATCTCAGCGGACTCAAGATCGCGGTACTGGGTGCCACGTTCAAGCCCAACTCCGACGACGTGCGCGACTCGCCGGCCCTGGCCGTCGCGGGCAAGCTGCACCGCACCGGCGGGACGGTCGTGGTCTACGACCCCGAGGGAATGGCCAACGCCGAGCGCGAGCTGCCCGAGGTCTGCTACGCCAAGACGATGGCCGACGCGGTGACCGGCGCCGACCTGGTGTGCGTGCTCACCGAGTGGGAGGAGTTCCGCAACGCCGACCCGATCGCCCTCGCCGAGCTGGTCTCCGGGCGCCGGGTGATCGACGCGCGTAACTGCCTCGACCAGCTGGCGTGGGTACGCGCCGGTTGGGAGTACCGCGGCATGGGTCGCCCCGCGCTCACCTGATCGGGCACGAGGGGATCTTCGGGGCTAGCCAGGGGTGCCCCTCAATCGGCATGCTTTCGGGAGAACCCCGACAGGAGGGCTGCCGTGGGGACATACCCCTGCTCGAACTGCGGCGCGCGCGCCGACACCGTGACCGGCTGCCCTGAGTGCGGGCGCACCGTCGAGCAGGAGATCGCCGAGCTCAGCAAGGTGATCACCAAGATGCAGTTCCGCAACCGGGACATGGTCGAGTCCCGGGCGGTACTGCTCAAGCGGATCCAGGGCGCGATCGCCACCCGCTCGCTGCTGCTCCAGGCGACCGAGCAGCAGCAGGCGGCACAGAGCAGCCGGCTGTTCCGGGTGAAGACGCCCCCGCCGATCGGCTTCGGTGGCGCCCGGAGCGTGGTACCCGCGCAACGGACGGCCCCGCCACCGGTCAAGCCGGGTAAGGCCATCCCGCTGGAGCAGTTGCCCGGCAACGGCAACGGCGGCCCTCCGGTACCGGACGAGCCGCCGCACCCGCACGGGCCCGAGGTGTCCAGCCTCTCGATGCAGAACGTGCTGCTCTGGCTCGGCGCGCTGCTCTTCGCGATCACCGGTACCGCCTACCTGCTGCGTACCCTCGCCGGTACCGGCCGGGTCGTGGTGTTCACCCTGCTCGCCGCGGTCATCCTCGCCGGCGCGATCCCGGTCGCCCACCGGCTGCTGACCTCCACCGCTGAGACCATCGCCTCGGTCGGCCTGCTCTACGTCCTGCTCGACGGGTTCGCCATCCGGTCGGCCTGGTTCGCGCACACCGCGCTGCCCCGCACCACGTTCGCCGGCCTGATCTTCCTCGGTACCGCCGGGGTGGCCGCCTCGTACCGCAAGCTCACCCACCTGAAGGCCCCCCGGTTCGCCACGATGCTGCTGTTGCAGCCGGTCATCCCGCTGCTCGCCGGGTCCGCCCTGCACGGCGTGGTGGCCTGGGCCGGGGTACTGGCGGCGGTCGGCCTGCAGGATCTGCTGATGGCGATGGTGCTGCGGAGCCGGCCGAACGGCACCGGATACCTCGAGGACGCCGCGTGGGTACTGCACGGGCTCGCCGTGGTGGCCTCGGTGACCTACGCCACCGTCGCGCTGGCCCAGGCGCACACTTTCCCGGCGGCGCTGTCCGGGGCGGCGGGACTGATCCTCGCCGGCACCGTCGGGCTGGACGGTGGGCTCATCGCGCGGCGCTGGCCGTTCGCCGACATCGGCGCGGGACTGTTCACCCTCGCCCTCATCGGGGCGACCGGGCGCCTCGCCGCCGTCGCCCTCCCGGGCCGGGGCCTGGTCACCACGGCGCTGACCATCCTGCTGACCGCGCTCGCGGTGCGGTACCTGCCGGCGACCGCCCGGCGCGGGCCGCAGCTGGCGGGCGCGCTGGCCGCCGGTACCACCGGGGTGGTCATCCTCGCCCGCGCCCTGGACGGGATCGTGGCTTCGGTGCGCGCGGCGACGCCCTACTGGACCGCGGACCTGAGCCAGTACCCCCACCGGGTGGCGACGGCCGCCGGCCCGGACTCCTGGCAGCTCGCGCTCGCCGTCCTGATCATCACGGTTGCCGTCGTGCTGATGCTGCCCGGCGGCGTACGGGCCGACGGCGCCGTGGTCGGGATCACCCTGACGCTGATCCTCGTACCCGCGACGGTGCGGCTGCCCTACGCCGCCGCACCGGCCGTGCTCGTCGCCGGCGCGGTGGTCCTCGGTGCCTACGGGCTAGCCGCACGGACCGATCGGGCGGCCTGGGTGCGCGTCGGCACGGCCGCCCTGCTCGGCTTCTACGCCACCGCGATCAGCCTGGCCCGACCCGGTGCCGCCGCGATCACACTGACCACGCTCGCCGTCGCCGGGGTAATGATCGGCGTGGCGCCCTGGCTCGAGTTCACCGCCGGCGGCCGCCCGACCGAGGTGGTGACCGAGGCGGCCCTGGGCGGGGCGGCCTTCGCGCTGC
>WNGH01014577.1_pt1 | contig 10368 bp, 11 predicted proteins | sample 5400631 | NCBI WGS metagenome assembly WNGH01 (sample SAMN13153373, study PRJNA577476) | soil metagenome | isolation source: 115 cm soil or saprolite under Garry oak tree replicate 1 | place: USA:California | collected 2016-06-15 | reverse complement strand
AGGAGCGCGCGGCGGTGCGCGAGGGTCAGGTCGTCGCCCGGCCGATCATGCCGATGTCCGTCACGTTCGACCATCGCGTCATCGACGGCGAGCAGGGCCTCACGTTCGCGCTCACGCTGCGCGGCCTCATCGAAGATCCGTGGGGGCTCGCGCAGTAGTGGTAGCCGGCGACCAGTCCGACCCTGCGGACGTCCTGATCCTCGGCGGAGGCCCCGCCGGGTATGTCTGCGCCCTGCGCGCCGCGCAGAACGGCCGCAACGTGACCCTGGTCGAGCGGGCGCGGGTCGGAGGCGTCTGCCTCAACGAAGGCTGCATCCCGAGCAAGCACCTCGCGGTCTTCGCGGCGGCGAAGGCAACCGCGGAACGCTTCGCACCGGCGGGTATGCCCGCCTTCGCCGGGCAGCCCGACCTGGGTGCGTTTCAGAAGGCCCGCGGCGCGGCCATCGACGCACTTGTCAAAGGCGTCGAGGGACTCCTGGCGGGCGCGGGCGTCGGAGTGATTCGCGGCAACGCCTGGTTTGTCGGTCGGACGAGGGTGTGCGTCGCCGTCGGCGAAGAGTCGGTGCGGTACTTCGACTTCAAGGACGTCGTCATCGCCACCGGCTCCTGCCCGGCGCCCCTGCCCGGGCTGCCGCTCGACGGTGAAAGGGTCATCGAGGCGAGCCGTGCGCTCGAGTGGACGTCGGCGCCTGCAAGCCTGCTGGTCGCGGGCGACGACTACATCGCGCTCGAGCTCGCGATCGCGTACTCCCGCCTCGGCAGCAAGGTGACCATCGCCACTCAACGCGACCGGTTGCTTCCGGACTTCGATCCGGACCTCTCGCAGGCGGCGCAGCGAGGCGCCAGGTCCGCCGGCGTCGAAGTCGCGCTCGCAACCGACCCCGCGACCCGGTCGGCCGACGCCGACCGCGTGATCGTCTCCGGCGGGCGCGTCCCGAACATTGCCGGCCTGCACCTCGAGGCGGCCGGCCTTCCGTCCGGGGCCGACCCGCTCGCCGTCGACGACCACCTGCGCCTCGACCGCCACACCTATGCCATCGGCGACGTGACCGGCGCGCCGATGCTTGCGCATCGCGCATTTGCCCAGGGACGCGTGGCCGGCGACATACTCGGCGGCAAGCCCGCGGTGTTGGACGTCCGCGCGATTCCTAGGGTCGTGTTCGCGGAGCCGGAGATCGCGACGGTGGGGGAGAGCGATGGCGCGAACGCGATGGTCGGTCGCTTTCCGCTCGCCGCGCTCGGCCGGGCGGTCATCGAGTCGAGCACGTCGGGCTTCGCCAAGCTCGTGTTCGCGCATGGCAGCGGCGCGCTGGTCGGCGCGCACCTCGCGGGACCTCGCGCCACCGACCTGATCGCCGAGATGGCTCTGGCGATCGAGATGGGCGCGACCGCCGAAGACCTGGCCATGACGGTGCACGCCCATCCGACGTTTGCCGAGCCCGTGACGGAGGCCGCGGAGGTCGCCCTCGGCAAGCCCATCCACGTCCGGCCGCGCAAGCAATGATCACGCGCGTCTTCTTCGGACCTCGCCGCCACGACATGACCACCGAAGCGTGCCTCGCGCACTGGAAGGGAACGCATTCCGAGATTGGCGCCCGCCTCCCCGGCGTCCGCGCGTATGTCCAGAACCATGGAGTTCTCGCGGACGGCAGGTTCCTCCTGCCCTATCCCGGCTTCGACATCATGCCGGAGCTCGACTGGGAAGACCTGGACGCGATGGACGCCGCGATCGACTCGCCGGCTCACGAGAAGGATTCGATCGACGACGAGGCAAACTTCCTGGACGTGAGCCGCACGGGATATGCGGTCACGAAAAGGCAGGTGCTTGCGGATGGGGCGGCGCTGGACGGCGCGGTCAAGCTGATCACGCTGCTCCGGCTTGCCGCCAACACATCCCCCAACGCGCTCGCGGAAGCGATCGCCGGGCCATACGCCTCGGCAGTGCGGCGCGCCGGGCCGCTGCGGCACGAGACGCTGATCACGCTCCCTGACCGCAAAGGCCGGCCGGCATTTGCCGTCCAGGCCGTCGACATGATCTGGTTTGGCGATCCTCGCGACGCCCTCGCGTGGATCGGCTCCGACGCGCATGTGGCGGCGGCGTGGCAGCTCGCGGGCGTCGCTTTCGGCTCCGAGCGGCTGATCGCGCGGCCGCACAAGATCGTCTGACTTGCGGTTCGGCGTCGGCGACTTCAGCGGACAGCGGCCACCCGGTTCGGCGCCGACGCATTCTCAGCTGTACGCAGAGCTGCTCGACCAGGCGCGGCTGATCGAGGCCGCCGGGCTCGACTCTATGTGGCTCTCGGAGCATCACTTCGCGGAAGACGGATACATGCCGGCGGTGCTTCCCCTGGCCGCGGCCCTGCTTGCGCGAACCGAGCGAATCACGGTGGCGACGGACCGGCTCGCGGCGTCGCTGCACGACCGCGTCAGGCTGGCGGAGGACGCGATCGCGCTCGACCTGCTGAGCGACGGCCGTTTCGTCCTGGGGCTGTCGCTCTCCTACCGCGATGAGGAGTTCAGGGGGTTTGGCGTCGACCGCTCCACCGACGAGCAGAACCTCGAGGGCGTCGCGTCTTTCCTGCGCGACGCATTCTCCGGTGGGGAGGCAATCACACCGCTGCCTTCGTCGCCACGTGGACCGCGCTTGATGATCGCCGCCGACGGCGAGCTGGGCGCGGAGCGAGCCGCGCGCCTCGCCGACATGATGATGGTCGACCCCACCGAGCCGTGGGCGGTCGTCGACGAGGCCGTGGAGAGATTCGACCTCGCCCGCGGCGACAGAGAAGGCGTGCTCGTGCTCTTCACCTATGGCGGGCTGTCGGAAACCAGTCCGCACGCCGCCTGGAAGGAGGTCGAGGGCGGGTTCCGCTACATGCGGCACAACTACGACCGCTGGATGGGCCGCGAGCCGACGCGAGAGATACCGCCCCCGCATCAACGGCTTCTCCTCGGCACCCCGGCGGACGTGGCGCAGCAGGTTTCCGAGTACCGGCGTCGCTACGGCGACCGGGTTCACGTAGTTCTGCGGTGCAACTACCCGGGAATGCCTGCCGAGGCCGTCCAGCGGCAGATCCGCCTCTGGGGGCAGGTCGCAAAGCTGGTCACGCAGCCGGTGTGACGAGACCTTTTACGAACTAGTGCCCGTTCGTTTCCTTCTTGACACTGAATTCGTTCCGACTATCCTTGCCCCAACGCCTCGACACAGGGGCGATTCAGGGAGGCGCAAATGTCTGTCGACGAAAAGGAGCTGAAGACGGCGATCGTTACCCCCAACCTCCCGAGCAGGCGCTCGCTGCTGAAGCTGGGCGGCGCGGCTGCGCTAGGAGCGGGAGCATGGGCGCTCGCCGCGTGCGAGCAGTCGTCCAACACGCAGGGCACGACCGCGAACGCCTCCGAGAACTCGGTCCTCGACAAGTGGCTGTCGTCGAAGACGGCCAAGCTCGGCGTGGACCTGACGTTCCCGCCGATCCAGTTCAAGGACGCGTCGGGCAAGCCCACCGGGTATCAGATGGAATTGACCGCGGCGATGATGGCGGACCTCGGCGTGACGCCCCAGTACGTAGAGATCCCGTTCGGCCAGCTGTTCGCCGGACTGGTCGCGGGCAAGTTCGACATGATGGGCATCTCGGCGACGATCCTTCCGAGCCGAGCGCTCAAGGGTCTCTTCTCGAGCTTCCCGGTCTTCTACGAGTCGATCGTCGTGCTTCTGAAGCCGGGATCGACCGTCAACACTTCCAGCCAGCTCGACGGAAAGAAGATCGCGGTCCTGCAGGGAAGCTCGCAGGAGGCGAGCAGCAAGATCATCTATCCGAAGGCGACGTTCTCGCCGTTCGCGCAGCTGGCCGATGCGGTCAACGAGGTTGCCTCCGGCCGCGCCGACGCGACGATCCTGTCGGAGTTCGACGTCGACAGCTCGCTGCAGGCACACCCCGACCTCAAGCTGCTGAGCGGCCCGCCGCTGTGGGTCGACGCCAACACCTACCTCATGCCCCTCGGCGACTACAAGCTGCAGGCGTGGGTCAACAACTGGCTGCGCTACAACGCGACGCACCAGCGGCTCGTGAGCGGCTGGAAGAACTGGCTCGGACCGGGCCTGCAGAAGTACCACCTGACCACCTACGGCGTCGGACCGGGAAGCGAGCCCGAGCTCGTCACCGTCTGATCCTGGGCAGGCGGGGCCGGCCGCGGTGACGCGGCCGGCCGCCCGCCGGCATGCCTTGCCATGATCTACCTGCAGGCGTACGCCTTCGACTGGCGGGTCGTCACGGATCGCTGGCCGCTCTTCGTCGACGGAGCGTTCCTCGACGTCAAGATCGCGGTCTTCGGGTTCGTGCTCGCGAGCGCGCTCGGTCTGATCTTCGCCCTGCTCCGCACCTCAGGCGTGCGCGTGTTCACGATCCCGTCCTTCGCGTACGTGCAGCTGATGCGCGGCATCCCGCTCTACGTGATGTTGCTGTGGATCTACTTCGGGATCGCCAATGTCCTGGGCATCAACTTCACGAACCTCGAGGCGATGGTGATCGCGCTCGCGCTCACGGGCTCCGGCTACACCACGGAGATCTTCCGTGCCGGCCTGGCCGCCATCGACCGCGGACAGATGGAGGCCGCCCGCTCGATCGGGCTGAGCCGCGTGCGCACGTACGGCCACGTCATCCTCCCGCAGGCGCTCCGGATCGTCGTGCCGCCGCTCGGCAACACCTTCGTCGGGCTGCTCAAGGGCGCCACGATCTGCTCTCTGATCGCGGTGCCCGACATGGTCTTCGTCGCCAACGATCTCAACGTCACGCTCTTCACGCCTTTCGAGGTATTCGCCGCGGTCGCCATCATCCTGGTCGTCCTCGTGCTCTTCTTCTCGGCCATCGTGTACGTCCTCGAGCGGAGGCTGAAGGTCGCATGACCACCCACGTCCTGCTGACGTACTCGTTCGACTGGTCGGTTGTGATCAAGGTCCTGCCCTTTCTGCTGAAGGGTCTGCAGGTGACGGTCCGGATCACGCTGCTGTCGATGTCGCTGTCGCTTGTCCTCGGCCTCGTCGTCGCGCTCGTTCGCATGGCACCAGGGCCCATCGGCGTCCTCGGCTTTCTCTACGTGCAGGTCTTCCGAGCGCTGTCGCTCTACGTCTACATCCTGTTCGTCTACTTCGGCATCGCGGCGGTGTTCCGCATCGACTTCGACCCGATCACCGCCGGGGTGGTGTCGCTGACGCTGCTCAACAGCGCCTACATGGCCGAGATCTACCGCGCCGCGATCCAGGCGATCGATCCGGGCCAGCGGGAGGCGGCGCGCAGCCTGGGCCTGGGTGCGATCGCGACGTTCGTGACGGTGACGTTTCCGCAGGCGTGGCGGATCGCCATCCCAGCCCTGGTCAACCAGTTCACCGACATCATCAAGGACTCGTCGATCGTCGCCGCCATCGGCACGCCGGACCTGATGTACCAGACGATCGAGCGCAACAGCTTCTACCAGCGCTCGTTCGAGCTCTACACGGAGGTGGCGGTGATCTACCTGGTCATGGTCGTGATCGTGGCCCAGCTCGCGTCGCGGCTGGAAAAGCGAATGCAGCGGCACCTCGCATGAAGACCGGCCGCACGCCCGGAGAACTTCCTCGACGAGGCCGGGTGCATGGCCGCTTCCGGCGCCGTCAGTGGACCCGCAGCACCGCCTTGATCAGATCGACCTCGCCCAGGTGGCGGTGCAGGTGGGTCACCGCCACCGAGGCGAGGTAGACCCACGCCGGCAGGCCGCCCTTGCGGCCGACCGCGTCGTCGTGCTCCGGCCCGCCGTCCATCTCCGCCCTGAACCCGGAGGTCTGGTACTCGGGGTGGGGCGCGTCGTGCGCCGCGGCGTCGGGGATCTCGTCGAGCATCGCGTCGTCGTGCGCGCGGAGCCACGCCACGGCACCCCCATGCACAGCGTCCGCGTACGCCAGCAGCGTCGGGAGGTCGACCCGGCCGGCGACGTCCCCAGCCTCCTCCAGCGCAAAGCCGGTGCCGATCCCAGGCACCGCGAGCGAGGTGTCACGCCAGCGCGGGTCTTTGATGACCTCCGGTACGTCGCGCAGCGCGGTGTTGACGGCCCAGTCCTGGCTGCGCGCCATGTGCCAGAGGATGAAGCCGATCGGATTGACCCCGGGCAGCGGCCCTGCCACCAGCTCCTCGGGAGCCAGGTCGGCCGCCGAGTGGTGCAGCCGGATGTTGACGGTGTCCAGCTGCTGGATGAGCATCTCGATGGCGTTCATTGAGTCTTCGAGAGCTTAGCGCTCGCCTGAACTAACGCTTGTTCGAGTTGCCGGCCGGCCGGGGATAGAATTCGACTGCGGATGGAGGAGCGCAGCCTCAACCTTGCACCCGTCCCGGCCGAGGGCAAGACGATCCTGCGCCTCGAAGGCGTCAACAAGTGGTACCACCGCGGGACGCTCCGCAACGCCCACGTCCTGAAGGACATCAACCTCGAAGTCACGCGCGGCGAGGTCCTCGTGGTGATCGGACCGTCGGGCTCGGGCAAGAGCACCCTGCTGCGCTGCATCAACTTCGTCTCCCCGCCGGAGACGGGCACCGTCGTCTTCCTGGGCCGCAAGTGGACCAAGGACAACGTGCCTATCAACCCCATCGCGCGCATGCGCTACGAGCGAGAGCTGAACGTCCTCCGCACGCACATCGGCATGGTCTTCCAGCACTTCAACCTCTTCCCACACATGACCGCCCTCCAGAACGTGGCCCTCGGCCTCACGCGAGTCCTGAAGGTCCCGGGTAAGCAGGCTCGCGAGCGCGCCATGGCGCAGCTTGAGCGAGTCGGGCTGGGCGCCAAGGCCAGGAGCTATCCGAGCCAGCTGTCGGGCGGCCAGAAGCAGAGGGTCGCGATCGCCCGCGCGCTGGCCATGAAGCCGCAGCTGATGCTGTTCGACGAGGTCACGTCCGCGCTCGACCCTGAGCTGATCGGAGGCATCCTCGAGGAGATGAAGAAGCTCGCCCTGGAGGGCATGACCATGATCGTCGTCACGCACGAGATGGGCTTTGCGCGTGAGGTCGGCGACCGCCTGATCTTCATGGACGAAGGCGTGATCGTGGAGGAAGGAGGGGCTCGCGACGTGATCGCCAACCCGAAGAACGAGCGCACGCGCGCGTTTCTGAGGGCGATCCTGTGAACATGGCGGTGATCGCGACTCCGACATCGACGGGGCTCGAGTCGGAGCTCGTTCGCCTCGCGCTCCGCGCCGCGGAGCACCACCCGATCCTCAAGGCCGTGTATATGGGACCGCCCGAGTGGCTCGAGGAGGCGCAGCGGGATCCCGGCGAGCCGGCGCGGCTCGCGTCCGATGCATACGACCTCGCCTCCCGCGCGGCGGCGGCTGGAGATCCCTACGTCGCCGGCCAGGCACGGTCGGTGGCGGTCCAGCTACGACGAGATGGTGGCCGCGCTGCTCGGCGTCTCGCCGGCTCCGGTCGACCAGACGGAGATGGCGCGCCTTCGAGACGAGGTGCTCGAGCTCGCCGGCGGCGACCTCCACGGCTGGGAGAGCTCGCGCCTGGTCACCGGCGAAGCGAAGTGGGACGCCGCGCTCCAGACATACATCGCCGGACGGCGCTACGCGTTCAGCGATTTCGCCCTGCCCGTCGAGGAAGACCTGGAGCTGGTCCGGATCACGGACGAGCTATGGTCGGTCAACCTCAGCTGGTACCCGCCGCGGCGGATGACCTTCCAGGTCAACGTGGCCACGCCCAGGACCCCCGAGACCGTCGCGTTCGAGGTCGCCCACAACATCTATCCCGGCGATTACCTGCACCTCGCGGTGCTGCACCAGCACTCGTACATGAGGCGGGGGCACATGGCCGCCTCGATCAAGCTCAAGAACGCCCCCGAGAGCGTGATCAGCGAGGGCATCGAGGAGACGGCGCTCCTTCGCCTTTTCGACAACCCTTCACCCGCGCTGGTGCTCGCCTGCAAGCTCGAGTGGCTGCGGCGACTGGCAACGTTTGCGGGGGCGCTCGCGCTGGCCATCGAGAAGCGTCCCGAGCAAGAGGTGCTCGCCGGCCTGCGGAACGCCGGATTCATGGATCCGGTCAGGGCAGCGTTTCAGCTGCGCCTGATCAAGCACCCGCTGTGGGGTCCGTACCAGTACACGTACATCCTCGGCCGGAAGCTGGTCGAAGAGGCGGACCGCCGCGTCCCGAAGCAGCGCCGAGATGCTTATCTCGATTACCTCTACAGCGGTCTGCACACGCCGGACACGTTTCTGCCCGGTCTCGGCCCGATCGTCGGCACGTGAGCCGGTTCGAGGACAGAGTCGCCCTCATCACGGGCGGAGCGTCGGGCCTGGGGCTGGCTGTGGCGCGGCAGCTGGCGGCCGAAGGAGCACGCCTGGTCCTGGTCGACTGGAACGAGGCCGGTCTCGACTCGGCACGCGTGTCGATCGGCGCCCGGGTCCTGCACGGTGACGTGTCCGTGGAAAGCGTCACGAACGCGGCCGTGGCAATGGCCCGTTCGGAGTTCGGCCGCCTCGACGTGCTGTTCAACAACGCGGGCATCGATCCCCTCAGGGCGAGGTCCGTCGCGGAGACCGAGACCGAGGACTGGGACCGGGTGCTGGACGTCAACGTGAGGTCTGCCTTCTTGATGTCGCGCGCGGCGATCCCCCTCATGCGCGAGGGCGGCGGCGGCGCGATCGTCAACACGGCGTCGATCGCGGGGTTGAAGCCGGCGGGCGACGAGGCGGCTTACTCCGTCTCCAAGGCGGCCATGGTTTCGCTCACCGGCACCCTCGCGCTCGACTTCGCGAAGGACGGGATCCGCGCGAACTGCGTGTGCCCCGGGTTCATGGAGATGGTCATGACCGACCGGCGGCGCGACTTGACCGAGGAGCAGCAGCGGGCGCGGGCGGAGGGCGCGGTCGCCCGGGTGCCGCTGGGGCGGCAGGGCACGTATGAGGAGGTCGCGAAGGCCGTCCTCTTCCTCGCCAGCGACGAGGCGTCCTATATCACCGGCGCCGCGCTGGTGGTCGACGGCGGATTACTGCTCCGCTAGCTCGTCGATCCTCTCGATCATCCGGCCGATGCCGACCGACAGGTCCTCAGGCGAGCTCGCCAGGCTGATGCGCACTGCCTTCAGCGCCGACCTGCCGAACGCAGTGCCCGGCGCCACCGCGACCTGCTTGCTCTTGACCAGGTCGAAAGCGAGCTCACGCGAGTCGAGGCCCGACCGACCCACGTCGGCCATGATGTAGAACGCGCCCTGCGGACGGCTGATCAGCATCTCCGCCTCCTCCAACAGGCCCACGCACAGGTCGCGCCGCTCCCGATACGCATTGATCATCGCCTGGACGGGCTCGCGCGGGCCGTCGAGGGCCGCCTCCGCGGCCTTCTGGCACACGGCCGGGATGCATGAGGAGTTCGACTCGAGGATCTTCGTGATGCTGTCCGAGATCTTGTCGTTGGCGACGACGTAGCCGACGCGCCAGCCCGTCATCGCGTACGTCTTGGAGAACGTGAACGCCGAGATGACCCGGCCGTCCGTGCAGAATGACGCCGGGCTCACGTGCTCGCCGTCCAGGATGACCTGGTCGTAGCACTCGTCGGACAGCAGGTAGAGGTTGTGGCGCACGGCCACGTCGACGAGCGCCTCCATCAACGTGCGCGGAAAGACCGCGCCGGTCGGGTTGCACGGGCTGTTGATGATCAGCAGCCTGGTCCGCGGCGTGATGAGCTTCTCGATTTCGCGCGGCTCGGGGAGGAACTGGTTCTGCGGCGGGCACGGATACGGCACGAGCACGCCGTGGGCCCACGAGAGCATGAGGCGGTAGTTGGGCCAGGCCGGGTCGGGGATCAGCACCTCGTCGCCAGGCTCGAGCACGGCGGCGATCGCGCCCGCGATGCCGCCGACGCCGCCGACAGTGCAGTTGATGTTCATCACGCCGGCCTTGATCCCGTTGACGCGGTCGAGCTTCGCCATCAGCCGCTCCCGCAGGCTCATCAAACCCGCCGTGGCCGTGTACTTGACCTGGCCCTTGCGCGCGAACTCGACGGCGGCCTCGACAATATGCGACGGAGTTGAGAAGTTCGGCTCGCCAACCTCGAGGCGGATGCAGCCGGGCGTGGCCAGGGCCAGGTTCACGACCTCGCGGATGCCCGAGTGGGCGGCCTCAGCCGGACCCGACGCAATTGCCGGGAGGGGGATGGTGGCCATGCGCAGCATTCCTCCGATGAGCTCGACCGACGGCGGGAACTCGGGGCAGCATACGCTACACTCCACGGGGACAAAAGTGAACGTTCGTTCGTTCGTTTTGAGGTGTCCGGCGTGCAGGTGAAAGACATCGCCTACGCGCGGTCCGGCGACAAGGGCGACGTCGTCAACGTCGGCGTTCTTGCCCTGGAC
>WNGH01033775.1_pt1 | contig 10370 bp, 10 predicted proteins | sample 5400631 | NCBI WGS metagenome assembly WNGH01 (sample SAMN13153373, study PRJNA577476) | soil metagenome | isolation source: 115 cm soil or saprolite under Garry oak tree replicate 1 | place: USA:California | collected 2016-06-15 | reverse complement strand
CGGAGGCGCCTCCCGTCCCGGAGGCGGACCCGGCGGACACCGGCCGGCTGCCCATCTACGAGGCGGTCGAGTCGGACTGGTTCGGTAACAGCGGCAAGCCGTCCGGCGGCACCGCGGCGGCCGAAGGCAGCTGGGCGTCACCCGCGGATGAAGGCTGGCGCGCCGCCGGCACGGTCATCGCGCCGTCCTCAGGCGGCGTGACGACGGCGGGCCTGCCCGTGCGGGTGCCGCGTGCGAACCTGGTCCCCGGCGCGATCAGCTCGCCGGCCGCGCCCGCGGCCTCCCGGTCGGCGGACGCGGTCAGGGACCGGCTCGCCGGGTTCCAGCGGGGGGTCAGCCAGGGACGCGCGGCGATGAGCGCGGCAGCTCATCCCGACGGCAAGGACCAGACCTCCTGACGCCGGCCCGGCTGGCCACCGAACGCGCTAGCTGGGCGGTAAGTCCCCGGCGGCTCCCGCGGCGCCGAGGCCGACGCCGGCCGGCGTGGGGGCCGGGATGCTGGCGGGGTCGGCGGTGTACTGGTGCGGCAGGGTCTCGTCGGTGCCCTGCGGCACCCTGGCGGCCCGGAAGACCGCCGTCAGGACCACCGCGATGACCAGGTTGATGATCACCGCGCTGAGGCCGATGTAGACCGTGTGGCCGAACTCGATGTCCGAGGACGAGGCCCAGTGCGAGACGGTCGGAGAGGCCGACTTGTACGCCGCGATCGTGCCGAAGGCCATCCCGGCCAGCCAGCCGAGCAGCAGGGCGTACCGGTCGAACCAGCGGGTGAACAGGCCGCCGATGAGCATCGGGGCCAGCTGCAGGATCCACACCCCGCCGAGCAGCTGCAGGTTGATGGCGAAGGTGTGGGGCAGCTCGACCGCGAAGAGCAGCGCGCCCAGCTTGACCACCAGCGAGGCCCACTGCGACATCCTCGTCTGCAGCCTGGGGCTGGCGTCCGGCTTGAAGAACTCCTTGAAGATGTTGCGGGTGAACAGGTTCGCCGCGGCGATGGCCATGATGGCGGCCGGCACCAGCGCGCCGATGATGATCGCGGCGAAGGCGACCCCGGCGAACCAGCTCGGGAACAGGTGCTGGAACAGGTAAGGCACCGCGAGCTGCGCGTTGTCCGCCTTCTTGACGTTCGCGACGGTGGTCTTGTCGGCCAGGGCCATGTAGCCGAGCAGGGCGATCAGGCCGAGCAGGATGGAGTAGATGGGCAGCAGCGCGGTGTTGCGCTTGACCACGTACCGCCGCTTGGACGCCAGCGTCCCGGTGATCGTGTGCGGGTAGAGGAACAGGGCCACCGCGGAGCCGAGCGCGAGCGTGGCGAAGTCGAGCTGGGTGCTGCCGGTGGCCTTCGAGGTCGGGGTGAACGTGCCGAAGGGTTTCTTCGTCGCCGGGTTGACGGCGGCGAAGTGCGTCTGCGCGGTCCCGAAGATGTGCCCCCAGCCGCCGAGCCTGGTCGGGATGTAGAACACCGCGACGAGCACCATGATGTAGACCAGCGTGTCCTTGATGAAGGAGATCGCCGCGGGTGCGCGCAGGCCGGAGGTGTAGGTGAAGACCGCCAGGACCAGGAACGCGATGAACAGCGGCAGGTCCTTGACGAACGTGTTGGTCGAGGAGGTGCCGACGCCCATCACGGCGATGACCGCCTGGATGCCGACCAGCTGCAGCGCGATGTACGGCATCAGGGACAGGATTCCGGTGAAGGCCGCTGCCAGCGACAGGCCGCGGGACCCGTACCGGCCCCGGATGAAGTCGGCGGGCGTGATGTAGTTGTGCACCCGGGAGACCGACCACAGCCGGGGCAGGAAGATGATGATGACCGGGTAGACCAGGATCGTGTAGGAGACGGCGAACATGCCGATGGCGCCGGAACCGAACACCAGGGCCGGCACGGCGATGTAGGTGTAGGCGGTGTACACGTCTCCGCCGAGCATGAACCAGGTGATGAACGTGCCGAAGCCGCGGCCGCCGAGTCCCCACTCGTTCAGGTGCAGCATGTCCTCCGCCCGCCGCCAGCGGACCGCGGCGAAGCCGACCCCGGTGACGATCAGGAACAGGACGACGACGATGGTGAACGTGGTGGCGTTGACGTGGCTCACTTCGCCACCTCACCCGGGTTGGCCGGCTGGCCGCCGGGCGGCTCCAGCCGCTTCTGCAGCTGGATGACGATCCACAGCACGATGGCGACCACCGGCATGTAGGCCAGCAGGTAGAAGTAGAAGAACGGGAAATCGCCGATCTTCGGGGTGGTCCGCGCGTAGATAGGCACGATAAGCGTGCCGGCGATGCAGGCGATGACCAGGACGGCAATGACCGCAGAGGTCACCGGGTGGGCGGCTACGGGGCTTGGAGAACCGCTAGAACCCCTGGACTGGACGGGCGGCTGGGTCATTGTTTTCCTCTCGTCGGGAGGACAGCCTTTCCCGGTGTGACGGACGTCACACACGATTGTATACATGGTGCCCCCGAAGCGGGTGATCGGCAATGCCCTCATCCCGATGAAAAGAAAATTGTTACCGAGTCAGCAGGTCATCGGCCGCTACTCATTTGCATGCGCGTCTGGCCTGCGTAGGCCACTACGAGCACCTTCTCACCTAATGAGGATTGCAATTAGTTTGATCATGAAAACTACCGCCGGCCCGGTCACCGGCGGAGCCTGGTCACGAACTTGTACCGGTCGCCGCGGTACCACGACTGCGCCCACTCCACCGGCTCCCCGGTGACGTCGTACGCGTGCCTGGACAGCAGCAGCAGGGGCAGCCCCGCGTCCACCTCGAGCAGCTGGGCGTCCTGCGGGTCCGCGAGCACCGTCTCGATCGTCTCCTCCGCCTCGGCCAGCTGGATGCCGTACGCCGAGCTCAGCGTCTCGTACAGTGACCGGTGCCGCTCCAGCTGCTTGCGCAGCCCGGGGAAGCGCCGGGCGGGCAGGTGCGAGGTGTCGATCGACATCGGCTCGCCGTCGGCGAGCCGCAGCCGGTGGATGCGCAGCGCGCGGCCGCCCGGGCGGATGCCGAGCAGCTCCGCGAGCTGCTCGTCGGTGGTGACGTACCCGATGTCAAGGATCTTGGTCTGCGGGTGCAGGCCGTGCGCGCGCATGCCCTCGGTGTAGCTGGCCAGCTCGAGCGGCTGGGCCACCTTGGGCTTGGCCACGAAGGTGCCCTTGCCCTGCATCCGCAGCAGCCGGCCCTCGATCACGAGCTCGGCGAGGGCCTGCCTGACCGTGGTCCGCGAGGTTCCGTACGAGCGCGCGAGTTCTCGTTCGGGCGGCACCGGGCTGCCGGCCTCCAGCGTGGCGGTGAGCTCGAGCAGCTGGCGCTTCACCTGGTAGTACTTGGGCAGCCTCGGCGCCGGGCCTGCGCCGGGAACCCCGGGCGGGTCGTCGGCCGGAAGCAGAAAAGCGGTCATCCGGATCGCGGCGTGGAGAGCCCGGCGTTCAGGCCGGGCAGGAAACGCCGCTTCACCCCCCCAGGAATGTCGGTGGCGGTCGCTAGTGTGTTCGTATGTCCCGGTACCGCCTGCTCCCCTCGCCCGCTCAGGAAGCGGTGCTGCGGGACCACTGCGCGCACGCACGGTACGTGTGGAACCTGGCCGTCGAGCAGCACTCCCACTGGCGCCCGGGCCGCGTGGGCGCGCCGGGCTACCTGGAGCAATGTCGGCAGCTCACCCAAGCCAGGGCGGAGCACCCGTGGCTGGCCGCAGGCTCCCAGACGGTGCAGCAGCAAGCGCTGCGGGACTTCGCCTGGGCGATGGCCGCCTTCTTCGACCCGGAGAATCCGGCCGGGCGACCGTCGTGGCGCAAGGCCGGGCGAGACGAGGGGTTCCGGATCGTGGGGCGGCGCGGGCGGCAGTGGGACGTGCGCCGCGTGTCCCGCCACGTCGGCGAGGTGCGGGTGCCGAAGGCGGGATGGGTGCGGTTCCGCTGGTCCCGCGCCGTGCCCGCGGGCGTGAGGTCCTACCGGGTGACGATGGATCGGGCGGGCCGCTGGCATGTGGCCTTCGCGGCCATTCCTGGGCCGGTCCCGGCACCCGGCAACGGCCAGGTCGTGGGGATCGACCGGGGCGTGGCCGTCAGCGCCACCCTGTCGACCGGGGAACTGCTGCACGTTCCCGGCCTGACCGCGCCAGAGCGCAAGCGCATGCGGCGGCTGGAGCGCAAGCTCGCCCGCGCTCGGCGCGGCTCGAACCGCCGCGCGCGGGTGAAGCTCGCCATCGCCGGGCTGCGCGCCCGCGAGGCCGACCGGCGCAAGGACTGGGCCGAGAAGGCCAGCACCGGCATCGCACGGCGGTTCGACCTGATCAGGGTCGAAGACCTGCAGATCGGCAACATGACCCGCTCCGCCAGGGGAACCGCCGAGGCGCCTGGCCGGAATGTCCGGGCCAAGGCCGGGCTCAACCGGGGCATCCTGCGGTCCGGATGGGGCCTGCTCGTCCGGCGCCTGGAGCAGAAAGCTCCGGGCAGGGTGGAGAAGATCAAGCCGCATTACACAAGCCAGCGCTGCTCGGCGTGCGGGCAGGTGGACGGGAACTCGCGCGAGAGTCAAGCCGTCTTCCGGTGCACCGCCTGCGGACCGACGTGAACGCGGCCAGGAACATCGCGGCGGGGCACGCCGTGACTGCGCGGGGAGGCGACGGGGTAGCCCGGCCCGTGAACCGCGAACCTCAACTGCTGCTCCGATCGGCGTAGCAGCTGGAATCCCCCGCCTTCAGGCGGGGGAGGATGTCAACCGGAATCATTGCCTTAATGAAGGGTTAACGTCAACTCTCATCATGGTCGCGCACCGCGGCCAGCGCACGGACCGCGGTGGCGAAGTCGCTTACTGTCAGGCTGGCCCGCCCGGCCGCGGCCTGCCGGAGGAGCTCAAGCGGATGTGATCGAACGCGCACGCTCCGCGGGGGGAATGATCTGCGCCCCGGATGGGATGATGATGCTGTGCCCACGCTGAACGACCTGGCCAGGAGCCATACCAGCCTCGCTGACGCCGACGTCGAGCACCTGCACTCGCTGGTGTCGGACTGGCAGCTCCTGGCCGACCTGTCCTTCGCCGACCTGATCTTGTGGGCCCCGGCCAAGGACGGCACCGGCTGGCTGGCGATCGCCCAGATGCGCCCGACCACCGGGCCCACCTCGCTCCAGGACGACGTGGTCGGCACCTTCGCCGGCCCGGAGGACCAGCGCCTGCTCGACGTGGCCCGGGACGAGCGGCGCATCTGGCGGGAGAGCGACCCGGACTGGACGAACGGCGTCCCGGTGCGCACCGAGGGCATCCCGGTGACCCGGGCGAACCGGGTGATCGCCGTCATCGAGCGGTGCACCAACCTGAACTCGGCCCGCACCCCGAGCCGGCTCGAGCTCACCTACCTGCAGGGCGCCGACGACTTGGCCCGGATGGTCGCCGAGGGGACGTTCCCGTTCCCCGGCGCCGACGCGATGCTGATCCGGTCACCGCGGGTCGGCGACGGGCTGGTCCGGCTGGGCAAGTCCGGGCGGGTCATCTACGCCAGCCCGAACGCGCAGTCGGCCTACCGCCGCCTCGGCCTGGCCGCCGACCTGATCGGATCCGAGCTCGGTGTGGTCACGGCCGGGCTGTGCGCCTCCGACGAGCCGCTTGACGAGTCGCTGATGGTGGTGGCCGCCGGCCGCGCGCCGCGCGAGGCCGAGGTGGACGGGAATGGCTCGGTGGTCCAGCTGCGCTCGATTCCGCTGATCGTGGGCGGGAGCAGGACCGGTTCCCTGGTGCTGGTGCGAGACGTCACCGAACTGCGCCGCCGCGAGCGCGAGCTGATGACCAAGGACGCCACCATCAGGGAGATCCACCACCGGGTGAAGAACAACCTGCAGACCGTGGCCGCCCTGCTCCGGCTGCAGGCCCGGCGGAGCGGGGCGCCCGAGGCGCGCGCCGCGCTCGACGAGGCGGTCCGGCGGGTCGGGTCGATCGCGGTGGTGCACGAGACGCTGTCCCACGCGCCGGAAGAGGTCGTCGACTTCGACGACGTCGCCGACCGGGTGGCCATGATGGCGGCCGAGGTGTCCGCCGCCGAGGTCCGGGTCATCCCGAAGATAACCGGGTCGTTCGGGCAGCTGTCCGCGGCGGTCGCGACCCCGCTGGCCATGGTGCTGACCGAGCTGCTGCAAAATGCGCTGCAGCACGGCTTCGCCGACCCGCAGGCCGCCCGCGAGCAGGGGCTGATCGAGGTCATCGTGGCGCGCGAGCCGGACCGGCTGACGGTGACGGTGGCGGACACCGGCGTGGGCCTGCCCGCCGGGTTCGACCTGGACACGGCGGGCAGCCTCGGCCTGCAGATCGTCCGCACCCTGGTAGTCGGGGAACTCGGCGGGCGGCTGCGGATCACGCCCCGCCCGGGCGGCGGCACCGAAGCGGTGGTGGATCTCCCGGTCGGGCACGAGGGCGCGGGCCCGGACCGGGACCCAGTTACCTGACCCCGGCACCTGGCCCCGGCGCTTAACCCCGGTTAAACACCTGCCGGTAACACGTGCGCGCGGGCCCGCAGCCTGATCGTCCGGCGCTTGAGCGCGCGCCGCTCGTCCTCGCTCATGCCGCCCCAGACGCCGGCGTCCTGGCCGGAGTCGATCGCCCAGCGCAGGCACTCTTCCATCACCGAGCAGCGGCGGCACACCTGTTTCGCTTCCTCGATCTGGAGCAGTGCCGGACCGCTGTTCCCGATGGGGAAGAACAGTTCCGGGTCAACCTCACGGCAGGCGGCTTCGTGGCGCCAGTCCATGATTGTCCACTCCTTCTCGGCGGCCGGCCGCCAGCGGATGCGTCCGGTATGCACATCTATCTATAGCTTGTGAAGCTTTTCACGAGCTTTGCCGTCTTTCACAGTCGTCCCAAGATTCCTGGGACCACTATGATGCCGGGCAGTAACGCGACCGGACCGCCAGGCGGCCCGGCCGTGTCCCCGAAGGCGACGCAGGAGTCATCAGACCTGATGACACGTGCGAGACGCCCTCGCACCAGGCATCACGATCAAGCCTCTCAACGTCGGTTGACGAGCGCAAGGGGCCACGGCGACCCTTCAGCCGAATTTAATGTCAGATCGATCACATTTTGCTCGCGGCGCGTCAGTCAGGCGTGTGAGGTGACGCCGGGATCTCCTGAGGTGACGCCACGACACGAAGCGCGTGCGGTACGAACTGGAATTTAACCGCCTCGGTCTCGCCGAGATATTCCCCGTCGACCTGAAACGCGATCGGCCGGGCCGATCGCAGCGTCAGCGATTCCGAACCCAGTACGGACAGCATGTTCCGCCCGCGCGGCGGGCGGCTCCTGACGTATAGCATCTGGCCGACCGCGTTCACGATGGTGGCCAGCCGGAGCCGGCGCAGGGCCAGCAGGTCAAGACCCGAGTTGAAATCCGGATTAGGAACCGGAAGCAGCGGGCGGTCGCGGAAATAGGTCCACGGCGAGCGGTTGGTAATGATGGTCATGAACAGGTCGCTGATCGGCGGCTCGCCGTCGCGCTCCAGCGTCAGGGCCGGCCGTCGCCGGTCGGTGCCGCGGTAATGCTTGCGCACTATCGTGCGCACGAACAGCGACGTGCTTTCCCGGCGGCCCTCGGCGCGCAGCCGGTCCACTTCCCCGACTACCTCGGCATCGAAGCCGAGGCCCGCGCTGAAGGTGAAGTACCTGTCCGCGGCCAGCCCGAGCCCGATCGTCCGGTACCGGCCCGCCGTGATGACCTCCCGCACCCGGCGGATCGCCGCGGCGGCGTCGAGCGGCAGCCCGAGGGCCCGCGCCAGCACGTTGGCCCCCCCGCCGGGTATGACCGCGATCAGCGGCCTGCCGTCCGGCCGGGCCATGATCCCGTTGACGACCTCGTTGATCGAGCCGTCGCCCCCGTGCACGATGACGAGCCCGGCGCGTGTCGCGGCCGCCAGCTCGCGCGCGTGGCCGCGGCACCTGGTCCGTTCGACGTCCAGCTCCATCAGCCCGGCCAGGGAACGGACGGCGAGGTCGGTGACGGTGCCTGTCATCGACGTGGCATAGCGGTTAACGATCAGGAGGCCCCGCACCTGCCCTAGGCTAACCGCCGCCTAAGCTGGAAACCTGCGCGACCCCCGGATCACGGATTGGTGTGACGACATGGCGACGCGACCGGCTAAGGCGACCGGGACCTCACGTCCCCGGCGCGCCCAGGATCCCGGCCCGCGCGCGCTCCGCCTGGCCGCGGCCGTGCAGGCCGTCGAGGCCGTCGGCATGTGCGTGGCGGCCGGCTTCTCCGCCGTCTCGACCGCGGACGGGCAGTCCTACCAGCGGGCCAGCGGCATCGCGCTGACGCTGATCGCCATCGGCACGGCCGCCGTGTTCGCGCTGTTCGCCGCGGGCCTGGCCAAGGCCAGGCCGTGGACCAGGACCCCGGTGGTGATGACCCAGCTGGCCGTCGGCGCGGCGGGGATCTACCTGCTGGACGGGCACCGCCTCGACTGGGGCGTGCCCACGCTGGCGCTCGCGGCCTGCTGCCTGGCCGCCCTGTTCACCCCGGCCAGCCTGCGCGCCCTCAACCGCCCCTAGACCGTCACTCCTCGGTGGTCAGGCCGTCGCGGAGCTGGGCCAGGGTCCGGGCCAGCAGCCGGGACACGTGCATCTGGGAGATGCCGAGCTCGGCGGCGATCTGGGATTGGGTCATGTTGCCGAAGAACCGCAGCAGCAGGATCTTCTTCTCGCGCGGCGGCAGCTGCTCGAGCAGCGGCTTGAGCGATTCCCGGTATTCCACGCCCTCGAGCGCGTCGTCGACCATGCCGAGCGAGTCGGCGACCGCGGGCGCGTCCTCGTCGCCGGAATCCGGGGCGTCGAGTGAGACGGTGGAGTAGGCGTTGGCCGACTCCAGGCCCTCGAGCACCTCTTCCTCGCTCATCTGCAGGTGCGCGGCGAGCTCGCTGACCGTCGGCGCGCGTCCCTCGCGCTGGGCCAGGTCGCCGATGGCCTTGGTCAGAGAACTCCACGCCGCGCTCCAGGTCGAACCGGTCGATCGACTTGATCAGCCCGATCGTGGCGACCTGGGTGAGGTCGTCGAGCCACTCGCCGCGGTTGCGGAACCGGCGCGCGAGGTACTCCACCAGCGGCAGGTGCAGTTCCACCAGGTAGCCGCGGATACGCGCCCGTTCCGGATCCTCGGGCGGCAGCTGGGCCAGTCTTTCGAACAGCTCGCGGGCGCGCGCCCGGTCGGGCGAGGAGTGCTCGATCCGCACGGTCTCCGTGGTGGCCTGGGCAACCTCGAAATCCTCGGTCACCTGGACCTCGAACTCGCTGCTCACCCGGACCTCGTCCCAGCGGCGCCGGGGGTCCCGGAGTTCACGTTCTCCCGCCGCTTGCGGAGCACGATCGACACCTGGTCGTCGGGGCCAAGCCGGGAGTCGACCGTCCCGGCCAGGGCGGAGAGCACGGTCCACGCGAAGGTGTCGCGGGCGGGTATCCGCGGCTCGGCCGCGGTCACCGAGACGGTGATCGTCATCTCCTCGGCGCCGAGGTCGAAGGCGCACTCCAGATTCGTACCCGGTATCGCCTGGGAGAGCAGCATCGCGCAGGCCTCGTCCACGGCGATGCGCAGATCCTCGATCTCGTCCAGGGTGAAGTCCAGCCGGGCGGCCAGGCCCGCCGTCGCCGTTCGCAGCACGGACAGGTAAGCGCCCTCGGCGGGCATGCAGACCGTCACGTGGTCTCGCGTCGTGTCGCGATCGGCCTGGGCCGCGGCGGGATCCCGCTGGCCCGGCACGGCCGTCGTCGCGGCGGTGTCTTCGGTCACGTCTCTCCTCCGGGCAGGTATCCGCTCGCCGCCCAATGCAAGCAACCTACCGCCCGCGGGCCATGACGAGAAACGCGGCGCGCCGCCCGCGGGCTGACCCTGCGCGTCCCTCCGCTCACCCTGCGCCCCGCAGCGCCCGCGTGCCCCTTCCGGAGCCCGGCCAAGAGCCTGCCCCGGACGCCGTGAAACCCGGGTCTCATGGCGTCATAGCAGCCTGAAACCCGGGTTTCACGACGTTAGAGCGGCTCCCGCGGCGCCGCCTAGGCCTGCTTGGTCTCCCAGAAGATCTTGTTGATCTCCTCGATCTTGGCCAGCAGTTCCTCCGCCTTGGCCACGTCCATGCTGCCCTTGGTACCCGCGGCCCCGGCGAGCTTGGTGGCCTCGTTGAACAGCTGGTGCAGCTGCGGGTACTTCTCGAAGTGCGGCGGCTTGAAGTAGTCGGTCCACAGCACCCACAGGTGGTGCTTGACCAGCTCGGAGCGCTGTTCCTTGATGAAGATCGCGCGGGCCCGGAACTCGGGGTCCGTGTTCTGCGCGTACTTTTCCGCGATGGCCTTGACCGATTCCGCCTCGATCCTGGCCTGCGCCGGGTCATAGACTCCGCACGGCAG
>WNGH01009337.1_pt1 | contig 10370 bp, 7 predicted proteins | sample 5400631 | NCBI WGS metagenome assembly WNGH01 (sample SAMN13153373, study PRJNA577476) | soil metagenome | isolation source: 115 cm soil or saprolite under Garry oak tree replicate 1 | place: USA:California | collected 2016-06-15 | reverse complement strand
GCTCTGCGCGGAACCCGCCGTTGACAGCCTGATCGCGCTCCGCGGCGGCTATGGCTCGAACTACCTCCTGGATGGATTTGTCACTGACGACCTGACGAGCCCAAAGTGCCTTGTCGGCTTCAGCGACATCACCACGATTCAGATTTTCCTATGGCGACGCGCGCGCTGGGTATCCTTTTACGCTCCGATGGTCGCGTCCGGACTGGACGCAGGCGCCGGAGCAGCTGGCGGGTACGACGAGGCGTCGTTTCTCCGCGCACTCACGGAAACGCAGGCCGGCTGGCCGCTCGACCTGTCGGGTGAGGCGATGGTGGCGGGCGAGGCCGAAGGTCGCGTCCTTGGCGGGTGTCTCACCCTTCTCGAGACGTCGCTGGGAACGCCTTGGGAGTTGAATACGGAAGAGAGCATCTTGGTTTTGGAAGATCGCGCGATGAAGCCGTGGCAAGTCGATCGAGCTCTGATGCATTTCCGGCAAGCGGGTAAGCTGGATGGCGTGCGGGGGATCCTGCTCGGCGATTTCCCCGATTGCGATCCGCCCGTCGCCGGAAGCTGGAGCGTCGCCGATGTGTGCCGTCGCATTCTCGGTCCCCTTCGCGTGCCCGTCGTATGGGGCGCTCCCATCGGTCACACGCGCCGGCCGATTCTGACCATCCCTTTGGGCGTGCGCGCGCGTCTAATTGCGCAAGGTGCGGGAACTTTGGAACTGCTTGAACCGGCGGTCATCCCATGAGCGGCGGCAAACACGTTCACGTAATCGGAATTGGCGGCTCGGCGATGGCGCCTCTTGCCGGCATGCTGCGCGAGAGCGGCTTCCGCGTCACCGGTTCCGATTCCGGCGTGTACCCCCCAGCTTCCACGCTGCTGGAAAGTCTTGGCATTCCTTTCTTTCCCTCGTTCGATGCCGCGCATCTCGATCCCGCGCCCGATCTTGTTGTGGTCGGCAACATCATCGCCCGCGGAAATCCCGAGGTAGAAGAAGTGCTTGACCGGCGGATTCCCTATCGTTCTCTTCCGGAGATATTGGAGGAATTTTTCCTCCCTGGACGCCACTCCATCGTTGTCAGCGGCACCCACGGGAAAACCACGACGACAGCCATGCTCGCCTGGATTTTTCACGCTGCGGGGAAGCGGCCGAACTTCCTCGTTGGCGGTGTAGCCGAAAACTTTGGCAAAAGCTACGGCCTCGGCGGTGGTGAGGAATTCATTCTCGAAGGCGATGAGTATGAGACTGCTTTCTGGGACCGCGGGCCGAAATTCTTCCACTATCATCCCGATGACCTCATTCTCACTTCGCTCGAATACGACCACGCGGACATCTACGCCGACTTCCCTTCCTACGAGCTCGCCTTCAAGCGTCTCGTGAATCTCGTGCCGCGCCGGGGCCGCGTCATCGCCTGGGGCGACGTCGAAGAGTCCGGCCCGGCCATCCGCCGCGCCGTGGAGAAGGCATTCTGTCCAGTCGAAACGTACGGTTTTCGCGAAGTCAATGATTGGCTCGCCGGCGATTTGACCATCGAAGGCGAGCTGCTGCGTTTTCGTGTCGCATATAAGGGCAGGGAATTCGGGGAATTTACGCTGCCGGGCGCGGGCCGTCACAATGTCCTCAACGCGCTCGCTGCTGTCGCCGTCGCCCACGGCCGCGGAATTTCTGCTGAATCCATCGCCCGTGCTCTCGAAAGTTTCCGCAGCGTGCGCCGGCGCATGGACGTGAAGGGCGAGTTCGGCGGCATCCTGGTCGTAGACGATTTTGCGCACCATCCGACCGCCGTCCGCGCGACGCTCGAAGCCGCGCGCTCGCGCTGGCCTGGGCGGCGGCTCTGGGCGGTGGTTGAGCCGCGGTCCAATTCCATGCGCCGCCGGGTCTTTCAGGAAGCTCTGCCGAAGTCATTGGCCCTCGCGGACCGCGTCGTTTTGGGTGGTGTCTTTCGCGCGCAGCAGCTCGGCGATGACAATCGCCTCGATCCCGAATTTGTGGCCGAAAGCGTGCGCAAACTCGGCAAGGACGCGCGCGTGCTTCCGAGCGCCAACGCAATCGCCGAGTTCCTCGCTGACGAGGCGCAGCACGGTGATCTGCTCCTTATCATGTCCAACGGGAATTTTGATGGTCTTTGTGACAAGCTGCTGAAGAGACTCGGACAACGCGTTCCGCAACCCACCGAGGCGCGCGCCCAGTGATTTCATTCCGCGCTCGGCCCCAGTTCCCGCAGGGAAAGCTCTTTCTGTTTCTGCTCCTCCTCGGCTTCCCGCCGGCCTCCCGAGGAACAATTCGCTATGAGGTCTCGCTCGATCACCCGGAGAAGCACACTTTCCACGTCGTCATGCACGTCCCGGACGTCTCCGGCTCCGTGACCGTACAAATCCCGGCTTGGAACGCGCTCTATCAAATCCGCGACTTCTCGAGCCACGTCGAGCAACTCGAGGCATTTATCGGCGAGCAACCTGCGCGCATCGAGAAGCTCGACAAACAGACCTGGGGCATCACGGGAAGCGGAACAGTCACGCTCCGCTACGACACCTACTGGGACGAACCCGGACCTTTCGGAACACAGCTCAACAAAGAGCACGCCTTCATCAACCCCGCGATGATTCTGATGTACGTCCCGAACCGCCGGGCGGAAGCTGTTCACCTATCCTTGCCTGACATTCCCGATGCCTGGCAGGCGGCAAGCGCATCTCTCACAGTGCTTGAATCGATCGGCGGCGCGCGGAATTTTGCTTTCGACGCCAGGAGTTACGACGACCTCACCGACGCCCCCATCGAGGTCGGCAAGTTTGAAGAGTTCTCTCTCAACCAAGATGGACCCGAAGTCCGCGTGATCATCCACGGCGACAATTGGAGGCGAGATCGCGTAAGCGACGTCTTGCGCCGAATCTACACCTACGAAATCAAGCTGATGGATGGTGCTCCGTTCGATCACTACACTTTCATCATTCACATCGGGAAAGCCGCCTACGGCGCAGGCGGCGGCATGGAACACGCAAATTCAACGGCCGTCTCTGTTCCCTCGGATGAATTTCTCCCCGGCGTCGCCGCTCACGAATTCTTCCATCTCTGGAATGTCAAGCGCATCCGCCCCTCTACTCTCGAACCTGTGGACTACACGAAAGAGCAATACACCCGCGCGCTCTGGTTCGCCGAGGGGGTCACGAACACCTACGGCGCCTATGCCCTTGTCCGGACCGGCCTCTGGACGAAGCAGCAGTTTTACGCGGACCTCTCCGACCAGATCACCGAGCTTGAAGCACGTCCCGCTGAGCATTGGCAAAGCGCCGAACAGTCCAGCCTCGATGCCTGGCTGGAGAAATATCCCCTCTACAACCGGCCGGACCACAGCGTCTCCTACTACACGAAAGGCCAGCTTCTTGGCCTCCTTCTCGACATCCTGATCCGCGACCACACCAACAACAACGCCAGCCTGGACGATGTGCTCCGCCTCATGAACCGCGAATTTGCGGTCAAAGGCCGTTTCTATCGCGACAGCCTCGACGTTCGACTCATGGCTGAAAGGGTCGCCGATACTTCCTTCGAGGATTTCTTCCGCCGCTATGTCGCTGGCGCCGAGCCTCTACCTTACGATCACGTTCTTCCTCTCGCCGGCCTCGAGTTGCGCTCCGCCACGCGCAGTCGCGCCGTTCCGGGCTTCTCGCTCGAACGCACGCCCACAGGCGATTGGCGCGTCGTCATCATCGACCCGGACCGCGAGGCGGCCCGCTCAGGTCTCCGCGAAGGCGACCTCATACTTCGGTGGAACGATGGAGATGTGCCACGCCGCCTCGACCGCTGGTTGCGCGAACAGAAGCCCGGCGACAAGCTCCGGCTTCGTCTCCGCCGTGAGGACAAGGAACAGTCCCTCGAATTTCCCCTGGGAGAAGTGAAGGAGACACTCTGGCAGGTCATGGAATCTTCCGCGGCCGGCGAAAAGGCAAATCGCATTCGCTACGGGGTTCTCCGCGGAACCTCCCGATTAGAAAACGCGCACTAAGTCGGCATCCTCCTCTTGACGCGCACTCCATGATTCGAGAGAGTTCTTTAGGACGATGCTCCGCACGCTATTCGTCGCCGTTTTCCTCACTCTCTACACGCTTCTGCTTGGCCCACCGCTCTTGCTCTATTCCCTCGCGGTCCGCGACGCCGATCTGATCTATCGCGTGGGCGTCGGCGGAGTCATGTTTGCAGTGCGGGCCGTGGGAGTGAAGATCCGCGTCGAAGGTCTCGAGCACATCCCGCCCGGCCCTTGCCTTTTCGTGGCCAATCACACGAGTTCCGCCGATGCGCCCGCTGTCGTCGGCTCGATCCCGCGGCGCGTCGCCATCCTTCTCAAGAAATCTCTGCTCAAAATACCGATTGTTGGTCAGGCGTTCGCCTTAGCCGGTTTCGTTCCCGTCGATCGCTCGGATCACGAATCTGCCATGGCGAGCCTCGAGTCCACCGCGCAGGCACTGCGCAACGGCACCTCATTCCTTGTTTATCCAGAGGGGACGCGCAGTCCAGACGGCAGGCTTCAGGCTTTCAAAAAGGGAGCGGTTGTGATGGCGATAAACGCCGGGGTAGCGATCGTGCCGATCGCATGTTCCGGCGCTCACCACGTGATGCGGAAACGTTCGCTCCGCATCCGGCCGGGCGAGATCGTGGTCCGCTTCTGCCCGCCGATCGACGCTTCGCGCTACACGTTTGAACGGCGCGATGAACTCAATGCGCTCGTTCGCGCCGCGTTGGCAGCAGCTCTTCCGGCCGACCAGCGTCCTCCGGATCTGGCCGCGACGGACACTTCGCCTGCGTGAGCAGTCACTGCTAGTACCGTTCCAACTATTTTCCGCTAGCCTCGCACGCGGAAAACAATCCCCTTCCCGGCGGTTTCCATGCGGGGACTTTGCCTCAACAAGTTGGAACGGCACTAGGTCTTTCGCAGGCGCTCCATTTCCTCTTCCAACTCGCGCACGCGCCGCTGCAATTCGGGAAGCCGATTGAGCGCGGCCATGGTCTTCAACCACTGGCGATTCTCGACTGCCGGATAACCGGAATACATCGCCCGCGGCGGAACGTCGTTCGGCACTCCGGTCTGCGCGGTAATCACGGTCCCATCGCCAATGCTCAGATGTCCCGCCGATCCCACTTGCCCGGCCAGTATGCATCCGCACCCCACTTTCGTAGAGCCGGCTAGTCCCACCTGCCCGCAAAGCAGCGTATCCTCGCCCACCTGGGAAGCGTGTCCCACGAGCACCAAATCGTCCAGCTTCGCGCCGCGTGCAATTCGCGTTTCGCCCACCGTCGCCCGGTCCACGCACGCGTTGGCCTGCACTTCAACGTCGTCCTCGAGCACGGCTGGACCGGACTGCACCATCTTTTGCCAGCTTCCATCGCCTCGCCTGGCAAACCCGAACCCATCCCCGCCAATCACGGCGCCGTTTTGGAGCGTAACGCGGCTGCCGATACGGCAATGTTCGCGCACCACCGCATGCGCATGGGCAAAAAACGCGTCACCGATTTGAGCTCCGCGGTAGATAGTCACAAAGCTGTGCAACACCGCGTTTTTCCCGATCGCGACGTCATCGTCCACGAAGCAATACGGCCCGATGTGCGCGCCCCCGCCGATCTGTGCCGTTTTCGCAACCACTGCACTCGGATGCACCCCTGGAGCGTAGCGTGGCGGCTGGTAAAACAACTCTAGAGCTCGGGCAAAAGCGAGGTACGGATTCGGCGTGCGCAGCGCCGCCAGGGGGTGACTTCCAGTTCCACGCTCGATGGCGATTCCGTCCTCAATCAGAATCGCCGAAGCGCGCGTGGTCCCCAGGAGATGGAAATATTTACGATTTGCCAGAAACGTCAGATGTCCGGCGCCCGCGTACTCGATTCCGGCTACCCCGGAAATCTCCAGCTCCGGCGGTCCTTCCATTCGACAGTCCAACCTCGCGGCAATCTCTTCCAGCTTCATAGACGCGGCTCCTTCAATTCACAGCGAGTCTCGCACAGGCCTAGCGGGGAAGTACAGAAGGCCTATTCGTTGAAGAGCAGCGGCTGGCCGGCCGCCGCAGCAGCGGGTTTGCGCCGCGCAATTCCGACCACGCCGAGAACGGTCAGTTCCGAAAGCGCGGCTCGGGGCACGAAGATGTGGTCCGAATTCGAATTGAGGTCCGGCGGAGTGAGTTGTAGGCCATTGTCCAGCAGTGTGAGCAAGTCATTTGGCAGCACGCCCTCGAGCGTCTCATTATCCTTGTACCGCAGGCGCACCCAGAGCCCGTCCAGCTTTGGCCGGCTGAGAAAGGCTTTGCGTTCCGGCTCGAACTCGCCGCTAAGGTCGCGCACAAAGTAGATGGATCGGATCTTCTCGAGGGGAATTGTCTCGTGTTCGCCGTCCAGAGTCAGCAGGTCGACAGGGTCGATCTGCCCCAGCCGCGAGGGGTTTAAGTAGCCGCGCAGTGGCCGTTTATCAGAAAGGACGATGATGACCTTTTTGTGAGTCGAGGCTGGGGAGCGAGTTTTCAAGGTGTCGCGAGTCTCGGCCCACAAGCTTACCGAATTTGCCTATTTCAGACGAGTATGTTATGTTAAGCACCGTTTGCCTGTCAACTCATTGTTTTCATTAGGGTTAGGCCACTGGAGCGCCGCCCTTTGACTGAAAAAAGGCAGATCCTTAAATCCGCATCGATTATTTCCCTGGTCACGATTGTCAGTCGCGTTCTCGGCTATCTACGTGACCAGCGCATTCTAGTCCTCCTCGGTACTTCTCTCGCCGCCGATTCTTTCGTTCTCGCCTACCGCATTCCGAACCTCTTCCGCCGCCTTGTCGGCGAAGGCTCGATGACCCCTTCCTTCATTCCTGTCTTCACTACCTACATGCGTGAAAAGTCCCGAGAAGAAGTGTGGGATTTCGCCAACCGTCTTTTCTGGACGCTGGCGCTCGTCCTCGCCATCCTCACCGTTATGGGAATGGTTTTCTCGCCTGCCGTGGTTCATCTTTTTACCATTTCCTCCGGCAAAGGCGTGCAATGGGACCAGGCCGTTTACCTGAACCGGATCATCTTCCCGTATTTGTTCTTCATCTGCTTGGCCGCACTCGCCATGGGTATTCTGAATTGCTTCCACGTTTTCGGCCTTCCTGCGGCGACGCCCGTTTTCCTGAACCTCTCGATCATCCTTTTTTCAATCGGGGCTGTCTGGCGGTACTTCAAAGACCCAGGAGTCTCTCTTGCTGTCGGCGTGCTCGTTGGTGGTGCTCTCCAGTTCCTGATTCAGGTGCCCCTGCTGGTGCAGAGGGGTATGCGCTTCACTTTCGGCGTTTCCTTCCGGCACCCGGGTATTCGCTCGGTCGCGCGGCTGATGATTCCGCGATTTTTCGGAATTGGCATCGTGCAGATCAACTTTTTCGTGGACACCATTTTCGCGAATGCAGCCAAGATGCCTCGTGGCAGCCTGACGTCGCTCTATGTGGCCGATCGTGTTATGGAGCTCGTCCTTGGCGGCTACGCTATCGCCGTCGCGACGGCGATTCTACCAATGATGTCCCACCAGGCGGCGGCAGGCGAGTACGACACGCTCAAGCGCACGCTCGCTTTTTCCGTCCGCATTGTGTCCTTCATCGCTGTGCCCGCGGCCCTGGGGCTGATGATTATGCGCGAGCCGATCATCCGGGTGCTCTTCCAACACGGCCAATTCGTCGCCGAATCAACCCGCCTCACCGCACGGGCGCTGCTTTATTACTCTGTCGGCTTGCCGGCGTTCGCCGCCGTTAAACTGATCGTTCCGGCCTTCTATTCCACCCAGGACACCAAAACCCCGGTCATTGTCGCTTCCATGTCTTTGGTACTTAACATCGTCTTAAACACTGTCTTCTTGGTCTTTTTCTTTCGCACGTTTCAGAATGGCAGCCCGGCCCTGGCGACCGCGCTCGCCGGCTATTTCGATTTTTTCGCACTCTTCTTGATTTTCCGTCTGCGCTACGGCCGGATGGGTACCATGGAGATTCTCACTTCGTTTGCTCGGATCGGTCTTTGCTCGGCCATCATGGGTGTGGCGTGCTGGCTGGGCATGCGTTATACGCAATTCAGCCTGCACTCTCGTTTTTTGGTGCAGCTTTCAGTTTTTACTGCGCTCATTCTTGGAGCCACGGTCCTCTACTTAGCTCTCGCGTGGCTCTTCCGTTGTCATGAGATCGAAGAGGTTTATGGCATAGCTGTTCGGCGGCGCCCGGCCGGAACGCCGCGATATCTGGAGCCGTAATGGAATTACGAGCGCCCATCTCCTCGTTTTTGACGCATGTTCGGGTCGAAAAGGGCTTGTCGGCGAATACCGTCTCGGCTTACCGGCGCGATTTGCAGAAATTTGAGGCCTTCATTCAAAAGCGCAAGCTGGCCCTGGAAAAAATCGGCCCCGACGATCTGGTGGATTTCCTCGCCGGTCTCTATCGCCAGAAACTCGAAAGCCGGACGGTTGCCCGTCATCTTGTCACTCTGCGGAATTTCTTCCGCTTCGCTCAGATGCAGGAACTCATCTCCGCGGATCCGTCGGTCAATCTGGAGTCACCGAAGATCAGGCGCTCGCTGCCGGGCTACTTGAAACTCGAAGAGGTCGAGCGGCTTCTGGAGCAACCCGATTCCTCGACGGCGCTCGGTCTGCGCAACCGCGCCATGCTCGAAGTCCTTTATTCCACCGGTCTGCGCGTTTCCGAACTCATCGGCTTGCAGGTTGCAGATTTGGATGCCAAGGTTGGCTGCGTCCGCTGTATTGGGAAAGGCGACAAGGAGCGTATTGTTCCGGTTGGACGCAAGGCCCTTCACGTCGTCGAAAAGTACTTGCGTGAAGCGCGCCCCAATCTTCTCGGCAAGTCGCGCTCGGGCGGTACATCGCTTTTTGTCAATCGCCGCGGCGGTCCGCTCAGTCGTGTCGGCGTCTGGAAGATTTTGTCGGCCTATGGACGGCGCGCAGGTTTGCGCGTGGCGCTCACGCCGCACATGCTGCGGCACAGTTTTGCAACGCATCTGCTGGACTCAGTCGTGTCGGCGTCTGGAAGATTTTGTCGGCCTATGGGCGGCGCGCAGGTTTGCGCGTGGCGCTCACGCCGCACATGCTGCGGCACAGTTTTGCCACGCATCTGCTGGAGCGCGGCGCCGATTTGCGCTCTGTCCAGCTGATGCTGGGCCACGCGGACATTTCGACGACGCAGATCTATACCCACGTTGTCGAAGAACGCTTGAAGCAGATTTACAAAGCGCATCACCCGCGCGCATAGCGCGGCACCCCGGGAACCTACTCGGCCCTGCAACAGGCTGGCTGGGCTGCAGAGCCGTGACGTGAGGAGCGCAATGCCCGACTACATGTTTTTGCTCGAAAGCCGGCTCTCGCCGGAACAGCGCGCCGCCATGCTCCGTGTCCAGGAGCTGGCCGCGGCCCTGGGCTTCAACGTCTATCTGACCGGCGGCACGGTGCGCGACCTGATCACCGGCGCGTCCCTCCGCGACCTCGATTTCACGATTGAGGGCAATCCCTCGAAGGTCGCCCGTGAGCTCGAGAAGGGCGGCGCACAGATCGTTTTCGAGGACGAAAAGACGCGGCACGTTGAGATCATCTTCGCCGGAGATTGCGACGGCAGCATCGCCGCCGCGCGCGACGATTATTACGTCCGGCCGGGCACGCGCCCCGAAATCCGCTGGTCTACGATCATGGAGGATTTGCGCCGGCGGGACTTTTCTTTGAACGCCATCGCCATCTCTTTGAATCCGGCCTCGCGCGGTCTGCTGCTCGATCCCACCAACGGCCTTTCCGATGTCGAGCGTGGCGAGGTGCGCGCGCTTTCGATACACAGTTTCACGAATCAGCCGGTTCGCTTGTTGCGCGCCGTGCGCTATGGCTCCCGCATGGGCTTCAAACTGGAACCGCGCACACAGGAATGGTTTGCTCTTGCCCTCGAGCGGGACCTCCAGCATACGATTGCGCCCGAAGATGCGGGCGAGGAACTTCGCAATCTCGCGCGCGAGGAGCGCCCTGCGCCGATCCTGAAGGCTTTAGAGAATCACGAAATCCTTGATGCGTTGCATCCCCTCCTTGCCAAGAAACATCCCGACTACGACGCCATCGCGCGGCTCACGAAAGTCCGCGAAGATCTCCTGATGGCAGGGCTGCGGCCGCGTCTCGCCAGCGCGATGACTCTGGCCATTTTTGGGCGGCTCAAGGACCGTGAGCAAAGCTCGCTCCTGTCGAAGCTCGGTTTCCGTTCGGCGGAGGCGGAAGCCGTACTGGATCTCGAGGACGCAGCGCTGAAGGCGCAGAAGGAACTCGCGGGCCGTCGCGCGAACGCCCCCATCGATGCCTATCGCTTTCTCGAAAAACTCCCGCTTGAGCAGATGGCGTACCTTTTGGCGGAGTCCTCCAATTC
>WNGH01015625.1_pt1 | contig 10372 bp, 12 predicted proteins | sample 5400631 | NCBI WGS metagenome assembly WNGH01 (sample SAMN13153373, study PRJNA577476) | soil metagenome | isolation source: 115 cm soil or saprolite under Garry oak tree replicate 1 | place: USA:California | collected 2016-06-15 | reverse complement strand
TAGGCCACAAACAGTGTGAAAGCTAACACGATTGCACCAATCCGGTCCGGCTTACGCATCGATAATAGGAACGGGAGACTTCAAGACAAAAAAGGTTGCTTGACGTAGTTCCCGTTAGGCTAAACTGAGAGGCAGGTCGACTAGTTCCGACTACTCAGCGCTTCGTTGGAAAGAGGCGGGCACCCCCATTAGAGTGAGATTGTGTTCTATCTAGCGCAACTGTCCAACCCTCAAGGGTTAATTCTCTCCTCTCCCAATTGTGACGATACGAGAGGATTCTGAACGTCATCCATAGCTTGCCCGCGATGCGGAGCCAGCAACGTGGCAACGGCTAGATTCTGTCTGACCTGCGGCACTCCACTAGTAGTTGCGCCTCCAACGATGCCCCCAGCCTTTAGTGTGCCTCAGCCGCCGCCTTACCCGTACTACGGGTCAGCAGCTGGCTATTGGGAACACCATCTAGCTGGCAAGATAGACAACACAAAAACCGGTCTGCTACTGCTAGTCATCGGCCTGGCAATCAGCTGGATTCCATTCATCGGCGCGATAGGTGGATTAGTAGCCCTCATCGGTGCCCTGCTGGTTATTCTTGGACGTGAGGCTTTTGGAAGTGAACACGCCCGAAACACCATACTGGCACTCGTATTCTTCTTCGTAGGCATCGGCGTTACAGTTGCTGGAGCCTTGGCCCTGTTTTTCGCGGCGTTTTCTTATCGAACTGGTCCTAGCAGTTTAGTTCAGCCAACATTCGCATGGCTTGGTGTTATCACCATTATCGGTGGCGGAGTCACAGGCATCTCTGAGGTCCTGCTGACCTATGCGCTTCAGCTGAGCACTGGCCGGATACTATTATGGACCGCCTATGCAACTTCAATTGCAATCAGCATCGTAAACTTACTGTTCATCGTTCCTTTCTTTACCGGAACCGGATTGCTTGTGTTTCCCACCGTTTTTCTCACCATTTTCCTAGGAATCATACCAGCTCTGCTATACGCAGCGGCGTACTACTTGGCGAGACAGCGCATCGTCCGGCGAGAAATCCCCTCACCCATCACACCGCAACCATTCATGGCACCGTACGGTGGCATACCTCCAACCAGTGGCAGCGGATAACCGAGGCCACTCGTTAGTCTCTGTCAGAATGGTTCAATGATTAGTCTAGGTTACTCAGCACCTTTCTGGAGAAGAGGCGTATCTGTTTCAACAGGTTAGTTGTTGACAATAGGGGTCTCGAACGAATTATCGTCGAAAATAGCACAGCTTCGATAATGTTCTAGACTCGAGAGACTTGGCTCAATAGTTTGACTACAATCTTTCTCTCTATGACATCGCTTAGATGATTAATCTCTGATTCCCAGTAGACAGACTCTGCTTCGTTCGACCTGATTTTCCCCTTCCAGTCCTTGATACGAAAATAGTGTATTCTCTGTCTCTCTCCATTCGACGCTTTATAATATCGGACCCGAATCGGCGCGACGTTTTCGACTCGTACCCCTAGTTCCTCTCGCATCTCTCTCTTCAGAGCCCGGTCCAGCGATTCGCCCACCTCAACGTGGCCCCCCGGAAGCAAAACTAGCCCCGGGTCCGCGTCGTCATCGGCTCGTCGCTTTTCGACAAGAACTGCACCGTCATCTATCAGAACTCCGCTCACACACTCAGCAGCCCGTTTGCGCGGGACGCGCGGTGAGACTCCACTTTTCATTTGATCTTTACCAGCTACGGATGACTTTGTCTGAGAAGAGCCGAATCTCTTCAAGCAGACCTGTTGTGGACCAGAGTCCTCCTCTAGGCGTAAAGGTCAACATGAATTCCTTGCAGCCAACCTTCCGAAAGCCTTCGATCTGCTCGATGCAATCGTCCGGGGTCCCATGAATGACAGTGTTGTAGGCGTCTGATTCTGGAATCTCTGCGGCGATCTTCCGGATTGTCTCCCTCTGCTCCTTGGGATTTGGAATCTTTTCCCAGATTCGGCCGGGATGGCCGGCTGAAGGATCGATCTTCCTCAACGCCTCAGGTATGAGGGCGAGGAAGTACCTGGCTGGACCCAGTACGTTCCGGTCTGCTTCTTTGCGATTCTTCGAGATTGAGGAGAGCGTGTAGTATGCAGAGCGGAACACACCGAAATCTCGACTCGCATTATGGGCTGACCCGATGATGGTATCAAGATCCATCTTGTATGTTGCAGGTGTGTGACAGTGCGGCATCCATCCGTCCGCCGCCTCCCCCGCTAGCCTCAGCATTCTGGGACCGAAGGCTGCCAGATAGATTGGCGGGACTGGCTGTTTCTCCTGGCCGGCTTGCAGGTATGCGTTGTTCAGGGAGAAGAATTGCCCCTTGTAGTTCTGTGGTTTCCCTATGCCAGAGTTCCACAGCTGCCGGATAATCTTCAGACCCTCTTCTAGTCTACCGACGCGGCGTTCCGCAGAAAATCCGAAGGGTGTCTGGTTCATCGGATCGCCGGCGCCGAGTCCGAGGAAGACCCGTTTTGGAAACTGGTTGGAAAATGTGGCCAGCGTCTGGGCTATGATGGCCGGGTGGCGCCGGACGAGGTCTGTTACTGCGATTCCGACTCTGATCTTCCGGGTCCCGGCTGCTATTGCGCCGAGGGTTGTGAACGGTTCTGGTGCGGCTGCGGCTTCGGTCCCGTAGAGCAGATGGTCGTCTATGAGGACAGAGTCAAAGCCGTACTTCTCGCAGAATTGGGCTCTCTTGATGATCTGCTGGAATGGCTCGTTGGCCGCTAGAAAGATACGGCATCCGAACTTGACTTTCCTCTTCACACTTCAGTCACTCTTCAAGTGATCATTCAAGATATGGACCTTCGTCGACCTCTCCAATCCTGTACGCTTGAATGTCTTCCTTGTTCTTGGAGAGTTCAATCAATGCCTTTCAGGGTTTGGAATCTTGTCCCAGATCCGGATGGATTTATTATGACGGCGGTCCTAACTTCTGATGTCAGGAATCTTAGGAAGAGGGGTGCTGTTTGGCCAAAGCGTTGACCGTTTCCAAGGTTGAGGAGTTGGACGTCGACTATGATAAGGAGGCTGACGTGCTCTACATCAGCTTCGGCCCGCCGAAGGCTGCCTCTGACAGTACCGTACTCAGCAATGACATAATACTGCACTACAAAGGCGATAGAATCATCGGCATAACAGTACCCAGCTTCCAAAAACGATTGAAGTGAAAACCCCGCAGATTAGGACCTGATCCTATGGATCCTTGAGGCTATTGCGGCGAGAATGGTGAAGGGTTCGTTGGCTGCCTGGAAGAGTCGCGCTCCGAACCTGACCTTGCTCTTTACGCTTCAGCCAATACTGGTCTACGCTCAGCCATCTGGACTATGCTCGTCGCGCTCTCTTCCTACTGAACACGGTTCTTCGCCGAGTCTTGTCTAGGGTGATGTCGAATTCGTCAAAGAAGCCTTCTCGTCCGATGAGTAAGGGTGCGTTGCCGTTAGCGAAGCAGACCGGCAGGGCGAGTTCGAAGGCGAGATCCGGAACTAGCGCACTCACCTTGTGGATTCGACCTTCAAGGGTACATTCAGGTTTGGGAGATATTCCTGAAAGAGTTATTTTCGAGCCCTTGTCCCAGTCGAGGCCTATCCGTTCTGCCAACTGACGTGGGGCGAGTGAGATGTCTGCGCCGCTGTCAACTATGAAAGAGTAGAGGTTGCGGCCGGTCTCCTCGTTAAAGAGAAGATCTACGACCGGACGATAGACGGTTCCAGTTTGGGTCTTCTGCCTCATCCATTTCTTAGCGAAGCTCGACATATACGAGAAGGGCGGGCCTTTCGATCCTCGTTATTAGAACCATCCCCGGTTTTAGCTTGTCAAGTTTGGCATAGAGCCCCTTCATAGTAGTGCTAGCTGCCAGTATCTTCTTGTTCCTTATTGCAACGTACTTTCCCCGATATCTGCGGATGACGGGACCCTTTGCCGAGCTGAGCCACTCTCCGTCCCGCTGTCTCAGGCGGGCTTCCCTCAACAGTTGAAGAGGGATCTTGTCGCTCGAGTGCCGACCATCCTTGACCAAAACTATTCAACCACACATGAACGATTCGACTATTTACGCAGTCCGAACCGCGGCCTAACTGCAGTAGGCGTATAGAACCTGTGACTAAGGCTTATTGTAAAGGTGTTGTCATCAGATGTTTGCCGCTTCGTGCGAAGTGGGTGTCATAAACGGCTCGGAAAGAGATTTTTTGGAGCAGAATTGAGCGTCTCAAGAAAGAGACCGGGTATTATTCAATCTTCAAAGAATATGTTCTCCCGGCGATACTTCGCAAGCCTGTCCCTGTCCCCGACCGTCTGTCGCGGGCATATGAATTGGCCGGTGCCATGGAAAAGTTGTACTCGGACGCTGATTATCACGGCCTCGACTCGTATGGCCGAAGTTGCAATTGTTTAGTTGCCACCCACAAAAAGAGGACATATCCCGCTTTATGGAAAAGACTGGAAAGGATGGAACGGCTCGCCAAAGCCGAGCCGAGGTATAGGGTCGGACCGAAGGGGCGATCAGCCTGACGATCGCTATGCTCCAAGGCAATTGAGCGGTTCTACGCAGTCTTTCGGGGACTCCGGAGGAAGAGCGACGTTTCGGAAAGGTTTGTTGGCTGCTTGGAATAGTCGGGCTCCGAACCTGACCTTGCTCTTTACGCTTCAGCCAATACTGGTCTACGCTCAGCCATCTCAACAATCACCTTCTCCACCTTCATATGATGAATACGACGATGAACCGTCAACAACGTAAGACAGTCCACACAGACATGAGCAGTATGATGATCAGCCTCCAACACAACAACCTCATCCTCAGGCCGAACCTCAAACCTAAAACCACAAATCACAGCCAAAACAGACACACCCTCGTTGGGGCTAACGGTCTCCGCCTGCCTTAAGTATTGATGAATTCGTAAGAATTGTGGAATTGTAATCCTTTGATCGCTAGCTCGTCACCCGTTGCATCGCACGAACGTTTCTCGCCGGTCTGTAGCGGCGGTAGGCCACGATCGAGGCTGCAGATAGTTCTGGTAGGGCTTTCTGCAGTTCCTCCCCAAGATCCATAATTCCAACGAACCACGAAGGCGCATTTTCCCAAAGCTGCCTGTCCACGATTTTGTTCGACTGCAGAGTCTTCATCTCCTTTGCAAGTCTTCGAACCGCATCTATGTAATCCTTGATCAAACGGCGCTCTATGATTCGAGGAAGAGACCGCTGGTGAATGATGGCCCTCGCCTTCTCTATGGTGCCAGTGACCCTTTTTCTCTCGTCTTCAACTTCCTTTGACAACTCCTTATTCTCCTTCCAGCCTATTTTTGGACCGTACATTCTAACCAACATCGGAAGCCTAGTAAGGTCCACCAAACCAGTCTTCGGGTTGTAGTTCCTACCAGAAAACGTCAAGAAGTCATGAACAATCGGTCTCCTAATCTTGACTCTCGACATGAAAGCTTCGAAGTCGCCTGAAATTAGATCGTTGCACTCTTTGGCAAACATGCGGACGCTGGCAAGAACGTCGGAAAGGTCGTTAGTATTTTCTATCCATGCTCTGGTAAACTCTCCTGCATCATGAGGTGATGTTGGGACTTTGAGACTGTCCCACTTGGTCCAAAGAGCTATCCCGCTCTCCTTGGACGTTATGATGGACGCCTCGTAGAAATCCAGCGACTGCAATACATTTCCCAATTGTTTCTTAACTTCACGAGTCTCCTTGAGACCCTTCAAATAATCGTAAAGTTCTCTAAACGGTAGTCCAAACAGACCTCCGACAGCCTGTATGTCCAAAGCCAACGATCACTTTCGCCGCGGCGGGATATACCTTACCCTGTGCAGCAGTTTCGTTCTCGTGTCTGAGCAATAACCGAAATGTAGCTCAAACCCGACGCGGAGTAAATGTAGCAACCTTCCCCGAATAGGGAAATCTAGGCTTATTCCTCACGTTCATAGCACTCTACTCCTTATGTTGAGTAAGTCTTAATTTGCCCCGCGGGACGATTTTGGAGAGATTTCAATGAGCCAGAGGGAGCTTGCTGACTACATACAAGCCTTCAACATAGAACGCTTTCTGGAGGATTTCAAGAATGACTTCGATAAACGATTGGAGCTCCAAAAGGCAATCTACCTTTTACAAGAATCCGGAGGAGACCTCGGCTACCATTTCAGCTGGTATCTGCGGGGGCCTTACTCCCCTTCATTGGCAGATGACGCCTACTCTTTGTTCTTTACCGGAAAAGAACGCTTCCGAATCGCGCGGGCAGGCATTTCAGGAATCGACCGGCGAACAAAAGACACATTTGCCAACATATTCGCAGAAGTAAGTCGAAGGTCAAAGGATCGGAAAGATGAATCTCGCTGGTTAGAAATTCTTTCTTCGGTCCATTATCTAATGAAGCATGGATACCCTCGCCCTACAACAAAAGAAGAAGGCATACGGTATATGCTGAATCTGAAGGGCGACAGATTCTCACGACATGAAGTCGAGGAAGCTTACCAAATTCTTCTCAAAGTCGATCTTCTATAGCCGGGATGTGGAGTGTCGGCAGCTCAGAATGGAGCTAGCCGAACAGAAGAAAAGGCCCACAAGAAACTCAAAGCTTCAAAAAAAATCTACGATAACGTCCACGGATACATTGGAATTACCGAAGAGGAAAGAATCCTCATAGACTCCCCTCTCTTTCAAAGACTCAGAAGAATTTCCCACCTGGGCCTAGCCGGCTATGTCTACCCGGGAGCGACTCATAGTCGCTTCTCGCATTGTCTTGGATCGCTCTATGTAATGGACAAAATTGCTAGCTCATTGATTGAAAATGAAGTACTCGACTACGAAGATCTAGAAATTCTGAGACTTGCAGCTCTGTTGCATGATGTAGGCCACTACCCCTTCTCTCATGTAATAGAAGCGACTATGAAGAACATCGACAAAGACAACGCGAAGCATGAGCAACTTGGTGCGTTTCTGGTAGAGGAGACTTCGCTTAAGGAATCTATTAGCAAGATCTGTAATCCCGAGGATATAGTGGCGATCTTGAAGGGAAGCTTCAGTCAGCCAGCCCTATTTCAGTATCTGACATCCTCAAGTCTTGATGTAGACAAGATGGACTATCTCCAACGAGATAGTATCCATACCGGCGTAGGGTATGGTGCCTTTGACGTAGATTGAACTGCTTGGAATCTGACAGGCGGCAAGAGCCGACAAAACTAGTTGTTGCCAAGAAAGGACGACAGGCAATAGAAGATTTCCTGTTGGGACGCTTTCACATGTTCCAGTCAGTTTATCATCACAAATCAGTTGTAGCGTTCGAGCTAATGCTAGACAGAGTTGTTGACGCGCTAGTCATCAAAGGGCTTCTTCCAAATCTTTCTAAGATAAAAGAGGAGACGAAGAAAGATGAATGGTGGTTTGCTGGTTATGACGATAACTTCGTGTGGGAAGCACTGAAAGCCAATCGAAGCGGTGATTCCGTCACCAATCAGATTATCAGACGACTGTTGTCTCGGGACAGCCTAAAGATGGCGGATGAGAGACTAACCCTAACGGACTATCTTCCTCCCGATATGATGACAGATTTGATGAAGGATGCACTACCTCCTTGGCTATCGAAACTCTCTGGAATTGGGCAGGAATGGATATTCTACAAGGAACAACCACGGGTCACGTTTCTGGAGGAGGAACCAGACCGAACCGTATACATTCAGACTGACGACGGCGTCAAACAGATAATTGAAGAACCCACATCGATCATAAAGAAACTCTGGGAATCAAGATTCAAGGCATACCGCGTATATACTAAGGATGACAGCGCAAAGCAACACATCGAAGATGCACTGAAGAAATACAAACCTGTTCCTAAAGCGAATTGATCATCATAATACTTAGCCATCGAATTTCAGCCGAACGGTCGTTGGGGTTACTGTGGAAGGGCTCTTCCTATGCAAGGGACTGACGTCTATGAGGTTCTGAAACGGATCGGGGCAACGAATCTTTATCATGCAAATTCGGTGGCAACTAGTTGCACGTTTCTGCAGCAGGACGGTTTAGTGTCTCGGGGATTTGTCGAGGATCGGGGCCTCGAACAGACTTCACAGTTTTCTGATGAGAGCGATAAGAAAAATGGTATTTGGCACCGCGTCTTTCTCGATCATGTCGATATCCATGACCGGGCAGGCGAAAAAAATCAGTATGGACCCGTTCTGTTCAGATTTGACCTCAATATTCTTCTCGGAATGCCAGTAGGCACCGAGATCCTCGTGACCAAGAAGAACCCCGTCCATTGGGACGACCAGGACCCCGATAGTGAGCGATGGTTTCAGAGTAAGGATAAGCTTGCGAAAAAAATCAATTTCGGGGATTTCGGCAAGATGCTCGTCATTAAGACACCATCGGAAATGCTCGACTTCCCGAACAGGCGGGCACTAATCATCCTTGATGATCCGCAAAGAAACCTATCGTCTGGCGAAAATGCTTACACTCACGCTAAGAACCGACTCAAGGCCACGGCTAGCCCAATCGACGCATCCATAGAACGCCGTGAGTGTCGAAGGGGCTGTAGTTGTACAAAAGAATACGCCGAAGACACCAACGAAGAAATCGACAAATATTTCACCTAGCCTCCGGTTATTGATACTCCAATCATTAACAGGTCCGGCTGGCCAGTAGTTTCGTTCTCGTGTCTGAGCAATAGCGGACAGATATCTCAACCTTACGGATGTCGAGTCAGCGGAGCGACTGGCGCGAACGACTACACGCCAACCCCTCACGAATGGAACAAGAACTAGCAATCAAATTACAAGAAGATGGGATACAGTATCAGACACAGGTCGAGATACCAGTAACTACAGCCGACTTCTATTTCCCGCTTGAATCTAGACCGTTGCTGGTGTTTGTCGACGGCCGGGTCCATCATGGAACGGCACAGATGGGTAAGGACGAAGAGTCACGATCGCTGCTGCGGAAACGAGGATACAGAATCCTAGAATTATACTACGACAGCTACTCGAACAAGAAAAGAGACCAGCTATACGAGCAAATTCTGAATGGCCTACGGTAGGAAACAATCTGTAGTCCATTATAGCGCCCCTAGTAGAGCATTTGAGAAGAAATTCGAATCTCTAATGAAATCTAGTCGGTCTCTCGAACTCGCTTGATGCGTCTCCATTGAGCGAACTGAGTAAGGTCCTTCTCATTTCTGTATCCATCATCGTATATCAGAGGCGTGTGTTCTATGTTCAATATGTCCGAAAATTTGTCCTTTTGTTCCTTTTCATATTGTTCTACTCTCGATAGAATCTTTCTCACCTGATACTCGCTCATCCCCATCACATTTGCAACCTCATTCACAGTTAGGCCAACCATGTTTCTCAGGTGATCAATGACCGCATACTTAGCTCGGAGGGTTTTTCCAATCGACCGTAGGGTTTCCACAGCGTCCTTCGGTTCAAGCATCATATTATGGTCGAAATTCTCTTGGTCTCTATCCCTAAAGAATACCAAGTGCCGGTGAATTTCCCCATCGACCCAATCATACCCCAAGAGCCTATTCACCAAGCTCGTTAGAGCGCTGATTATCAGCCAGTCGTTGTTTGAGTCCTCAGATGTTGCCTTGATTGCTGCTTCTGGGTGTCCTAGATCCCCCGTGGTCATCATATCAAGGCGCTTGTCCATCGCGGTTAGATTACGGATTCGCTGCTTCCACTTATCGACAACCTTCAACATGCTTTGCTTGACAAAATTCGCGTCTGAAGCAAGACTAGCCCTGCCCATGCCCTTCCTCCCGAGGACGCCCATCAAGGCCATCTCAAATTCCATGGAATATCGGAACCGTTCTGCAGATTGCAAAAAGGTCATCCGATTTTCTTCACCAACACGAAGCCGCTTAATCGTTTGCATCTTCATGCAGAGGACAGTCCTCAGAAAGAAGCTCTGTCAAATGGATAAGACATAGAGCATGGAGTGAGTAAGTACCTTGCCTCATCGCGCGGTGACTTCGATCAGTAGTTGGGGAATCCCATCGCTCGAGAATTGTTTCAATACAAGTTCGGTCTGCCCTGTGACCCGTACGAACCTGGAATTCTCCCTCCGAAATCATTCAGAATGAACCCTGATCTGGGATCTGGGAGGGGTATTTCATATGAAGCCCACTTCAAGCATGCATTGATACAGATGGAGACTGGTCGAAAGATCGCTGACTCGCCTGTTCCACGCGACAAACCCGGAATCTCGCCCAGAAACATTCCAGACAGCAGAAGGGCCCTTCCAGGAATTTAGAAAAAAAATATTTCCCGCGACACAAAACCCGACTCTGGGAGGGAATTAACAGAGAAAAATCTTTTCTCCACCCATTTTTCGAAGATAGGAATTATACGAGACTGTACTGTTT
>WNGH01007492.1_pt1 | contig 10373 bp, 9 predicted proteins | sample 5400631 | NCBI WGS metagenome assembly WNGH01 (sample SAMN13153373, study PRJNA577476) | soil metagenome | isolation source: 115 cm soil or saprolite under Garry oak tree replicate 1 | place: USA:California | collected 2016-06-15 | reverse complement strand
CCGCTACCGCGAGTCGAAGCGCGAGCTCGAGGAGCTGCGGCGCGGCCGCGGCGGCGGAGCCGGCGGCGAGGTCTGAGCGCGAAACGGAGGGCTCCGGCCCTCCCCTTTCCTTCTTTTCTTCCAAGGGCGAGCGGACGCCAGACTCATATATCGTGGCCCGGATGGCGGCGCGCATGTGCCGGATGCTGGGCGTCGTGAGCCAGGGCCCCGTGTACTACGATCTCTTCGAGGAGTTCGCGGACCTCGCGACGCAGGGCATGTGTCCCCTCGGGGCGCCGGACGAGCGCGGGCACAAGGACGGCTGGGGCCTCGCGTGCTTCCAGGACGGGGCGCTGAAGTTCCACATGCGCGACGCCGGCTCGGCGGCCGACGCCTCGAAGTACTACGGGACCGCGTGGAAAATCGCGAAGCTGAACATCGAGCGCACGCCCGGACGATCGCTGATCGTCATGGGCCACCTGCGACGCGCCAGCGCGAAGGGCCTGGTGGCACAGAAGTTCGCCCATCCGTTCGTCGAAGAGCGGGACGGGGTCACGTGGGCGTTCCAGCACAACGGGTCTCTAGTGAACGATCCGGGGGAGGGTGGCATGATCGATTCGCAGGTATTGTTCGCCGCGATGCTGGACCAACTGAAGGGCCGGTCGCACAAGGACGTCGCAGCGGCCACCGCCGCGGTGCGGACACTGGCGGTCGAAAAGTACGGCGGGTTCACCGGTCTCAACTTCATGCTCTCGGATGGCAAGCTACTGCATGTATATCGGGATTTCCAGACGAACGGGCAATACTACACCTTGTACCTGGACAACTTCGGCGAGATGGTTCTCGCCACATCGGAGCCAATTCTCGCAATGAAGGCGGATCCGATACCAAGAGGGGTGCTTCAAACGATAGACGCTGACCTGGGTGTCGAGAGGGCCGCGATTGCGTGATGCAACGTTCGGTCGGGATTTGCCTTCAGGCCGAAGTGCCGTCACCGGATTCTACCTTGCCGTCGTCAAAGTCCTCCACTCATTCCGATTCTACCACGCTCGCAACGATCGCTATGCGTCCCGAATCTGGGATTTCGCGGGGCCCTCTTTCCGCGAAGGGGGTTTTGTTGTCGACCTCGGGTGCGGCCCGGGCGGGATCACAGTTCTCCTGCGCGGAGTCCACCATCTCGTCGGGATCGACTCGGATCGCTACTATCTGATTCGATTCATAGACCCAAGCGTCCCAAGAATTCAGGCCCGGGCTGAGCATCTTCCGCTCAAGAATGGAAGTCTGAGCGTCATTGTAGCCATCTCGCTGGTGGAACATGTCGCAGATCACGTTGCGTTTTTCCGCGAACTTGCGCGAGTTCTGAAACCCGACGGATGCGTCGTCCTGCAGTTCCCCGAACTGAGATTCCCGATCGAGCCTCATACCAAGTGGCCGTTCCTCCACCTCTTGGATCCGTCCCTTCAGGCTCGGATTCTGGCAGCGACGGGCTACGGCGATGTAAACATGACTACGTCCCTCGACCGGGTGGTTTGGTCGGCCGAAGAGGCCGGATTCCGAGTTGATCGCGTGGCGCCCCTGTGGCATTTCAGATTAGCCCGGTTAGTCGGAATGCCTATGGGCTATTTTGCCCTCTTGAAGAAAGGGACCCACTAGTCTGGTGGAGACGTCCGAAGGATGCGCTGGGTTCTCGCCCCCTGTGGTTTGGGCAAAGTCTCTTGCATGGGACCTCCATGTGAGCGGACCAAGCCGGGACAAGAGCCGTGCCTCAACACTAGCCAGCGTCGCGTCCATCAAAGGGGAGAGATTGATGATGCGCAGGGAGACCTTTTCGAGTTCTGGTGAGGCCTACTACCGACATGTTGAGTCGGGGTTTGACGATCTCGCAGCGAGCTATGACACGGACATCGCCGGAAACGAAATTACGATCCGGATGAGGGAGATTTTTCGCAGGGCTTTGTTGGATGCCTTCCATCCGGGCGAGCGACTCGTCGAAATCGGGTGCGGCACAGGGATTGACGCGTTATGGCTCGCGGAACAAGGGCTCGAGGTGGTGGCGACGGATATCTCTCAGGGGATGGTAGATCGCGTCGCTGAAAAGGCCCGTGCGATGAGCCTGAAATCGCTCATTTGCCGAAAGTTGGCCGCCAAGGACATCGGCCTGCTTGGCCAGGAATTCGGGTTCGAATCGTTCGACGGTGCGTACTCTCATGCAGGTGCCCTAAACATGGAGCCGGAGTTGGCCCGAGTTCCGGCGCAGCTCTGGCGGCTTCTCCGAGAAAGTTCCCCGTTTGTCTGCAGTGTGATTAACCGAACGAGCCTTTTCGAAGTCGTCTTTTACCTCAGCGTTCTCAGGCCCCGCAAGGCCTTCCGCCGACTCGGCGACCATGTTCCAATCCCAATCTCTCGAAGCGGTCCCCTCCAGCGATATGTTGTCCCTTCGCGTTTCTACGCGCCGCGTGAAACGCGGAGGCTCTTCGAGGAACACTTCGTGTTGAAAAAACTCCAGGCGATGGAGTTGTTCCTCCCTCCTGCGAACCTTACCGCCGAATACTCGTTGCTGAAACCGATCTTCAGGCCCCTCGAAGCTCTCGAAAACCAGCTCTCGACGACGTACCCCTGGAACGAATGGGGGCATCACACGATCTTCACCTTCCGCCGTCGGGAACCCCACGGCGGACGTCCAGCCCTTTCGCACTGAGTTCAGCTCTCGAACTCAAGACGGAATCAAGGCAACCTGAATCTGGATCGCGACGCCATGCGGCGGCTCGTATCCGAGGATGTCGAGTGCCGAGTAGTGCCCGGGGATGGCCAGAATTCCCGTGTCAACCGGGGACGTGAACGTCACCATGGTTCCTCGATTCGTCCCACCCCGGTACGTTTCCGTCCCTCCGGTCTCGACGAACGTCCCTCCGGGCCCAATTATCCAGCGATGAACGATGACCGAAATGTGGGTGGCTCCGGTTGCGAATCCATAGGCCTCGCTCGCGTGACTGCAGGCCGTGAACTCCGCCCGTCCTGTTCCGTCGGCATTGAGCTCTAGCGACCCCCACAGCCCACCGATGGCCATCGGCTGTCCGAGGAATCTTTCGCCCGTGCACCAGTTTCGGTTGTTGCAGTTTACGGATATCCCAATGTGCCACGTGCCGTTCTTCTGAGCCGCAATCGACTCCGGAACGGATCCGCGAATCGGAGAGCTGGTTGAATCGGGAGCGTAGAACGTCAGGAGTGAGCCCAATGCAAGGGATGCTACGACGAACGGAACAACTAGCCTGGCTCCAACGGCCTTCGTGTCGCGCCTCATGAGGTATATAGGCCGAACGGTTGCATCTTCCTTTCTAGTCCTAAGGGAGCCAGGCTCTACCCGGAAGGAGTCACCCGTCTCCTCGGAGACCCATCGTTTCAAGGGAGTAGGTCAAGTCAGTTGCGGCTAGCCGTTCAGAGGGGCCTCAGCACGGGCCCTTCGAAACAATCTTCGAACCACGGCTGTCGGTGCGCCAAAAAGCTCAAATGTAGCCACGAATCTCCCTCTTGACTAGGTGCGTGGGGGAGACAATTCGAAGTAGACCTTCGAAGGGTTTTCAGACCTGCCTCCGGCAATCTCGGCTGAACCGGGTCGCCAAGAAGGTCACACTATGACAAACAGACACGAAGCTCGACGGGCCCTCGTCACGGGGGCCGGTGGTTTCATCGGCCACCACCTCGTCAAGCGGTTGAAGGCCGACGGATTCTGGGTCCGGGGCGTGGACCTGAAACGGCCCGAGTTCGAGCCGAGCCTCGCCGACGAGTTCGTGATTGCCGACCTCCGGTCGCTCGAGAGCTGCACCGATGCGGTCCTCGGCGTCCAGGACGTCTATCAGCTCGCGGCGGACATGGGCGGGATTGGCTACATCGCGAAATTCCACTCCCGGCTGGCCCGGAACAACACCCTCATCAATGCCCACATGCTCGAAGCGTCTCGCTTGGAAGGCATCGAACGGTACCTCTACACGTCCTCCGCCTGCGTCTATCCGAGCTTCCTCCAGGACCGGGAGAACGTCTCGCCGTTGCGCGAGCAGGACGCCATCCCCGCGAACCCTGAGATAGGGTATGGCTGGGAGAAGCTCTTCGCGGAACAGCTGACCAGCTACTACCATCAGGACGATAACCTCGACGTGCGAATCGTGCGCTTTCACAATGTGTACGGACCCTTGGGCACGTACGAGGGAGGACGCGAGAAAGCCCCCGCGGCGATTTGCCGGAAGGTGGCGGAGGCGGAAGACGGTACGTCCATTGAGGTCTGGGGGGATGGCCGGCAAACTCGCACCTTCTGTTTCATCGACGACTGCGTCGAAGGGATTCGTCGAATCATGGAATCAGGCTACAACGATCCGATCAACCTGGGGACCGATGAGGTCGTGACCGCCGATGAGCTCGTGGACTTGGTCTGCTCGATCGCCGAAAAGCATCTGGAGAAAGTTCACAATCTGGACCAGCCTCAAGGGGTGCGGGGTCGGAACTGCGATACGACGCAGTTTCGCGAGCTTCTCAGGTGGGAACCGCGGGTGCCACTAGTGGAAGGGCTCCGCGAAACGTATGCCTGGGTCTGGTCGGACCTCGCGCGGCGGGGACGGGCAAAGCCGCCGATGCCTCGAATCCCCATCGAGCAATCTCCGTTCTTGCCGGTCGCGCAATCGCTCCTCAGGCCCCCGGTCGAACCCTCGGCGGAAGGGGCATTGAGGACTGACCTCCATTTGGGATGGGGCTTTGTTGGGGAGGATCAACCTGAAGACGGACGGGAGAATCCGCCGGATTCCCTCTAAGCGCCGAATGCTCGGGCGACCTCGACCTGCCCCAAACACCCGAACCGGGAGCGAGGATTGCGGCTGGGATGACCCCGAAGCGACGCCATCGGAAGGTTCCCCGTCTGGTGCGGATTTGACGGTCCTCCTGCCGGCGCACAACGAGGCGAATTCAATCGAGCAAGTGATTAAAGAATTCCGTCAGCAGGTCGTCCTGCCAACCGGCGCGGATTTCCTGGTCTGCGAGGATGGGAGCACGGATGGAACGGACCGGGTTCTCCGAGTGCTCGCGGCCGCTGGTGAGATCCGCTTGCTCAACGACGTCGCCCGAAAAGGCTACGGCGAAGCGGTGCGAGACGGACTGCGGACGATCAAGACCCCATGGACATTCTTTGCCGACTCCGACGGCCAGTACGATGCCCGGGACTTTTGGAAGCTTTGGCCTCACGTAGACGGCTACGACATGGTCATCGGTCGGAAGGTGGAGCGGGAGGAGGCTTTCCATCGGATTCTGTTATCACGCGGCTTCCACGCGCTCGTGAAGGCCCTTGCGGACGTCCCCCTCAAGGACATGGACTGCGGCTTCCGAATTGTACGGAAGGAGGTGGTCGATGCGATCCTCGACGACATCGGTTCCCTTCCGTTCAGTTTCTGGGCCGAGTTCTCGATCCTGGCGTATCGCCGGGGCTTCCGGGTCCTGGAGGTCCCGGTCAGTCACCGCCCCCGGCTGAATGGCACGACCTCCATTTACAACGCGTGGCGCCTGCCCTTGATCGTCGCGCAGCAAGCCCGCGGCCTCGCTTCGCTAGCGAGACAGTTGCGGCGGGCGAATGCGAGGAAGTAATAAATGGACCCTCTCGTGGAGTCAACGGGCAGAGACGTCGCACCGCGGGTGTCGATCGTACTCCCCGCCTACAATGGTGCACGGACCATTCGCATCGCTCTCGAATCCCTCGCCGCCCAAGACTACCCAATCTCGGAATGGGTTGTCGTGGACGACGCGAGCGTGGACGGGACCAGCGAAATCGGAGAGAACTTTCTGAAGAGCCACGACTTACCCGGAACGGTCCTCCGGCACTCGGAGAATCGGGGCCTTGCGCAGACATTGAACGACGGAGTGCAAGCCGCGACTGGGGACCTGATCCTTATTGTCCACCAGGATGTCTCGCTCGTTAACACGGACTGGCTTGGGAAGGCCGTCGCGCGAATCTCGGGAGACCCAACGATCGCGGTCCTCACGGGCTTCTATGGCATCCCTGCTGCGGACGATGTCGATTTCGTTAAGAGGTCGTTCGGCTTCCTCCGACGGCAGTTCCACCGTTCCCCGCCTCGCTCCCGTGAGTTCGTTACGTTCACCGAGTTCAAGTGCGACCTGATCCGGAAGTCTATCTTGGATCGCTACGGGGGATTCCCGACGCGGTTCCGGATCTGCGGCGAGGACATCGTGCTCTGCTTCCTCATCCGGGGGGACGGGGGCCGGATCGTGAAGTACTACGATCTGCCAACGGTTCAGCGATTCACCGGTCATGCAGAGACCATTTCCGGAAATCTGTACAAGGAGTTCCGGTTTGGGGAAGCACTCGGAGGCATCGTCCTCATGTTCCGAACGTTCGCATTCCGAGAACTGGGCAGCTCGAAATACGCGAAATCGCGATCTCTGCACCGGGCGACGCAGCCATTTGTTGCCGCCACGGCATTTGTTCTTCTCGTCCTTTCCATCATCCCAGGCATGATATTTGCCCCAGCGTTGCTCGGGGCACTCATCATCGTCCGTTTCGGCTACTACACCTGGCGTCTTTGGCCCGACTTCCGGAGTTCCGTGAACTCGCCCTCTCTTGCGGCGCTCCAAACATTGGGCGCGTCATCCCTCGGGCTGATGTCGGACGTCTCATATTCACTCGGCCTCACCGCCGGCGTTCTCCGAACCGCCGCGGGAGCGCCGCTGTAGAGGTCAGCATGAAGGATTATCCGGTTCGCACGGTTGATCAAGATGATGGACCGGGAGGATCCAGCGGCGTGATGCTCAGCCGGATTCCCGCCGAAGCCTTGCAGGTACGGACGATCGATCCCCGTCTGCGCATTGTGGCTTTGGTCGTCGCCCTCGTTGTGCTGCCCGTGGCCTACATCGCGGCGATCAACACAGCGATCCGTCATGACCAATTGACGTTCACGGCGGGATGGACGGACCCGGGTTTCGCGGGGTGGACGGTTAAGGCGAGCGCTGGTGCGAACGCTTTCTTCACCGTCTCGAATGGTGTCCTCTCGCTGGTCTCGACCACGTCAGTCACACCGCAGCAGTTTGTCGCCGCCGACTCGCCGAACCTCTCGCAAGTCGATCTGCCCAAGTATCCTTATCTCATTGTTTCCGTCAAGGCTCCTGCGTACTTTGTGGCCGCCCGCATCGGGTTCGTCACGGAGCAACGCGGGCTCGCGCTCGTTCTCGTAAAGACCTACCCCGACACGAACTGGCATACGGAAGTCATCGACCTCAGGTTCTTCGGGCTCGCCGACGGGGGGCCGGTCCAGATGATCGAGCTAGGTTGGCTGGGCGTCGAGCACCCCGCGCCCGTGGGCACGCTGGTCCAGTTCCAAGACCTGAAGCTAGCGAGTCTCATCGGAGGATCTGCATGACCGACGAGGTTCGCCCGATGCTCACTACCAAGTGGGCTCAGTATGCGGATTGGACCCGCCTCCTCCCACAGCACATGAAAAGCCAAGCCCGGCGAATCGGTCGACTCCTCCTCCTCGGCTTTGCTCTGCGGATCGTTCTCCTTCCCCTCTTCGGGGGAGAGGATGCCGTGACGACTGCATGGATCAGCACGACGCTCATGGCCAAGGGGCAACTCATCCTATCGAACGACCCAGCGCCAATCTTCTATCTGCATGCCCTCATTTTCGCGATTTTCCGACCGATCTACCCCGCGACCATCTTCAATCGGTTCGTTTCGCAGACGGCCTTCACCCCCCCTGAGTTCTTCCAGATTTCAATTCTTAGGGAGCCAGGCATTGGGATCCTGCTCGCCCTGCTCAAGCTCCCGTACCTTCTCTTCGACCTCTCGACGGCAATTCTCCTCCTGTGGCTAATCCGGAATCCCCAGGCCGCAGTCCGCGCATTCACAATTTGGCTGTTCAATCCCGTCGTCCTTTACGTGACCTATGTCTTCGGTCAGTTCGACATCGTCGCGGTCTTCTTTATCGTCCTCGCCTTCTACTACCAACAGCAGGCCCGACGGAACGCGACCCTACTGGCGCTATCTCTTGCAATCCTCGTCAAGGCTTTCGCGATCATGATCGTGCCCTTCTTCCTGGTCCTTTACTTGGACAAGGAGCGTGGCCTCTACGAGCGGGCAAAAGAGTTTCTCAGAGTTGCTGTGGCCTCCGTGACGCCCTTCGCACTTCAGTTTCTGATCGCGGTGTCCCAGCCCGTTTTCTACGAATCCGCGAATTACGCTCTCTCGGGAGACCACATGAACGGCTTCTTTGGGACCGCGATTTACAATCGCGGCAAGCCTGGCGTACCCTTCGTCCAGGGCCTACTGACTTTCATCGGCTACTCAGCGCGGCTCCCGACCTTTTCACCGATACCTGACGTCATTTACCTGCTCCCAATGTCGTACCTGATTTTCTTTGTAGGGTGGGCTTTTCTCCATCCGAAGGACGCAGACAAACTCTGGAACGCGACTGTCGGTGTCTTCCTCCTCATCTATTCCTTCAGCCTCTTCCACCCCCAATGGTTCCTTTGGGTCCAACCGTTCTTGATCGCGCTTGTGGCTCGCGAGGGGAAGCGCTTTGCGTACCTGTACGCGGGAGTTGTCACTCTGTTTTTCGTCTACATCTGGTGGTGGGATTCCCTCTTGACTACGTTTCTCCTCGTTCCCTCGGTCCCGGCTGCAGCGAGTTGGCCAGGCCCGATGACCCTCCTGAACAGTGCTGGTCTGCCAACGGAATTAATCCTTAACCTCGCCCGCTCAGCGTTCTCAGCCCTTTGCCTCGCGATTCTGTTCCTCACACTCCGCAAAGATTGGCTACCCAGCTGGATCCGTGACTGATGACCCGCCGTCGCGTCCTTGCCGTGACCACCTCCCCACTCCCTCACGGCGAGCAAATCACGGACGGGCCGGGGTATCGGATGTGGAACCTCCTCGAGGTCCTTGTGAGGAAACACGACGTCCATGTCCTGAGCCTCTATGAGAGCTTTCACCTGAATGAACGACGGACGGGGTCCATTGAGGTCGACGGCCTTACCGTCGAAAGCCCGAGCCATCGACCCTCTGAAGTGCAACGCCAGATCCGCGAGATCGGACCCGATGCACTCTATCTTCCTTGGTCCTCGGTCCCTTTTCTTGGGCGCGTGAACCGCCGAATCCCAACGATTCTTGATTTCGTCGGCCCTGGACTATACGAAGACTTCGTTGCGAACGGCCGAATCTCCGCGCCTCTCCTCGACCTTGCACTCGAATCGTTCTGGTACGGAGATTTCTTCATGACGACGACGCGGCGAGAGCGATTTTATCTCCTGGGCCTGCTCGCGGCGTCGCGCCGGCTTACGGAAGGTCGATGGGAGAGGGACGATTCTCTCGTTCAGGTCGTGCGAATGACCCCTCCACCCGACCCACCCCAGGCCGCGACGCACCGCCCCGAGCGGCGGGGATCGGAGCGTATCTTCCTTCTTGCGGGCGCGTTCTTGCCTTGGTACGACTACGGTCTCCTTGCAAGGGCGATCAACCTACTTGACCAGTCCACCAAGGCCTTGGCCAGGGTGGTAGTAATGGGCGGAAATCCGCGAATGCCCTGGGAAGAACAACGAGTTCGTGATACGCTCTCGCAAGGAATCCATGATGGCTGCGTGGAATTTTCTGGAATCGTTCCGTTCTCCAGGAGGGCTGAATATTATCTCGGAGCGGATGTCGGGCTCGTGATTTCCCCCAATACGGTCGAAGATGAGCTAAGTGCGAGGACGCGAATTGTCGACTATCTCTGGGCTCGGCTGCCCGTGATTACTCCGGGTCGCGACGAGTATTCCGACGAACTCCTTGCTGAAGGCGCGGGATTTGCCTATGGCCCGAGGCCAGAGGATCTGGCGAAGAGCATCTCAAGAGTTGTGGAGGAGACAGTCGATGTGGACAAGGCACGCTTGGCGGCCGGACAATTGCTCGCAGAGGTGTATGATCCAACCGTCGCAGCGAGACCCTTTTTTGAGTTCCTGGAAGAGCCGCGGCTGACTGAACGGCGCCCACATGGATCCCCTGCCCCGAAAATCGTCGCGATGTGGTTGCGCGATTTGGCAAAGGGAATCCGGTCGGGCAGGCTGTAATGCTCCCTGACGCTTCTCGAGTGTAATCATGAAGGTACTGAATTCGCGCGACCGGTGGCACGCGCGTCGCGGAGGGAGGTGGCAGTCTGACGAATGAACCCGCCCGAGCCGACGGGGTTTGGGAGAACGAGGGGATACAGGTCCGGGACGCGGTCCGATGCCCCCTCTGCGGAAGCTCAGGTATCGAGCTCTATGCGAATCTCCACGACCGTTTTTTCACGGCCCCAGGTCGGTGGTCACTGCTTCGTTGCCCGTCGTGCCGCCATGGCTGGCTCCATCCAATTCCGGAGCCGGGGGAACTG
>WNGH01015452.1_pt1 | contig 10374 bp, 7 predicted proteins | sample 5400631 | NCBI WGS metagenome assembly WNGH01 (sample SAMN13153373, study PRJNA577476) | soil metagenome | isolation source: 115 cm soil or saprolite under Garry oak tree replicate 1 | place: USA:California | collected 2016-06-15 | reverse complement strand
CTCCCGCGGAGCATCGCGGCGATCCGGGACATTGACAGCCTGGCGGCCATCGCCGAAAAACGCCTTCTCGAAGAAAAGCTGGTGCGCCGCGGCGACGTCATCGGAATCGTCGCCGGCACACCCATGGGAATCCGCGGCACCACCAACTTTATGAAGTTTCACGTCATCGGCGGGCCGACGCGGTAACTCACCGGCGAATTCGCAGTGCTAATTGACCCAGCGATCGGGCCGCGACGGCGGTTCGTTCTTGTGGTCGCGCATGTACACTTCGAACTTCCGGCGAGTGCGTTTCAATTTCCAGTCTGTGTAGCGGTTGCGCGCCCGATAGAGGAACGACCCGCGCCGGAGATAAACGTAGCCGACCAGCATGCCGCCGAGATGGCAGATGTGCGCAACGTTGTCGCCGCCGGAGCCCAGCGTGCTGAAAAACTCGATCGCACCCATCACCGCGACGTACGGCCGCATGGCAATCGTTATGGGAAACGGAATCAACCAGATCTGACGGTCCGGGAAAAGGATGGCGTTCGCAATCAGAATTCCGAAAATTGCGCCGGAGGCGCCGATGGTGGGAGTGACGGAAGGCGCGCTTCCCCAAAAAATGGGGATGGTTTTGACAATCACATTGATCAGGCCCGCCCCAACCCCGCAGAGAAAGAAATACTGGTAGAACCTCCGCTTGCCCCAGATTTGCTCGAGGTCCCGGCCAAACATCCACAGCATCAGCATGTTGATGAGCAAGTGCCAGATGCCGCCGTGGAGAAACATGTAAGTGAAAGGCTGCCAGATGTGCAGTCCCTGGGTGACGGCGATGGGAACCAAACCGAAATGCCAGTTCAGCCATCCATAGGCGTAAGGGCGAATCAAGAGGGCGAACGTCTGCACGAGAAACACGCCCGCGCACGCCAACACAATGACTTTCACGCCGGGCGTGATGAAGCCGCTCCAGTTAAACCGATAGCCGCGTGAGCGGTAGAACGATCCCATATTCCGCCAGTTTACGGCGGAGGAGGGGGAGAGTCAAAAGGGCGGATTAATCGAGTTTCTTCCGGGCGAAGACGAACAGCGACGCGCACAGCAGCAGGAACATGATCACGCCGAAGAGGTGCGCTTGCCAGGTCATAACCGCTGTACTGCCGGGTGGTGGGGGAGCGAGCGACCTCAAGATCTTCGGACCGAACGCAAAGAGGTCGGCGCGCCAGGGGAGATGCAGCAAAGAGACCAGCCATCGAGGGCTATGCGTAGAAATCTCCGGGTCCTGGAACAGGTTGATGATGATACCGAGCAAACCGAAAACGCCGCCGGCGGCAATTAGCCCGCTGGAGTAAAGAGCGCCGGGGCTGGCTTCGCTTTCATCCTTCTTCTTTGTGGTTGCTTCGACGAGGACACGAACGAGGCCGCCAGCGAACATTGTGGCGGTTGTCGCGATGGAAAGGTACGAGCCCGTGGCAAATGCCAGCGAACGGACCCCGAGAATCTCCACGGCGATGACCAAGGCCACACCCATCAACACCAGATGCCAAGGCAAACGTTGATGCCGGAGCTTTGTCGCTCCCGATCCCCTGCGCCCACTGAAACTCGATCCGTTTGGTCCCCGGGTCATATAGATACTCGCCGTCCGGAACTTCATGCGATCCCAGGGAATTGATTAGGACGTAGTTTTTGTTCTTGTACCTGAAGGTATCTCGCTCGATCTTCACACCCGAAGGCAATGCCTGGATATTGACGGGAATCGGTGTGGGCAGGTATCTCTCCAGGCCCTTATTCATCAGGTTCAGAGTCGCTCCGATCGCGACAGTGGACACCGTGACGCCCACGAGCAGCCCCATCTGCTGCCAGAACGGTGTTGCGCCAACGAGATAACCTGTCTTGAGATCCTGCGAGGTGGCGCCGGCGATGGCTGCGGCGATGCAAACCACGCCCCCGATCATCAGCGCGAGCACTGCATAGTTCGGCGCGGTCCATCCTGCCAGGAAGAAAATAGCGCAGGTGGCCATCAAAGTGGCGATGCTCATCCCGCTCACCGGATTCGACGAGTTACCGAGAAGGCCGCTGATGCGCGCGGCCACGGTAACAAACAGAAAGCCGAACACGGTGACGAACACGCCCGCAAATAGATTCTGATACCAGCGAGTCGCTGCGCCTTCCATGGGATGAAATGTCAACAGCACCCAAATCATGGCGATGATCACGACGGACCCCATGATCACCCAGCGCATGGGCATGTCGCGGTCGATTCGGCTGGAAGCGGCGGATTGCCCTGTGCCTTTCGCCCGCACGTCTTTCAGTCCTGCGCGCAGCGCGGAAATAATTGTAGGCATGGTGCGCAGCAGCGTGATCAGTCCTGCGGCGGCCACCGCGCCTGCACCCATCGGGCGGATGTAGCTTCGCCAGATGTCATCCGGCGTCATTTGCGGGATGGGAATGGTGGATGGATAGATCGGTGTGTTGCCGGCAAGTTGTCCATAAAACTTGATGGCAGGCATCATCACCAGCCACGAGATGATGCCGCCGGCGAAGAGAATGCCGGAGACCCTGGGGCCGATGATATAGCCGACGCCGAGATACTCGGAAGTGATGTTCGCGCGAAAGCTTGCTCCGGGGAACCAGGTTGGACGAGCCTCGGGCTGTTCGGTCCAAGCGAGGACCGTTTTCATCAGGAATGTGTAAACGCCGCCGAGGCCGAGCCCCCAAAAGACGCGCCCGGCGAACGAGCCGCCGCGTTCGCCTGCGACCAGTACATCCGCGCAAGCGGTGCCTTCGGGAAATGCCAGGTTGCCGTGTTCTTTGACGATGAGCTGCCGCCGCAGCGGCACCATAAACAACACGCCTAGCCATCCGCCGAGCAACGCCAGCGGAAAGATTCGCCAGAACGTGAACTCCGAGCCGAACCCGAGAAAGATCAGCGCGGGAATCGTGAACATCACCCCGGCGGCGAGCGACTCCCCGGCGGAACCCGTGGTCTGCACGATATTGTTTTCGAGAATGGTCGAGCGTCCAAAGGCCCGGAGGATACTGATGGACAAAACGGAAATGGGAATCGACGCAGAGACCGTAAGCCCCGCACGCAGGCCGACATACACCGTGACGGCGCCAAACAAAAGCCCGAAAAGCGCGCCAAGGATGACGGCGCGGACGGAGAATTCCGTAGGGCTTTCGTAGGCGGGGATGTAGGTGCGGAACTCGTGCGGAACTCCCCCGGCGGCGCGGTGGAACTCCAGGGCTTCGTGCTCACGATGCACCTCCGTCGTTCGGCGGTCGCGGCCGGATAGCGGGACGGCGTTCAGCCCGGCGCGGCGGGATTATGCCTTAGTCGGCGGGCGCGCGAAAGCAGAATGTCGCCGCGGAGCTTGACCGGAAAACGCGATGATGCGGATGGCCATTTCTGCGCAGGGCCCGGCGCTAGCGGCGAAACCGGAGGGCGCGAACCGATAAAGCCTGACGGGCACTCCCGGCCAGGAATGCCGCAAAGCAGCACGCCAAGATCGAGTGGCTTAGCGAAGCGCCGAAGTATTGCCAGAACGCCGCGTGCGGACCGGGATAGTCGGACGCGAAAAGCAGCGTCAACATAAATAAGAGTCCAAAGGCGCTCGCCACACGCACCCACACGCCCAGCACCAGCGCTAAACCGATGGCCAGCTCCCCGTAGGCAACCAGGAACGCGATGGCTGTCCCGTGCGGCAAAACAAAATTCTTCAGCACCGGCGCCATAAAAGGATACGCGCTTCCCTCCAGAAAGCGGTTAATCCACCATTGAAATCCTCCGCCCAAAGTGAACTTTGTACCGAACACTTTGTACTCGGCGAAAATGAGAAAGAAAATGCCTACGGCAATGCGCAGAGCGGCGAGCGCGAGGGCATTGCGGTCGTTCGCGGAGGAAGCGGAAGAAGGCGTTTCCATCGTGGTTCTCCTCAGGCAGAAGGCCCTGCCGGCACGGCCGTTTGGCGCGGGCAGGCGTATACCAGCGAGGTGGCATGAAGCAAGGGCCACAATGAGGCGCGCAAACTACGTGGGGCAAACTGAACAGCTTCCCCGAGCAGTGCGGCAAGCTCTTGCTGCGAAAGAACGCGGCGATAGAGGTCCGCGCGCCACGCGTGCGAATAACCTTCATACGCCGGCGTGGCGCTCCGGGCCATTGCCATCAGGCTGTCCCACAGGGAGCGCGAGCGCAGCAGGCGCTTTCGGCCGGCGCGTTCGCGCGTCAGCTCCAGCGCCGATTCAGGCGTTGCTCCGCTCGCTTCGATGAGCACGGCCGTGCATTCCTCCGCGCGAAATTCCCGGGAAGGATCATCATCGGGAAACTGCGAGAGCACGGACGCCAATTCGCCGGCGGTCGCGTCAAATCCCGGCCACCAGTAGCGGAAAGAATGATAGACCAGCGTGCCGGCGCGGAAAACCTGCTGCACGCGTCCCGGGTTCTTCCCCGTGACGCTGACCACCATGTCGGCCAATTCGTGCAGACGGAAGGTCTGCTTCACCAGGGGCCGGACGCTGACGTAACCCGCCTCTTCTTCGGTGTAGCGAACGGGAATCGTCTCGGGAAGCGGCACAGTCAGGAGGCGCGTGAAAGGCGCTCGCGGACGCGGTCGCTCAGCGCTTTGCCGTCCACAGTTTTGCCTTCCAGGAGAGCCTTTGCCGCTTTGACGACCGCGCCCATCTGCTTTGGCGAATTCGCTTTCGTTTCGGCAATGGCGCGCTCGATAGCCTGATCCATTTCCGCCGCAGTCGGCGCGGAGGGCAGATAGGCTTCGATGAAGGCAATCTCTTTGGTTTCTTTCTCGGCGAGCTCCGGACGGCCGCCCTTGGTGAACATCTCGATGGATTCGCGGCGCTGCTTGATCAACGTCTGCAGCACCTGCAGGACCTCGCCTTCTTCCAGAGGGCGGATTTTTTCGACCTCTTTGTTTTTCAGCGCGGATTTCATCATGCGCAGGACGCTGAGGCGGAGTTCCTCCTTGGCCTTCATAGCCCGGGTCAAGTCTTCTTGAATGCGCTGCACGAGTCCCATTATTTGGCGGGTCCTCTCCACTATAGCACAGCGCGCAGCCGCATTTGACAGTCCGGCGGCCACCCACTAGGCTTGTGCCCTCATGAAAATCGTTGTGGCCGACAAAATCAGTGAGCGCGGGCTCGAGATTCTGCGCCAGCCCGGCTGGGAAGTCGTGACGCCGGAAAAGGCCGCGCTCGAAGCGGAGTTGGCCGCTGCCGACGCGCTGGTGGTGCGCAGCGCCACTCGCGTGACGGCGCCGCTGCTCGAACAGGCCGCGCGCTTGCGCGTCGTCGGCCGCGCCGGTGTGGGCGTGGACAATATCGATTTGGATGCCGCGACGCGCCGCGGCGTCCTGGTGATGAGTACGCCCGGCGGCAACGCCGTCAGCGTCGCCGAGCACACTTTCGCGCTGCTGCTGGCCCTGGCGCGGCACGTGCCGCGGCTCGATGCCGCCATCCACGCCGGGCGCTGGGAAAAAGGGACGTCTGCCGGGGTCGAGTTGCGCGGCAAAACGCTTGGCCTGATCGGCCTGGGCCGAATCGGCGGGGAAGTGGCGCGGCGGGCCAATGCCTTCGAAATGCGCGTGCTCGCCTACGATCCCTACATCAGCGAACGCGTGGCGCAGGAAGCTGCGGTCGAGTTGGTGCCGCTCGCCGATTTGCTGGGACGCTCCGATTTTGTGTCGTTGCATGCCGCCCTCAGCCCGGCTACGGAAAAAATGATCAACGCGACAACGCTGGCGCAAATGAAGCGCGGCGCGCGCCTCATCAATGCAGCGCGCGGCGAATTGGTGGAGGAAGCGGCTCTTGCTGCGGCGCTGCGCAGCGGCCATTTGGCCGGAGCGGCGCTGGACGTGTTCGCCGCCGAGCCGCCCCGCGATTCTCCGTTGACGGCGCTGCCCAGCGTCATCGCCACGCCCCACGTGGCCGGCTCGACCGAGGAAGCGCAAGAGGAAGTGGGCACGCTCATCGCCCAACAGGTGAAAGATTTTCTTGCCGAAGGAATTCTGCGCAACGCCGTGAATCTTCCGCCGCTTTCCGCCGAGCAATACCGCCGCGTGCGCCCGTATCTGGACCTGGCGGAGCGATTGGGCTCGCTCGTCGGGCAAGTGGCGGAAGGTCGGCCGGGGCGAGTGCGCATCTCCTACGCGGGCGAGCCGGCCGAACTGGGCACGCATATCTTGCGCAATGCGGTGCTAGCGGGCCTGCTCAACACGGTTCTCGACGAAAAAGTGAACCTGGTGAACGCCGGCACGGTTGCCGCAGCGCGCGGCCTGGCGGTCGAGGAGCACACGCGCCGCCGGGAACATGGTTTCCCGCATACCATTGAGGTCGCGGCGTTGTGCGATCCCCGTGTGCCGTGCGCGCGCTCGGTGTCCATCGAGGGCACCGTACTGCATGGCACATCGCCGCGCGTTCTGAACATTGACGGCATTGCGTTGGAAGCCCCGCTCGAAGGCACGCTTCTCTATCTCCGCAACCGCGACGAGCCCGGCGTCATTGGTCAGATCGGAACCATTCTTGGCCGCCAAGGCGTCAACATCGCCACGTTTTCGCTTGGGCGGCTCGCGGGCGAACGCGGCGTCGAGGCTGTCTCCTTGGTGCGGCTTGACGGCGAGGTGACTCCGGCGATGGTCGAGCCCATCCGCGGAATCGCCGCAGTCACCGAATCCAAACTGGTTCGCATTCCGGAAACATAACCGTAGAGGTGAGGCGCCCTCTCCGCTGCCTGGATTCTCGACGCTTGGCTCTTGACACGCAGTCGTGTTTTACGCTAAAAGCCTTCGCTACATAGTGGGGTGGTGGACGGAGTGTGGTCGGCCTTCGTATTGGAGTGGGCCTCCGGCGGCTTTTCAAGCCGCACAGCAATCTCTGCCGTATGTCCGCATCTTGAAAACTCACCTTTTAATCCTGCGCGATCGATAAGGAGCTGCAAATGAATAATCAATGGAGGAGTGTGCTCGGTGTGGTTTGCGTCCTTTTGTTGACGGCCAGCCTGGCGTGGGGTCAGGCAGGAACGTCCACGGTTCGCGGCGAAATCATGGACCCGCAGGGCAAGCAGGTGGGCGGCGCTATCGTAACCATCAAGAATGCGAATACCGGTTTTACGCGAACCCAAACGACGAATCCGGCTGGCGGCTTCAGCTTTGAATTGATCCCGCCAGGCGATTATTCCGTCGGAGTGGAAGCCAAGGGTTTCAAGAAGGCCATTCGAAATGTCACCGCTTTGGTCGGGTCTGCCGTGGATGCGGATTTGAAGCTCGAGATCGGCAGCGTGGGCGAGACTGTCCAAGTGGAAGCGACCGCCTCCACAGTGGCCCTCAATACTGAAGATGCCACACTCGGCAACAGCTTTGACAACCAGCAGATCACTCAGCTTCCCATGGAGGCCCGGAACATCCTGAGCTTGCTCACGCTTCAGCCGGGCGTCACTTATGCGGTCTCCTCGACGGATCCCACCAACGGCTCTGTAAATGGGGCGCGGAGCGATCAGTCCAATCTTACCCTCGACGGTGTGGACATCAACGAAGCGCAAACCAACCGCTTGAACACTCCGGTACTGCGATTGAATTCCGAGGCCATCGAGGAGTTCCGCCTGACGACACTGAATGCCACGGCCAGCCAGGGACGCTCCTCTGCCGCACAGGTCAACCTGGTGACCAAGAGCGGATCGAATAGTTTCCATGGCGCGGCATTCGAGTTCTACCGGGGCACCGGCTTTACCTCCAACAGCTTCTTCAACAATCGGACGATAAACCCGGCGACCGGTAAGACGTTGGCCACGCCGACGCTGATTCGCAATACGTTCGGTGGAGGGTTCGGAGGGCCGATTGCCAAGGACAAGCTATTTTTCTTTTACAGCTATGAGGGCCGCCGCGATTCCTCCCAAAACACAGCCGTGCGAACCGTGCCGCTACCTTCCATGGGCCAGGGGATAATGAATGTGACAGCACAAAACTGCCCGACGCCAACAACCTGTGGTCCCGCCACGTTAGTTACCATTAATCAAGCTCAGCTAAACGGTGTTTATTCGACCGTGGGTCTCAATCCGGCGGCGCTGGCCGTCTTTGCGAATGCCGCCTCAAAGTATCCGGCCAATGATTTCACAGTGGGCGACAGCACCCCCAATCGGCTTCTGAACACTGCCGGGTTCCGGTTCAATTACCCCGTGCAGGCCAGGCTCAACTCCCATGTGATGAAATTGGACGCGAACCTCACCAGCAAGCAGACGGTGTTCCTCCGATACAACAATATCTATGACCACAGCGTTGCAGACTTTGCGGCGCCGCAATTTCCTGATACGCCATCTCCGAAGGACTGGGAGCATCCTTGGGGAATCGTTGCAGGGCACACGTGGACGATGGGGAGCAATTGGGTGAACAATTTCCGTTACGGACTGACCCGGCAAGCATTCACCCAGATCGGCGACCATAGCACTGACCAGTTCAGTTTCCGCTTCGTGTTCGACAATATTACCAACCCGCAAGTGGCGACAATTTCGCGCACCACGCCGGTCCACAATATTCTGGACGATGTCTCGTGGTTGCGTGGCCGACACACCTTCCAGTTCGGAGCGAATATCCGCAAAATCGACAACAGCCGGATCACCCTTGCGAAAGCATTCGATTTCGCGTCGGCCAATCCCTCCGGGTACCAGCAGGGTGGCAACGTGATTTCGGACCCGATCGACGCCTACATCAAGAATACAATGGGATCTACCTGGCAGCTTTCTTCAGTCAGCGAAACTCAGAACGCCGGGACCGCGCTCATCGGGCGATTCTCACAATACACCGTGAATCTGATCTACGCCAAGTCGGGCCAACTGCAGACCAGTGGCAGCCCGTCAAACCGGACCTTTGCCACGCAGTCTTACGACACCTACTTCCAGGACTCCTGGAAGGTGAAGCGCAGCCTGACCTTGACGCTTGGGTTGCGTTACGGATTAGGCCGTCCCGTTTACGAGACCGGTGGGTTCGAGGTCAAGCCAGACATCCCGTTAACTCAGTACTTCGACACGCGTGTCGCTTCCGCGGCGCAAGGCGTGCCTTTCAACCAGCCGATTACCATGCTGCTTTCCGGGCCGGCCAACGGAAAAAGCCCCATGTACCCGTGGGACTATAAGAACTTCCAGCCGCGCATTGGTGCGGCGTGGTCGCCGAGCTTCGAGAAGGGCCTGCTGAGAGGAATCTTTGGCTCCGCGGGCAAGACGGTTATCCGCGGCGGCTTTTCCATCTTCAGCGACTATTACGGGGAGGCGCTCGCTAGTTTCTTTGATCTGAACGACGCCCTAGGTTATTCGCTCAGCGACGCGATCCCGGTGAATACCTATAACGTAACGAGCAAAGTGGCGCCAGCGTTCACCGGATTCAATGCCAACATCCGCGCGTATCCCAATCTTTCATTCACTAACTCCGTCAGTTTCCCGCAGTTGCAGCCCTCCGACATGGGTGAACGGATCGAGGCTTCCCTCGACTCCAATCTGACCACGCCGAGATCTTACGCCATCAGCCTGACAGTGGAGCGGCAGTTGCCGGCAGGAATACTGTTCCAGGCGTCGTACGCGGGACGCCTGGGCCGCGAGCTGCTTGCGCAGAGGGACGCCATGGCGCTAAACGACCTGGTGGACACGAAGAGCGGGATGGATTGGTATACGGCGGCTACCATGCTCGAGAAGATCCGCGCGACGCGGCCGCCGGGCAATACGGCTGTCACCCCGATTCCCTATTTTGAAAACATCTTTCCCGCAAATCTCGCCGCGAGGATGAACGCGTTCTACCTTGGTTCCTGCAAGTCTGGCGGAGTGGTGGTCGATTGCATTCCGAGCGGATTCACGCCGACGCAAGCTGTTTTCTGGATTGCCCGGAACTTCTACGGGAATGACTGGACGGACTTGCAGGCCGACATTGACTCAGAGCGGTTCGGCAATGGCGACAACACTCTGTTCTTCAATCCCCAGTACGGCGCGCTCTCGGCGTGGAGTACCGTCGGCAATTCGTCTTATCACGCGCTCAATTTTTCCGTGAGACAGCGCCGGCATAACGTCCTCTGGGACTTCAACTACACGCTTTCTCATTCGTTAGACGATGCCTCCGGTCTTCAGAGCGATGGAAGTTACAGCGGGGCTTCGTTCATCCTCAATCCCATCCGGCAGCGGGACTGGTATGCGAATTCAAATTTCGACATTCGCCACGTGATGAACCTAAATGCCATCATCGAGTTGCCTTTCGGCCGCGGACAGTGGCTCGGAAAAGGTGCGGGGCGCGGCTTGAACGCGTTGATCGGCGGGTACCAGCTCTCGACGATCATTCGGTGGAGCACAGGGTTGCCGCTGAGCGCGCCGTTTGACGATGCTCGCTGGGCCACCAATTGGAACGTTCAAAGCAGAAC
>WNGH01007489.1_pt1 | contig 10375 bp, 16 predicted proteins | sample 5400631 | NCBI WGS metagenome assembly WNGH01 (sample SAMN13153373, study PRJNA577476) | soil metagenome | isolation source: 115 cm soil or saprolite under Garry oak tree replicate 1 | place: USA:California | collected 2016-06-15 | reverse complement strand
AAATTTATCATTTTCTGGTTGTGGAATTGCTTGTGTAATATCAGCTCCAGGTTCAGTTGGAGCAGTTAATGGAACTTCTTGTGCATATACTTTTAAATCATCTTCTGAAACATAAAGATCCGCTGTAGCATCTTTTGAATCATTTTTATCATTACTATTTCCCTCTAATCCATCCAAAAATTCTTTAACCCAAGCATCATCTTTATTATCTTCAGGAATAGATGGAGTATTTAATTCAGGAGTTGGAATATTTTCTGATAAATTTGGTTCAGAAGGAATTTCGGGCATAGCTTCAGGTTTATCATTACCTTCTGGACTTGGATTTAGAGGAGGTGGTGCAACTTGAGCTAATTTATACATAATTTTGGCAGATTTTTGATCTCCACCAGCATATAATTGATTGCCCTTTCTTACAATTAAATCTATAATTAAAGAGGATTTAATATTTCTAAATGGGGCTACTTGAATTTCTTTTTTTAATTCATGCAAAGCTCTTACCCAATTCTCAAAACTTGGGCCTAATGCTTTTGCTATTCCTTGAGTTGTAGCTATTCTTTCCGCAGAATTTAATCTACCAATTAAAGCTTTTATTTGATCGGCAATTTGTTGTTTTTCTATTGCTTCTTTTTCATCAGCTATTTGTTTGTCAGTTTTTTTATTAATTAAAGGTTTATTTTCAATTTCATCATCTAAATCTTGAAATCTATTGGGCATTCCTGGCAAATTAGCTTTTAAATCATTATCATCCAAAAATCCAGCGGGGAAATATTGTGCTTTTTTTTCTAATTCAGCCTTTTTATAGGCAGATCCACTATTTGATTCATAATATCGCAGCCAGTTTTTAAAATCATTCGTGTCCATTTTATCCCAATTTTGTGTAACTAAATCAAAAGCTTTATTTCCGTCCATGCCCTTGTTAATATATGCATAAATATACCGCATTGCCTTAAGCCAAAGAGAAAGATCATGCGGAGATTCAATAAATAAATCATTTCCTGCATTTGGATAAGCTTTTTTATTTATAGAATTCAATTTTCACCCTTAATTTCTTCTAATTTTGAATGTAAAACTTCAGCTGCAATATATCTTTGTTCCTGAGTTTGTGGTTTAATTGGTTGAGGCTGCATTGAATCTGGTAATTGTAATGAAGAAAGTTTAGTGTTAAATTTTTCGAGAAATAGGAAGGCGGAATCTGGATCAATTTCAGCCAAAGTTTCTCTAATAGCATCTTGAATTACTGCTACATATTGATCCATTACTTGAACGGTAACATTGTGTTGAATTACTTGGTCTGGTGACTTAAGGATGATTTTATCGAAGCGATCAATGTAATTTAACATAGTTTCAAAATATTTAGTTAAAAGATAATCAGGTTTTAAATTTTCTGGATTTGCTTGAATACGATCAAATACCTGTTCCATACGAGAAGTTATCATTACATAAATAGACTTCATCATTTTCTTAATATCTATTTCTTCATCAGCCATATCAATCATTCGCTCTTGATATGTTTTATTATTTTTTAATGCGGAAGATATTTTTTTAGTATCGAGTGTACCATTTTTAACTGTTTGAATGTCTTTATTAAGCGTTGACCAAAGATCAAGATTAGCGTCCATAAATTCTTTTAATGAAGCAGCAGATAAACGAAGATGAGCCTCATCTTTGCCTTGGTATTTAATTTTTAGCCACTCGGAAATATCTTTTGCCTGAATTCCACTAACTAATTTACTAATGATTTCTTGGCAATCGCTATGTTGTAATATTTTATCAAAATTTACAGGCATTATGTGATCTTTTTATTATTTCGCTCAAATTCTTCTAATTTCAATTTATCTAAAATAATTTTAAATTTTGGATCTTTATTAGATAGGTCTTCTAATTCTGCGTCAATTTTTGCTAAAATTTCTGCTTTTAATTCATCAGATATTTTATCACCTTTACTAATATTTGCAATAGCCTCTAATGGCCGCAAATTTGCAAAAGACCAACTTCTTTTAAGATTAATATGGTCCATCAAATCATATATTAAAACAGTTTGAGGAATTATATGATCAATATGCCATTTTTTCTCGCCACCAAGTTCATAACTACCGTGATTTTCCCAAGTCATCCACGGTTCAAATTGTGATTCAAGATGTTTTTTTAACTCATTAAAAGTATATGGCAGATATTTTAATGTAGATTTTCCGCCTTTTGAGCTGCCATTTTTTTTTAAAAAATGTCTAATTGAGGCGCTAACATTTTTCCGTAATTTATATACTGGATCTTTTAATTTTTCAGCTTCCCATTTTCGTTTACTAATTTTTGCTTTTGCTTTAACTTTTGGATCATTTTGTCGTTTTTTAATTTTGTCTTTATTTTTTAATGCTGATTTTTTCTTTGATAATTTTATCTTTTCTTTATTATTTGCATTATATTCATCTTTACTTTTTTTATTTTTAGCTTTGACCGATGGTATTTGATTTTTTTCTCTTATTTCATCTTTATGTTTATTTCTCCAATCAGCAGCGTCCTTATTTTTACATATTTTACACTTTCCTAAATAATAAAATTTTCCGTTGGGTGGGGTAATTTTTTGAAAATCATTTATTTTTTTTATTTCTCCGCAACCAAGACATTCTTTACTTTCGGGAATTATTTTTTTTGGTTTATTTGCTTTTTTTTCTTCTCGTATTTTTTTTCTTCTTGCTTTTTCATTATCTTGATAATTTTGTTTAGACTTTATAGCTAAACACTCTTTACATTTAGCGTCATATGTATTACGATCTTTTCTAAATTGAAAATTATCTATAGTTTTATCTTTATCACAACCTGTACATATTTTATTTTTTATTAAATGAACCGTTTCTGCCGCTTTTTCACTTCTTAATTTAGCTTGTAATGCTAAACATTTATTACAACGTGTATCATGTTTGTTTCGATTTTTCCTAAAAGGAAATTCGTTTAAATCTTTAACATCGCCACATTTTATACATTGTTGTTCCATGATATTATCCTTTAAATAAAGTATATATCATCCGTTATTGTCGTTTAATCTCTGTTCCCTAGTACTGAAACTTACATGCTCTGGCGCGTGGTCTGCTAAACCCTGGGTCTGGTTAGAAACGCTACTTCCTGGTACTTTTTCGTTGTTTAATGTAGTATAACCAGTATCATAGTTATATATTTTCTTTGTAATCGGATCCTGCCAAGTATTATCACCAATTCTTTGCAACATTACCCCTGGCATATCGGGCGAACACCTACTACTTAAAGGTGCTTCCATCGGTTTATATACCTTGATCTTGTTTTCAATCTCTTTGTTATACTCATCAGCTAATTTTTCTTTTTTCTCATTACCCAAAGTAAAGAATTCCGGACTTGGTTTTTTATATTTCGTCCTCAATTTCTCTATTTCTGCTTCCTCGGCTAATTTAATTGATTCAATAGCATTTTTCGGCTTTGCAATAGTTAAAAGAAGCTCGTCTAATACCGAAGCTATTTTTGCCAACGATTCATCTCCAGAATTATCAAATACCGAAGCTAATATTGCTGTATTCTCCAAATCGCCATCTAAATTTTCTTTTTTTCCCAAAATATCTAATACATTATCAATACTATCCGCATATTTACCCAATTCTGAATCTCCATCAAACTCTGCCGCAACATGAGCTAATTCATCCAAATCCTCGGCATCTATACTCGGCTCAAATATCAATATATCTTTAGCAGCTTCTTTTATTATATGAGCAGCCTTTACTAAAGCAAATGTAACAGTATTTAGTATCGCCTCATCATTCTCCGAAGCCAATACTATTTCACTATTAGGATCTTCTAAATCGTTTGCTAATTTTTCAAGTAATATCGATACTTTTGCCATTTTTACCCTATGTAAAGTTTTGAATCAAGAAATGATCCGCCCTCGTTAGTATTCTCAATATTTTTATGATATAACGGTAAACAATTTCCCTGTGCATCCTGATATACCTTGTTCAGCGGTAAATTCGTATGACCACACATTATATGAATGCTATTTGGACTCTTAATTTGCATAGCACATTTTTGAATTTCTGAAGCTACCTTTTCTACCGGCTTTGCTCCAATCTCATTCAAATATACGCTAAACGCAAATTTATATGCTTTTTCATCTCCTGAATTTGCCAATACATTCAATATCTCTTCTGCTTTTTCATAATTTCTATTACTCATCGCTACTTTAATATTTTCAATTAATTCATTCGGTTTTGATCCATAAAATTCCGAAGCCAATGACGCTTTTTCTACATCATTTTCCCCAAATAATTTATCAATACCACCCTGATCAAATGATTCCACCATACCACCAGCTAAAGCAATTGATGGAGGAATCGGTTTATTATTCGCAAATTTAACCGGAACTTTAATCCCACCAATTCCATTTGAAGCCGCATATACAACCTGATCTTTATTTACATCGGCAACTACAACCTGAACCTTATGCCCAAATGACTCCATGGCTTGACGGATCATATTTCTTCCAGCTTCAACCACAGATTTTCCAAAAGTAATCTCTGCCAATCCTTTATTTGAACCTAATTTTTGAGCAAATGATTCTACATCCTCTGAATCTGCCTTTAATTGTATATCCCCAGCATTTTTATCAGTTAATTCAAAAAATATGGAATTTTCTGAAACATTAGCTTTTTTATTTAATGATGCTTTTAATACAATTTGTTCTACTTCATTTAACGATTCATCAGGTTTTACTCCATGTTTCGCCGTTTTAATTACATTTAAAATAGCTCCAACATTAGCTTTAAATGATTTTCCAACTGTTGCTACTAAATGCTTGCCCAAATTTTCTTTATTTAAATTTTCAAATCCAGCATTACTCACAAATACTGTAGGAAATAATGTTTTTGACCCATTTACTTCTACTGGAATTAGAACATGACTCTGACCTTTTGGAGTCTCATAGCTGGCCTTACATAAAATTACTTCCTCATTACCATCTATCGCTTCAATTTTTACTGGCTGAATTGGGAAGTTACATAATTCTTTTCCACAGGTTTTTTCAGCTAACTTCGCGATTTCATTAGAATAAAGCTTTAATGCAACTTTAGGATCAAAAGCAGATTCTAAAGCATTGGTAAGAATTGGGTCTGCTGATTTAAAATAATCAAAATTACCTTCGTTTTCATCTCTGGCCATTTTATTACCAGTAAATTCAGCTTTTTTAGTAATTTCTTTATCTAAATATGAGGCGCAAACTGTTCCATTAGTATAAAATTTATTATATACGGAGTTTAATTCAGCTTTTGATATAAACGTTTCCTTTTCGGCTTTTGAACGGAGAAAAGCAGATAGGGAATAAATGGTTTGATCACCAGGATTTTCAGAAGCAGCTTTATTTAACCGAACCGATAATGGTCCAATCAGGAATTTTTCATTAGCATCGAGAGCAGTTTTTATTAAATCGACTGCATTCTTAAAATTGTTAATATCATTCGGATTCATGTAAATTCCTCATTAGCCTAATTCTGGATATTTTTTGATAAGATTTGAACTATCTTCTTTAGTTAATTCTGTGAGCATTGCTGAACGAACCGATGCATTTTCAGCAAGAATTTTCGGTAAAGATTCAATAAATACTGGCAATTCCTCTTTATTTATTCCTAAAGAATCCATTGCTACTTTTGTGATCGGTTCATTTTTGTAGAATAAATGGACGTAAGAAGCGGTTTTATCGGGAATTGCAGACCAACTTGATTTTGCTTCTAATTGAGTGGGTTCTTCATATAAAGCTACAATAATTTCTCCATCATCTGCACTTTGAATTTGCCATAATCCATCAATATCATTACTATCTTTGAATTTCACTACGTCAAAAGCTACTTTAATTAAATGATCTTTTACGTCATTATATTTATAGGCTTTTTTTGCTGATAGTTTATTGTTCATTTGGTCATAATCTACAGAGTGTTTGTCCATGGTAATTTATCTCCAATACGGAAGTGTCAAATAAATATGATTAAAGTAGTAGAATTATTCCACTATATTATATGCACTAATATTAACTATATCGCAGAAATAGAAAAATCCGAACATTAATTAAAATATTCGGATCTAATTGAGAAATTTATTTTTACTGTAAAAAATATAATGAACGCACTATTATATTATATAGCCCATGAAACTCTCCGAAATCTATTGGTTCTATGATTTTACCATTTAGAATATTAAAATCATATTTTACACCATATAAATCAAAGTTTATTCTTTTATTTTTTTTAATATCCCACATTGGCTTCATTGGTGAATGTGCAAATCCGTTTCTTACATTATTAATAATAAATCTAATTTTATCTAAATCTGATTTTATATTTTTACCTTTTATAATATTACTGTTCCTTCCAAATTTTTTCAAAAAGGAAACATCTAAAGATAATACTAATATTGAAAAATGACTCAAAATTGTATTTATTAAAAATGTTTTTAATATAGTATTATCATCATTAATTTCAAGTATCTTTTTTAAAGACATGTGATCTACAATTAATTCTTGTGATTCTTCATATGCGAAATAAATATCATCATATTTAGTAATATTAATATTATTTTCACTATGAGATTTAAATAAACATAGTGCTGTTAATACATTACTAGCGGCTATCCAGGATTGTTCATATGGACTGCGATTTTTATAATTATATATTGGTCTATTTGGAAAGTCTGGCGTTTTATAGATTAAATTAGCAAGTAATTTCATTTTATGAATAGATCCTGTTTAATATATTAACAACCATCCGAACTTCACTTGCATGTGTTATTCAGCATCGTGCTAAACTACAATTGTTTAGGCTAGTCTTTAGTAAAAAATTAAAAAACATCGCCCTCAATTTCGTTAATTCTTGCTAATAAAACTTCAATTTTATCATCATTTTCAGCTAGTTTTCTTAGCCTTTTTTTTGCTCCGCCGTAGGATTTTTTTTTGTTCTTATAATCGCAATTTCCGCTGAGAGACTTAGTAATCGAACTCTGATTCACCCCCAACAGTTTAGCTATTTCTTGCTGAGTAAACCCGCGCGAATACAAATTTATTACTTGCGCCTGCCGGTCTGTTAATTCATTATTTATTAATCTCCACATTTCTATTTTTAATTGGTCCCTTAATTCAGCTAATTCTTCACTATAACCAAATGGATTGAGCTGGCTACTAATTCCATTACCATCTGCAATTTCTCCCATCATGTCCTGACTACAAGGCATCTCACAAATAATTGGTTGATAATGATCCGATCTATTCTTTGTTCTATCAATAGATTCCCCACCACCAGAGATTCCTACGCCTTTGTTTTTATTTTTTTTCGCTTTAGCCATGAAACTCCAATATTAAAATCAACTAAATTCTAATATATCGTGGCTATTGCTATTATTTAAATATTCGTCTACATCCTTATATTCTGTAGGCAAATTAATTTTTTGAATATTAGCGCAATTAGAATATTTAGATTTAGCTTTTTCGAATCCCTTATTTCCGGCCGGATCGTTATCAAATAGGAAATATAGGTTATCTGTATACCTCTTTATTATATAAAATTGAAATTTACTTAGATTAGCATTACCTACGGCTACAGTATTATGAAAACCGTGACGATAGCATGATATAAAATCAAATTGTCCTTCTACGATAAACACGGCATTTTTTTGAACAATTGATCTTTTTGCTTTATTTAAACCAAAAAGATGTTTATTTTTGTTAAATTCGGTATTTTTATATTTAGATATATTGATTTGTTCTTCTTTTGGCAATAAATTTCTACCAACAAGAGCAATAATATCCCCATAAAGGTTGTGATAGGGGAGAATTAGGTTATGATTTTCTAATTTTAATGCATTTTCTTTAATAAAAATACCATCAGATATAATTTCTTTTTTGTATAATAAATCTAAATATTTTAACTTTTCTTCGCCATTATTGAGAATATTGAGTAGATGGTGTAATTCTTCTTGTTTGGGAAAATAACCAAAGTTGAAATCATTTTGTTGAAATTCTGGACATCTTGGATTTAAGTATATTCTGGCATTTTCGGCAATTGGGTGATTTTTTAATAAAATTGAGCAAGCAGATATAACTTCGGAAAAAAGTTTGGATTTGGTTATTATATTTTTAGATAATTCCTGGATGTTCATTCGATAATATTTTTAATAATCATTTCCTTACAAGTTAATTTTAATTCTTGCCACACACCATCAATATTAATATTATATTTCAAATTTCCAAAAATACATTGTATATAAATTTTACAATTACACACCATACATATACAATGTATTAATTTATCTGGTCTATTTTCAAATTCTTCATCATAAATTAAATTATGATCCAAATGATATTTAAAAATTATACACATTATTTATTTGTATCTTTCGGTCCCCAATGTTCCGGTTCAAAAATACGTTCGCCCATACACCAAATAGACTCATTTAATTCATGTTCCATAGTTTTTAATAATGCACTTTGAATAAATACAGCAATATTTTTAGGTTTATTTCTAAATCGTGCTTTCCAATGATCATTTATTGGATGTCGGGATTCTAATGCTAAAAATTCAGTACCACTTGTTCTTTCCCAAGTGTCTATTTTAACTGATAAATCAATAGAACCATCTGGATTGGCAATAAATTCAAGTTTAGGATTTAATAGTTTACGAATTGGGTATTTTAATTCAATTTGCTCTAAACATTTATTGAGATCTTCGATATTTAATTCACTCATTCTATAATATCCTTAATAATCTTTTCTTCATCTGATATACATTTAGGCAAAATAACATAATTATATAAAATATCATAAATATCACCATCTAATGCGTATCCACAATATTTGCAAATTGATTCATTTATAAAAATATGATCAAATAGTTCAAACTCTGTATAATTCATTTTATATATCTTTTGGTTCATTTACTCTATTATATTCTTAATAATATATTCCTCATAAGTTAAGCATGTATTTGCGCTAAAACGTGGTACTGTTTTCTTTTCTATAATCGAATAAAACATTGAACATCCACAATATTTGCATGTTGTTGAGTTATATGAGTTTTTAGTTAATAATTCAACAGGTTCGTGGTTAATATAATTCATCATTCTATTATTTTTTTAATTATTTTGTCTTCTTTGGATAAACATTTTGGATATAAACATTTTGGATATTTATAGCTATTATCAATTAATGTTTTTAACCTGGCAACTCTACAATATTTACATTGATCATAATCTGGCTTTTCTATAAATACATGATCATCAGTAAATTAGCTATCATTCATTTCACGAATTAAATTAGCAAATGGTAAAGCTATATTATCTAACCTTTCACTACATTTACCGCAAATTATATTTTTATCTTGATCTAATGCTGGAACTGAAACTTTTTTGCATTTTTTACATTCTACAGAAAATGCTTGTTCGCTTTTCTTTGCGCGCTTTATTTGACCAATGCCCTTCATAGCCGCTTTTGTAGAAAATGGCACATCAATATTTTTACCACATTCTCCACATTCCACTTCATTAGTTTCTGTATTTAAAACAGCTTCACTTTCCTTATGACAACCTTTATTCGTGCAATTAATTCTGAACATTTTCTTTATTCTCCTCTATACATTCTTTACAATTTGTTGAAAATCTATCTATTACTGTTTCCCATTCAAATTCTAACTTATCTTTATATTTTTTACATTGTGAACATTTTATTTTGATCATTATTTTTCTTTTCTTATAATGCAATCTGGCAAATTATATATCTTACCCTTCTTGCCAGTAAATATATCATCTCCAACATGCTCATATGTATATAAACAGCGTATACATTTTCTAATTGTAGTTTTTCCATCAAAATAACCATCAATTATTTCAAATTCATGTTGTTTTTCATTAACCATATTATTCTCCATGCGTAATGTAAATTCATGACCCAATATATTCATTCTATTATATCTTTAATAATTTTTTCATTAGCCGAAATACAAATCGGCGGATCATCTATCATCTTCCATGTATTTTCCGAATAAGATTCATAAAACAAAATATATTCATTACAATACTTACATATTCGCAACTGTTGAGCCAAATTTATATATTGATAAAATTCAAAAACGTGATCATCTGTATAATTCATTTTTCTAAAACTTTAATTAATTTTTCCTCTTCAGATATACATGCAGTAATATACTTATTATACCTACCGCTTAATATGCATTTAATATCAAGTTCTGAAATTTGATAGTCACAATATTTACATTTGTAATATTCATATGGCGATATCAACAATTCCTCTCTTGTTGGTTTTCGATAGAATTTTTTTAATATAAATTTATGTCCACCAAATTCATACATTATTCTTCCAATATCT
>WNGH01012948.1_pt1 | contig 10377 bp, 12 predicted proteins | sample 5400631 | NCBI WGS metagenome assembly WNGH01 (sample SAMN13153373, study PRJNA577476) | soil metagenome | isolation source: 115 cm soil or saprolite under Garry oak tree replicate 1 | place: USA:California | collected 2016-06-15 | reverse complement strand
CCCGGCGTCCTGATCGAGCATGGCCCGCAGCGCGTACCGCCGCTCGCCCACCCGGTACCCGAGGCCTGCCGCCGCGGCGGCTTCGCGCAGGTCCGCATGGGTGAGCAGAATGGCGGAGCGCACCGGAGCGACCAGCGCATCGAGCAGCTGGTCGCGGTCGTCTGCGGGTCTCATCGGCGCCGGGGCCGTGCGCAGCGCCAGCGGCAGGGCGGGCGCGGCCGCCGCGCGGCGCGCTTCCCGGCCGAGGGCCTGCAGCGTAAGCCGCGCCCACCCGGCCAGCGACGGCGTGCCAAGCCGGGTGACAGCCGTGAGATAGCCGGGCGCCCACGACCACAGGTGCTCAAGCAGCAGTGCCTCGCTGGCATGGCGCAGCCGGTCACGGGCTGCCTTGCTCCGCGCCGTCGCCTCCGCGTCGCTGAGCTCGGCGTACAGCATGAGCAGCATGCCGAGGTGGTCCGCGTCCTGCGGCGCGCGCAGGCCAAGGACCCGCCAGAAGCCGGCCACGCGGTCCAGGCCGTCGCCGCCGAGCTTGCCGTGCTCGCCGAGGTGGATGGCGGCGTGCGGGGGAGCGGACAGCACGAACACGCCCGTGTGCTCGGCCGCGGTCGGCGCTGGCAGGCCGAGGCCGGGGCCGACCGTCCCGGGGCCGCGGTCACGGGCTGGCTGCCACGGGGCTGTACCCGGGCTGGCACGCGGTACGCGTCGGCGCTGGGCCTGAGCGGTCGCATGAGCCAGCGCGGGCGGCGCAGCGCACCCGGCGACCCGTGCCCGGCGGGCCGGGTGAGCCGCAGCCATTCCTGGTAGACGGCGTGCGCCCGGCCGGTGTCCACGGCGATGTCCCCGTGCTGATCGCGGCGATCGGCGGGCCGCACCCGGACCGCCTGGTGCCAGCAGTGCATGCCGGATATCGGATCAGGGTGCACGGGGAAGGTGAGGTTCTGGTGCACGCCGGTGTCGCTCCACCAGATCCGCTGGCTGTCCGGATCGCTGGATGCATAGGGTGCCACGGATGCACGGCGCTGCATGGCCCAGCCGTCGGGGCGCTGGCGGAGACCGACGGTGGCCATCATGGCGCCCTGCCCCGGCTGCCCTTCGAGCCGCCAGCGGCCCATGTGGTGGCTGCAGGCGACCACCCCGGGCCGGATCCCCTCGGTGATCCATGCCTTGGCGATGAAGTAGCCGATGTCGGTCTCGACCCGGATCAGGTCGCCGGTGCGCGCCACCCCGAGGCGGGCAGCGTCCGACGGGTGGATCCACACCGGGTTGGTGTGGGCGAGCTCGTCCAGCCATTTGGCGTTGGCGGAGCGGGTATGGCTCTGGGTGGGCAGCCGGAACGTGGACAGCAGCACCAGCTGGTCCGGGGCCAGCTTGCTGGGGTGCACGTGGCTCTTGATGTAGCCCGGCAGCGCATGCTCCGGCCAGCCCCAGCTCGCGAGCGTCGATGAGTAGAACTCCAGCCGGCCGGACGGGGTGGGGAAGCCCCGGCGCACCGTGCCGTCCACCTCCACCCCCGCCGGGCGGCGGCCCGCACCGTCAGGTTCCGGCGCGCTCACGGGCACGATATTCGGGCTATACGGCTGGGCGGCGGCGGCGGATGCCGAGCGAGCCGTCCGGGTCGATCCGCCAGGACAGCTCGATCCAGAACTCGTTCTCCTCCCACACCTCGCCGGGATTCACCTGCCGGCTGTCCGCGATCGTCTCCCCGAGACGCTCGCGCGCGGCCCGCAGCACCGGCTGGCGGAACCCGATCCACTGCCCGTCGTACTGCTCGTAGGAATGCGTGTCATGCCGTTCCGAGCCGTGCCCCATGGGCAGGACGAAGTCGGCGAAGTACGCCGACTCGTTCCAGGTCGGGGTCAGCGCCACGAAGCACCCGATCTTGTCTTCGTCGGTGAGGACCTCCATCCACGACAGGCCGTCCGGGTTGGTCCACACCGGGTTGTAGACGCGGTTGAAGTAGGTGTCGAGCCTGCCGCGGCCCTCCTTGAGGAAGTGCGGGAGCAGGAAGGACATCTCGTTCTGCGCCAGCGGGTACTCCAGCGGCCACGCCAGGTCCTGCCACACTCCCGGATGCGGCGGCGTGTGGATCGGCGTCGGCACGAACTTGTGCCACGCGTTCGGGAAGGTGCCGCCCTCGGTGGCAACCGCTCCGAGCAGTGCCGAGATGAGGAACAGTGTGCGTGACACCTGCCACCCGCCCAGGTTCGCCGCCGCGGCGCTGCGCCAGCAGTGCGCGGAGAAGCGGGTGCCGGCGCTGGCGACGACCGCCGCGACCTCCGCGAGCACGGCCGCGTCGATACCCGATTCCGCCGCCGCGAACTCGAACGTGTACTCGGCGTACAAGGTCGCCAGCACCTGCTCGAACGCATCGAAGGTCACCGGCAGGTCTGGGTGGCAGGCCTGCAGGTACTCGGCCCAGTTCCACCACCGGCGCACGAACTCCCGGTCGTACCGGCCGGTGGCGATGATGTGCTGGGCCACTGCCAGGTTGATCGCGGCCTCGCTGCTCAGGTAGATGACCCGCGCGTTGGCATGGTCCGGGCTCGGCCGGTCGGCGCCCATCCAGAACTGGTAGCCGGTGCGCCCGCCGCTGGAGCACACGTTCGTGTGCGAGTTGTGCCCGTCAACTCCCCAGCTGGCCAGCACTCGCTCGGTGAAGCCATCCTCACCAGGCCGCCCGATATGGATCATGATCTCGTTGCGGCGGTCCTCGGTGATCGCGGCCCGGATGCGGGCCGCGAGCGCATCGAGTGCGTCGTCCCAGGTGATGCGCTCCCACCCGCCGGCGCCGCGGGCACCGCTCCTGCGCAGCGGATAGAGGATGCGGTCGGGGTCGGTGACCTGATTGAGCGTGGCCGGACCCTTTGCACAGTTCCTGCCCCGGGAGCCGGGATGTTCCGGGTTGCCCTCGAACTTGCGCAGCCGCAGGCTGTCCCGGTCTACGTAGGCGAGCAGCCCGCAGGCCGATTCGCAGTTGAAGCACGTGGTGGGAACCAGCAGGTAGCGGTGCTCCCGGCGGGCTGGCCAGGCCCGCGAATCGAGTTCGGCCCAGTCGTCCCAGCGCTCCTTCGGCGGGAATGCGGCCAGGTGGACACCGCTCGGCCCCTGGTAGAACGTTTCCCCGCGCGCCTCGACCGCCGACCTGGCAGCGGACACGCGCGCCCCGAGGGCATCCAGGTCAGCGCCGTTGTTGCCGTGGCCGGGCATGGAACTCATCTCCTAGGCGAGTGGTACGGACTGGCCGGCCTGCACGTAGGCGTGCTCGTGGGCGAGTAGCCCGGCCAGCGCGAGCGGGGCGGCCGCGACGCCGATCCAGGGCGCGGCCACGGCCGCGGCTACCAGGACCAGGCCGGGCCAGAAGAACCGGGCGAAGGCGCCGCGTGTCATCTGTTGGGAGGCCAGGTGCGCGTGTGCGGTCACGTGCGGCAGCGTCGTCTCGCCCGCCACCAGCGCCGCATGCGCGGCGGCGGCAACGGCCAGCACCACCTCCACCGCGGTGACCGACCGTCCGGGCGACAGCCATACCGCGAAGGGGAGGGTTGCGGCGGCGCCAGCCAGCACGGCCTGCACGGCCAGGTGCGGTGCCAGCAACGGGCTCTGCCACAGGTCGCGCGCCTTCGCCTGGGCGAACAAGTACGCGGTGTAGCAGGCTGTCGCCAGCGCCAGCGGCATCCCGAACCCGGCCAGGACCTGCCTGGCCCCGGTCCAGCCGGCCACGGCGGCCAGGAAGTACAACGCCACTGCGCCGCCGTAGGCGCCGATGATGACGGAGCCCCGGACCAGCCAGCTGCGCCAGTGGTGCCGGGTGAAGATCAGGTAGAACCGCAGCGGATGCTTGAGGTCCCAGATCAGCAGGGCGCCGGTCACCCCGAGGAACGCCAGGGCCACCACCGGCGCCGCCCAGCGGTCCGCCGGGTCCGCCCAGCCGAGGTAGCCGGTCATGGCGAGCAGCAGCGGCACGATGAAGGCGCCGGCTGCGATGCTCTTGGTCCAGGTGTAGAGACTGACTCGCCAGCCCCAGGGCGCGCGGTGGGGCACGTCGTAGGACAGCAGCGCGGCAGCCGACGACGTCGGCCGGCCAGGGTGACCGGAAACGACCAGCTGCGGGTCCGGCGCTCCCTGCGTGGCCCAGGCGAACAGGCCGCCCTCGGGGCGGCGCGCGGCGAGCGGGTCCAGCGTGGCCTGGTGGGCGCCCCGGTAGTAAACGCCGGGCCGGGTCTCCTTCTCGGGACGGCGCACCTGCACCGGCTCGCGCGCCACGATCCGGGCGACCTTCGAGGCGGGATCGTTGGCGTCGCCGACCAGGATTGCCTCGGTCGGGCACACGGTCACGCAGGCCGGCTCGAGGCCCACGTCCAGCCGGTGCGCGCACATGTTGCACTTCTCGGCGGAGTGGTCCTCGGGGTTGATGAAGATGGCGTCGTAGGGGCACGCGGCCATGCACGCCTTGCAGCCGATGCAGATCGACTTGTCGAAATCGACGATCCCGTCCGCGCGGCGGAACATGGCCTGGGTCGGGCAGGCAGTCACGCACGGCGCATCCGTGCACTGGTTACAGCGGGTCACCTGGAACGCCCGGCGCACCTGCGGGAACACGCCGACATCCACGGACTTGACGTAGGTCCGGGTCACCCCGACCGGGACCTCGTTCTCGCTCTTGCATGCCGTGGTGCACGCATGACATCCGATGCATTTGGCCTGGTCGAGCACCTTCAGCCACCGCGTGGGCGGGCCGCCGTCTGGCGCCATGACGCGACGGTACGTCCGGATGCCACCCGCCGAAAGCAGGCAGTTCTTGTACCAGTTACAACGGCAATTTGTAACTGCTAGCCACCGCCTCAAGGGGCTCAGGGGCTCAGCGGCGCGTGAGGCGTACCCCGGCGGTTCCGGCGTTATCGAATTCGTCGTCGATGCTGGTCACGCTGCGGCCGCGGGCGGCGAGCATCGATGCGGCCACCATGGAGCGGTAGCCGCTGTGGCAGTGCACCCACACCTGGCCGGGCGGGATCTCGTCGAGCCGGCCCGGTAGCTCGTTGAAGGGAATATGCGCGGCCCCTGCGATGTGGCTCTCTTCCCATTCCAGCCGGCGGCGGACATCCAGCACGACCAGGTCACCGCCGCCGCGGCGGCTGGCGGTGATGGCGGCGGCGAGGTCGCCGAACTTGGCCAGCCGCATGGAGGCCAGCGGCCGGCCGCCGCCCCAGTCCTGCGGCTGCCCGGTCGCGGCGGCGGCCGGGCGGTCGATCCCGATCCGCACGAGCTCCCGCTGGGCCTGGCCGACCTGCGCCGGTGTCTCGCCCAGCAGCGTCACGGGCGTGCCCCAGGGAATCGCCCAGCCCAGGTAGGTGGCGAAGCTGCCGTCGAGCGGGAAGCTGAATGAGCCGGGCACGAAGCCTGACGCGAAGGCGACCCGGTCACGCAGGTCAACGACCCACTCGCCGGCCTCGATGCGCCGGCCCACCTCGGCCGCGTCGGCCCGGCGCGGGGGTGACAGGTCGGGGCCGCCCGGCCCCGCGATATTGGCCGGTCCCATGTGGGCGTAGTAGGCGGGCCAGGCATCCAGCCCGGCGAGCAGCGTCTCGATGTAGACCCGCTCGCCGGCCGTGAGCGCGGGATTGAATTGCATCGTCGCGCCGACCGCCAGGCTGTCGCCGTCCCGGACGGCGGTGCGATCGAAGCCGACCGGGTCGGCCGCGTTGACGAGGTAGCTCGCACCGGCCGCACGGGAGAGCGCCAGCCCTCCGGTGACGTAGTCGTTATGCATGTGCGTCTCGGCGACGTGCGTAATGCGCAGGCCACGCTCGGCAGCCAGGCCGGTGAGGCGGTCCATGTCCCGCTGGGGATCGACGACGAGCGCGACGTCCCCGTCGTGTGCCAGGTAGCTGCGGTCGCCGAGCGTCGTGGTGTCGACGGCGAGCACTTCGATCATGATCGTGTTCCTCTCGGACCTGGGCGCGGGCCCAGGCGCTCTCAGGTGCATTTAAATGTACGATCATTCGTACAGGGTCACCATATCCGTGCGGCGCTGGGAGACAGCCCCGCTGGCACGAGGTCCTGCGGCCAGCGGCTCATGACTTCATGCGTCCCGGATGTCTGTGGCTGCTCCCACCCATGGCAGGAGGCCCCGTGGCTGGACACGGCACCCGCCGCGCGGCGGCACCACGGCAGCTGGACCGTCATAGCCCGATGCCGCTTTGGGCGCAGCTCCGTGCCGACTTGCGCCGGCGGCTGGCGGCGGGCGCCTTCGGCGAGGAGTTCCCCGGCGAGCTGGCACTGGTCGCCGAGTACGAGGTCAGTCGGCACACTGTCCGCGCGGCCCTGCGAGAACTCCGTGCCGACGGGGTTCTGGTGGCCGAGCGTGGCAGGCGCCCGCGGCTGGCCGGCCAGATTGCGATCACTCAGCCGCTCGGGGCGCTGTACTCCCTGTTCGCCTCGGTCGAAGCCGCAGGCCTGCGCCAGACCAGCGTCGTCAGAGCCCGTGACACGCGAGCTGACGGTGTCATCGCGGATCGGCTCGGCCTGGAGGCGTCCACGCCGCTCTTCTGTCTCGAACGGCTGCGCCTCGCGGGCGGCGAGCCGCTCGCGCTCGACACGGTATGGCTGCCCGCCGATATCGCCGCGCCCTTGCTCGCGGCCGACTTCACGCGCACCGCCCTCTACGACGAACTTGCCGCCCGCGCGGGCATCCGGCTGGATGGCGGACATGAGCACATCCGCGCGGTCGTGCCCACCCGGGCCGAGCGGCACCTGCTGGATATTCCGCCCGCAACGGGCGCCCTGGCGATCGACCGGCTTGGCCACGCCGATGCCAGGCCGGTGGAATGGCGGCACATCCTGATCCGGGGGGACAGGTTCTCCCTTCTTGCCGAGTTCTCCCCGCAGACCGGCTACCAGCTCACCCTGGGCGGCCCGTACCCGGCCGCCGGGCTGCTGGCCGGGCGACGGTGACAGGGCCGGCGGCGGCCGGTCAGAGCCGGAGTCCACTGGGCTCGGGACCGAGCAGGGTTATCGCCAGCGCGGCGAGTGACATGGCGGTGACGGCCACGGCGATCAGCTGGAGGTGCCTGGTGCGGGCGCGTACCTCGCCCGGTGCGCGGGCAAGCCGGCCCAGCTCCCAGACCAGGGCGCCCAGGACCAGGATCGGCGTTCCCGCATACGGGTGGTCCTTGAGTAGCACGCCGCCCAGTACCGCGAACGAGATTGCCGTCCGGGTCCAGGCGAGCTCAGTCCTCTCCCGCGCCAGCCCGGGATCGGTGTCCTCGATGCCGTCAGCGGGTCTCATCAAAGCCGCGTCACCCCTGAGAGCAGGGCAAGCGCTGCAGCGGCCAGCGCGATGACAGCGATGGTCACTGCCAGGACCCGGGGCAGGCGTGATCGGGCCAGGGGCTCGCTGCGGCGCAGCGCACCCTGGTTGCCGGACCATTCGAGATAGCTGATCACCGCGACCGCGGAGCCGAGGAGGATCAACGGGGTTCCGATAATGTGGCGGCCCCAGGGCACACCGGGGAATGGCGGCAGCAACTGGACGATCGCCAGCCCGGCGACCACCAGGGCAAGCGCGGTGCGGCTCCAGGCCAGAAACGTCCGCTCGTTGGCGAAGGTAAAGCGGGCATCCGGCTCAGCGCCGTCCGCGGGCTGTGCGGGTTCTGCGGGCTGTGCGGGCTGTGCGGGTTCTGCGGACTGCGCGGGGTTGGCCGAGTCCTTCTGGCCTGTCGTCACCGGGCGACGGCGTCCCTCTGGGCCGGGCTCGCGCTGCCGGTCGCGCTGCCGGTGACGCTGCCGCAGACAATGGCGCAGAGCTGCTCGATTGACTGATCGGTGATCCGGTACCGGACGGTCTGGCCGTCCCGGCTCCGCCCGGCCACCCCGCCGAGCAGCAGGCGACCGAGATGCTGCGAGGCGTTGGCCGACGATGTGCCCGCCGCGGCGGCGATCTCGCCAACCGTGCACTCGCCGCGCTCGTGCAGCACGCGGACGATCCGCAGCCGGGTCGGGTCGCCCAGCAGGGCGAACCGGCGCGCCACGTCCTCGAGCACGGAGTCAGGGACCATTGACATGGGTCGAGCATAGGCCGAGAGCCTTCAATTAGTCAATGATTCAATTGCGTGCTTACTCTCCGGTTGTGACCACGATGCGAGCTCTGCCGGCCCTGGCCAGCGCTGCTTCATGCCGCTGGCGGACGGGGCAGCAGGATGCCTGATGGGCGGCGCACTTGCGGTTCCGGACATAATGTCACTGCAGGCTCACCTGCGAAGCGCATGCCTCCGGGAGAGGAACGAGCGTGGCACACCTGGACGCGGCAGAGATCAACGAGTTGCACGCGCGCGTCTGCAAGGCCCTTGCAGACCCGAAGCGCTTGCTCATCATCAACGAACTGCGGGACGGTCCGCGGTCGGTCGGCGAGATCGCGGAGGCACTGGAAATCTCCCAGCCGAATGTGAGCCGGCACCTGGCCGTGCTGCGGCACCGCGGGATCGTCACGACGCAGCGGGCCGGCAGCAGCATCTTCTACGCGCTGACGAGCCCGAAGATCGTGCGGGCGGTCGACCTGCTGCGCGAGTTCATGGCCGAGGAACTTGGCTGGCGCCCGCCCGTGCGCCCGCTGCCTGTGGCGGCAGCGGCGGGGGAACGCGCGCGGTAAAGCCCGGCGCCAGGCTGCAGCGGGCTGCGCCGGAGGCCAGCTGTCGCGCCAGTGGCCGCAGCCTGGCGGTTGTTACACTTGGCCTCGGTTCCTGGTGAGGCGAGAGGATGCGCTGCGGTGCCACGAGCTGAAACAGAGGAGATCTACCAGCTATACGCCCGGGTTTGCAAGGCGATCGCGGATCCCAAGCGCCTGCTGATCATCAACGAATTGCGGGACGGCCCGCGCACCGTCGGTGACGTCGCGGCCGCGCTCGGGATCCCCCAGGCCAATGCCAGCCAGCATCTGGCCGTGCTGCGGCGCCGCCGGATCGTCACCACGCAGCGTGTCGGCAGCCACATCTACTATGCGCTGACCAGTCAGAAGGTCGTCCAGGCCGTCGACCTGCTCTGTGAGTTCATGGCGGAGCGGAGGGCCTCCGGCCCCGGCATGCTCGCTGGCTGACGGGCAGCCGCCCGGCTGGACTCCCTGGGTTCAGTCTTCCCGGGGGACCCGTCCCGGTGCGTCCGGCACGGGAAACCGGAACGTGGCGGGGTCCAGCTTGGGCTGTACGGTGCGCAGCCGGTTGAGGAAGCCCACTGCGTCGCTGGCGCACAGCCGCCAGGATCGCGGGTCGTCGAAGCGGCGCAGGTGCAGGCTCCCGGTGCGCGTCACCGGCTCGCCGCAGGCGGCGCAGCAGCGGGGTGACGCCGGCTCGCCGAACCGGCCGACGGCGTCCGTCCAGCACGGCTCACAGGCCAGCCCCGAGTCGTCCCGGAACTGCGCCGCCCCGGGGTGGTAGACGAACCGGACCCCGCCCGCCGTGCCCGGTCGGCCGATCTGAGCTGCGGGTCCTGGCTGGCCAGCTGAACTGGCATCAGGCTGACCGTGCGGGCCTGGCCATCCGCTCGGCCCGGACAGGAAGCTGCCGCACACGTCGCAGCACAGGTCGTTGATCGTCATGGCCCCAGCGCGGGTCGAGGCGGGAAATAATCTCGCCGAAACACTGGACAAGGTCGGCATGCAGGCATAAGTATATGTGGAAACGCGAATGTGTTCTAGGTCTCATCGAGGCTACCCCGAAGGGGACATTGTGGCCCAATCTGCCGTCCCGGTTGCGGATCAGGTGCTGGACTGCACGGGCATGGCGTGCCCGCTTCCCGTCGTCAAGACCGCTCAGGCGATCAAGAAGATCGAGCAGGGCCAGGTTCTCGAGCTGCTCGCTACCGACCCAGGGGTCGAGCCTGACATGCAGGCGTGGAGCAGGCGGACCGGCAACGAACTGCTCAGCGTCGGCCGTCGCGGCGACGTCTTCCACGTCCTGATCCGCCGGACCAGGTGACGGGAGCCGCTGATGTGGTCCGGTGACGCCGACAGCAAGGTGCTCTACGTCCAGACCCACGGGACGAACGACCCGGGCCGGTCAGCAACCCCGTTCTTCCTGGCGGCCGCCGCGGCGGCAATGGAGTGCGAGGTCATGATCTACTTCACGATGTACGGGCCGACGCTGCTGCGCAAGGACGTCATCGACAAGATCGGGCCGAAGGGCGAGGCCGGCCAGCCGCTCCGCTACTTCATCGAGCAGGCCACCGGCCTCGGCGTGCGCCTGCTGGTCTGCCAGCCCTCGCTGGACCTCAATGACCTGCGCATGGACGAGCTCATCGACGATGCCGAGATGATCGGCGGTGCCGCCTTCAACGACCTGGCCCTGACTGCCGACGCCGTCGTGAGCTTCTAGGTTCCGGCCATGAGCGAGA
>WNGH01012231.1_pt1 | contig 10377 bp, 16 predicted proteins | sample 5400631 | NCBI WGS metagenome assembly WNGH01 (sample SAMN13153373, study PRJNA577476) | soil metagenome | isolation source: 115 cm soil or saprolite under Garry oak tree replicate 1 | place: USA:California | collected 2016-06-15 | reverse complement strand
TGAAGCTTCTTCTCTTTGGGCATGCGAACCTCCGCGCGCCGCAAGTTAACACTAGGATCTCAGCGCCGGCGCTTCCGAGTGCGCGCAGTTTTCTTCGCTGCGGCCGAACGCGAGCGTGCCGAGCGTTGCCTCGCCACCCGCTTCGCGTGTCTCGACAACGCTTGCCTTGATGCTGAGCGCCGGCTCTCGCGTTTAAGCGCGCGTTTGGTCGCGCGAGAGCGTTTTCGAGACGGCTTCTTGCGACCACCGGCGCGGCCCTTTGTGAGATCGCGCTTTGCCTGGCGCTTTGTTCGTTGTTTGCCGCGTTTTGGAGGCGGCAACTTTACTCCGGCTCGACGCGCCTTGGACAGACCAATAGCGATCGCTTGTTCTGGCGATCGGGCGCCGTGTTCGCCTTCCCGAATGTGTTCCATTTCTTCGCGCACAAACTCGCCAGCTTGAGTGGAAGGCGATTTGCCTTCACGCTCGTCCTCGCGCGCGCGTTCGATTGTTTCTTCTTCTGGCATAACAACATGGTTTCGCCTTTAGCCACCCGTTTGGACGTAATAAATAACGGTACTCGACAGCAGAAATAGCCAGTCAGCTTTTCACCCGTGGCCGCGGCTTTTGGCGCGGATCTGAGGTATCGCGGACGCGAAGAAATTTGGAGTGACGCTACTTTAACTAAGAATGAAAAGGGGATTTGCGCGAGGCCTCACCACAATCGATTTCCTGCTTTCGGGGCGTCAATCCGGTGGATAAGACTACCAAGGAAGCGGAACGCTCGCCTCGGCGGAAATCTTTGATCCGGCTACATCTGTCTGGACCACGGCAGGCCACCTCGTTACGGGTCGAGAGCAGCATGCAACCGCCATCTTGCTTGATGGGAGAGTAATGGTGGCTGGAGGCTACGACCAAAACAGCGAGGCACTAGGCAGCACCGAGCTTTTCACTCCGTAAACGCTTCTTCGGCTTGAGGTGTCATTGTTTTCACGCAGGGGAATTGCATCAGGGACTTGGAACAAGGTCGGGTGGCATTGTTCAATGACCATTGTTCGTTTGACAGCAGCGAGCCATCAGTGGGCCAAGAGTCGGAGCAGGTCGCTGGATTTCTGAGGTTTTCCGGGACCCAATTACGAACCGTGCGTCGAAGAATGCAAAGGCTAGCCGCTAGCGAAGCAAAACAACAAGCAAGATGATTACCAAAATAAGGCCCAAACCTCCGCTCGGATAATATCCCCAGCCAGTGCTATATGGCCATGTCGGCAGGGCGGCGATCAAGAGCACAATCAAAATTATTAACAATATGGGACGCATGATTTCTCACTTAATTGGCGCATTGTACAAATGTCACGCACAATTTCCCGTAGCACGGCACAATAATGCTGCTCCCGCTCGCGGGCTTTTTCCAGCGCTCGTAATGATTGGCATTGTTTGGGACACCGCTGCCACTCGACGTCTGGCGATTGTCATGCTGATAATTGCGATTGTCTATTTTTCGTTGGCCCTTCTTTTTTTTTACGCCGCCGCTAAATAGGCTAACGGCTACAACTTTTTCCATTGCATTCAGCTAAGTCGTAGCCCACGCCGCAGCGTTTGCCTCCCTTCACGCACTCGGCGCGGGACTTCTTGAACGATGTTCCGGCTAGAATGCAGTCTTCAAAAAGCCGCTTCCAAAAGTTTATGGGGTAGCCAGATTCCCTTCTTTGGTGTCGAGTTCGTCATTCTTAAAAGTGAAAAGCGGAAATTTGGGACCTTCTTCGTAGCGATAACTCGTCTTTTTGAAAATCAACATATCCTTAGTCTCGCTGGTAGTGGGCAGGCCCATTATTCGTTCCACCTGCACCTTCGACATGCCAGTGGTCACTTGGTTGTAATTGTTTAGGTTTAACTTCGAACCGGTAAGTGCGTTTCGATTGCAGCCTGCCGTGAGAGCGACCAGCGAGGGCACATAGCAGAGCGACTAAAGTAATTCTTTTCATTAGATAAATAGCCGACGTCGCGCTCCTAGCGAGCCTTCAACTTCTCGCCTCCGAGTGCCCGCTTTTTGTGGCACTTCCTCAAGCCGCGATTATTGTTCGAACACCTTCTTAATGTCTCCGACTTTGCGCTGCACCTTTCCGCCTGTTTTTTCGATCGTCCCGCGATCACGTAAGTCTGGATTCCCTGTCGCCTTGCCGGCCTTTTCTTTCACGTTGCCTTTCGCTTCCCTCAATCCTCCTTTGATCTTATCCTTTGTGCTCGATTTCATAAGAACAAAATCGCGCGTCATGGAGGCGGCGGTTGTAATCTGATTGAAGCTCAGGCGATCGGCAGAGGGTTGAGCAAAACGGCGGGACGGAGTCAGAACTGACAAGACCAAGCCTATCGTCCGCCTTGCTGATTGCCGCCTCCTAGTGTCCGCCATTGCCGTGTTTTTTACACTCGCGCTATTGTTCCTCACGCTGCTGTGCGGATCGCGGCCCGCCATAACGCTGGCTCTCGCGCGCAAGGAACTATTAATCCATCGGCTCGTCTACCAAACGAGCACAACCTTACCGACGACAACCTCTAGCGACGGACAACTAAACCGAACAGCCCTCGGGGTTGGCTTGGTGCTCTCGTCCTGAAAGCCGCGGACACAATGTATTGCATCATCCTATAATTCTTTCCCGCGGGCGCGATATTCATCGGCTGTTGCGCCGGCGGTAATCTAGACGTAAAAAGCGGCGGGAGTTACCTCCCGCCGCTAGCTTGGTTCCGAGAGAAGGAGTCTTATCGTCCGCCCTGCTGGCCGCCTCCCTGCTGGCCGCCGCCCTGCTTTTCACGCTCACGGCGTTCGCGTTCCTGTCTTTCGCGGTCTTGGCCTTGTCCGCCTTGCTGTCCGGGGGTGTTGGATTTGCCGGGTTCGTTTGGATTTGGTTGTTGGTCCATGATGCCTTTCTTTGTTATTGAATTAGGTGTTTTGAGTCCTTCGTAGTTAGTGACTCGACCTTTTTTAAACAAATCGGCGTGGGCGACGATTTGGACTGAAACACACACTCAGATTGGTGGATTGTTGTCTCATCAGACAAAACCCTATTGGCCGTTCGATCCTGTGTCCGTTTGCCGTTTGTGAGGTCTGGTGATCTGGAACCGCGGCCGGAGGAGCTCGGGGGATCTGAGTCGGTTTACTACAATCCAAGCATGTACATCCAGTAACACGTTCCTATCAGCTTTTAATTGCGTTGCGCAGGCTTCTGATCCGGTCATGAGCTGCTTTGATCTCGGCGAACTGACGGGAAACAAGTTCCTGTGCTGATGGAGATAAACCGTCGTCCAGGGCCTTCTTGTATTCTTCTACTGCTGAATCCTCGCCCCGCTCGCATTCAGCGAGGATCGCATGTTCATCGCCGCCTGTGATCGCCGATTTCAGGTTGATCCAGCCGCGATGCAACGCGCCGGTCGCGCTACTGCTGGTTTCAGGTTTCTCTTCCCCTAACTTGCGAGCTTCCGCCTGCAGCGAGGTGGCGAAGCGCGAACGCTGCTGCGAGTACTCGCTAAAGAGTGACTTCAACGCTGGATTTCGAACGCTCTCAGCGGCTTGCTTGAAACCTTCCTGACCGTCTTTGAGTGTTTCAATTAGATTGTTTAGAACAGTGTTTTCCTTTTTCATACAAAAGTGAGTCGCATGCCGCGGCGCCCGCGCGCGTCTTTTTTCTTAATCTAGATGTTCAATAGCCGATCGAAGAATGCTCGATAGCGCTGCAGGGCAACACGTAGATCTTCCGTTGAGACATTATCACCGCGACCCCATTGTCCCTCTAGTTGGGAGCGTTCCCGAGCGAAACTGTCTGCGAGGCGCTTAATTACTTCTGCAACCAACTCATCCGCCCGCTCAACCGCCTGTCGCGGCTCGTCCACGAACGCCGTTTGAATGTCCGTCCAGCGTTTGTGAAAGTCCCGTGACTCATTTTCTGGGAACAGAGCTGCATTCGCGGGATGATCGGCCTTACCTGATGGCTTGCGTTCCAAGTCCTTTGCCAGTTCTCTGGTCGATGTTACTCGTTCAGCTGGCTCCTGGTCGAGCTGCTCCTGATCCGCTGCGGTCATTTTTTCTTCATCTTGTTCAACCTTTTCCTCATCTTCCATTTTCATCGAATTGTCTCCTTGACTGTTACTGGTTCTCCTACCTCCATCAGTTCTTCGAATAGCGAGCGATAGTGCATCATCGCCTGCCGCAAATCCTCCGTTGTCGCCTTTCCGCTTTTGTTGCGCGCTGCGATTTCGCGTCCGGCCCGGTAATTAGTTACTACGTTCGGATGATCCACAGAGACGTCGGCAGCGCGTTGATCGAAGTCGCCCACCGGATAGCCACGCGTTTGCATGACTTCTTTGATTAACCCGTCGGCTTCGCTAAGCGCTTTGGACGGCTCGTCCACGAAGCGTGCCTGGATGTTTCTCCATCCTTCTGCGAAACGGCTTTGTTCTCCTTGCGCGAGCGGCCGAATCTCCAGCTTCCGAACGCGTTTCTCGCGCGCAGCGAGTTCAGCCTCAGCTTTGCGCGCATCACCATATTTCCGGACGGCGTACTTGTACTCGGGTCCGAATTGCTGCCGCAGCCTTCGTGAGCGGTGGCGCCACAGTAGGGCGATCAATCCGAGCGCGATTAATATGACTGCCAAGACTACTGCAAAAATTACGATAGTTGTCGTATTCACGTTGAATCTCCGGGCTGCGGCGCGGTGCTTCACCTCGCCATATTTAATTCGCAGTCACGTGAACATTTGCGCGTCAAAGTGTGAGCGTGTTCTGATCTATTTTGATTTTAGATCTCATCGTCGGCGTTACGGTCTTGCGTTGACGTTCAAGTATTGCCCAACGTTATGACGCGCCGGCGCGATATTTGGTTTCGCTGAGCCGACCCAATGCCGCGTGAAAAAATTCTCTCCGCACGGCTAATCTGCCGATGCGGCGCGAACAACAGAGCGATGAAGAGTGTTCCTTTTTGGATCGACAGCGCACCCATTCCGACATTCCCGAAGCTACAGAGCAACATAAACGTCGGCGTTCTTGTCGTCGGTGCTGGTATCACTGGTATTACGACTGCGTATCTGCTGAAGAAAACGGGATCGACAGTAGCAATGATCGAGCGTGAACGCGTCGCCTTAATCGATACCGGCCATACAACTGCTCATCTCACTTATGTTACCGACGTCCAGCTGCACGAATTGGCAAGGAATTTCGGCGAGGACCACGCGCAAGCCGCCTGGGACTCTGGCAAAGCCGCGATCGAGGAGATTGAGAGAATTGTCGCAGGGGAAGAGGTCGAGTGTGAATTCACGCGCGTCCCTGCCTTCTTGCATGTCTGCATGGATCGGTTTTCCAAAACGGAAGCGTCGTCACTCAAGAAAGAGGCTGACCTCGCTACGAAGCTGAGATTTGACGCCGCTTACTTAAGCGGGATCCCATATTTCAATTTGCCGGGCGTGCGTTTTGCCAATCAGGCGAAGTTCCATCCGAGGAAATATCTTCGGTCTTTGGTTGAGAAAATTCCTGGCGACGGCTCGCATGTTTTCGAGAAGAGCGCTGCGACCGGGTTCAATGCGAAGAAGCGCCGCGTGAAAGTCAACGGGTACTGGATCAGTTTCGATCGCGTGGTGATGGCAACGAATAACCCGCTTGTCGGCCTTGCCGGCATGACCAGTGCAACACTGCTGCAGACGAAACTCTCGCTCTATACCAGCTACGCACTCGGGGCTCGAGTGCCTTCCGACACGCTACCGGAAGCACTTTTCTGGGACACGCGCGAGCCTTACGATTACATGAGAGTCGATCGACATCACGGCTTCGATTACATTGTTTACGGCGGTGAAGATCACAAGACCGGACAAAAGAAGGAGACCACAAAGGCGTATGCCCGGTTGCTGTCGCGACTGAAAAAGATCATTCCGAAAGCAAAAATCGACCATCGCTGGTCGGGACAGGTTATCTGTACCCCAGATGGGTTGCCCTACATCGGAGAGAATGCCGAGCACCAGTTTGTGGCTACCGGTTATTGCGGCAATGGTATTACATTCGGAACAGTAGGGGCAATGATGGCGCGCGACTGGATCGTGGGACGAAAGAACCCGTGGACGGAGCTGTTTGCCGTGGACCGGAAAAAAATCAAAGGCGCGACTTGGAATTATATCCGAGAGAACACGGACTATCCCTATTACATGATCAAAGATCGGCTTGCTCGTCCCGAAGCTGATTCTGTCCGTGATTTAAAACCGGGCGGCGGAATGATTATCGGTCGGCGCGGGAAGAAAGTTGCCGCTTTCCGTGACCCTAACGGGAAGCTCCATCGGCTCTCACCGGTTTGCACTCACCTTGGCTGTCTTGTCGGGTGGAATCCTGCCGAATCGACGTGGGATTGCCCCTGTCACGGTTCACGTTTCAAACCCACTGGTGAAGTGATCGCCGGTCCGGCCGAGGAACCGCTGACGCCCATCTGAATTTTGCGCATGCTATTCACCCAATGAAAGACTTGGACTCATATTTAAATGATCATCTTGCAGGTTCTATTAGCGCGTTGGAACTCATTGCCCACTGGGCGGAGGTGCACAAAGGCGAGCCACTCGGCAGTTTCTTCGTGGCAACCGAAAGGGAGATCAAGGAGGATCAAGACACATTGCGCAATGTGATGCGTTCTGTCGGCGTCGAGGAAAGTAAGTTGCGCCAGGCGGGCGCATGGGCGGCCGAAAAGATTGGCCGTGCGCGATTGATGATGGCAGGCGACGAACCCGGCAGCTTGGGATTGGTGCTCACGTTGGAAGGGTTAATCATGGGGATTACCGGGAAAAAAATGATGTGGCGCGCGTTAGCTGCGGCGAATTTATCGAACGCATCCAACTGGGATTTCGGCGAGCTACAACGCCGAGCCGACCAGCAGATTGAACACACGGAAATTGAACGGATGCGCGCGGCGCGGCGCGCGTTCGACGGCACCGGTGACCGGGAGTGATTATTTCAATGGGCGCTTCCGGGGGAACGGTTGTCGAGCCAAAGCAAAATGGCGCGATTTCAGATGAGCTCGTTACCGCGGCGGAACAAGCCGGGTTGCAATATGATAGCGATGAACGTCCCGGTTATAGTCGCCGCGCCAAGGGCAAACATTTCCAGTACTTTGATACCGAGGGAAAACTGATTCGCGACGAGCAACGTCTGTACCGGATCAAACGCCTCGCCATTCCGCCAGCGTGGACCAACGTCTGGATTTGCCCGTCGCCAAACGGTCATGTTCAGGCGATTGGTCGCGACGCGCGTGGGCGCAAGCAGTACCGTTATCACGAGCGCTGGCGCGAAGTGCGCGATGAAAACAAGTTCGACCGGCTGGCCCAGTTTGCCAAGGCCCTGCCTGATATTCGCAGACGAGTTGCGCAAGATTTAAAGTTGCCCGCGCTGCCGCGCAGAAAAGTTCTCGCGACAATCGTGCGGCTTTTGGAACGCACGTTCATACGTATTGGGAACGAAGAATACGCGCGCGAGAATAAGTCATTTGGCCTGACCACTCTGAAAAATCGACATGTGAAAGTCAGAGGCGCGGAGGTGCGTTTTCGATTTCGCGGCAAGAGCAAGCGGCCGCACGAAGTGGATGTCACCGACCGTCGAGTGGCGAAAGTTATTGCGAAATGTCAGGACCTACCCGGTCAGGATTTATTCCAGTACGTCGATGAGGATGGGGAGGTACAAGACATTACGTCTCAAGACGTGAACGAGTATTTGCGCCAAATCGCCGGCGAAGATTTCACCGCGAAAGATTTCCGCACCTGGGGTGGAACGGTGTTAGCGGCAATGGCACTAAGCACGCAGGAAGATTTTCAAACGAAGAAACAGGCGAAATCGAACATCAAAATCGCCATTTGCGCGGTAGCAGAACTTCTCGGCAATACGCCTGCCGTTTGCCGCAAGTGCTACGTGCATCCGATGATCGTTGAAGCTTACCTGAACCGAACGCGAATTGCGGGTCGCGAAAGAATTAAGGCAACCTGATCTGCGCACAGCCGAGCGGGCCGTTCTGAAGTTTCTGCGCGCGCGAGAATCGTAAACGTGTCACAAGAGCGCGATCGCCCTGCCTTCATGCTCCTCCACCTGTTCCATGGTGCACTGGCGCGGATCCTTGTCCGGGCGCCACCGAAGGAATCTTGTGCCGTGTCGAAAACGGCCGCCGGTGAAATGATCGTACGCGACTTCGACGACAACCTTGGGAGAGACCGGTTCCCATTCGCCGCTGCGCTCTGTGCTCCAACGGCTCGGGCCTCCGGGCGCGTTGCCAGTGAAACCGGGTGGTTTTCTTAGCCGCTCAAATTTTTCAGTTAACGCGAGGCGTTCTGAAGCTTTGAACCCGGAGATGAATCCGATGTGGTGTAGCAGATCGTCGTCGCCATAGAGTCCGAGGAGAAGAGAACCGAGGACGCGCGGCCTCGAGGCGTTTTGCCATGATCCCGTCAAGATCGCGGCCTGTTTTTGCGAACCAATCGGCCGCAACCTCGTAATCATTCGTCGCGGGCGAAAGCCGTATGTCTTTTGCGTGACGCAGGTCGGAACGCGCGAATTTTTCCAGAAGCTCCCGCCGCTCGCTGAGAGGCAGTTTCAAATAGGATTTCTTATCCTCGGCGAGCAGATCGAATACGATGTAAACCGCCGGATGGGCTGCAGCCAGTTTTTGCACGCGACTCGCAGCGGGATGCAGGCGCAATTGCAATTCATCGAAGGAAAGTGCGCCGCCGACCGGAATCACCACTTCGCCGTCGAGAACAAATTGTTGCTGCGGCAGCTTTGCAATGTTAGCGACAACGTCGGGAAAATAACGCGCGAGCGGCTGGCCATTCTTCGATTGCAAATAAATTGTGTCACGGTCGCGAAAAGCCAGGCAGCGAAAGCCATCCCATTTCGGTTCATACTGCCACCCGTCACCGATCGGAATTTGTTCGACCGCGCGCGCTTCCATCGGCGGGATTGGCGGTTTTAGCAGCATTCTAACATACCCTTCGCGGCGCAAGTATTGTTGGACGCCCAAAATGGTCGAGTAACAGAGCTTTTACATCACAACCAGGGACGGGCGTATGAGCGATCTATTTTTAAAGATGGTTCTCGTGCCTGAACAACGGAGCTCAGCGACATCGAAATCTTCGTTCTTCGCGAGTGCTTTTGGTCTCGTTAAGCAAACGGCGCAGGAATGGTTGCAGGACAAAGCGCCTCAGTTAGGCGCAGCGCTTGCCTATTATACGGTGTTTTCACTCGCGCCGCTGATTCTCGTGTTATTGGCGATCGTCGGCGTACTTTTCCGCGATGATCCGGCCGGTGCCAGGGACAAGATCACACAACAAATGAGCTACTTTCTCGATCCAAGCGCTGTGCAGGTCGTGCAAAACATCGCGCAAAAAGCCTCGCAGCCTGGTAAAAGTACCATCGCCACAATCATTGGCGTTGCTCTCGCGCTTTTCGGCGCAAGCGGTGTGTTTGGTCAACTCCAAGACGCCTTGAATACTATCTGGGGCGTGAGAGCGAAGCCCGGGCTCGGTATCTGGGGATTTTTGCGCGCCCGTTTTCTTTCATTTGCGATGGTCGCCGGTATTTGTTTCCTGTTGCTCGTCTCGCTTGCGATCGAAGCCCTGCTTAAGGGATTTAGTCACTACCTGCAATCGGTTCTGCCGGGCGGAATTGCGATCGCGGTGACGGTTTATCTCGTCTTTGACTTTGCGGTCGTTGTTCTCCTTTTCGCAATGATTTTCAAATTCCTGCCCGACGTGAAGATCCAGTGGCGAGATGTTTGGATTGGCGCAGTCATGACTGCGATCCTCTTTGGTATTGGCAAGTGGTTGCTGGGCTTCTACCTCGGCAGCGGCGCGGCAGGCTCAGCTTACGGAGCGGCCAGTTCACTGATCACGTTGTTACTTTGGGTCTATTATTCGTCGCAAATCCTGTTATTTGGCGCTGAGTTTATCCAGGTGTACGCCGCTCAAGCTGGTCGTGCATTTAAACCGAGCGAATACGCGGTCCGCGTCAAGCGAACGGGAGTCTAGAGTCGCCAGCGTAAGCGTTTCGGAGCTTCCTACCACTTAGTAAGCACGCGCTGCGTTGGTTGCAGGTGATCTGTACATGGCGACCGTCTCAACGTGGACGAAACAGCGGGTCGTTGTATGCCTGCTGGCTCAAGTGCGTCTCAGCCGTCGGCCTATAAATGGATTCAGCAGTTTGCCTCCTGCCTCTTTCCTGCCCAATTGCACAAACAGTTAGAGCCACGAAAGCCGTCGCCACGGCAGTAGCTACCTTCGCTTCGATGGAAAATTTCATGGCTTTCCTTCTCGATTTTCGATTGTAGCTTCGAATTCTAGCGCGGTATTGGATGTGGGCTCTAGGGATTACTGTTATGGTGTGTTAGAACGTTGTTCA
>WNGH01026760.1_pt1 | contig 10378 bp, 10 predicted proteins | sample 5400631 | NCBI WGS metagenome assembly WNGH01 (sample SAMN13153373, study PRJNA577476) | soil metagenome | isolation source: 115 cm soil or saprolite under Garry oak tree replicate 1 | place: USA:California | collected 2016-06-15 | reverse complement strand
TGTGGCTCCCGGGTGGGACGACAGCGGGTTCAAATCTGATAGTCGAGATATTCGCCGCGAGTGTTCTAGGAGGACTGGGGAGCATATACGGTGCTGCCATTGGAGGATTGATAATCGGCGCCAGCGAGATTCTTCTGACGCAGGTGGGGGTAGACCTCTTTGGGGGTTGGGTTTTGATCTTTCAAAAGGGGGTTCCGCTCGTCATTATGGGTATAACTTTACTGGTCGTTCCCCGAGGTCTTTTCTCTGTGAACTGGCTTTGGATCCTACGTTCTATTGCTCGGTACTTCAGATCTCTGATGGTGTGGCTTAGCCGGGTGTTCGGATCGTTGAACGTGACGTAGTTGGACATACCCACTTTCATCTTGTTTGGAGTTGACATTATCAGGTTCCTTATAGATCTCGGAACAGCCTATGCTCTGTTTCTCGCCGTTAGCCTGACTCTGAACCTGGAAGCTGGCTTTGCAGGCGTTCCAAATTTCGGAAAAGTCATGTTCGTTGCTGCGGGTGCTGTGGCGGCCGCCGCTGTGTCCGGCCGTTTGGCGGCCTTTATCCTTGGTGTCGATACGCACGGTAACTTCAATGCTTTCATAGCCCAGATAATCCCCCAGGTGAACAGCTCGCTATCAAACAACGCTCTTCTTTCGCTCGAGTTGCTCCTCCTAGGGATTCTGCTGGCCGCCGTTATCGGTGCGGGGTTCGGTTTCCTCGCTTCTTATCCAGCGATCAGGCTGAGAGAGGATTACCTAGGAATGTTCTTGCTTGCAGCAGCACAATTGTTTCAAGTTTTCTTAGGAGGCTACGAACCACTTATCGGCGGTACCCAAGGGATCCAGGTTCCAGATTTGTTCGCGTGGGCTGGGAACGGAATCGAGGTCCGGGATGTGGTCGTCTTACTGTTTGTAGTGATCTTCGCCGGTCTGGTCTTTCTATACGTGGAGCGAGTATCTCGATCGCCTTTGGGGCGGACCCTTCGGGCCGTTAGGGACAACGAAGTTGCGGCCAGAGCGATGGGTAAGAACGATGTTGTCCTGAGAAGAAATGTTATCATCGTCGCTTCGGCGATCAGCGCGATGGCGGGCGCACTTCTCACATTCTACGGAGGAGGGATCACTTCAGATACATGGACTCGGATAACGTGGACATTTTTTATATGGGTTATGCTTATTATCGGTGGGGCCGCAAACAATACCGGTGTAGCTCTAGGCGCCTTTTCGTTTACTTTTCTGTATAGATTCGCGGATCGGGTTCCTTGCCATTCGACCTTAACTGGTTCGAATATATGATGTTCGCGGCTCTGTTGATTCTGATTTTGTATTTCAGACCTGGAGGGATTCTATCAGAGAAGTCTTCAGTAACGCTTCCTTGGAGAACTCTTGCAGAGGTCATGCGATCCAGATCAGAGTTAGGGACCAGGTCAACTGTACAGCAGAGCGGCCCGGAACCTGCAATACCTAGGCGAGTCGATGACTCAGGCTAGCTGGTGTTATGAGATTGAGCCTAAATTGGACGCTTTGTCCAGCTGTTGATTTTAACTTTTGAGAGTCCATCTTGGCTAGAGGGCCATTTGGACATCATGATTCCAGACGGAAAGGTTTGCCTTGTGCCAGAACATTCGCTGGAATCTGGTCCTTCCATTTCCGGAGCCATTCAAGGTCTTCCTTGGCTTCCCTTAGATCGTCGGGAAGCATTTGCGGAATCTCATCGGCGATAGGATACCATCGGTGGCATTCGGGACACACCAGCAGGCCCTCATTAATCTCTTCCTTTTCTTCGAAAATGTGAAGTTCGAGTGGGTAATGCTTGTCAATCGGGCAAGCCAAGATTTCCATGAGACGTTTCTTCAAACTCTGCCCCGAGTCGACTGCATCGCCTTTCCGAGATAAGGTTGATCGTTTTGGTTAGTTCAGACCTAGCAACCTAGTTGAGTCGATGGACCGCTCAAAACCCAATCTCGACCCAAAAGACACCTAGAAGGAACTCAGAGTTACTAGGGTCGTCGACTTGCCAGACCTGAGAGCTGCATCGCATATGCGTATCGCCCTGAGTGCGTCATCCCCCGAGGGAGACTCCTTTGTGTCGTCGATTATCGTGGTCACGAAGTTTTCGAGTTCGAGTTTGAGAGGCTCGGCCCACGGTGTGTAAGGCTTTACGAGGCGTCGGGAATCTTCTAGCATGATTTCTTGTGTGATGTAGTCTAGGCTTATCGTAGCATCGCTCCCAGTGATGATCAGCGTTCGGACTTTCCGGGGTGTCAGCCAGTTCGCATCGATGAAACCGGTTGTGCCTCCCTTGAAGCGCAGCATTATCTCAGCATAGTCTTCGTAGGAGTGTCTTCTCAAAGAGCCCGTTTGCGCAAAGACTGCGGAGACCTCCTCCTCCAGTAGGTAGCGCATTGCATCAATGTCGTGGATTGCCGTGTCTTTAACAACGCCTACATCTCCGATCCTTATGGGCCATCTGGCCACGCGACGTCCGGTCGCAATGATGACATTACCCACTATTTGCTGCGTCAACATTTTCTTTACTGCTCTTACGCCAGGGTTGAATCGTTCGATGAATCCGACGAGGAGTTTTACGCCCGCTTTTCGCGCCGAGTTCACGAGTCTGTCAGCGGCCCGCTCTTCACCAGTCATTGGTTTTTCTACAAGAAGATTCTTGCCTGATTCGATCGCTAGCAAGCCGACCTTCAAATGAGTCTGTGTGGGTGTGCAAACCGTGACCGCTTCCAGCTTAGGCACTCGCAGAAATTTGTTCACATCAGTATACCAAGGGACGCCGTATTTTGTCCCAATCTCTTTCGCTCGCCTTTCGTTCGTGTCGCAAATAGCAATAAGGTCAGCGATTCGGCTCTGGCGAAGAACTCGGACTTGGTTCTCGCCCCAGAAGCCTGTGCCTATGACGCCGATGGCCACTCGTTTCATGTGTCGAGGGTGCCTCTTCCTATCGTCGTATAGAAGAGGCCGGCCCTCTCAACATTTGAAGCTTCCAGAACTCTAGTCAGATCACATATCGCCCCCGGACGATTCATCTCCGTCGCAAGCTGGTCCGCATCAAGCTCCAAAGCACACGATTTCGGAAGCGCCACAACGGTGCAGTTAGCCTTGGCCACCGCCCTGAGGAGACTATTCTCCACCTTGGCGCGATCTCCAACCATCTGTACCCAAGGCTGCGATCCATCCTCGCCCGGGTACAACGATACTCGCGCGCCCCTTTTCCGAAGAGACTCGATTATTGGCGGTGACTCGGGCTTAGACCAGGAATTCTTGAGCAGTCCATCCGTTCCGAGAATCGCGACCTTCGATCTCCTGAAGGGATATCCGCAGCGGCTCAACGCTCTTCGCACCATGTCCACAATCTGCGTCTGAAACTCTACATTTACAGCGTGAGCAGCACGTGCGAGTCTCGGACCGTCCCTTTGATGCGAGCTCGAAAGCGCAATCCCTGTCCCGATCGACTCTCTTCCCGGAATCGGGTTAGAACGTCCGGCAAGTGCAGCGCGAGTGTCCCTGCACAGGTCAAGTACATCGTCATAGTTGATTCCATGCCTTTCCGACAGTTTGGCAAGTTCCAGTCCAAGTGCCCTGGCCACTTCTCGACTAACAGCGGAGAAAAGACCAGCTGCTTCCGCCAACTCCACACTGGAAGCTAGGCTAAGCGTTGGAAAGACTCGCAGAAGTTCCGCTTGGAATGTGTTCGAGATGGCACCTTCGAACCCTGCCAGCACTTTGGGCTTTTCCCTGAACTCTTGAATGCTCTCTCCAGACCAGATGAGCGGGAGGTAGTAGAAGTTCAGATCCGTCCCTATCTTCAGTCCGCCGTGCTTTTCCACAGTTGTCTTGAGCACGGAGGATGTGTAGTGGGGCCTGCAGAGACCCGCGAAGGCAACGGTCGTGCCCGCCGCGAGTCCGGGCGCAATGTTCCGAGCCGTCATCTCGAGAGCGTTAGTGTGTTCCGGAGTAGAAGCGTGGGCGGCCAGGACCAAGGTTCGGACCTGGGAGAGGGGTAGTTGGCTATAGTCTGGAGTAAGGCTGATCTTTCCCGACTTCGTAAGGATTGCGAGCAGCCAGAGAGCCTCTTCGATGCCCGGTCGGTTCGTATGTGTTCTTCCGTCGTCCCCGAAAGGTCCTACAAGATAGTTGGAAATGCCAGCCTCAGCGTAGAGAACGGAGAGGAGAAGTGCCTCGGGGTTGTCGCCAATGATAGCAACGGAATGATTTTCTTCCATAGATCCGATCAGATGACTTCAACAATTCTGGCAGGGACCCTCGGGTTGTTCGGGGTCTGCTTAACCGATTGCATCTGCTCTGTTGAAAGATTTCGATCTGCTGATCGACAAGGTTGCCTGCGTCAGACGCAACTTCCGTCAGCGCTCACTGTGAATGTTGGACCATTCGTTTGATCTCTGATCCTGAACGTCTTCTATCTCTTATCTACCCATCATGTCTTACAGAATTTGATCTGGGATCTCCTAGATGAAAATCTGGATCGACATTCTAACCCCGAAGCATGCGCTCTTCTTCGAGCCACTCTACCGAGATTTAGCCCGAGAAAGGCACGAAATGTTGCTAACCACTCGGACATATCGTGAAGCCGAGGAAGTACTAGAGCTGAAAAGATTACCATACCATGTCATAGGAGAGCATGGCGGCGCCACGCGCTATGGCAAACTCTTAGCAAGCGGACGCAGAGTTGTGAAGCTGGCTCAACTGATCGAGAACTGGCACCCGGACACAGCAGTCTCATTCTCATCTCCAGAAGCTGCCAGAGTGGCTTTTGGCCTAGGCGTTCCACACGTAGCAGTAAATGACTCTCCGCATTCTTGGCAGGTCGCCCGCCTCAGCATTCCCCTCTCCAGATACGTCTGTTCGCCCTGGATAATCCACAGACGCGTCTGGCTCTCTCTCGGAGCTTGGCCCGACGGCATCGTGGAATACAAAGCACTGGACGCCGCCGCCTGGTTGAAACGGCACAAGCCCAATCCAGAAGTTTTGCGACAGCTCTCGCTGACGAGAGATAAGCCAATTATCGTGTTGCGTACTGAGGAATCGTTCGCCTCCTATCTGGAAGGAAAGGCGAGCGACAAGGCGCCAGTTATCGGCCCCGTCGCCGAAGAGATCTTGAAACTCAAACTGGATGTGCAAATTGTGATCTCGACAAGGTACGGTCGACAAGCGCCGGTTCTCAGGCAAGAGTTCGGAAACAAGGTCCGGGTCATCGATCATATTGTTGACTCGACAAGCCTCCTCTACTACTCAACCCTCTTCATAGGCTCTGGAGGCACCATGACCGTTGAGGCAGCTCTGCTCGGCCGCCCAGCCATCTCATGCTTCCCCGGAGACAAACCACTCTACATCAGGTACTTGGAGAAGAAAGGATTGGTCGAGACGATTCAATCCCCAAGAACCATCGCCACGAAAGTCAGAGAAACACTAGCCTCAGACAAGAAACTGGAACAACAACAAAGGCGAGGGACCCGACTACTTCGACATATGGAGGACCCGATCAAGATCATATCTGCAGTAGTCAGAAAGACCTGGAAGCTCTAGACGGTGACCGGTCTAGCGGCAGCCCGCAGACGACTACCCGGAATCAGCCCGGCCCTCTTTCTGACCCAACCGGGCCTTGCGAGCACTTCTTTCTGAGAATTTGACCGGGTCCACGTATGAAATAGCGCGCAGTCCATCGTCATCTAAAAAACGCTCGTTCCGCACAACGACGCTGTTACCATCCACGGTTACCAAAGCCGTTACCACACATGAAAACCCAACAGCGTTGATCCTCGCGACACGGAAGAGCTCTTTGAGAAGTATCCAAGCTGGGAATCGCCCAAAATAAGCTTGGATCAGCGATCCGAGAGGTGGGTCCTATGCAGCACCTTATTCACGCTTGAAGGGTCCTCACCGACACTTACTGAAAAACGCCAAACAGTCCGTTCTGCGCGACAAACTGATAATCTCGCCTAGAAACGTTCCAGATTGCCAGAGGATCCCTCCCAGGATTTAGATTTAAAAAATTCCCATGAAACAAAACCGTTCTTCCAGTGACACGTCGCTGATTACCCACCTAGCTCAGTTCAGGATCGGTGCGGATTTCTCCAATCTAGCTTCCAATTGTCTGGTCGAAGAGCGGCTTGAACTCGTCCAGTAGACGCTTCAGATCCTTCTCCGTCCTCCCCTCGACATAGATTCGGATAAGCGGCTCCGTCCCGCTGGCCCGGACGAGGAACCAGCCCCGGTCCTCGAGGTCGACCCGGACCCCGTCTATCGTGCTCGTCACCCTATCCCCAAGCTTCTGTCGAATCTTCTTCATCACATCATTCTTCTTCTTATCCGGACAGTTCTTCTTCTCCTTCGCCATGAAGAAGGTCGGTAGACGAGCCATCAGCCGAGACAGAGGCTGACCATTGTCTAGGATAGAGTTGAGTATGAGAACAGTCGCCATGGCACCTGCGGAGCATAGAATATCCCCCCATTCTCCTCTCCACCCAGAATCGCCCTCTCCTTCATCATCGTACGCGCCACATTGATACTACCAACCGGTGTGAGAATCACCCTTCCCCTTCTCTTCCGAGCTGTCTCACTCACAGACATAGACGAGTTTATCGGAGTAACCACCTTCAAGCCAGGCTTCTTCTTCAGAACCTCATCCTCAATCAATGTCAGACTCTTGTCTCCGGAATGAATCGCTCCCGTCTCGTCTACGAATATCGCCCTATCACCGTCGCCATCATGAGCCACCCCAAACACAGCCTTCTCTTGCCTGACAGCCGCGGCAAGAGGCCCAAGATTCTCCGGCCTAGGCTCCGACGTGCGACCCGGAAACCTGCCATCAATATTATCGTTGATCGTGACCACTCTACAACCGATCCTCCGAAGAAGGACCGGCGTCGTCAACGCCGCCACACCATTTCCGGTGTCCACAACTACCGTGACTGGCCTCCGGAACTTTCTCCCACTGACGAACTTGCTAAGGCTCGACAAGTACGGTTCGAGAGGTTGAGGTGGATGTGTTCTCCGGCCCGGGTTCTTGCTAGCCATCCACGACTTTCTCGGAAACAGCCCTTCTATCTTCTCCTCCTTGTCGCGGCCAATTTCGATCCCATCTGAGTCGACGACTTTGAAGCCGTTATACTCGGGTGGGTTATGGCTAGCAGTAATCATCGCACCTGCAGCATCCCTGGCCAGTTTTACCAGGAATTGGAGCCCAGGGGTGGTAATCTGTCCACAATCCTCAACATCATTTCCATGGGCAAGTATGCCCGCCACAGCACCTTCAGTAAGCATCGGACTCGAGGTTCTCCCATCACACCCAACCAGAATCCTCTTGCCCTCAAAGAGGCTCGCAACACTCGATCCAATTCTGTACGCAAAATCGGCATTGAGAATATCCCCAGCAACTGCCCTTATTCCGTTGGTCCCGAATAGGCGGGCTGCTTTCAACATGCCTCTTCCAAAGCCTGTGTTAGTTCAGAACTATTGATCCCGGATTGACTACTGAATGTTCGGGGATGACTACTTCGCCTGCGATAACGGATCCCTTTCCGATCGTTGTTCCCTTTCCGATCCTCGTCCCTTCCCCTATAACAGCGCCTTCAACGTGACAGTCCTCATCGACGGTTGTCTCTTCAAACAATATCGTGTCCCGTATCATCGTACCACTCTTCACCTTGACCTTCGGTGAAAAGATCGCGTAAGGTCCCACTTTGGCGTCTCCCGCAATGACACAGCCACTACTTACGTGGGATGGGTGTTCGATATCGACTGCGGGAGAGATGTCTTTCCTCGCATTAGACAACAAATGCTCGCCTCGTTTCAACATGTTCATGTTCGTCGCCACATAGTCTTTGACCTTTCCAATATCGTGCCAGAAACCATTATGCCTCCATCCCCCAAGCTTCATTCCACTCGCCAAGACCGGGAAGATCTCCCGTTCAAGGCTTACCGCCCGTCTTTCAGGAATCATTCCGATCACACTCTGGTTCAAGACGTAAACTCCCGCATTTATCCATCCAGGACCTTGAGCCTTCTCCGATTTTTCGTCGAAACCTATGATCTGATCACGAGAGTCCAATGTAACCAAACCGTAGGGCCTAGTATCACTTACCCGGAAAACAGCGATCGTCGCCTCCGCACCGCTCGCCAGATGCGTTCGCGTGAGCCCCTTGAGATCGATATCGCTTACAATATCCCCGTTGATGACAACCACCGGTTCCTTACCGGAGATCATACCCGCTGCCAGTCTCAAGGGCCCCCCGGTTCCCAGTGGGGTCTCTTCAACGGACAACACCATCCTATTCCCCATCTTCCGCGCCGCCACCTCCATCCGGAGCTTGTCTGAGAGATGATTGACCGCAAGTATCACTTCACCCACATTCCCCCGATCAAGCCAGTCAGACATGTAGTCGATTAGAGGCGTCCCAACGATAGGAAACAAGAGTTTCGGCTTCGAACAGCTGAGGGGCCGAAGCCTCGTCGCGAACCCTCCCGCAAGAATCAATCCCTTCAACGCTTCTTCCAAGCTCTCAGTTTGAGGATTCGCGGCGGAAATGTTGTTATAGCCTTTACCCGAGAACGACCCGAAGAATTCTTGTCGCCCAGTCCTTCCCGGAAGAGACTTGGGCGGAAAGGAGTCGACGCGATTTTCAGCTCGGCCAGAGAGCACCGCCCAGCAAGTCTTCTAGTCGGAGTATTGGGGATTGTCACTGGCGTCACACTCTGGATCACCGTACTATTGGACCGTGAATACACGAGAATCTTAGGCCCCTCGGAAACCGACTCCTACCTCACCCTCTTTCTTACATCAATTGGGCTGATTCTAGCCCTTATCGGAACTGGAATCTGCGGAGTCCCTTCCATCCCCACTGCCCCTACTGAGGAGAAGGCCTTGGAAGGATACGCGGAGCTGGCAAACCCTTCGAGAGGGGCTCTGCCAACATCAGACATGAGGCGGACGTTGTTCGCCTTCATCCAGAGTTCCATCATAGCTGCCCTCTATACCGGACTGGTCGAGGAATACCAGTCAAACTTGAGCATGCAGCAGTGGGTTCGCCTAGCCTTCCCAACTGCGAAGTACATTCTCAACTGGGAAACCGTTCTCGTCCTGTCGACACTTCTCGGGCTAATAACAATCCAATTCCTTCCAGGAAGACTACTTGCCGATCGAAAGAGGATCATCTGACGAGCCGAATATCGCCTAATCGAGCCTCTGATTACTTACACTCGCCTAGCTCCAGAAAATCGTAATTACAATTTCCAAAACGCGAAAAAGACAGCGACGAAAAAAAACCAAGAATTCTTTTTTCAAAAAGGCCGTCCCGGACCGCACGCGCCACTCCGTGGTCTCAGCCTACAATGTAGGTGATCCGGAGCACTGCTTTCCGCAAACCACCCTCTGAAATGATTCTACTTCGTACCTTCACGAAAGCTTGCCACCACAGTTCTTGCAGAACATCGCTTCAATCGGGTTCGTTGAACCGCATGACGCACAGACAGTCGAGTCCAGCAAAGTGCCACATTTGATGCAATGCTTCGCTCCGCTTAGAAGCTGCGCACCACATTTCCGACACCATCCCGTGCCTCGAGCCGTCTCGACGGGCTTGGAGGGTGCAAGGGAACTTGGAGAGAACACATCAGTGAGAATGACCACATCGCCAACAGTTGCTATCTTTTCATGTGACACTTCGAATTCTCTGGACAGGTCCCGATCATCCAGCATAGTCTTGAACTGCTCCTTATCGACCGATAACAACAGCGACTTGATGTCACCCGCATCGGTCGGAATCGCTTTTCTGACTCTCCCGACCAGGATTCCATGAGAGTCAACGACTTGGAGACCACTCAGAGCCTCAATTCTTGCATGATTATCCTTGACCTGCGAACTCGTATTCTGGTTGTCAACATATTTCTCGCACCCGTAACAGTACCATCTTTTCTCGTGAGACCTTGTTCGGACGAAGGTGAGAGACTGGCTGCAGTCTGGGCATCGCGCCTTAGGCTCCTCGTCAAACATGCTGTCCATGCCCAATTTCAACGAGCGAACTAGATCGGTTAGGCTGATTACCCCGTCTTCTTAGTTAACACCTTCGCAGCATTAACGCGCACGTAGCTATCCGATTGAAGGCGACTATGGTCCTCGTCTCTCAAAAACGGACCGGGACCTTGATCTGTTCGAGTCAATTTTCTCATTCATTCCAAACGCTTCCTTCAGGACTTCGTTCATAGACATACTACCGCATGTACGGAAAAAGGTACAAAGTATCGATTGCCCCCAACCTGCGGGTGGGACTGCTCTCTTCTCATTCTTTGGAGCCGCACACAGAATAGCTGGAAACAGTGCAAGTCGAACCCCTACCTGGATCATAGAGGTTAGAGACCTC
>WNGH01008299.1_pt1 | contig 10381 bp, 16 predicted proteins | sample 5400631 | NCBI WGS metagenome assembly WNGH01 (sample SAMN13153373, study PRJNA577476) | soil metagenome | isolation source: 115 cm soil or saprolite under Garry oak tree replicate 1 | place: USA:California | collected 2016-06-15 | reverse complement strand
ATATTGAGGGAGGCACCGTAGTCAGTGGTTCCAGACGTAACGTTGAGCTTTGGCACGGCACCTGTTGGAAGCCCAGAGACTGACAAGTCAACGGGCACCGGACCCGCTGTTCCCCCACTGACCGTGATATTTGTAGCCACCCATTTACCAACAAAGACTTGCCCTGAGACTCGCGAAAGAGAAAAGCCGAACGGCGGAGTATTGTCAAAAGAGGCGTCTACCGTCGTGTAGGGCAGAGGAACGGGAAAACTGTTTAGCGGCCCGAGAATCTGAGAAGAAGAAGTATCGACCGCAATACTTGTGACCCCTATTCCCACGACCTTGAATTGAATCCTAAACAGAATTCCTGTGTTGAAAGCAGCAGGTGGACTGCTAGTGTCAAACCTATTGCTGGACCCAAGCATCGTAACAACGGCCCTCGCCGTCCCGGTGGCACATGTTGTCAAAGGAGGACAAAGCTGATCGAGAAGAGTCAACTTACCGTCTAATAGACAAGTATCGGCTGAAGGACAAGAGGGGATGTGCTGAGCGTCATGGCTGATGCCCGTAGGTTGTAAAACCGTGTGGTCGAAATTCACTGTAATGTCAAAACCCTGAATCCCACCGTAGGTCGAGTTTTGGATAGCTGGGACATTATCTATATTGACATCTACAACGAAACTCGTCCCAGGCGTAAGGTTCGGGTCCTGAATGAAATTGCTAAGCGCATCAAGACTGGTTATGCGCAGAGTCGCGGGGGGCGGAGGAGGAGCCTGAGCCTTGGCCGGAGGAAGACCGAGGAGTATGAAACTGGATAGAAGAACGATCGAGAGCAGGGCAACGGTGACTGGAGATGCTCGGCCGTTTTTCATCCTGTTCTCTTCTGCATTTCTTATTATGGGCGTCTTCTGGATAAGCATTCCGCGAAGCTAGTGATCCCATATAATTCTTGGGAAAGCGTTTGACTAGTCAGGATAACGCGAGGAATCCACGGTTGACAATAAAGATAAGGTAGACAGGCAAGGATCACTCCTTTGGAGTCCTGGAATTCCGGTTTTGGACGTATCTCCCCAGCTATCCCAGTGACATGAATGTTGACCCATGAACCTAGAACTCTCGCTCGAAAACGTCCGGTCTCCCTAGTATGCATTCTTTTGTTTCTCTTGATTGCCGTCGAGATCCCTGCGCCCGCGGTCATGGCATCTTCTCCTATTCGGGTCCCTCAAGACTACATGAGAATTCAAGATGCGATCAATGCTGCTAGTCCCGGAGATGCCATCATAGTCTCCAGCAGGATATATTCAGAGAACCTTGTAATCGAAAAACCCATCAACCTCACAGGTGTTTCAGCACAGACAACCATCATAGATGGTTCCGGTGCAGGAGCGGGGATAACGATTGCCAACACGAGCTCTGTAACCGTGTCAGGGTTCACGGTCAGAAACACGGGCTTCTTCGACAGCGGAATAGTCATCTATTCCTCAACAAAGGTCGCGGTAACCGGAAACATCCTATCAGCCTCCAACGAGTCAAACGCAACCTACGTTTACAATTCTAACACCACGACAGTGAAGGATAACGTGTTGACCGGGAGCCTGAACGGGATCAGCGTCCAAGGAGGATTCGGAAACCTCATCCAGGAAAACAACGCAACGGGCAATCTCCAAGACGGGGTGAGAATCAACTTCTCACCCGGCAACAAGATCGTCGAGAACACACTCCGCAAAAGCGTGGCAGGACTAGAGCTGACAGCGTCATCCGGCAACATCATCGCCAGGAACCTCGTGGCCAACAATACGTACCTAGGAATCTCCGTCGTAAACTCGACCAGCAATCTCGTCATCGAAAACCGTGTCGAGTTCAACAGTGGACCAAACTTCCTCGCGGGGATAAGACTTCAGAACAGTCCCGGAAACAGGTTCTCCCACAACAATATTCTCAACAACACAGTCTGTTGCCCAACAGTCAACGAACAGATCTTCGCAACAAACGCCGCGGACATCGCATCCAACAACTGGGACAACGCCACAGCGTCAGCGTTGAGAGCGGACCCCCGGATAGGATTCGTAGACGGTAACAGCAACGGTATATGGAATTTCAACGAGACAGTTGTTTACGACACGGACAACAATGGAATCTACGACTTAGGCGACCGGGTAATTGCAGCGGCAAAAGGAACCACCCTACCGACCGGAACATTTCTCGCTACGGATCCAAAGATCAAATTCATCGACACAAACGGTGACGGCGTATGGAACACCGGCGAGCAAGTAGTCTACGACAACAACGACAACAACATTTTCGACGCAGGAGAACCCGCGATAGCTGGAGTGGGAGGAAACCATTGGAGCGACTATCCAGGCCTCGACAATGGCGCTCACGGATTCACCGGAGACGGGATCGGAGATACTAGCATACCCCATCCCTGCCCCGGAGGAGGAGGACCATGTTCCCTCAGCGGTTCACCCGGAGTAGACTGGTATCCCCTGATGGCTACGTGGCGGTTGACCGGCTTCAACGTCACAGCATCCGGCTCACCACTAGGGGGCGTCGTGCCAGTCCAAGTTTCCTTCACCGCCTCAGCAACCGGAGGTCTGTCGCCATACCAGTTCCTGTGGAGTTTTGGAGACGGCGTCATCTCCTCTCTACAAAACGCGACGCACACGTACATGACTGCGGGACACTATCTCGCAGCGGTGACAGTGACAGACAGCTCCTCAGCAACTGGATCCACGAATGTCGCCATAACAGCGCAGGCACCTGTAGGAGCTCTCCAGATACGAGTGATCGATGGAGGCGGGAATCCGATCAGTGCTGCAAATGTCACTTCGATATCCCAGCCTTCCGGTCAGGATAGGATTACGGAGATTGCGAACGCCCAAGGTATCGCGGCCTGGTCGAACCTCACGCCGGGCACTTACTTGATTGAAGTCTCAAGCTCAGGATACGCCACCACTAGAACAAATGTCGTGATAGTTCAAGGACAGACCACAAACGATCAAGTAATACTGGCCAAGAACGTGGCACCAAACAATTACCTGCTGATCGTGGTAGTCGCGGCAAGCGCTGCGGCCGCCGCCACCGTGGTTCTCGCCCTCTTCTGGACGCGCAGAAGAACGAGGAGAAGGCTGGAACAGACCGGATCGGGAACATCGCCAAGTCCCTTTCCTCAGAAGAAGGGGCGCAGACTGATAGCTCCGGCTGCCTTTTCGAGGATAGAAGAGAGCAAAGCTCTTATCCTGATAGGAAGAGTAGGCTGCCCCTGATCCTTGAAGAGAATAGTCGCGCTAATCCTGCTACTCCTTGCAGGAACAGTCATTTCCCACTTCGGCCTAGTGAAGGCCACAACGGTGCCGAACCCGATCATCTTTACCTTGAAGGCCGACGTCAACGGCTGGAACTTCACCACTGGGACAAATCCTGGCCTGACCCAGTTTAGAGGAGTTCAGTTCACAGCAAAAATAGTATGGACTAACCTGTCCCACGATTTCGCATTATACACAAAAGGTTACTCTCCTGATCTTGTAACCACCACGGACACTTGCAGCCCGTTGAACACCAACGGCTGCCTCAAAGCCTCCTCGTTCGTATCAACCGGCAATCCTTCGACGACTTTCAGCTTCGCGCCTGCCATTCCCAAGGACGACTTCTCGGGTCCTGGAACCTATGAGTACTTCTGTCAGCTTCATCCCACCCAGATGCACGGCCAGATAACGCTCTACAAGAGCCCCGACCTTTTGAACAGAGGAAAAGTGGACATTGTCGACGCGAGCACGCTTGCCTTCGCCTTCGACACTACCCCCGCAAACGCTACTTGGAGCATAGCGGCGGACCTCGATAACGATGGAAAGATTTCGATCGTCGATGCCTCCATTCTTGCGTTCTACTTCGACCAGCCTTTCTAGAAGATCGGACGGACTAGTCTTGCCGAGACTTCGCTAGCAAACGAACCCATACCAGTACGCAACAAGCGCAGCGTCTCCAATATCGACCCTGTTGTGCCCTAGCAGGTCCGCGATCGGATTCCAGTTAGGACTTGGACCGTATGTGCCATAGGCGTACGCCACCGTAGCGGCATCCCCAATGCCCACGTACCCGTCATGATCAATGTCCACTACAGGATTCCAGTTAGGATCGCCGGGGCGTGTGCCGAAAGCGTTAGCTACAAGAGCGGCGTCCCCAATCCCTACATACCCATCGCCATCGAAGTCCGCTGCGGCATTCCAGTTAGGATCAGGACCTCTGCTGCCGAACGCGAAAGCGATTATCGACGCATCGACTAGATCAACTTTTCCAGTCATGAAAAGGTCGCCTGGCGCGACTACGTGCACCTTCGCTAGGATCGTGTTGTGAGATTGGAAGTTCAAGGGCTGACCAAGAATACCAGGTATGGTGCAATTGACAGTATACTTGCCCGGATTTATTCCGACTGTGTTCCAGGCGAATCTCACGCGCATGGAGGCGCCCGGGGCGAGGGTTACAGTTTGTCCCCCGGTATACGCGATAGTCGCGTTTGAGGCTGAGAGATCCGTCACGAATGTTTCCGTATAATTGCCCACGTTCTGGACTGTCGCGTTCATGGAAACTGGTGTTCCGGGCCGAACATAGATCGGCGCCACGACGAGCGAGGTCACCGCAACATCATGCGCCGGAACGGGATTGGAGTATGAGTAGTAAATGTTCAAGTAGCCTTGCGGGTCCCGACTGGAAGACCAGAAGACCCAGATCCTGTGATCCTTTAGCTCTGCGGCTGAGGGGTGCGTGTCGTCAAAGGGATTGTTTCCATCGTTCGTGACCTGCCCCTCTGGGGACCACGACACGCCATTGTTTGTAGATGTGATATAGAAAATGTCTGCTTGGAAGCAGGGGGTAGTAGGGCTACAAGTGGCGATAGGAAGCCTCCTCTCCCAGAACACCCAGATAGACCCGTTCGTATCTTGGAGGATCGAAGGATGCCTGTCTACATTAGTGGAAGAAGTGAGCTGAGTCTCCCCGAGCCATGAGGCACCATTATAGATGTTGTAGTAGATGTGGATCGTTGTGAGCTGTGCGTCTACCGCCCGGGAATAGGAGAGCCAGATCCTTCCATCCTTCATCTGGAAGGCAGAGGGCTGCATGTTCTGCACCATGTTCGTAGCAACCGCAGTCTCGGGAGACCAACCAGTCCCCGCCCGATAGACCTTCGAGTAGATCCAAGTGCAGAAACTGGTCCCAGAGCAGGGCGGAGAGGCCACGTAACGCCTGTCCCAGAAGAGCCAGAGGCTAGCATCGTTCGCTGGGACCAAGGAAGAGACGAACTCGTCATCTGGAACGTTGGTGAGGCGAACCTCCGATGACCAGCCCGTACCCAGGGAGTAGGTCTTCATGTAGATGTTGAAGTTACTCCCAGCCCTGTTTGACGAGAAGGCCAGGAAGATCGTGCCGTTCTTGGCCTGGGCCACGGCGGGGGCAATATCCTGATTTGTACCACCACTGGACACTATTACCCGGTCAGAGGACCATGATGTCCAGTTGTAGATCTCGTAGTGAATATGCGGATAGACATTGCCCGGGTCAGGGACAGTCCAGAAGACCCAGACATTTCCGTCAAGCGCCTGAAGGACCTGTGGCTGCTGGCCCACCTCCGCGGTACTCGTGAATCTCTGAGGAGAAGCCCAGCTGACCGCGACAGAAGCAACCGGTGCAAAGAAACTCAACGGAGTAAGAGGGCTGACAAGAGTTATGATGAGCAACGAGAGCGCGATGGTAATCTTTCTCGACATCAATGCTCACTCTGGCGACTGAGTGACTTTCCGTTTATGGCAGTGAGCCGAAAAAGAGGGGACGCCGGTCACCATATCGCAGGTGGCCGGATTATCCTTTGGTTGTTGCCGTAATCTGAAATAAGCCGGTTTGCGTTCCGATTGTTCCTGACACGAATGATCCGTTGGTGAAGGTAACCGTTCCAATGAACGAGTACTGAGATGCGAATTGCGGTGGAGACCAGTGAACGCTAATGATGGTTGACTGACCAGGCGCCAAGACTGCCGAGCCGGTGAGCTCTGTTACGAACGCGCCCGCACCGTCGTCGAATATGTCAATGGTCACGTTGACCGTGACAGTGAAGGTGCTCGGGTTGGTGACGTAGATTCTGAAGGTCTGCCCGTGTACGAAGTCTGTGTCATCGAAGAACTTGAAGCCATTAGGCCTAGAGAACACCGGAGCCTGGTCGACCACGACAGAGTGGGTCACGCTTGTCATCGAGCTTGCGCTGTCGGTCACGGTCAAGGTCACTGTGAATGTTCCCGCTGCTGCGTAGGTGTGGGTCGGGTTGCAACCTGTCTGGGCGGGGGTAGAGTCTCCGAAGCTCCAGCTGCACGCGTAGGGTGGTACACCTCCCGATATCGTGGAGGTGAACTGGGTCATGCCAGCGATGGTGTGGGTAGGTGTGAAGTCAGCAGTAAGGACCCCTCCCGAAGTTACTACGCTCAGTGTGAAGGTGGTGGTCCTCATGACTCCACCGGTGGATGTGCCCGAAATCGTTACGGTTACGCCTGATACAACTGGCGCTGTAGCCGCAGCGGTTAGAGTGAACATGGAGGTAGACGCTGGGCTGGCAGGAGTGACGGGGTTGGGTGTGAACGCGGACGCGGTGACGCCTGTTGGTAGACCGCTGATACTGAGAGTGACAGCTTGAGATCCAGTACCTGCTGCAACCAGCAAAGCGGAGACTGTGGATGCAGCACTAGTCGCGCCTTGGACCAAGGTCACGCCTGTTGGAGCAACACTCAGACTGTAATCAAACGAGGAGACAACGTTCAGCGTGAACGTAGTAGTTCTGATTACGCCACCAGTAGATGTGCCGGTTATCGTCACTGTAACGCCTGATACAACTGGGGCGCTCGCAACGGCTGTCAGGGTGAACGCGGAGGTAGCGGCTGGGCTGGCTGGTGTGACAGGGTTCGGTGTGAACGCAGAAGCGGTAACGCCTGTTGGTAGACCGCTGATGGATAGAGTGACGGCTTGAGATCCAGTGCCTGCCGCAACGAGCAACGCAGAGACAGTCGATGGAGCACTGGTAGTGCCCTGAACCAGGATCACGGTCGTCGGAGCAACGCTGAGACTGTAGTCGAACGAGGCGACGACGTTCAGAGTGAAGGTTGTGGTTCTCCCTAGAGGAGTGCCTGTGATTGTTACAGTTACACCCGACACTGCCGGCGCAGAAGCAGCGGCAGTTAGAGTGAACGTAGAGGTGGAAGCTGGACTCGCTGGATTGACAGGGTTCGGAGTGAAAGCAGATGCAGTCACACCGGTAGGTAGACCGGAGATCGACAGAGTAACCGGTTGAGAAGTGCCTGCGACGAGCAGAGCGGAGACAGTGGACATCGAACTAGTAGTGCCTTGAACCAGGTTCACAGTTGTCGGGGCAACACTGAGACTGTAATCGAACGACGGGACAACAATGTTTATCGTGAAAGTTGTAGTCCTAATCACACCACTGGTAGATGTACCTGTTATGGTCACGGTTGCGCCTGATACAGCCGGCGCTGTAGCCGCAGCGGTTAGAGTGAACGTGGATGTAGAGGCTGGACTAGCAGGAGTAACTGGGTTTGGTGTGAACGCTGAGGCGGTTACACCGGTCGGTAGACCCGAAATCGACAGGGTGACAGATTGAACGCCAGCACCGGCAGCAACTAGCAATGCAGAGACAGTCGAAGCAGCACTTGTCGTGCCTTGGACGATCGACACGGTTGTTGGAGCAACACTGAGGCTGTAGTCAAATGATGAGAGAACATTCAGAGTGAACGTCGCGGTTCTCACTAGACCACCTGTAGCGGTACCGGTCACGGTAACTGTTACCCCTGAAACCACAGGAGCAGTCGCAGTAGCCGTGAGCGTGAATGTGGACGTGGCCGCTGGGCTGGCGGGAGTGACAGGGTTAGGAGTAAACGCGGAAGCAGTGACACCGGTCGGTAGACCACTGATACTCAGAGTGACTGCTTGAGAACCAGCACCCGCGGCGACAAGTAGAGCAGAAACAGTGGACATAGCGCTAGTCGTACCTTGGACCAGGTTCACGGTCGTTGGAGCAACACTAAGACTGTAGTTGAACGAGGCGACGACGCTTATCGTGAAAGTAGTGGTCCGGACAACGCCCCCTGTAGATGTGCCGGTGATCGTTACAATAACACCCGACACCACTGGAGCGGTAGCTGCCTGTGTTAGAGTGAATGTGGAAGTGGCAGCGGGACTCGCTGGAGTGACTGGGTTCGGAGTAAACGCAGACGCGGTAACGCCTGTCGGCAGACCGGAGATCGATAGCGTAACGGTCTGAACTCCCGCACCGGTTGCAACCAGCAACGCAGAGACGGTGAACGGAGCGCTGGTCGTACCTTGAACGAGTACCACACTACTCGGCGCAACACTCAGGGTGTAGTCGAATGAGGCGACAACGTTCAGAGTGAAGGTCGTAGTTCTGCCGAGAGGAGCACCCGTGATCGTAACCGTTACGCCTGAGACTACCGGCGCAGTAGCAGCAGCAGTCAAGGTGAACGTGGAAGTGGACGCTGGGCTAGCCGGAGTGACAGGGTTGGGTGTGAATGCGGACGCGGTGACACCGGTCGGAAGACCGCTGATGCTTAGGGTCACAGGCTGAGCTGTACCACTAACGAGCAACGCAGACACTGTGGAAGCCGCACTTGTTGTGCCCTGAATCAGGGTCACACTGGTAGGTGCAACGCTCAGACTGTAGTCGAACGCTGCAACGACATTCAGCGTGAAAGTTGTAGTCCGCACAACACCGCCAGTGGAAGTTCCAGTGATCGTCACGGTCACGCCCGAGACAACTGGCGCAGTTGCAGCCGCAGTTAGAGTGAACGTAGAGGTCGCAGCTGGACTAGCAGGAGTAACAGGGTTCGGAGTGAACGCAGAAGCGGTCACACCAGTAGGTAGACCGGATATTGATAGTGTGACAGTCTGAACGCCCGCGCCAGTAGCGACGAGCAGCGCAGAGACGGTCGAAGCGGCGCTAGTTGTGCCTTGGACAACAGACACGCTAGTGGGTGCAACGCTTAGACTGTAGTTGAAGGAGGCAACAACGTTCAGGGTGAAGGTCGTAGTTCTGACTACCCCACCGGTAGAGGTGCCTGTAATCGTTACAGTGACGCCGGATACAACGGGAGCGCTTGCCGTGGCAGTAAGGGTAAACGTGGATGTAGACGCTGGGCTGGCAGGAGTGACAGGGTTCGGAGTGAACACGGAAGCAGTCACACCGGTCGGAAGACCGGATATCGATAGTGTAACGGTCTGAACACCAGCGCCTGTGGCGACAAGTAGGGCCGATACCGTGGAAGCACTGCTTGTCGTACCCTGGACTAGGTTCACTGTGGTGGGTGCAACACTGAGACTGTAATCGAAGGAGGCGACAACGTTCAGAGTGAACGTCGCAGTTCGACCTAGAGGAGCGCCCGTTATCGTCACAGTAACGCCCGAGACAACTGGTGCTGTAGCCGCAGCCGTAAGCATGAAAGTGGACGTGGAAGCTGGACTGGCTGGAGTTACAGGGTTAGGAGTGAACGCGGACGCGGTGACACCGGTCGGAAGACCGCTGATGCTTAGGGTCACAGGCTGAGCTGTACCACTAACGAGCAACACAGACACGTGAACGTTGTAGTCCTCACAACACCGCCCGTGGAAGTTCCAGTGATAGTTACAGTAACACCAGAGACAACCGGTGCTGTGGCCGCAGCGGTCAAAGTGAAGGTGGAAGTGGAAGCTGGACTCGCCGGAGTGACAGGGTTCGGTGTGAACGCAGAAGCGGTAACGCCTGTTGGTAGACCGCTGATAGCTAGAGTGACGGCTTGGGATCCAGTGCCTGCGGCAACGAGCAACGCAGAGACCGTCGATGCGGCGCTAGTAGTGCCTTGAATCAGAGTCACACTTGTTGGAGTGACTGAGAGACTGTAGTCGAATGAGGCGACGACGTTCAGAGTGAAAGTAGTTGTTCTAACAACTCCACCAGTAGATGTCCCAGTTATCGTAACAGTCACGCCGGAGATAACTGGAGCTGTAGCAACTGCTGTCAGAGTGAAGGTGGACGTGGAAGCTGGACTCGCAGGAGTAACAGGGTTCGGAGTGAACACGGAAGCAGTGACACCAGTAGGCAAACCGGATATCGATAGCGTAACGGTCTGAACACCAGCACCTGTAGCGACGAGTAGAGCAGATACCGTGGAAGCAGTACTAGTCGTGCCCTGGACAAGGGTCAAGCTGGCTGGCGCGACGGAGAGACTGTAGTCAAACGAGGCGACGACATTCAGAGTGAAAGTCGTTGTCCTGACAACTCCGCCCGAAGATGTCCCAGTGATAGTAACAATCATACCTGAAACCACAGGAGCAGTCGCAGTAGCCGTGAGCGTGAATG
>WNGH01007480.1_pt1 | contig 10381 bp, 9 predicted proteins | sample 5400631 | NCBI WGS metagenome assembly WNGH01 (sample SAMN13153373, study PRJNA577476) | soil metagenome | isolation source: 115 cm soil or saprolite under Garry oak tree replicate 1 | place: USA:California | collected 2016-06-15 | reverse complement strand
CATGCGACGAAGTGTGCGCGCGCGCATTAGCAGGGCGGCGAGAGAGACCTGCCATTGTCGCTTAAGTTCGAATAGTTTTGGCCAGTCCACGGTACTGGGCAGTTGATTGCGGATCTCGTCGGCCGGCATGAGTAGTGCGGCGGCGAAGCTGTGCGCCTGCTTCTCAATCTCCGGGATGCCCCAAATTTGCTCACCGTGCATGACGAGATGTCCGAGCTCGTGAGCCACATCAAAGCGAGAGCGTGCGCGATCATTCTTCTCGGTACTCAAGACCACGACGGGATGGTCGGGGAATGGCAGCGAGAAAGCGTCGACGTCCGCGGTCCCGAGCGGCAGGCGAATGACCACTACGCCGTGATCTTCAAGCAGTCCGACTGCGTCGCGGATCGGCCCAGCGGGAACGCGCCAGGCCGCTCGCACCGTAGCGGCGATGTGTTCGACCTCGACTTCCGGAGCATCGAGTCCGCTGGTAGCGATCAGCGGGATCGTGTTGGTCGCGAAAAGTCCCGCGGACTGGGCATCGACCGCGAGGTCATGTGCGACGTGCGCAACCGCTCGGGCGCGTCGCCGGTCGCTCACCGCGGTGCGTCGCAGCGATCGGAAGAAGCCCTCGTGCGTCTCGACGAGTGGTCGGGTGAAGAAGGCATCCGGGACCGCGAGAGCCGCGCTGAGCTTGCTGATCGTGCTCGGGCTCGGACGTGCCGCGCCGCTCTCGAACTGGCTGACCGCGGCCGCGGTGACGTGGAGATTCGCGGCCAGCTGGGCCTGGCTCAGCCCAGCGAGTTCGCGAGCGACCCGTAACCGTCCACGTTCGAAGGCCAACGCGTTCACTCCGCTCCTAAACGTGTCGTCCGTCAACGCATTGTGGACGAGGCTGCCTGTTTCGCTTCGGCGCCGCGACCCAGCGTTAGATCCAAGTGTAGAACTTTGCACCGAAGCAGACGCCGTGATATTAAGTGCAGACACAAGTGATCAATCGAAATCGAGGAGCCGGACGTGGCCGTGGGCGCGACGAAGTCGGGCAGCGCCGCGTGAGTGGCGGGCGGTTCCAGATCCTGTCTCTGGATGGCGGTGGCCTGCGAGGCATCTTCTCGGCGGCCGTGCTGGCTCGGCTCGAGGCGGATCTCGACATGCGGATCACCGACCACTTTGACCTGATCGCCGGCACGTCGACGGGCGGCATCATCGCCCTGGGCCTCGGGTTGGGGATGACGCCGCGGCAGATCGTCGATTTCTATGCCCATCTCGGCCCTCGAGTATTCCGCGACCGCAGTCGGCTGCGCGGCGTCCGCCGCCTCGCGCGCTCGAAGTACGCCGCCGAGCCGCTGCGGTCCGCTCTCGCCGACGTCTTCGGCGAGCGGACCTTCGGTGAGAGCGCGAAGCGGTTGGTGATCTCGTCCTACAACTTGAGCGCCGACGACGTGTACCTGTTCCGCACACCGCACTTGCCGCACCTGAAGCGGGACTGGCGCGAACGCGCTGTTGACGTGGCCATGGCGACCGCGGCCGCTCCGACATACCTGCCAGGTATGCCGCTGGCCGGTGCTCGCTTGATCGACGGCGGGGTGTGGGCGAACAACCCGGGGATGGTCGCGTTAACGGAGGCCGCCGGTCCCCTCGGCGTGCCGTTAGAGCAGATCCGCGTGTTCAGCCTCGGCACGACGACCGACGTACGCCGGCGTAGCCGCCGCCTGGACCGCGGCGGCCTAGTGCCCTGGTCCCGCGACGCCGTCGAGGTGCTCGTGCGTGCGCAGAGCACAGCCGCGACGAATCAGCTTCGACACTTCCTCGACACGGATCGGGTACTGCGACTCAACCCCATCGTCCCGGCCGGCGTATTCGCCCTGGACAAGGTCGACGCGGACGAACTCATCGGTCGCGCCGGTCACGAGAGCCGCACCGCGTCGCCCGGCTTCACGAGGTGCTTCGCCGACCACCGAGCGCCGGCCTACATCCCCGCTCACCCGACCCAGAAGGATTGACATGGACACGGACAACATGGAGCAGATGTTGTCGATGCTGCTCGACGGCGCTGTCGAGACCCTCGACATCCCCCCGCACCTGCACCAGCTCGCCACGGAGGTATACGAGGAGGTCGGCGCCTGGCTGGCCGAGCAGGGCGGATATCGGTGCCGGATCTACCCGCAGGGTTCGTTCCGCCTCGGTACCGTCGTGCGTCCCATCACCGGCACCGGTGAGTTCGACATCGACCTGGTGTTTCTGCTGGCGATCGCCATGGAGAACATCACCCAAGCCGACTTGAAGAAGCGCGTTGGCGACCTGCTGCAGGGCTACTTGCAGTGGAAGCAGCGCCACGAGGGGGATGGGCCCAAGACCTGCGAATCCCGTCGCCGGTGCTGGACGTTGACCTACCCCGATTACGGCTTTCACCTCGACGTGCTGCCCACGATCCCGGACGTCGAGTACCCGCCGACCGGCATCCTGCTGACCGACGCCGAGCTCCGTCTCTGGCAACACAGCAATCCGATCGGCTACGCAATATGGTTTCGCTCCCGCTCCGAGGAACTGCAGCACCTGCTCGCCGCTCTCGCCGTCAAGCGGCACGTCAACGTCGCCGACGTCCCCGAGTGGGCGGTGCGCAGCACGCTGCAGCGAGTCGTGCAGGTCCTCAAGTGGCACTGCATGGTCCGCTTCGCCGAGGACCCAGACAACCGGCCCCCCTCGATCTTGGTCACCACCCTCGCCGCCCGGGCGTACAACGGCGAGCAGGACCTGTTCACGGCTACCTGCAAGGTCGTGACCGGGATGACCAACTTCATCGAGCAGCGACATGGCAGCTGGTGGATTCCCAACCCCGCCCACGAAGAGGAGAACTTCGCCGACAAATGGAACGAATACTCCGAGCGACGGGCCGCCTTCTTCGCCTGGCACAGGGAGATCAGCGCGCTGCTCGGCGACCTCGCCCAGCTGCAGGGCAAGGGTCTGCAGGTCGTGGCCTCGCGCATGTCGGACAGCTTCGGCCTCGAGCCCGTGCAGCGCTCGGTCGAGCGCTTCGCCGAGCGTCTGAGGCGTCAAGGCGAGATGGGCGCACTGCGCATGGGCACCACGGGCCTGCTCAGCGCTACCGCTGGCCCGATCGCACGGAACCACACCTTCCATGGCCAACACCCCGACTCGCGCCGTTAACCTCGTTCGGCAGCTGCTTGCGATCACGTCGGTGGTGTCCGAGGCAAAGGGCGCGGTTCGCCTCGGCGAGCTGAACTGCACTCTTAGGCTCCAGCCATCCCCGGCAAGTCAGCGATACACCGTCCACCTCGCCTATCGGCACGGGCGTAGGCCACGTATTACCGTCATCGACCCGCCGCTGATCTTGCACCCGGGCGCGGCCTCGCTGCCACATGTGTACGCCGGCGATGAACTCTGCCTGTACTTCCCCGGCCAATGGAAACACGACAGGCTGCTCGCGCACACCGTTGTGCCGTGGATCAGCGAGTGGCTCATGTACTACGAGGTGTGGCTCGTCACCGGTCGCTGGGCCGGCGGCGGGCACACGCATACTGCCGATGCCGAGCCGTACCGCGACCTGTAGGACGCTGGCCATCATCGACGCTGAAGCGCTCGGTATCTCTCGCGTCGACGAAGTCGGTCATGTCAGCCACGAACATGCTCGTCGAGACCAACACGATGCCCATCTCGAGCCCGGTGAACAGCCCCGCCTTGAGCGCCGCGCGGCATCACGGCGCACACCACACGGGACCAGCGCCCGCGCCACCGAGGGAGGGCAATTGAGCCCCGAAATGAGCCCCTCGGCCTCCCGTCGCGCAGTCGCTCACGCCGATGCCCGGCGGGAGGGCCCGAAATTGCTGGCGGAGGATAGGGGATTTGAACCCCTGAGGGGTTGCCCCCAACACGATTTCCAATCGTGCGCCCTAGGCCACTAGGCGAATCCTCCGCCGGACACGATACCGGTCGTGCGATCGGTGCCGTCGTGCGCGGAACCCGTGCGACGGTGGAGGTCTGCGTGCGGCCGCGCCGGGCCGTCGACTCCCGTAGACTCAGCCGCCGGCCCCCCGTGCGGCGCCCATCCTGTGAACCTCCCCAGGGCCGGAAGGCAGCAAGGATAAGCAGGCTCTGGCGGGTGCGCGGGGGGTCCCTAGCGCAGCCGGGCGGCTGTCGGTGACGTGCCTTAGGGTCTACCCGTGGCTCTGGCGCTCTATCGCAAGTACCGTTCGGCGACGTTCGCCGAGGTGATCGGCCAGGATCATGTCACCGGACCGCTGAGCCAGGCGCTCGCCGCCGGGCGCATCAACCACGCGTACCTGTTCAGCGGCCCGCGCGGCTGCGGTAAGACGTCCAGCGCGCGCATCCTCGCCCGCTCGCTGAACTGCATCAAGGGGCCGACGCCGACGCCGTGCGGGGTGTGCGACTCCTGCATCGAGCTGGCACCGAACGGCACCGGTTCGATCGACGTCATCGAGATCGACGCGGCGAGCCATGGCGGCGTCGACGATGCGCGCGACCTGCGCGAGCGAGCGTTCTTCGGGCCCGTCCGGGACCGGTACAAGGTCTACATCATCGACGAGGCGCACATGGTCACGACGCAGGGCTTCAATGCCCTGCTCAAGCTGATCGAGGAGCCGCCCGGATTCCTCGTCTTCGTGTTCGCCACCACCGAGCCCGACAAGGTCTTGCAGACCATCCGCTCGCGCACCCACCACTACCCGTTCCGGCTCATCCCGCCGGGTGTCATGCGCGCGCATCTCGAGCGCATCTGCGCCGATGAGGGCGTCACTGTCGAGCCGTCCGTGCTGCCGCTCGTGGTGCGGGCAGGGGGCGGTTCGGCGCGCGACTCCCTGTCGGTGCTCGACCAGTTGCTCGCCGGTGCCGGCGCCGAGGGTGTCACCTATGCGGACGCGGTTGGCCTGCTCGGCGTCACCGACTCGACGCTGCTCGACGACATGCTCGACGCTCTCGCTGCGGGCGATGCGGCGTCGGTGTACGGCACGGTCGATCGCGTGGTCGAGGCCGGGCACGATCCGCGGCGGTTCGCCATCGACCTGCTCGACCGGTTCCGCGACCTGATCGTCCTGGACGCCGTGCCCGACGCGGCAGCGCGCGGCCTGATCGACGACTCGGCCGACACCCTGCAGCGAATGGCCGACCAGGCCGCTCGGATCGGCGGCGCCACCCTGACGCGCAATGCCGAGATCGTCCACACCGCACTGATCGAGATGCGCGGGACGACCTCGCCCCGGCTCGTCCTCGAACTGCTCTGCTCGCGCATGCAGCTGCCCGACGCCGCCGCCGACTCCGCTGCGCTGCTGCAGCGCATCGAGCGTCTCGAGCGGCGTAATGCGGCGATCGCGGCGCCCGCCGAGCCCGAGCCGGCGGCCGCGCCGCCGCCCGCTGCAAAGCCGGAGCGCAAGGCTGCGCGGTCTGAGCCGGTCGAGGCGCCGGCGCCGCCCAGGTCGGCCCCGGCCGGCGCGGTCGACGCGGCCGCCATCCGCCGGCTGTGGCCGGAGGTTCTCGACATCGTCAAGCAGGCCAGCCGCCGCACTCGTGCGCTGCTCGACAACGCGCAGGTCGCATCGCTCGACGGCAACCAGCTGATGCTCAGCGCCACCACGGCGCCACTGGTCAAGATGATCGGCGACGAGAGCAATACCGAACTGCTGCGCAGCGCACTGGCGAGTGTCGTCGGCGGCACATGGCGGGTCACCGTCGAGCTTGCCGGGTCCCCGGCGGCCGATCCGACGCCGCACGAGCCGCAGCCGGAACCGGATCCACGCGATGACTCCGGCCCGGCGAACCCGGGCAACTCAGCCGCGGTCGACCCGGAGGCCGATGCGCTGAGCCTGCTGCAGTCGACGCTGGGCGCGCGCCCGCTCGACGACCACTCGCAGTAACGACGCTCAGGCCCAGGTCGTGCCGGTGATCCGCTCGTACATCGCGATGCTGCGCCGCCGTGTCTCGGCGACGACGTCTGGTGGCACTTCGGGGCCGGGCGGCGTCTTGTCCCATGAGCCGAGGTCCGATGCCCAGTCGCGGACGTACTGCTTGCTGTAATCCACCTGCCGCTGTCCAGGGTTCCAGTCCTCGACCCGCCAGTATCGCGACGAGTCGGTGGTGAGCGCCTCGTCGGCGAGCAGCAATTCACCCGATGGCGCAAGGCCGAACTCGAACTTGGTGTCGGCCAGGATCACGTCACGTGCCTCGGCGATCTTGGCCGCCCGCGCATACAGGCCGATGGTGAGCGACTTCAACTCGTCCGCGAGAGAGGCGCCGACCTGCGCCGCAACCTCGTCGAACGTGAGTGGCATGTCGTGGCCCAGCTCGGGCGGCGTCTTGGTCGTCGGCGTGAAGATCGGCGCGGGCAGCCGGTCGCCCTCGCGCAAACCGGAGGGCAGTGCAACGCCGGAGATCGAGCCAGTTTCCGAGTACGCCGTCCATCCCCCTCCGGAGAGGTACCCGCGCGCGACGCACTCGACCGGCACGATGTCGACGCGCCGGCACCGGATCGCGCGCCCGGCGAACTCGGCCGGCACGTCGGACGCCGAGAGAACGTGATTGGGCACGTCGGCGAACTGCTCGAACCACCACATCGACAGGGCGGTCAGTAGCCGGCCCTTGTCCGGGATGGGCGTCGGCAGCACCACGTCGTAGATCGAGATCCGGTCGGTCGCCACCAGGATCACCTCATCGGGACCGTCCGAATAGATGTCGCGGACCTTGCCCTGATGGATGAGCTGCACGCAGAGGGTCTAGCACACGTTCAGCGCGCGAGATACGCGAGGATGCCGGCGGCGACCGCCGCCGCGATCCGCTGGCGGCCGGCCGCCGAGGTCTGCAGCGCGGCGTCGCCCGCGTTGCGCATGTTGCCGATCTCGAGGAACGTGGCCGGACGCATCGCGAGGTTGAGCCCGGTCAGGTCGTCGCGCGGGAAGTAGCCGTCCTGGCCGAGGTAGCTCGACACGGTCATGCCGGATCCGCGAAGCAACGCCTGGTGCAGCGCGACCGTCAGCCGGTGCGACTGGGCCGCGATGGCCGCGCCTGCCGGTTGGCGGCTGTCCTCGCAGACGTGAAACCCGTGGCCGGACGAGTCGGCGCCGTCTGCGTGGATCGAGATCTGCGCGGCGACGTCCGGACGATTGCCCATCTGCGCGCGCACGTTCGCGCACGGCCCGACTCCGGTGTCGTTCGGCCGGGTCATGAGCACGCGGACGCCGTGCGCCTGCACGATGGCGCGCACGCGCAGCGCGACATCCCAGTTGAACGCATGCTCTGGGTAACCGCTGTTCGTCGACGTGCCGGTCGTCTCGCAGGCCTTGGTCCGGCCGAAGCCCGCGTCGATCGGTTGGTTGATGATCTCCGGATGTGACGCGTCGTCGCCGTTGTGGCCGGGGTTCAACAGGATGAGTGGCTGCCCGGACGGAACCGGCAAAGCGGACGACGGTGGCTTGTGGGTCGTCGACGGCGAGGGCTTCGGCTTCGGATGCGATGACGAGGACGGCGCTGCGGTCGACGGCACCGCTGAGGTCGAAGATTCGGGCGCAGGCGACGACGCTGAGACAGTGTGGCGTACCACTGAGGTGCATCCGGCCAGGAGACAGCTGAGCACCACCAGTGCAGACAACGGCCGACGGCGCACGCCGAACACTGTGCCATGGCGTTCGCGGCTACGCTTGCCCGGACGAGAGGGGTCCAGTTGAGTTCGCGTGGCGGTGGCTTCGGTGGGCAGCCGAACATGCAGCAGCTGATGAAGCAGGCGCAGCAGATGCAGCAGCAGCTCGCTGATGCGCAGGCCGAGCTCGCCCAGGCGGAGGTCACCGGCAGCGCGGGCGGCGGTCTGGTCCGTGCCACGGTGTCGGGCGCAGGCGAGCTCAAGGCGCTCACCATCGACCCGACGGCCGTCGACCCGGACGACGTCGAGACGCTGCAGGATCTCGTCGTCGCGGCGGTCCGCGACGCGAATCGGGCTGTTGCCGAGCTCGCGGCGGAGAAGATGGGCCCGGTCACCGGGGCACTCGGGGGCGGGCTGGGCGGCCTCGGCATCCCCGGCCTGTAGCCGAACATGTACGAGGGCGCCGTCCAGGATCTGATCGACGAACTCGGGCGCCTGCCCGGCATCGGACCGAAGAGCGCGCAGCGCATCGCGTTCCACCTGCTGTCCGCCGAGTCGGTAGACGTCGAGCGCTTTGCCGCGACGCTCATTCGAGTCAAGAACGAGGTCCGCTTCTGCCGTATCTGCGGCAACGTCGCCGAGGCCGACGAGTGCCGCATCTGCCGCGACACGCGCCGTGACCTGTCGATCATCTGCGTGGTAGAGGAGCCCAAGGACGTCGTCGCGGTCGAGCGCACGCGCGAGTTCCGCGGTCGGTACCACGTGCTCGGCGGCGCGATCAGCCCGATCGACGGCGTCGGTCCGGACGACCTGCGCGTGCGCGAGCTGATGACCCGTCTCGCCGACGGCGTGGTCACCGAGCTCATCCTCGCCACGGATCCCAACCTCGAGGGCGAAGCGACCGCCACGTACCTCGCCCGCCTGGTGCGGCCGATGGGCATTGCCGTGTCGCGGTTGGCCAGCGGGCTGCCCGTCGGCGGCGATCTCGAATACGCGGACGAGGTCACGCTCGGCCGCGCTCTGTCCGGACGGCGGCGAGTCGAGTGACCAGCCAACCGCCCACGGGTGCGCCGCCCGGCGCATGGCAGGGCATGCCGTCGCCGTTTCCGGCCCAGCCGCTGATGTTCTCCGCACCCCAGCCGCCGCCCAAGCGCGTCCGGTCGCCTCGCCGGCACCGTGGCGTCTTCTGGGTCGCCGTGCTCACCTCGCTCGTCGCGGTCGTCGCCGGAGCGTTCGTGGCGGTCACGACCTACGTCAGCGCGACCGCCCCCGACACCATCGCCACCAACTACTTCCGCGCGCTGTCGCGCGGTGACGCGGCCGGCGCGCTCGCCTACGGCGACGTGCCCGCGGGCCCGCGCACCTACCTCACCGGCGGCGTGCTGCGGGCCGCACTCGAGGTTGCCTCGATCAGCGACGTCAGCGCACTGTCCGTCGACCGCGACGGCGACACGGCGACCGTCACGGTCCAGTACCAGCTCGGCTTTCGCGACCACCGGAAAGCGGTGAACGACACGGTGATCCTGAACCGCCACGGCCGCAGCTGGCGCCTGGCCGCGACGGCGGCGTCCGTCCAGATCATCGCGAAGGTCGCCGGGCACCGGCTCACCCTTGCCGGGTCGGCCCTTCCGGCGGGATCCGTGCTGATGTTTCCGGGCGCACTGCCGCTGAGCGTCGACACGCCGAATCTCCAGGTCGACGAGGAGGTCCTCCACCTCACCGACAAGCCCTCGCGAACCTTGCGTCCGACGCTGAGCAAGGCCGGGACGCAAGCAGTCCAGGCCGCGGTCGTGTCCGCCGTGCGTGCGTGCCTCGGCACCAACCCGAGCCCGTCGTGTCCTGTCCCGACCGACGCCCGTGTCGTGCCCGGCACGGTGCACGGGACGCTGACCGGTGACCTGGGCGACGAACTCACGATCCAGGTCACCGGGCCGGACGGCCTGCTCGACGTCAGCGGCTCGGTTGCCGTTCGAGGTAGCTATGAGCGGCTCGATTTCGACAATCTGCCGGCCGCCACGTCCGGAACGACCGACCTGGCGATCCGCGCGCACTGCTACGCCGCGAATCCGATCAAGCTCGTCTGGGGTGCGCCATGAGGGCGCGCGGGCCGATCGCGTGCGTGCTGGTGGCGCTGGTCGTCGGCCTCGCGCCGCCTGCGCTGGCCGCGCCGGGGCCTCCCGGAGACCCGGAGTGGTGGTTCGACACCTGGAACGTCCCGTCGTTGTGGGACGGCGGCGCCCGCGGTCAGGGCGTGACGATCGCCGAGATTGACACCGGCGTGAACGCCCACGTGCCAGAGCTTGTCGGACGCATAGCGCGCGGCACCGACTTCGGGGCTGCCGGCGGCGACGGGCGCACCGACCACGACGTCAAGCCGTTCGGGCACGGCACGGCGATGGCGTCGCTCATGGTGGCCCGCCCGGGATCGTTCGACATCGCCGGGCTCGCCCCTGACGCGAAGGTGCTGCCCATCGCCGTCCCGCTGCGCGGCACGAACGACCCGCGGGCGGGTGGCGATCATCTCGCCGACGCGATCCGCTGGGCCACCGATCACGGCGCCAAGATCATCAGCATGTCGTTGGGCGGGTCGCGCGACCCGTCCCACGACAAGGTGCCCTGCCCGGACGATGAGCAGGCGGCGATCACCCGTGCGATCAGCAAGGGCGCGATCGTTGTCGCGGCCGGCGGCAATGATGGCCAGAAGGGCAGCCCGGTCGAGGAGCCCGGCGTCTGCCTCGGCGTGGTGTCGGTCGGCGCGGTCGACTCGAAGGGTGCCGTGCCGGCGTTCTCGTCGCGCCA
>WNGH01012581.1_pt1 | contig 10383 bp, 8 predicted proteins | sample 5400631 | NCBI WGS metagenome assembly WNGH01 (sample SAMN13153373, study PRJNA577476) | soil metagenome | isolation source: 115 cm soil or saprolite under Garry oak tree replicate 1 | place: USA:California | collected 2016-06-15 | reverse complement strand
GCATTTCGACCGTTGTGAGCACGCCAATTTCCTTCGCGCTCATGCCGATGTAGTCCATCGCGAAGATCACCACCCACGCGTAGGGAATGCGTTCGCAAAACCGAATCAGGATATCGCTCAAGAGCAGCCGCCGCATCGGAGAATTGAACTCGCGCAAGCTCTGCAAAAAATTCAGACGTTCCCCGGGCATTTCTTCTTTCGGTTCATCGCGCAGACACCGTTGCACGAAAATCGTCGCGCCCGAAAGAACGATCGAAATCACGAGTGCAATGCGGACACCGCCAATCACACCGAACCGATCGATCAACACTCCGCCAAAAAACGGCGCGATCATGATCGGCAATCGCTTGATCACCGATTGCACGCCGATGCCCATCGAGTGGCGATTCGCTTCGAGCGCAGCCGCGACGAGCGAAAACGTTGCCGGCAATGAAAAGCAGCTCCATGACAAAAACAGAAACATTCCCGCGATCACGGCGCCCCAATGCGGCACAAAAAGAACGAGCGCGTAGCCTACGATCGAAACGATGTTGAAAGCGAGAAACGCGCGTCGATGTCCCCAAAGATCGACAAGAACACCGCCGGGATAGGCGTAAAGCGCGCCGAGCAATGTCCGGATCGCGTCATAGAGACCGATCACAAAAACGCTCGCGCCCAGCGTTTGCAGATATTTCGGCACGAACCGCATCCAGAGTTCTTCACCCGCGCCGATGACAAAAATGGCCGACAGGAGAATGACGAGGTTGCGCTTCAGTCCGAAAAAATCAGCCAGCGATTTCAACACGGCCACGCATGAGTTTTGCCGAAAGACCGGCCGTTGTTCAAGGCAATGTCGAAAGAGATCTCTCGGAGCGCTTTGTCTTCGTCGGTCATCGTGGCTAGAATCAGCGCTGACCCGACAATGTTCGACCATCCCAAGCGAATTAAGCGGCGGCTCGCTCTATTATTTTGCATCGCGCTGGCGAGTCCGCTCCTCGCGGAATCGCCGATGCGGTCTAACACGGTTGAGACAACTCTCAGAATTCCAGCGTCGCGTTTCTCCAATAGCTCGCTCGAACAATTGCCGATTGATCTTCGCACCGGCATCGGTCCGGACGACGCCGCAGCGATCGCCCTTTATTCGAATCCGGCGTTGCGGTCGATTCGCGATCGCCGTGGGCTGGCGTCTGCGCAATTGATCCAGGCCGGAATTTTGCCGAACCCGGTGGTGTCGTACTCGCGCGACTACGTGACCGGCGGAAATACAGCTGGGACAGTAACTGCTTACAATTTCACGGCGGCTTGGGAATTCAGCGCGCTGATTCCGTTTTTGCCGAAACAAACTGCTGCTAGAAAAAATTATCGATCTGTCGATCTGGATGTCGCATGGGACGAGTGGCAGATCGCGGTCAACGCGCGGACCGCTGTATATCGCGTGCTCGGGTTGAATGCGCAACTTGCCCAGGCGGTTGAAGCGACTGAGGGCCTGCAACAAAGCACAGACGCGATGCGCAAGGCGGTCGATGCGCACGAGAAAACCGTGCTCGAACTGGCGGCAGTCGAATCGGCCAGCCAGGATTCGCGCGCGACGATGCTCGCGCTCGAGCAGGAATTCCACAAACAGGGGCTCGGCTTGAACAAAATTTTGGGCGTGGAGGCGGAAGTGAAAGTCGCTTTGCGCGCGGGCCTAAGTTTACCGACACGTCTCGCTCCGCCCGAGCAGCACGAATTAGCTGATGATCTCCAATCGCGCCGTCTCGATCTTCTTGGATTGCAACAAGGACTCGAGAGCCAGGACGCCACTGTGCGCGCGGCAATCCTGGCGCAATTTCCGAAAATGTCAGCCGGATTCGTGAAAGCCAGCGACACCACGAACGTGCACACCACTGGCTTCATTGTCGCGGTCGATGTTCCAATTTTCGATCGCAACCAGGGCGTCATCGCGACCGAGCGCGCCACGCGCCAAAGACTTCGCGACGAGTACACTCAACGCGCGTTCGAAGCGCGTTCCGATATCGCGGTCGCCCTAGCCGATATTCGTTCGTTAGATCGACAAATTACCGCTGCGCAGGAAGCGCTGCCGCTTCTGGAAAAATTGGTTAGCTCCGCGCAAGCGGCGACTGAGCAGCGAAATGCTGACGTGCTCAGTTATTACACGGCTCGGAGCAACCTGTTGCAGAAACGAGTCCAGTTGATCAAGCTTCAGGAGCAATTGCTCGAAGCACATACCGCTCTGGAGATCGCTTCCGGCCGTTATCTTCCAATGAACAAAGTTTTGCAGGCCCGATGAAAAAGAGCCGAATCATCATCCTCGTGATCGCGGCCGTTTTGATCTTAGGCGCGCTTGCCTGGATCGCGCAACGCTTTGGAATTGGAAACGAGGAAAAGAAAGCTGCTCCAGTTCCCGAAGTTCAGGTGGCAAAGGTCGAGCGGAAAACGATCAACGAAAAAGTAATTGTTTACGGCAGCGTGGTGGCGCAGCCTGGCAAAACGCATTCGGTCGGGGTAGCATTTGAAACGCGTGTGCGTCACATTCTCGTCGCACCCGGACAATTCGTTCACGAAAACGATCCGCTAACCGAGATTGAGTTGAGCCCGGGCGCGCAGGTTCAATTTCAGCAAGCGAACAATGGGGCCGAGGCCGCGCGAAAGGAGCTCAAGCAAACGCAGGATCGTTTTAATTTGAAGCTCGCCACCAATCAGGATTTGAGCGCTGCGGAAAAAACGGCGCGCGACGCCGAAGCTCAGCTTACCGCATTGCAACGCGCCGGTGCTGGCGGCGATAACCGGATTCATTCCGATATGTCGGGCGTGATTGCCAAAGTGGACGCGCAGGATGGACAAATCGTTCCGCCGGGCGGTCCGCTGGTCGAGATCGTCGCCGAGAACGAGATTGAAGTGAAACTCGGCGTCGAACCCGAAGACCTTTCCGCGGCGCAGGAAGGCGCGCCGATCACGATTGTGCCGTTGAACGATCCGACGGCAAACAGTGTGGAAGGCACGATTCGATTGGTGACACGGCGAATCGATCCGACGACGCGGCTTGTCGATGTTTACGTTTCGTTGCCGGCTGGAACAAAGTTGCTGCTCGACCAATACGTGCGCGGGGAAATCCAGCGCACCGAAAAAGACGCGCTCGTCGTGCCGCGCCCGGCGGTTTTGCCTAACGAATCGCGTGAGTTCGAGGTTTTCACCGTGGCAAATAATCGCGCGGTGAAGCACACGGTGAAAATTGGCGCGGAAAATCCAAAGGAGATGCAGGTGATGGCGGACGATCTGCATGAGGGCGACCCGGTTGTGACGGTGGGCAATTACGAGCTGGAAGACGGGATGGCGGTCGAGATCAAAAAATGAGCTTCAGTGCGTGGGCGCACAGCCATGCGCGTTCGATTTTGTTTTTGCTCGGCGCGCTTGCAATCGCCGGTGCGGTCGCGAGCTTTTCGCTCCCGGTTGCGCTTTTTCCACAGGTCAGTTTTCCGCGCGTCCGCGTCACGCTCGATGCCGGCGACCGGCCGGCCGAACGGATGACGGTTGAAGTAACGACCCCAGTGGAGGAAGCGGTGCGCGCAATTCCCGGCGTCCGCGGCGTAAGATCGACAACCAGCCGCGGCAGCGCCGAGATCTCGATCAATTTCAATTGGGGCGAAGACATGATCTCAGCCATGCTCCAATGCCAGTCGCAGGTGAACAAAATTCTGCCCAGTCTGCCGGCCGGCACTTCGTTCGAAGTCGAACGCATGGATCCGACGGTGTTTCCGGTAATCGCTTACAGTCTCACTTCCGATTCGCACTCGTTGGTTGAGCTGCGGGATCTCGCTCTTTACACTTTGCGTCCCGCGCTCTCCACCGTTCAAGGTGTCGCGCGCGTTGGGGTTCAAGGCGGACGCGTCGAGGAGTACCGGGTCACAGTCGATCCCGACAAATTGCAATCGTATAAAATGACGCTGGCCGAAGTGGCGAGTGCTCTCTCGGCGTCAAACGTTCAGGTCGCGGTCGGCCGGCTCGAGCAGTACGACAAACTTTATCTTGTGGTGTCGGACACGCGTTTCAAAAAGTTCGACGAAATCGAGCACACCGTGCTCCGATCAAATCCCGACGGCGTGGTTTTGCTCGATGACGTCGCAACCGTCGAACATTCGACCGAGCCGCAGTGGGTACGAGTGACGGCCGACGGCCACGACGCTGTGCTTTTCCAAGTTTACCAACAGCCGTCCGGCAACACCGTCGAAATCGCGCGCGGCATTAAAGCCAAGCTGCGCGAAATCGGGAAACAAATTCCTGAGGGAGTAAAAATCGCCGATTGGTACGATCAGAGCGATCTCATCATCGCGTCGGAACACAGCACGCGAGACGCAATCCTCATCGGTATGGTCTTGGCCGCCATCGTGCTCCTGATTTTTTTGCGCGACTGGAAAGTTGCCCTAATCGCGATCCTGACTGTGCCGGCGGTGCTCGCCGCGACCATTGTGCTGCTCGTCATCCTGAAAATGAGTTTCAACATCATGACGCTCGGAGGAATGGCGGCGGCGGTTGGTCTCATTATCGACGACGCGATTGTGATGGTAGAACACATCGTTCGCCGCGTGCGCGGTGCGACTCAAGGTGATCCGCGTTCACGCGTGCTGACCGCAGCGACTGAATTCACCAATCCGCTGGCGGGTTCTTCGGCGGCAACGATTGTCATCTTCGCGCCGCTCGCATTCTTGTCCGGAGTCACCGGCGCGTTTTTCAAAGCGCTGTCGCTGACAATGGCGGCGAGCTTGATCATCTCATTTCTGGTCGCTTGGCTCGCGGTGCCGATCTTATGCGCGAGGTTGTTGAAGCGCAGAGACGCTGAGATTGAAGAGCACGGCGCTTTCACGCGGCGCGTCCACGAAATTTATCGTGAGAAAATGCAGCTGCTTCTCAGGCAGCCGCGCTTTGTCATTGTCTTTCTTGTTCCGCTGCTCTTGCTCGGCTTCATCGGATTAAAAAGTGTCGGCTCGGGCTTCATGCCGGCCGTGGACGAGGGTGGTTTTGTTCTCGATTATATTTCGCCGGCTGGAACGTCGCTGGCGGAGACTGATCGCCTCCTGCGTCAGGTCGAATCCGTGCTTCAGAAAACTCCCGAAGTGCAGACTTACTCGCGTCGAACGGGAATCCAACTCGGCGGCGGCGTGACCGAAGCGAACGTCGGCGATTTCTTCATTCGGCTAAAACCGTTTCCGCGCCGCGGGATTGAAGAAGTGATGAAGGATGTCCGTGAAGAGATCGAGAAACACATTCCCGGTCTCGAGGTCGAACTGTTGCAGTTGATGGAAGATTTAATCGGCGACCTCACCAGCGTGCCGCAACCGATCGAGATCAAACTTTATTCCGACGACGAACAACAGTTGCGCACGCTCCCGGCAAAGGTGGCCGAGACGATTTCGAAAGTTCGCGGCGTTGTTGAAGTGAAAAGCGGAATCATTCCCGCTGGCGACGCTCTCAACATTCAGGTGGATCGTGTCAAAGTCGGACTCGAAGGAATGGATCCGGAGGCAGTTACAAAAGCCTTGAACGATTTTTTGAGCGGCAACGTGACGACGCACATCCAGGAGGGACCAAAGTTGATCGGCGTTCGCGTTTGGATTCCGCGAGACGCGCGCGAGCTCATACGTAACATCGACAATCTCCTGTTGCGCGCGCCTGACGGTCACCTTTTTCCATTGAAGCGCGTGGCAACGCTCATTCCGGTCAGTGGCGAACCTGAAATTATGCGCGACGATCTCAAGCGAATGATTGCGGTGACTGCGCGCATCAGCGGACGTGATCTCGGCTCGACTGTTCGTGACGTGAAACGCACACTGGCGAGCTCCGGCGTCATCCCGAGCAACATTCTCTACACTTTCGGCGGACTTTACGAGCAACAACAAATCGCCTTCCGCGGTCTCACCATCATCTTGATCGCCGCAGTTCTTCTCGTTTTTCTGCTTCTGCTTTTTCTTTACGAAAGTTTCCGCGTCGCATTCGCGATGTTGCTCGTTCCATTGTTCGCGGTTCCTGGAGTTTTCATCGGCCTCTGGGTTACTGGCACCGAGTTCAATATTACTTCTCGCATGGGTATGACCATGATTGTCGGTATCGTCACCGAAATCGCGATTTTCTATTATTCGGAATATTGTTCTCTGCCTTCGAGCGATGATCGTTTCATCCAGGCGGGAATTAATCGGATGCGCGCGATCTCCATGACCGCATTCGCCGCCATTCTCGCTTTGCTTCCACTCGCGCTTGGCATTGGTCACGGCGCAGCCATGCAACAACCCCTCGCCATCGCAATCATTGCCGGCCTGATCTTTTCCCTGCCGCTGGTTCTGATCGTTCTTCCCGCGTTGCTTGCGATCTTCGGGCCAAAGCCGACGACGCAGTCAGCGACGTGAACAATCGCTGCCGACCTACTTGCGCATGAGTTTGAGCATGCGCCCTTCGGCAGGATTTATCAGGTAAGCGGTTTCATCTTTCGCTGCGACTACACTGCGCGCGCCTTTCACTGCCGGCACCGTCGCCTTGAGGTGGAATTTTCCGTCGTCCCCAACTTCAGCAATCGTCAACGTCGCGGCTTGCGAAGCAGCAGCGTATATAATTTTTTTCTCCGCTGAATAGTCGATGTTATCCAAGCCCGCGCCGGTTTGGATTGAATCAAGAATTTTTCCATCGTGGCTGGCATCGAGATTCACGACGTGATCTCCGCAAGCCACGAAAAGAAATCCTCGGGCGGAGTCCAGGGCCAGGCCTCCAACGTCCGCGCTCCCGGGATTCCATTTCGAAACGATTTTCTTCGTGCGAACATCAACCGCCACGGTAGAGCTGGGTCCCTCGACGTTGGTGTAAAAAAGTCCGCGCCCATTATCAGCGGCATAGCCTTCTCCCAAGCCATCCAGCGGAACTTTCGCTTTCCATTTCAAGTGCCGCGGATCGGAAGCGTCGAATACTTGCAGAGCCTTCGCCGCTTCAGCATTGGCGGTCGAAACAGGTCGTGTTGTGATCCAAACTTCTTTGGCTGCCGCCACGTAAAGCACACCATCCGGCGTAATGCTGTGATCGGTCGAAACCGGCACACATTCCCCGCGCTCGAGAGTCTTCGCGTCAATTACGCAAAGCGTCGCATCTCCGCGATCACCGATGTAAACAACACTATCACCAATGCTGGCCGCGGTCGGTCCAACCATTATTTTTCGTCCGCGCCGCTCAATTTCTCCAGTCTTGAATCCCGCGACCTGTGATACCGCGTCCGTTTTTTCATCGATCACCACGACGCTTCCGAGATTGCTGGCTGGCACCCACACTTTTCCAGTCGTAGGATCGTAAGCGAAATAATCGAGCGCGACTGCTCCGTTGGCGCCCGGAAGCGCGATTGCTTTGAGTTCGTAATTCGGCGCCGCTTCCTCAGCGGCCGCCGATGAGATCACGATCTTTGCGCAGGCGATTGCGTAAACGAGAAGTAATTTTTTCATTTCATATTCCTAGTTCTGGCCCGAATTTTATCGGGCCATTTCATGCGGCGAAACCGGATGTTAATCGTGGACGTTAAAACTTTGCCAGCTAATCTCGCCCCATGAGCTCATGGTTTTGGTATGCGGTTGCGGCTGCTGTTCTTTATGGTGCGCATCAAATTTTCACGCGACTTGCTTCCGAGTGTATCGGCGACGGTCTCGGCGGCTTCGTAGTAGAAGCAAGCGCTGCGTTATCGATTTTACTTTATCTCGCATTGCTCTGGCTGAGTGGCCGCTGGAATCAAAAATTTAGCGCGGCTGGATTCAATTATTCGCTGCTCACCGGAATCTGTGTCGGCGCCGGCACGATCGCATTCTTTCTTCTGTTTCAAAAAGGGGGACCGCTTTCGGCCGTACCCGCAATTCTAGCCGGGGGCGCTGCCATCATGGCAATCTCAGCTTGTTGTGAACCGCGATGAGGGACAGCAATAAATAAAGTATCTCGTTCCGGAACGAAAAGTCCGGTGCGCGCGCCTTCTGCCGTGCCGACCTTACTTAAAGGTTTGTAGTTGTTTTGGTCGGTCTGCTCGATGATGTCGATCTTGCCCGCACCACATATCGCATAGATACGGTGGCGTTTGCTGTCGTAGAAAACGTCATCGGTATCGCCGGAGATGTCGATCTTCGCAACTACGTTGCCTGATTCCGTGTCGAGCACAACGAGCTTTGATGGCATGCGGCATCCGATAAACAATCGGTGATTGGCTTCATCCATTCGCCCTTGTCGTGATCGATTACTGCCACGTGGCGGGAATTGGGAACGTTTACAAAAATTCGCTTGCCGTTTTTTTCCAGTTCGAACGCTTCAGGATGAGCCGAAAGTTTGATTGATCCGATCTGCTTCCCATCTGCTGCGTTGATGATTCCGATTCCGCCGCTGCCAAAGCCGACGTAAATCCGCTTCGATGAATCGTCGTAACGGATATTGTCGGCATCGTCTTTGAAATTTATTTCTCCAACGGGCTGATATGATTTTGCGTCGTAGATCTTACAAACGCCGCCTTTGTCATTTGCGATGAATAAGCGGTTCAGTTCTGGAATATAAACGAGACCCTGTGGCGCGCCGAGACCGGTGATCGAATGAACGCGCTCGCCTTTGCGCAAGTCGAGCACTTCGGCAGTGTTGTTGCCAAGGGCGCAGACGAACAATCTTTCGTTCCCTGTGTCGAGATCGAGATGATCGATCCGTCCTTCCACTCCGGGGAGCGGGATCGTCTGCTTCGATTGAAGCAGCGCATTACCGGATTCAGCGGCGCCGAGACAATTGCTAACTACCGCGACGACGACGGCAAAAGCTAAACGTTTCACTTGGACCCGTAGCTGAAATTGTCGAACAACGTCACGCTGTCCGCCTTCGTCCAGACGCCAATCTTGCCAGCTTCGGTGAACGTGATGTCCTCCACATCGAACAAGTGCTTGCCGTCGAACATGAGCTTGAAGCGGTTGCCCGCGAATTCGACGCGAAGCGTGTGCCATTGTGCTTGCCGTCGAACATGAGCTTGAAGCGGTTGCCCGCGAATTCGACGCGAAGCGTGTGCCATTGGCCGGATGCGACTGTCTCCTTCACGCCGTAACCGCCCTTGCGTCCCACGATGTCAAGCGAACTGCGTTTGCCGTTCACAGTCTTGTAAAGGACCACGTTGTTTTCCAGCGCGTTGGCCCGCGCGATGTAGTAGTTGTTCGCGTCTTTTACGCGCCAGATCACGCCGCCAGCTTGATCTTCCTTTCCGGCAACCGGTTTGAACTTTACTTCGACAAAACCGTCTTTGAAGTTGGTGTCGTTCTTGAAGCAAACGGGAAATGTCGCCACTCCGGATTGCCTTAACACGTTCGGTTTGCTTGGCGCCGAACCGTCTTTCTCGACAGACCATTTCGCAGAGCCGCTGCCAGTTTGCGTTGCCGTCCAGCCCGGCGGCGGTCCACCCGTTTTAAGGTCATCGAAGGTGATCGTCTCAGCTAACGCAACACCTGAGAGGAAAACGCTGCAAATAACGAGAGTGTATATCGATTTCATTTTTGGTTCTCGTTAGTTGTTTTGGTAGTTGGCTTTTCTGAGCAAGAGTTTCGACCGGTCCATGCGTCGATTTTTCAATTTCCAATCGACGTAGATACGCCAGACAAGCCGGCCGCAAGCAGGCCTCCTTTGAGGGTATTTGCAAGCTCTTTGGCGGAACCTCGGCCCCAGTAGTGGAAGAATAGGATTCGAGGATTTTCGTGCGTCATGTGTGAATGAATCGCGACGATGTTGATACCGCCCACACGAAGCGCTTTCAGCGCAGCTTGAAGTTCATCTTCTGTTACAGCGAAATCGCCATCTACAACCGCGTTGTCGTCGCTCCCGGCAAAGGCGGCCCATGTATTCACGCCCATCTCTTTATCTATGGTCATACCGTGCATTTTCGCTGGGCGGCCGATCGTGAATTTGACCATTCCATCCTTCGCCTCTCCTTGCATGCCAAAGATCTCATTCAGCGGTCCGGCAGTGATCGAACTCTTGTTAGGCAGTGGGCCTTTCTCGATCTCACGCTGACCAAACGTGCTCCCTGGTTTCGCGTTCGGGCCGCGAATGGATTTGGTCGTGTCATAAACTTTCTTCACGGCTGCGGCCAATTTTTCGACATTGCCTTCACCGCTGATGTGCATGAAGTAGACTTTGGGCTGGTCGAAAAAGAAATGGTTGTGCAGCGCAGTCACCTCGAGACCATTGTCGAGTGCAGCTGACAAGGCATCATTGACTTCGTCTTCAAACAGAACTGTATCTCCCATTAGCATCGCTTTGTCATTGCTGCCTTGGAATGCAGCCCAGGTGCCGAGTCCCATGAACGGCGGCATCTCCCACGCGGCGACGGAGACTTTGACATCATTCCGCGGGAAAGTGACTTTGTAGACGCCT
>WNGH01023348.1_pt1 | contig 10384 bp, 9 predicted proteins | sample 5400631 | NCBI WGS metagenome assembly WNGH01 (sample SAMN13153373, study PRJNA577476) | soil metagenome | isolation source: 115 cm soil or saprolite under Garry oak tree replicate 1 | place: USA:California | collected 2016-06-15 | reverse complement strand
GCCTTCTCTGACGTACCCACGAGTATACGCGGGCGCGCCGTGTAAATGCCCGTGCCGGCGGGTGCGTCAATAGCGGGGAGAAGGCGGCCAGAAGCCCGACGAGAGGGGAGGGGTCACGATGCCGAGCAGTCTCTCGACGAAGATCCTGAGCGCGGCGCTCTTCCTCTACCTCGTGACCCATGGCGTGTCGGTGCCGTCGGGCGCCGAGCCCGGCGAGCTCGCGCGCTACGCGTGGGGATTCGCCTTCGGCTGGCTGAGACTACGTAGCTAGCCGGGTCCTCGCGGAAGTAGCACACGTCGACGGTCACGACGACGATCTCCTGCGGCGCCTCCACGAAGATGGGGTGTATCTGCTTGCTCCGGTAGCGGACGCCACTCCACTGCCCGCGACACGCGAAGTCCTTCCGGCACTCGAGGCGCCCCAGCTCGGCGGGCTTCCAGGGGATCGTTCGGATCGCGTCGATGACTTCGGTCTCCGAAGAGCCGCGAAGCGCAACCTGCAGCTGAGCACGACTGGAGAGTCGGATCGGTTTCATGTGAGCGCCGACTCATGATGCGGCACTCTGCGGCGCGTGAAAATGCCTCAAGTTCGATACAGGCCTACCGTCTCCCGACGCACGCCTCCAGCAGCGCCAGCGCCTCGCGCGTGAAGCGCCACATGTTCGCCTCACGGTCGGGGAGTCCCGTCTCGACCGTGATGACACGCTCGACCGGTCCGGCGACGGCGATGCACGCGTGGCCCGCCGCGTCGCCGTAGCGGTTGCCCTTGGGGCCGGTCGCGCCCGTCTCGCTGAGCCCCCACGTGGCACTGAGCAGCTCACGCACGGTGCGGGCCTTGATCAGCGCGTAGGACTCCGTGCTCGAGCGGACGCCCTTGACGGCTTCGTCGGGCACACGGAGCAGCGCGCGCCGCGCCGTCTGCGTGTAGATGACGCCGCCGCCGAGGAAGTAGGCCGACGCGCCGGGGATCGCGAGGAGCGCCGCGGAGATGAGCCCGCCCGCGGAAGACTCGGCGACGGCGATCGTCTCCTTGCGGGCGACGAGGAGCGCCGCGACTGGGGCTGCGATCGTGCCCAGGTGAATCGGACCGAGCTCGTTCATGCCGGGATCGCCTTGCGCGCCAGCTCGTCCACGCGCTCGTTGAGCGGGTCGCCGGCGTGGCCCTGCACCTTCACCCACTCGACGTCGCGCGGCCGCACCTCGGCGAGAAGCGCCTCCCAGAGGTCGCGGTTGGTCACGGGCTTCTTGCCGGCGCCATGCCAGCCGTTCTGCTCCCAGCGCTCGTACCACTTGTCGCGGAAGCAGTTGACGACGTAGGCGCTGTCGCTGTGAAGCCGCACGCGGCGGCCGGGGACCACGGCGCGCAGCCCCTCGAGCGCCGCGGTCAGCTCCATGCGTTGGTTGGTCGTCATGCGCTCTCCGCCGGAGACGACGCGCTCGCCGCGCTCGCCTGGGCCGTCCTGGATGATCGCGGCCCACCCGCCCGGGCCGGGGTTGCCGGAGCACGCGCCGTCGGTGTAGACGATGACGGGGGGTACGGCGTGCCGTGAGGCAACGGCGCGGCGCGGGCGCGCCTCAGCCAGCGCGCGCTACTCCTGCCAATACAGGTAGCGCCCACACGACTCGCAGCGCATGAGGTCGCGCGCCACGCGCAGCTCCTGGAGCGCCTGGGGGCGGATGGCGACGCGGCAGCCGCCGCAGATCGCGCTCGCGTTGACCTGGGCGACGGCGACGCCGGCGCGCGCCTTGAGAATCCGCTCGTAGTCGGTGAGGACGCCTTGCGGCAGCTCGCGCGCGCGCGTGTTGCGCTCGGCGCGAATGCCGGCCAGCTCGGTCTCGACCGCCTCGAGCTTCTTCTTGACGACGGCCTCGTCCTGACGCGCCTGCGCCTCGCGCTCCTTGTGCCGCGTCTCGGCCTCGCGCACCTCGACGGCGAGGCGCTCCTGCGTCTCCATGAGGGCGAGGATCTCCTCCTCGCTCTGGGCCTTCTCCTGCTTGATCTCCTCGATCTCCAGCAGCGCGGCGGAGTACTCCTTGTTCGTTTTCACTTCCCAGAGCTTGGCGTCGGCCTTGGCCCGCTTGCTTGCGGTGACCTCGAGATCCTTTTCCTTGGCGCGCAGGTCCTTGCGGGTGGCGTCGTTCTTCGCCTTGAGCGCCTCGGCGGCTTTCTTCGCCTCGGCGAGGCCCTGCTGTATCGCCTCGAGCTGCTTGGGCAGGCGCGCCGCCTCGGCCTCGAGCGCGGCGATGCGCGCGTCGTAGGCCTGGAGCTCGATCAGGGTCTGTAGCTGCTGATCCACTGGTTCTCCATGCTGCTGGTGGGCCCACCTGGAGTCGAACCAAGATCGAACCGGTTATGAGCCGGCTGCTCTACCGTTGAGCTATGGGCCCCGATCCTCCATACGGCTCTCATGACTCGAGGAAGCTCCGGAGCTTCTTGGAGCGCGACGGATGGCGCAGCTTGCGCAGCGCCTTCGCCTCGATCTGACGGATGCGCTCACGGGTGACGGCGAAGTCCTGGCCGACCTCCTCGAGCGTGTGCTCGCAGCCGTCGGAGAGGCCGAAGCGCAGGCGCAGCACCTTCTCCTCACGCGGGGTGAGCGTGTTGAGGACCTTGTTCGTCTGCTCGCGCAGGCTGAGCCCGATGATGGACTCGACCGGTGACACGACCTGCTTGTCCTCGATGAAGTCGCCGAGGTGGCTGTCTTCCTCCTCGCCGATCGGCGTTTCGAGCGAGATCGGCTCCTGGGCGATCTTGAGGACCTTGCGCACCTTGTCGACCGGGACCTCCATCTTGGTCGCGATCTCCTCCGGCGCCGGCTCGCGACCGAGCTCCTGCACGAGCTGCCGGGAGGTGCGGATCAGCTTGTTGATCGTCTCGATCATGTGTACCGGGATGCGAATCGTGCGGGCCTGGTCGGCGATCGCCCGGGTGATCGCCTGGCGGATCCACCACGTGGCGTACGTCGAGAACTTGTAGCCGCGGCGATACTCGAATTTGTCGACCGCCTTCATGAGGCCGATGTTGCCCTCCTGGATGAGGTCGAGGAACTGGAGCCCGCGGTTCGTGTACTTCTTCGCGATCGAGATCACGAGCCGCAGGTTGGCCTCGACCATTTCCTTCTTGGCGATCGCCGCGCGCAGCTGGCCCTGCCGGATCACCGTCATGACCTTCTTGATGTCGTCGGCCTTCGCGTTGGCGCGCGCCTCGGCGGCCCGGATCTCCTGCTGCGCCACCCACGTCTGCTGCTGCTTGGGGCTCGCGAACTTCCGGGCCGCCTTGAGGTGCAGGTCGGCCGGCGCGCCGTTGCCGCCGGAGACGGGAGCGCGGAACGAGACGTAGATGAGGTTCTGGACCTCCTCGGGCGACGGGCGGCGGCCGTTGTTCCAGAGCTGGATCACGCGCTCCGCTCGCTCGATGTCGTCGAGCAGGTCCCGGAGGCGCTGCACGAGACCTCGACGGCCCGGGTCCGAGTCCTCCTTGTCGATGATCTGGTTGCCGATGTTGAGGGCGCGGAGCTTGTCGAGGACCTTGTGCTGGCGGGCGTGCGCCTGCGTCTCGAAGCGCTTCCACGCCGGGTCCTTGCCCCGCCGGGGTTTCTTGCCGCCCGCCTTGGCCTTGAGCTTCCGCACCCGGGCCACGAGCTGGTCGCGCTCGCGCAGCAGCCGGTCCACGGCGCCGAAGGCGTTGACGACCTGGCGCGTCAGCTCGATCTCCTTCTCCTCGGTGAACTCCTCCTCGTTGACGTCGACGACCTCCTTGACGGAGATGTCGGTGCGCCGGAGCGACTCGCGTAGCTCGCGGAACCGCTCGAGGGCGAGGTTCGTCGAGAGGATCGCCGTGGTGACCTGGAGCTTGCCCTCCTCGATCCGCTTGGCGAGGGCGATCTCGCCCTCGCGAGTGAGGAGCGCGACCTTGCCCATCTCGCGCAGGTAGAGGCGCACCGGATCCTCGGTGCGACCGACGGGGCCCGGCGTGAGGTCGATCGGCTCCGCGGCGTCGTCGTCGTCGTCGGCCTGCTGCGGCTGCTGGGCACGCATCTCCGACGGCAGCCGCGGCGACTTCGCCGAGTCGACCACCTCGATGTCCATCGCGCCGAACATCAGCATGATGTCGTCGAGCTGATCGAGCGACACCATGTCCGACGGCAGGGCGTCGTTCACCTCGTCGTAGGTGAGGAAGCCCTTCTGCTTGCCCATCGAGATGAGCCGGTCGAGCTCTCCCAGCTTGGGTTCTTCACTCATTCTTCTGGGTCTCCTTGGAGTCCTTGGGCGCGGGTTCGAGCGACTGGGCGACGCCGCCGCCGTACGCGTACACGCGTGCCCCGTCCTGGTGCATCGCGTGCAGCTCGTCCTGGATCGGTGCCTCCGCCCCGGTCTGCTGCTGGGTCTCCGCGATGGAGCGACCCAGCGTGCGCATGCGACGCCGGCGCTGCTGGAAGTCCAGGCGCCGGCGGAACTGCTCGATCAGTGCCCCGCGCTCCTCGAGCGCCTTGTCCTCGACGAGGAGCGACGCGAGCAGCGAGCGCGCGGCGTCGTCGAGGTCGGTCATCAGGGTCTCGGCGGGCGCCTCGGGGCGCCCCCGAAGCGCGATGAGGATCGCCTTGAGCCCCGCGTGGGTCAGGTCGTCGTCCTCGAGCATCGGCAGGAGCGCCGTGCGCGCCTCGGCGGCGACGAGCAGGAGCGCCACGAGGTCGCGCTCGACGGCCGACGACGCGGGCGTCGTGGTGGCGTGGCCCACAGGCGCCGGCGGCTTCCGCAGCGCGGTCGAGAGCCGCTGGGCCTCGATCCACAGCTGCGTGGCGTCCACGCCGAGCTTCTGCGCCGCCTCCCGGGAGAGCGCGGCGGCCTCCTGCGCGTCACCGACCTTGGCGAGCATGAGCGCGATGCGGGCGAAGGCGTTCTGACGCGCGCGCGGTGTGGCGCCGCCGCCCGACTCGTCGATCGTCCGGTCGAGCGCGTAGGCGAGAAGGCTCCGCGCCTGCGCGATGCGCGCGGCGAACGCCTCGGCGCCCTCGGCGCGCAGGAAGGTGTCCGGGTCGTGGCCCGCGGGCAGGAGCGCGACCTTGACGCGGAGCGCGCCGGACGTCTCGAAGGCACCCGCCCGGTTGACGGCCCACGCGAACCCCCCGCCCTGCGGCTCGAGCAGCTCCTCGGCGCGCTCGGCGGCCTTCCGGCCCGCGGCGTCGGCGTCGAAGAACGTCACGACCTCGTCGCAGTACCGGCGCAGGAGGCCGAGCTGCGTGCCGGTGAAGGCGGTGCCCAGCGCGGCGACGGTCTCGGTGAAGCCGTGCTGGTGGGCGATGAGACAGTCCACGTAGCCCTCGACGAGGAGCGCGCGGTTCTTGGCCTGGATCGTGTCGCGCGCGAGGTCGGCGGCGTAGAGGAGGTTGCCCTTCGTGTAGAGCGGCGTCTCGGGCGAGTTCAGGTACTTGGGCTGCTCGTCGCCGAAGGCGCGCCCGCCGAGGGCGACGACGCGACCCTGGAGGTCGCGGATGGGGAAGATCAGCCGGTTGCGGAATCGGTCGTAGACTCCCGCGCGGTTCTCGCGCGCCACGGCGAGGCCCGCCGTGACGAGGGTCGCCTCGCCCACCTTCTCGCCCCGCATGAAGCCGAGCAGCGCCTCCCAGGAATCCGGCGCCACGCCGAGGCCGAAGCGTCGCGCCGCCTCGGGTGTGATCCCGCGCGCGTCCAGGTACGTCCGAAGCGGGAGGCGAGATCCATCGCGTGGAGGAGCGGCTCGCGCACACCGCCGTCGGCGCGCTCCTCGCGGGTCTCGGGCAGCGCGACCCCGGCCTGCCGGGCGAGTGTGCGCACCGCCTCGGGGAAGGTGAGCCTGTCCTGCCGCATGACGAAGCCGAACGCGTCGCCGCCGACGCCGCAGCCGAAGCAGTGGAAGATCCCCTTTTTCGGATTGACCATGAACGACGGCGTCTTCTCGGCGTGGAACGGGCAGAGGCCCTTCCAGTTCTGGCCGGCCCTCCGGAGGTTCACGAAGCGTCCGACGAGGTCCACGATGTCCACCGCCGCCCGGATGTCGTCGAGGACCGGCTGCGCGTAGCCCGCCATCAGCCGACCTTCAGCGCGGCGACCGTGGCGCCCGCGCCGCCCTCGAAGGGCTCGCCGTCCCGGAAGGACTCGACGAGCGGATGACTCTCGAGGAGCCCGCGCACGGACTTGCGGAGGGCGCCGGTGCCCTTGCCGTGTACGAGCCGCACGCTGGCGAGTCCGGCGAGGAAGGCGTCGTCGAGATACTGCTCGACGATGTCGCGGGCCTCATCCGTCGTCTTGCCGATCAGCATCAGCTCGGGGGCGATGCTGCGGCTCGGCGGCGGCAACGGGTCCGGGCGCGGCCGGCCCGTCCGGCTCGTGCCCGGTGCGACGGGACGGAGGGCGGAGAGGGGAACGCGGACGGTGATCGAGCCCGAGCGCACCGTTGCAGTATCTCCCGAAAGTGCCAGCAGCTCACCCCGAAGACCGAGGTGCTCGGCGGCCACCGGGCTGCCGGGCGTCAGCTTCGTCTGCTCGGAGTCGGGGGAGGGGTCGGCGGGGGCGATCTTCGCTGCGGCTTCGTGGAGGCGTTGCTGGCTCTCCCGAAGCGACGGTCGCGTTCGGTCCGAGCGCTTGAGGCGGTCCCACTCGGCCGAGACCGCCCTCCTGATCTCGACGAGCAGCGCCTGCGCTTCGGCTTTGGCGCGATCGACGATGTCCCGGGCACGCTGCTTCGCCTGCGCCTCCGCCTCGCGGGCGGCGCCGAGGCGCGCGGCGGCCTCGCTCTCCCTCCGCTGCAGCGCGCCGACGCGCTCGGCCTCGTCGCGCGCGGCCTGGTCGAGGCGCGCGATGAGGTCGCTCATCCGGGCGCGCTCGGCGGAGCGGTGCTCCTGCGCCCGGGCGATCAGCTCGGTCGCGAGACCCAGGCGCCCCGCGATCGTGAGCGCGTAGGATTGTCCGGGCGTGTCGTAGCGGAGTCGGAACGTGGGCGCGAGCGTCGCGGTGTCGAACTCGACGGAGGCGTTGCGCGCGCGGGGATGGGTGGCCGCGAAGACGCGGAGCGGCTCGAGGTGCGTGGTGGCGACGACGAGCGCGCCTCGCGCGTCGAGGGCCTCGAGGATCGCCTGCGCGAGCGCGGCGCCCTCGTCGGGATCGGTGCCGGCGCCGAGCTCGTCGAGCAGCACGAGCGAGCGGCCGTCGGCCTCGGCGAGGATCTCCCGGATCTGCTTCACGAAAGCGGAGAAGGTCGAGAGGTTCTCGGCGACGGACTGGTCGTCACCGACGATCGCCCAGACACGCTCGAACACCGGCAGGCGCGCGCCCTCGGCCGCGGGCACGTGGCACCCGCTCTGGGCCATAAGGACGAGGAGCGCGAGCGTCTTGAGGGCGATCGTCTTGCCGCCGGCGTTGGGTCCGGTGACCAGAAGGAGGGGGCGATCGGGGGCGAGCTCGAGATCGATCGGCACCACGGCGCGCTCCGGGTCCTTCCAGGCCTGCGCGAGCAACAGCGGATGGCGGGCGGCGCGGACCTCGACGCGCCCGTCGGCCGCCACCGTCGGCGCCGTCGCTTCCGTGCGCTCGGCGAGGTGGGCGCGGGCGAAGATCCAGTCGAGCTCGCCGATCGCCGCCACGAGCGCCGTGATCTCGGCGAGCCGGCCCCGGACGGCGTCGGTCAGCGCGGCGAGGACGCGCGCGGTCTCCTGCTCCTCGGCCCGGAACGCCTGGACGAGCGCGTTGTTCGCCTCGACGAGCGCTTCGGGCTCGACGAAGATCGTCTGACCGCTCTGCGAGCGGTCGTGAACGATGCCGGGCACGCGCTGCCGCGCCTCGGCCCGCACCGGCAGGACGTAGCGCCCGTGGCGCATGGTGACGAAGCGGTCGGCGAAGACGCGCTCGCCCTCCTGGCCGAGCATCCGCTCGCAGTCGGCGACCAGCTTGCGCCGGCGCTCGCGGATCTCGCGGCGAAGGCGGCCGAGGGCGGCGCTGGCGTGATCGGTCACGCTGCCGTCGTCCTCGAGGGCGCGGCGGAGCGTGTCGCGGAGGTCGACGAGGCGCGGAAGCCGCGCCGTCTGGGTTGCCAGGCCGGGCGCGGCCGGAGCGACGTTCTTACCCCAGGCGGCCAGGCGCGGGGCGGCTTCGAGGAGCGGGATCAGCAGGGCGAGGTCGGCACCCTCGAGGACCGTTCCGTCGGGCTCGCACCGCTCGAGGGCGGGACGGACATCCGGCACCGTGTCGAGCGGCGGCGGTCCCGCCTGGGCGAGAGCCCGTCGGGCCTCGGTGGTCTCGGCGATCGCGATCTCGACGTGGGAAACGGAAAGGAGCGGGTCAGCGGTGAGCGCCCGCTCACGGCCAATCGACGTTCTAGCCTCGGTGGCGAGGAGCGCTCGGACCGCATCCCACTCGGTCCCGCGCTCCCAGACTCGACCTGCCCCCAACCTGTACCTCACTCGCTCCCGGCCCGACGTTCCGGGGGCGCGGGTTTAATCCTGCATCCGCTCCCGACGCTTGGCCTTCTTGCGGGCGGCCAGAGCCTTGCGCTTGCGGCGAACGCTTGGCTTCTCGTAGTGCTGACGCTTCTTGAATTCGGACAAGAGCCCGGCCTTCTCGCACTGCTTCTTGAAGCGCTTGAGCGCGCTTTCGAAGGACTCGTCGGGCTCGACGATCACCTTGGTCACGCGTTCCCCCTCCGGATTTCGGGCGGATCGATCGTCAAACGATAACTATATACCATCTGGCGAGAGGCCCGGCAATTCGATGCTAGACTGGCGCGCTTTGCTGTCCCTCTGGTGGGTGCTGCCCTTCGTCGCGATGCTGCTGACGATCGCGGTGTGCCCCCTCCGGGCGCCGCGCTGGTGGGAGTCCAACCGGAACAAGCTCGCGGTATCCCTGGCGCTCGGCTTCCCGGTCGTCGTCTTCTACCTCGGCCGCCGTCCGGCCGCGCTCGTGCAGACGGCCGAAGAATACGCGTCGTTCATCATCCTCCTCGCGGGGCTCTACGTCATCTCGGGCGGGCTCCGGCTGACGGGCGATCTCGAGGCGACGCCCCCGACCAACACCGCATTCCTGGCGTTGGGCGCCGTGCTGGCGTCGCTCATCGGCACGACCGGCGCCTCGATGCTGCTGGTGCGGGCGCTGCTCCAGACCAACCGCGAGCGCACGCGGGTCACGCACACGGTGATCTTCTTCATCTTCCTCGTGTCCAACATCGGCGGGATGCTCACGCCGCTCGGCGACCCGCCGCTCTTCCTCGGCTACCTGCAGGGGGTGCCGTTCGTCTGGACGCTCAGGCTCTGGCCCCACTGGCTCCTGATGGTCGCCATCCTCCTGGCGGTCTACTTCGCCTGGGACACGATCGCGCACGCCCGTGAGCCGAGCGCCGCGATCCGGCGTGATCGCGCGCGACTCGAGCCGCTGCGCGTGCGCGGCCTCCCGAACCTCCTCTGGCTGGGCGGGATCCTGGTCGCGGTCGCGTTCCTGCGCGAGCCGTGGCGTGAGGCCCTGATCGTCGCCTCGAGCGCGCTCTCGCTCTGGCGGACGCCGCGGGACATCCGGCACGCAAACGGTTTCACGGCGGGCCCCATGATCGAGGTCACCGTGCTCTTCCTCGGGATCTTCCTGACGATGATCCCGGCGCTCGAGCTCCTGCGGCTGCGCGGCGGCGAGCTCGGGGTGCGCCAGCCGTGGCACTTCTTCTGGGCGACGGGCGTGCTCTCGTCGTTTCTCGACAACGCGCCCACGTACCTGACCTTCCTGGCGCTCGGGCAGGGGTCGGGGATGGCGAGCGAGGTGGTCGGCGTCCCCCATGCGATCCTCGCCGCGATCAGCGTCGGGGCGGTCGCGATGGGCGCCAATACCTATATCGGCAACGCGCCCAACTTCATGGTGAAGGCGATCGCGGAGGAAGCCGGGGTGCGCATGCCCTCGTTCCTCGGCTACATGGTCTACAGCGGCGTCGTCCTGATCCCGCTCTTCATCGCCGTGACGCTCGTGTTCTTCTGAACGTGTGGGGCCCCGAGATGGCCCCCCACACTGTTCAAGCGAGGGGAGCTACGCCCCCCTCGGACTCCCCCGGCCAGCGCTCGGAGCGCCCCGGGAAACCCGTGGCGCCCCTCGACAACCCAACAGCGCGTCCTACACGAGCGACAGTACCTTCGCGATCGCCTCGGCAACCGCCTGCTCGACGACCGGCAGCTCGTCGCGCTCGAAGGGGTCGAGGACGTGGTCGACGACGTCCGCCCTCGTCGCGGGGCGCCCGACGCCGAGCTTCACGCGGCGGACCTCCTGGGTGCCGAGGGAATCCAGGACGGAGCGGACGCCGTTATGGCCGCCGTGGCTGCCCTTCATCCTGAGACGTACGGTCCCGAGCGGCAGGTCGATGTCGTCGTAGACGAGGATC
>WNGH01030524.1_pt1 | contig 10385 bp, 7 predicted proteins | sample 5400631 | NCBI WGS metagenome assembly WNGH01 (sample SAMN13153373, study PRJNA577476) | soil metagenome | isolation source: 115 cm soil or saprolite under Garry oak tree replicate 1 | place: USA:California | collected 2016-06-15 | reverse complement strand
GAGGGTGCGCTTCGCGCGAACGATGCGCTGCGCGATCGTAGCCACCGGCACGAGAAAGGCCCGTGCGATCTCTTCCGTTGTGAGACTCGCGAGCAAGCGCAGGGTGAGCGCGACGCGCGCCTCGGGCGCGAGGATCGGATGGCAGGAAATGAACATGAGGCGCAGGAGATCGTCGCCGACGTCGTCGTCCGTCTGAATGTTGAGATCCGCCATCGCCGTCTCCTGCTGGAGTTCGAGCTCGCGTCCGAGCTGTTCCTGTTTGCGCTCGAGCCGCGCGTTGCGGCGCAGGCGATCGATCGCGCGATGTTTCGCCGTAGCCATGAGCCAGGCGCCCGGGTTATCCGGGACACCTGACTCCGGCCACTGTTCGAGCGCGGCAACGAGGGCGTCCTGCGCGAGGTCTTCCGCGAGACCGACGTCGCGCACGATCCGCGTGAGGCCCGCGATGAGCTTTGGTGCTTCGATCCGCCAGACCGCGTCGATCGCCTGGTGCGTGTCGGCAGCCGTCACGCTGCCGATTGTTATCCGCCGAAGACCTCTTGGATCACGGACTCACCGTCTCCGACGATCTTCCGGAAGCGCTTGGCCCATTCGATCGCCTCGTCCTTCGACTTCACCTCGATCAGGGCGAAGCCGCCGGTCAGCTCCTTCGTCTCGGTGAACGGACCGTCGGTCACGGCGACCTTTCCTTTGGAGCTCCGGACCCGCGTGCTCGCTTGGGCGAGGCCACCGGTCGCCAGCAGGATGCCGGCTCGCCTGGTCTCTGCGGTGAACTTTCCCACCTCGTCGATCATTTGCGGGCTCGGTGGAGCACTCGCTTCGCCATCGACCGTGTAGAGCAGGAATCGCATCTTCGTGTCTCCTTCGATTTTTTGAGCCGGGTCCGGGATCCTTTTCGATGCCCGGCCGAACCCTCGCTCTACTGACACGTCGAACGAGGGCTGATTGAATTCGACATCTCTGGATGCATTTTCGCCCGACCGAGTGGACGGGGCGAAGGAGCGCAGAATCGCCCGGTGAGCGGCGACTTTTTCACCGACGTGCCGGGGCGGATCGGCTACGGCGGCCCGGACTCCGCCGATCCGCTTGCCTATGCCGTCTATCAGCCCGACCGCAAGGTGGGCGGGAAGCGAATGGAGGACCAGCTCCGGATCGCGGTCTGTCTCTGGCACTCCTTCAACTGGCCGGGCTCGGACGTCTTCGGTGTAGGGACGTTCGATCGTCCCTGGCTCGCCCCGGGCGTGGATCCGAAGACCGCCTCGCAGGCGAAGATCGATGCTGCGTTCGAGTTCATCGACAAGCTCGGGGTCCCCTTCTTCGCGTTTCACGATCGAGACGTCGCGCCCGAGGGCCGGACGTACGCGGAGACGCGGGCGAACGTCGACTCGAGCGTGGACCGGATCGAAAAGCAGATGGAGCGCACCCGAGCGCGGCTCCTCTGGGGCACGGCGAACCTGTTCAGTCACCCCCGCTACGCGGCGGGCGCCGCAACGAATCCCGATCCTGAGGTGTTCGCGTACGCGGCCGCGCAGGTCAAGACGATGCTCGAGGTAACCCACCGCCTGGGCGGAGCGAACTACGTGCTGTGGGGCGGACGCGAAGGCTACGAGACCCTCCTCAATACCGATCTGGCTCGGGAAGAGGCACAGCTCGCGCGGTTCCTGACGATGGTCGCGGAGCACAAGCACCGGATCGGCTTCACCGGCACGCTCCTCATCGAGCCCAAGCCGCAGGAGCCGACGAAGCACCAGTACGACTACGACGCCGCGACCGTCATCGGTTTCCTTCAGCGGCACGATCTCGCGAGTGAGTACCGCCTCAACCTCGAGGCGAACCACGCGACCCTCGCGGGTCACAGCTTTCATCACGAGGTCGCGAGCGCGATCGCGCTCGGCGGCTTCGGCAGCATCGACGTCAACCGCGGCGACTACCAGAACGGTTGGGACACCGATCAGTTCCCGAATTCCGTCGACGAGCTGGCGCTGGCGCTCCACGAGATCTTGGCCGCAGGCGGATTCACGACGGGTGGCTTCAACTTCGACGCGAAGCTCCGGCGGCAGAGCGTGAGCCGGACCGATCTCTTCCATGCGCACATCGCCGGCATCGACACGCTCGCGCGGTCGCTGCTCGCCGCCGCCGACATGGTCGAGCACGACACCCTCGCCGCGCCTCGAACGAAGCGCTACGCGGATTGGTCGAACGAGCTCGGCAAGGGGATCCTCTCGGGCTCCGTGACGCTCGTCGACCTCGAGCGTCGGGTCGCGGCGGGCGAGATCGATCCGCGACCGAGATCCGGAGAGCAAGAGCTTCTCGAAGGCGCGGTCAACCGCCGAATCTGGGCGGTCGACCGGTCGCGAAAGCCTTAGCCGTGTAGCTCGGCGAGCTCCTGGCTGGTGAGCTTCGTCGGCGGCTTGCCGAGGATGATCATTCCGAGGACTTCATCGGTCGTCACGTCGGTCTTGTTCACGGTGCCGACGAGCCTGCCGTGATACATGACGCTTATCCGCTCGGACAGGTCGAACACGTCGTGGATGTCGTGACTTACGAGAAAGATCCCGATCCCCTCGCTCTTGAGCTGTCGGATGAGGCTGTGCACCTGTGCCGTCTCCGCGGGCCCAAGAGCGGCCGTCGGCTCGTCCATGATCAGGGCGCGCGCGTTGAAGTGGATCGCTCGGGCTATCGCGACCGCCTGGCGCTGACCTCCGGAGAGGCGCAGGACCGGCGTCTTGAAATTCTTGAAGTTCGGGTTGAGGCGACCGATGACCTTCCGGGTAGCCGATTCCATGGCCGCGTCGTTGAGGGAGCTGGACCCCATCAGCTCCCGACCGAGGAAGACGTTCGCAGGCGCATCGAGATTGTCGGCCAGGGCCAGAGTCTGGTAGATCGTTTCGATCCCGAGCGCCTTCGCGTCGCGCGGGTTCGCGATCGTGACCGGCTGACCATTCACCAGGATCTGTCCCGAGTCCGGAGGTCGCGCTCCCGAAAGCGTCCGCATGAGCGTGGTCTTTCCGGCGCCGTTACCCCCCACGACCCCGACGACTTCGCCCGCATTGAGATCCATGGTGACTCCGGCGACGGCTCGGACACCGCCAAACGCGACGTGAATGTTCCGCAGCTCAACCAGCGGAACGCGCTGCACCTGCGGACTCGGCGTCTCGACCGCGGCGATCATCGCGCTCAACTCACTCTCCTGCGCACGAGCGCGTCGAGGCCGACCGCCGCGACGAGGACGATGCCGACCACGATGTCCTGAGTCGGGGAGTCGACGAGCAGAAGCACCATGCCTGAGCGTAGCGACTGCATCACGACCGCACCGAGGATCGCGCCGGGGACCGTCCCGATGCCGCCGGAGAACGACGTACCACCGATGACCGCGGCCGAGATCACGTCGAGTTCGTTCTGGACGCCGAGGCTCGTCACCGCGGCGTCGAGACGAGCGGTTTGCACCGCGGCGCTGACCGCGGCGAGGCTTCCCATGAGCGCGAACGTGAGCATGATCGTGCGTCGCACGTTGATGCCGGCGAGCGCTGCCGCCTCGGGATTGCCGCCGATCGCGTAGACATACCGTCCGAAGCGGCGGCGCGTTCCGAGAAAGGTCACGACGAGCGTGACGATCAGCATGATCACGACCGGGAACGCGACTCCGGTCGGAATACCGCCTGGAGGCACTGGGATGCCACGCTCCTGCGCGACCTGCTGCGCCACATTGATCGGGAGCGGGTAGCTGTTGGCGACCCACACGGTTCCGAGCACGACGCCGCACGCGACCACCCCGACGAGGACCTCGGCCCACATCGGCCGGACCGGGAAGCCGTAGCGCCGCTTGCGGCGGCGAGACACGATCATCAAAAGGACGATCGCCACACAGATGACGGCGCCAAGCGCCCAGCTCGGCCACTCCCCGAGGGCGCCGACGCGCGTGCCGACGGTACCGCCCCCGAGCATTTGGAAGGTCGTGTCGAGCGGCGCGATCGTCTGGCCCTGTGCGTAGCGAAAGATGAGACCGCGCCAGATCAAAAGTCCGCCGAGCGTGACGATGAACGAGGGGACGCCGCCGAACGCGACGATGAAGCCCTGGAGTCCCCCGACCACGGCTCCCAGCCCGATCCCCGCGACCAGCGTGACGATCCAGGTGTACGGCTGCTCGAGTCCGAGTCCAAGATTCTGCGGTATCCACACCGCTTGGAGCATCGCCATCGTGTATCCGAGAAAACCAAGCATCGATCCGACCGAGAGATCGATGTTGCGGGATACGATGATCAGGACCATCCCCGTGGCCATGATCCCGATCGAGGCGCTCTGGACCGATAGGTTCCAGAGGTTGCGCGGGCTGAGGAACGTTCCGCCCGACAGGATGTCGAAGGCGATCCAGATGACGGCGAGCGCCGCGACCATCCCCAGCATGCGCGTATCGACCTCGAGGGGACGCAGCACGACCGACATGGGTGCGAACGCGGAACGGACCACATCGACGAATGAACGGATCGGCGCGGCGGGTTGACCCTCTTTGGTCACCTCGCCGGGAACTGAGACTCCCATCAGCTCGTTGCCTTGACCTCCGTTACTCCCCGATAAAGATGCGCCCCGCCCCCGCGTTTAGCGAGGGCGGGGCGCTTTCGTCACGCGAGTCGCGAATGAATCAACCGCAGGCGGTGACCTTACCGGCCGCCACGCCCTGGCACAGATCGGCCTTGGTGATCCAGCCAGCGGTCAGCACGTCGTTCAGATTCGCGGTGGTGATCGGGTTCGGGGTCAGAAGGATCGAGCTCAGGCTGTTATTACCTGGCGTCGTGAACTTTGCTGTGCCCGTGACAGCTTCGCCCGCGGTCTTGCCGAGCAGGCGCGCGTCCTTCCACACGTCCACGGTCTGCGTTCCGAGAGCCACACGGTTCAGGGCGGCCTTGTCGCCGTCCTGGCCCGACACCGGCACCTTACCGGCGAGGCCCTGCGCGGTGAGCGCGGCGATCACGCCGCCGGCCATACCGTCGTTCTCCGAGAGAACCGCATCGACCTTGTTTTGGTTCTGCGTGAGGATCTGCTCCATGTTGGTCTGCGCCTTCGCCGGGTCCCAGTTGTCGGTGTAGGTCTCGCCGACGATCTTGATGTCGCCTGCCTTCACGGCGGTTCCTATGACCTGCTCCATACCGCTGCGCAGGAAGTCGGCGTTCGCGTCGGCCTTGTTGCCCTTGATGATCGCGTTGCCCTTCGGCTTCGCGGCGAAGACAGCCTGCGCCTCGAGCTTGCCGACGAGGACGTTGTCGAAGGTGATGTAGAGAGCCTTCGGGTCCTCGATGAGACGGTCGTACGCGATGACCGGAACGCCGTTCTGGATCGACTTGGCGACGGACGGCTTAATCGCCGTGCCGTCCTGCGCAAGGATGATCAGAACCTTCGCGCCTTGCGAGATCAGGTTGTCGACGTTACTGGCTTGGGTCTCCGCCGATGATTTGGCGTCATTGGAAACGTACTTGCCGCCACCGGCCGCGATCGCTCTTCCTGATAGTTGTTCCACGAGACTCCGACCGTGCACGCCGCGGCCGCGGTGGCTGCGGCTGAAGTGGCCACAGCAGCCGTTGGGCTGCTACTGCCACCACTTCCAGTACCTCCGCCACAAGCCGAGACGAGCAGAGTGAGCCCGACCGCGAGCACTGCTAAGCGTCTATTCACGATTTCCTTCCCCCTGAGCGCTCTCCGTCGAAGGGAGCGCAGTGTCACGCTAGCACCACGCTCCACGACATTCGAGTGGTCAGACCGCGACGTCGGGGCGCGTTCGCGCGACCATCTCGGCGTGGGACTCCGCGCCATCGCCCTCGCTGCCGTCGCGGTCGTCTGTGCCGCGATCGTCCCGGATGTCCCGACGGGCGGGCTCTCGAGCGGTGCCGTAGCCCTCGGCGCGCCGCGCTTTGTGGACGAGACCGCCAGCGCGGGAGTGGACCACATCTACAACGGCGGCTTCGAATACGCGGTGGGCGGCGGGTTGGCCGTGTTCGATTGCAACGGTGACGGGAAGCCTGACCTTTACCTCGCGGGTGGGGGCGATTCCGCGGCCCTCTACCGGAACGACAGCCCGACCGGTGGCGCCCTCCGCTTCACGAAGATGCGCGATCCCGCGACGGATCTTGCGGGCGTAAACGGGGCCTACCCGATCGACATCGATGGCGATGGGGTCACTGACCTCGTGGTGCTCCGGGACACCGAGAACGTCCTCCTTCGTGGCCTCGGCAGCTGCCGGTTCGAGCGCGCGAACGAGCGGTGGGGATTCGACGGCGGGTCGTCGGCCACGACGGCGTTCAGCGCGACGTGGGAGGCAAGCGAAAGCCTGCCGACGCTGGCGTTCGGGAGGTACGTCAACCCGGCCAGCAACGACCCGCATCATCTCTGCTTCGACAACGAGCTGGTCCGGCCCGCGACGGCTTCCGGTTTCGGCCGGCCGATACCGCTAAAGCCGAGCTGGTGCGCGCTCTCCATGCTCTTCAGCGACTGGAGCCGGTCCGGCCGAATCGATCTTCGAGTGAGCAACGACCAGCACTACTACCTGCCGACCGAGGGTCAGGAGCAGCTCTGGCGCGTCGCCCCGCGAGAGCCGCCGTCGCTGTACACGGCGGACGATGGATGGGTGACGGTGCAGATACAAGGGATGGGTATCGCGAGCTATGACCTGACCGGCGACGGTTATCCGGAGGTCTTTCTCACGAGCCAGGCCGACAATCGAATGCAGACTCTCACCCTGGGTCCGTCCCAGCCGACCTATCGCGACATCGGCCTCCGGCGCGGGGTGAACGCGGCCCAGCCATTCACCGGCGGCGATACGCGGCCATCGACCGCGTGGCACGACGAGTTCGCGGACGTGAACAACGACGGCTTCGTCGATCTCTTCATATCGAAGGGCAACGTCACCGACCAGATCGAGTACGCGCAGAAGGACCCGAGCGACCTTCTCATCGGACGGCAGGACGGAACATTTCACGAGGCCGCCGACGCGGCCGGCATCGTCACGTTCGATCGAGGGCGAGGGGCGGCGCTCGCCGACTTCAACCTCGATGGGATGCTCGACCTCGTTGAGGTCAACTACGGCGCGCCGGTGCGGATCTGGCGCAACGTCGGTGCCGGCGACGCATCCCATCCTCGCGCGATGGGCAACTGGCTCGCGTTGAGCGTCGTGCAGACCGGGCCGAACGTGAACGCGATCGGCGCCTGGGCCGAGGTCCGCGTCGGCGGTCGGATCGCGCGACGCGAGCTCACGATCGGCGGCGGCCACGCCGGAGGACAGCTCGGCTGGATCCATTTCGGCCTCGGCGATGCGACTCGCGCGGAGGTCCGCGTTCTCTGGCCGGGAGGCGAAACCGGCCCGTGGCTCCACGTCACCGCGAACGAGTTCACGGTCGTGAAGAGAGGCGTCGCCGAAGCACGCCGATGGTCGCCGAGCGGAAGCTGACATAGTTTTGCCGGCGCAGTTGAACGCCACCCCATCGATCGCAACGTATACGCGTATCCGCGTGGGCGCGGCGGCGCTCGTTGCCGTCGCCGTGGTGGTCGGCGCGGTGCTCACGACGACGCGTCCGTGGGAGCGTGCGCCGGCGTGCCCGCCGATCGCCGACCATCCGACGTGGTCCGTCGCCCGGCGGTGGGACGAGGCCTTGCTCGATGCCATCCGACGTTCGCTGCCGAATCCGCCGGTGCATGCACGCAATCTGTTCCACGTTTCCGTCGCGATGTGGGATGGGTGGGCCGCGTACGACACCACGGCCTCGGGCTACCTCTTCAAAGAAAAGATCAGCGCCGCGGACGTGCCGGCCGCACGCAATGAGACGATCAGCTACGCGGCGTATCGCGTCCTCTCCGCGCGCTTCATCAAGGCGGTCGGCGCGGACAAGTCGCTGTCGGAGTTCGACGACCTCATGGACGCACTCTGCCTACCGATCTCGAGCACGGGGACAGAGGGCGCCGGAGCCGCGGCGGTCGGGAACCGGATCGCGAAAGGTGTCCTCGACTACGGCAAGACGGACGGCTCGAACGAGGCGAACGGGTACGCGGATCCGAGCTACACACCGGTGAACCCGCCGCTCGTCGTTGTGCTGCCGGAGATCGCGATGGTCGACCCCAACCGCTGGCAACCGCTGGAGATCGCAAATATGGTGAGTCAGAACGGCGTCGTCCTGGCGAGCGGGATTCAACAGGCGGTCGGTCCGCATTGGGGACACGTCACGTCATTCGCGATCCCGGACGGCGGCCCGTCCGGTGTGCCTTTCGATCCGGGCCCTCAGCCGCGACTGGGTGATCCCTCGACCGACCCGGTCTACAAGGCCCAGGCCGTCGAAGTCATCCGTGACAGCAGTCTTCTCGATGCCGCGAGCGACGCAGTTGTCGATATTTCGCCTGGCGTGATCGGCGCCAACCCTCCCGGCTCGAACAACGGTCGAGGGCACGCAACAAATCCGATCACGGGTCGGCCGTACAGCCCCCAGACCGTCCGATCGGGCGACTTCTACCGAGCGATCGCGGAGTTCTGGGCGGACGGTCCGAACTCCGAAACGCCGCCTGGCCATTGGAACATCATTGCGAACGCGGTCTCCGACGTCCTTGCACCGAACCTGCGTGTCGGCGGAGCCGGCCCAGTCGTCGATCGGCTGCAATGGGACGTGAAGCTGTACCTCGCACTCAACGGCGCGGTCCACGACGCTGCAATCGCGGCGTGGGGTCTCAAGGGCCGCTACGACGGCGCCCGACCGATCTCGATGATCCGCTACATGGCCAGTCGCGGTCAGTCGACCGATCCGTCCCTCACTGCCTACGACAAGGACGGACTGCCGCTCGTCCCCGGCCTCATCGAGCTGATCACCAACGACAAGACCGCAAGCGGCGGTCCGATGGAAAGGCTACGCGGCAACGAAGGGAAGATCGCCGTTCGCGCGTGGCAGCTGAACCTTGCCACTGCCGCGGGAGTTTCGCATGTTGGGTGGACCCTCGGAACGACGTGGACGCCATACCAGTTACCCACGTTCGTTACGCCGTCATTTCAGGGCTACATCTCTGGTCACAGCACATTCAGCCGGGCCGCAGCGGAGGTCATGACTGCGATCACGGGCAGCGAATACTTCCCCGGGGGGCTCTCCGAGCGGACCGTCGCCGCGGGGTCGTTCCGGATCGAAGCCGGGCCGAGCACCGATGTCGTTCTTCAATGGGCCACCTATTACGACGCCGCGGACCAGGCCGGCCAGTCGCGCCTGTACGGCGGTATTCACGTGCAGGCGGACGACTTCACCGGCCGCGTGGTCGGGTCGACCTGCGGCAAGGACGCATGGCTTCTCGCGCAGCGCTACTACGCGGGGCGGTAGCGGCGAGCGAATGCGGCGCGTCTTCCTCGGCATCGATTGCGGCACTCAATCGACCAAGGTCGTGCTCCGCGATCCGGAGACTGGCGCGATCGTCGCGGTCGGTCGCGCGCCGCATCAGCTGATCGAACGCGACGACGGGACGCGCGAGCAGGAACCTGCATGGTGGATCGACGCGCTCCGCATCGCCGTGCGCGACGCGGTGCGCGACGGGAACTTCCAGATCGGCGGCATCGCCGTGTCCGGGCAGCAGCATGGACTCGTGTGCCTGGACCGAAGCGATCGACCGGTACGAGCCGCGAAGCTCTGGAACGACACGACGACCGCGCGCGCATCCGCAGACCTGACGCGGAAACTCGGTGGCGAAAACCGCCTCCTCGAACTCACGGGCAACCTGGTGCTTCCCGGCTACACCGCGCCGAAGATCGCGTGGCTCGCCGCACACGAGCCGGACGCCTACGCGCGAACTGTAAAGATGTGCCTGCCCCACGACTACCTGAATCTCTGGCTGACCGGCGAATTCGTCACCGAGTTCGGCGATGCGTCGGGCACCGCGTACTTCGACGTCCGGCGGCGCCGGTACAGCGAGACGGTGGTCGCCGCGATCGACGACCGGCGCGACTGGCGACGCACCCTGCCGGAGGTCGGACCATCGCTACGCATCGTGGGCACGCTGCGCCGCGATGCCGCCGAGTCGCTCGGGCTCGAGACCGGTATTCCGGTGAGCGCGGGCGGCGGCGACAACATGTGCGCCGCGATCGGCTGCGGCGTCGTCTCCCAGGGTCCGGTGGCAGTAAGCCTCGGCACATCCGGCACGGTGTTCGCGTACCGGGCCGAGCCCGCGGTGGATCCACTCGGCGAGGCCGCGGCGTTCTGCGACTCGACCGGCGGCTGGCTCCCGCTCGCGGCCATCCTCAACTGCACGAGCGCGACGGAGTGGGTGCGCGAGCTGTTCGCGATGGACCACTCGGACGTCGAGGCGGCGATCGCGAGCGGCGGCGCGCCCGGTCTCGCGTTCCTGCCGTACCTCTCCGGCGAGCGCACCCCGAACCG
>WNGH01007476.1_pt1 | contig 10385 bp, 9 predicted proteins | sample 5400631 | NCBI WGS metagenome assembly WNGH01 (sample SAMN13153373, study PRJNA577476) | soil metagenome | isolation source: 115 cm soil or saprolite under Garry oak tree replicate 1 | place: USA:California | collected 2016-06-15 | reverse complement strand
CCGGCGCGATGCGGATCGGGATCTCGGCGCGGCTGGCGAAGACCGCCGCCGCGGCGCTCGGCGACAAGGACCCGCACGATGTGGAGCTGATGTGGCCCGGGCTGACGCCGCCCTATCTCGATCTGTTCGCCTGGCTGGACGGCCGCGCCGACAAACCGGTCAATCGCGACCCGGTTCCGTTCCGCCCCGTGATGCTGGCGCATGCGATCGAGAACACGGATTTTTCCAATCTCGACGCCGCCGATTTCATCGCCGAATGGAAATGGGACGGCATCCGGGTGCAGGCGGTCAGCGGCCGTGACGAACGCGGCCATATCGTCGCGCGGCTTTACTCACGCAGTGGCGAGGACATCACCAAAAGCTTTCCCGACCTGCTGCCGTCGCTGCATTTGCCCGGCGCCATTGACGGCGAGCTATTGGTCCTGCGTGACGGCCGCGTGCAGACCTTTAACGTGCTGCAGCAACGCCTCAACCGCAAGGTGGTCTCGCCAAAGCTGATCAAGGAATATCCGATCCACCTGCGCGCCTATGATCTGCTCGGCGAAGGCGATGCCGATCTGCGCACGCTGCCGTTTGCCGAACGCCGGCAGCGGCTCGAGGCTTTTGTCACAAGGCTCGACGATGTCAGGATCGACCTGTCGCCGACGATTCCCTTCGACAGCTGGGACGCGCTGACATCAGCGCGCGCCGATCCCGCCGGCGCCGGCGCAGACGCCGAGGCGGTCGAAGGCGTGATGCTCAAGCGCCGCGAGGCCGCCTATTTGCCGGGGCGCCCGAAGGGACAATGGTGGAAGTGGAAGCGCGACCCGCACATCATCGATGCCGTCCTGATGTATGCGCAGCGCGGCCACGGCAAGCGTTCGTCCTATTATTCGGATTATACGTTCGGGGTCTGGACCTCAGGCGAGGAGGGCGAGCAACTGGTGCCGGTCGGCAAGGCCTATTTCGGCTTCACCGACGAGGAGCTGTTGCAGATCGATCGCTTCGTGCGCCGCAACACAGTCGAAAAATTCGGGCCGGTCCGGCATGTGGTGCATGAGCCGGATCAGGGGCTGGTGCTGGAGGTCGCCTTCGAAGGCCTGGCACGCTCGCCGCGGCATAAATCCGGCGTCGCGATGCGGTTCCCGCGCATCAACCGGTTGCGCTGGGACAAGCCGCCACGCGAGGCCGACAGGCTGGAAACCCTGGAACGGATGCTGAAAGCGGATGCGGTTCTGCAGGCATAGCGTTTTCCAGCGAAGCATGCCCTCGGACTTGATCCGGGTTGGACACCGGTTCGCTTGAAGAAAACGCGTCAAAACAGGAAGCCGCGGCTGGCGGCCATTGACGCCGAGATGCGGGTTCCCCATCTCCCCAACACTGACTATAGTGCGCGAGCGAATTGGTGCGGGAGATCATCGAAATGCCAAACGATACTCGGGAATTGCCGGCGGCCAACGATGGCCTGTACCGCTTTCTCGGAGGCTCACCGCTGACGGTGGCATTTCGGCTGATCCTGCTGTCGATCCTGGTTGGGGTGGTGCTTGCCGCTGTTGGCTTCGACCCCTGGAATATCGTCAACAGCATCCGGCTTTTGTTTCAGCGGATCTGGGATCTCGGCTTTGACGCCATCAACGGGTTGTGGCGCTACTTCCTGCTCGGCGCCGTGATCGTGATACCGATCTGGCTGCTGTCGCGAATGTTCGGCGCCCCGCGCGGACGATAGCTCGCACGCAGGCCAGTTTCGTTGAATTCCGTATCCAAGGTTTCGACCGCGCAGGTGTTCGCCATCGCAGGTCCTGCGATGGTTGCCAACCTGACCACGCCACTGATCGGCATCGTCTCGACGACCGCGATCGGCAGGCTGGGCGACGCTACGCTGCTCGGCGGCGTGGCGATGGCGTCGGTGATTTTCGACTGCCTGTTCTGGCTGTTCGGCTTCCTGCGCATGAGCACGCTTGCCTTCACGGCTCAGTCGCTCGGCGCCAGCGAGACCGAGGAACTACGCCCGATCCTGGTGCGCGGACTGATCGTGGCGGCCCTGATCGGCGCGGGGCTGATCATCCTGCAAATCCCGCTCGCCGCTATTCTATTCAAAGTAATGGGCGGCAGCGAAGGCGTCACCCGCGCAGCGAAAATCTACTTCACCATCCGGATCTGGTCGGCCCCGCTGGCACTAGCCAACTACGTCGTGCTCGGCTGGCTGATCGGACAGGCGCGCGCAAGACTTGCGCTCGGCGTGCAGATAGCGATCAACGTCATCAACATGGCGGCGACGGCCTTGCTGGTGCTGGTGCTCGAGGCTGGCATCGCCGGCGCTGCTATTGCCGCCGTCACCGCGGAAGCGGCCGGGCTCGTGCTCGGCGTCCTGATCGCAGGACGCCTTTCGCGTGGACAACCCGCCGTTCCGCGCACGGCGCTGCTCGACCGGCCCAAGCTGATCCGCATGCTGGCGGTCAACCGCGATATCATGATCCGCACCGCGTCCCTGATCGCGGTGTTCCTGTTCTTCACCTCGCAAGGTGCGCGCTCAGGCGACCTGACGCTTGCCGCCAATGCGGTTTTGAACAACTTCCTGTTGATGAGTTCCTTCTTCCTGGACGGCCTTGCCAATGCCGCCGAACAATTATGCGGCCGCGCCTATGGCGCGCGCGCAAAAAACGAGTTCTCCGACGCGGTGAGGCTCGTCGTGCTTTGGGGGTTTGGCTTCGCGCTCGCGGTGACTGCGGCTTTCGCGCTGTTCGGCTCTTCGCTGATCGACATCATGACCGCAAGCGAGGATGTTCGCCGCAGCGCGCGCGCCTATCTATGGTTTGTGGTTCTTTCTCCGATGCTTGCCGTCTTCGCCTTTGCCTTCGACGGCGTCTATATCGGCGCCACCTGGGCGCGTGACATGCGCAATCTGATGGTGCTATCGCTGCTGATGTTTCTCGGCGCGTGGCTGGCGCTGCGGTCGTTCGGCAATACCGGGTTGTGGGGAGCGCTGTTGGTCCACTATGCCGCGCGCGGCGGCTTGCAGGCGCTGCGTTATCCGGCACTGGTGCGCGCCTCATTCCCGCAGAAGCCGCTGTCCGGCTGAAACCCAAGGGAGAGGCCAATGCAAGTGCGATTTGTCGGCTGCGGCGACGCGCTCGGTTCAGGCGGCCGGTTCAACACCTGCTTTCATATTGCCGGCGCGCGCGTCAATTTCCTGATCGATTGCGGCGCATCGTCGCTGCCGGCGCTGAAGCGGCTGGGCATCGCACGCGATGATATCGACCTCATCCTGATCACGCATTTCCACGGCGATCATTTCGGCGGATTGCCGTTCCTGCTGCTCGACGCGCAGTTCACGCGGCGGACCCGCCCGCTGGTTATCGCCGGACCGGAAGGAATCGAAATGCGTCTGACGCAGGTGATGGAAGCGCTGTTCGAGAATTCATCCAAAACAAAGCAGCGCTTCGACCTGTCGGTTATTGCTCTCAAGCCGGGGGAAACGCGCGCATTCGGCGCGGTGAATGTCACGCCGTTCCCGGTGGTGCACGGCGAATCCGGCGGTCCGTTTCTCGCCTACCGGGTCGAGGCCGACGGTCGCGTCATCGCCTACAGCGCGGATACCGAATGGACGGAGACGCTGGTCCCGCTCGCACGCGACGCCGACCTGTTCATCGCCGAGGCTTATTATTACGACAAGGTCGTGAAGAATCACCTCAGCCTGAAAACGCTCGAGGCTCATCTGCCCGAAATCAAACCGAAGCGGCTCATTCTGACCCATATGAGCGACGACATGCTCGCGCGGCTCGATACGCTCGACCATGCGGCTGCGAACGACGGCATGATCGTCGAACTGTAACTTAAGCCGGCCAATCCTCGGCCGTGATCGTTGCCGCGTCCGCGCCAACGATTTCGGACAGCGAGTCGCGCCCGGTGCGCAGCAGGGTCGACGCAAGATCGTTCTTGATGTCGTCGACGAGGCCAAGCCCCTTGTAGATCAACGAGGAATAAAGCTGGATCAGGCTGGCGCCGGCGCGGATCTTGGTCAGCGCGGCGCCGCCGCTATCGATGCCGCCGACGCCTACCAGCGGAAACGCCCGCTCCGCACGCACATAGGTCTCCGCCACCATCCGCGTCGACAGCCGGAACAGCGGCCTCCCCGACAGGCCACCCTGCTCGCTGGCGCGGGCCTGTTCGCGCAATGTCGAAGGCCGCGCCAGTGTGGTGTTGCCGACGATCATGCCATCGATCCGGCGCGAGCGCGCAATGTGAACCACGTCGTCAAGTTCGGCCAGGCTCAGATCCGGCGCGATCTTGAGCAACACCGGCGTGTCGCCGGCGTTCTGGCGCACGCGTTCGCGCGCCTCGATCACCTTGGCGAGGAGATCGTCGAGCGCCGCCGCCTGTTGCAGGTTGCGCAGGCCCGGCGTGTTCGGCGACGACACGTTGACGGTGAAATAGCTCGCCACCGGCGCGAAGGTCTCGATCAGCCTCACATAATCGGCGACGCGATCCGCGCTATCCTTGTTGGCCCCGACATTGACACCGACAATGCCGCCGTGATGCGCGCGCACGGCCAGCCGTCGCAGCACCGCGTCCGCGCCGTCATTGTTGAAGCCCATGCGATTGATCACGGCTGCGTCGCGCTCGAGCCGGAACAGCCGCGGCCGCGGATTGCCGGCTTGCGGCTTCGGCGTCACCGAGCCGATCTCGACAAAGCCGAAACCCAGCCGCAACAGCGCATCGGGAGCTTCGGCGCTCTTGTCGAAGCCGGCGGCCATTCCGATCGGATTGGGAAAGTTCAGGCCGAAGGCCCGTACCGCCAATTTTGGGTCATCCGGCCGCGGCCGGATCGGCGGCAGCAGCCGCAAGCCCTGGATCGCCAGACGGTGCGCGTCTTCCGGATCGAACCAGCGCAGCAGCGGCAGCGAGACGGCATCGAATGCGCGGATCACGGCGTCAGCTCCGGAATGTCGTGATATCCATCGGACCGCGCATGCATGTCCCGGACGCCGGTGACCGCGCCGAGATCGAGTTCACCGTAGAGATGCGGAAACAGCTCGTCGTTGCGCGAGGGCTCCCACCGCAGCGCGTCGCCCAGCATGTCGGCGTCGACCGCGATCAGGAACAGTCCGGTCTGCCCGAAGAAATGCTTTCTTGCCGTCTCCGCCACCTGCGATGCCGTGGAAAAATGAATGAAGCCATCGCGGATATCGTCGGCGTTGCCCCGGTACACGCCTTGCCGCTCGGCCTCGCGCCAGGCCGAAGCGGGACAGATTTTGTAGATCATGCGCACGTGCCCGGAGTCCTGCCTGGTCGTTGAGTCTCTTGGGATTTCCGCTGGTGTGCCGACCGTATCGACGGCGCCTCCGCACTTCAAGGGTGGCATTCGGGCTCTTGCCGGACCCTTGCCAGAGCCTTGCCAGACCCTTGCGCCGGATTGCGAAAACGGGTTGATTGAGGTAATAATTCCTAGCTTTTGACACAGTTGACCGATGGCCAAAACCCCAAAAGCACCGCGCATGCTGACCCACGACCAGATCTGGACCGCGCTGGATCGGCTTGCCGAGCGCGCCGGACTATCGCCATCGGGGCTCGCCAGGCGCTCCGGCCTCGACCCGACCACCTTCAACAAATCCAAACGCGTTACCGCCGATGGACGCGAACGGTGGCCTTCGACCGAATCGGTATCCAAAGCCCTCGCCGCCACCAACAGTTCCATCGATACCTTCGTGCAGCTGATCGGCGATACCGCGCGGACGGTGCAGTCGGTGCCGCTGCTCGGCTTCGGGCAGGCCGGGGCCGGCGGCTATTTCGACGATGGCGGGTTCCCCGCCGGCAAGGGCTGGGATGAGGTCGGGCTGCCCTCGGTTAACGACGAGCACGCTTATGCCCTGGAAATTTCCGGCGACCAGATGAAGCCCACCTACCGCGACGGCGACGTCATCGTGGTATCGCCGGGCACGCCGATCCGGCGCGGCGACCGCGTGGTGGTTAAAACCACCGGCGGCGAGGTGATGGTCAAGGAACTGAAACGCCGGACCGCCAAGACGCTCGAATTGCAGTCGCTCAATCCGAACCATGTCGACCGCACTTTGGCGGCGGCCGATGTCGCATGGATCGCGCGGATCGTTTGGGCGAGCCAGTAAGATACCTCTCAGGATGAGGCCGCAGCCTACGAAGCGTAGTCCGGCTCCTTGCGGTCGAGGATGCGCTTGAGCGCATCGAAGTGCCGCTGCGCCGAACTTGGACCGTCGAACATGCTGCTCCCGCCGATATCCCGCATGGTCTTCTCGACCACGGCGTCAGGGAGCTGTTTCAGCGGCTGCCCGGTCCACATCGCGTAGATCTGCACCTGTGCGGCGCGCTCGGTGTAGTAAAGCCGATCATAGGCGTCGGCGACGGTGGCGCCGACCGTGCTGATGCCGTGATTGGCCATGAACAACACAGACTTATCGCCGATGACTCTCGCGAGGCGCGCGCCTTCTGACGGATCGAGCGCCGGGCCGGTGTATTCGTCGTCATAGGCAATCTCATTCATCAACCCGACCTCGGTCTGGCCGATCTCCTTGATGCGTGGATCTTCCAGACGCGTCAGCGCACTCGCATAGGGCATGTGGGTATGAAACACCGCCTTGGCCTGCGGCAGCGCCTTGTGGATCGGCGCATGGATGCAATAGCAGGAGCGTTCGACGTCGCCGGCGCCGCGCTTGACCTCGCCATCGTCGATACCGACTTCCATGAAGGAAGAAGCCGTCACCTCGCACCAGTGCATCCCGAACGGGATCTGGTAGTAGCGGTCGCTCTGGCCTGGCACCACGAGGGTCAAATGGTTGAAGATGCCCTCGCTGAAGCCGTGCATGTAGGCCAGCCGGTGCGCCGCCGCCAGATCGACCCGCGCCTGCCATTCCTCCGCACTGCAATCCGCAAGCGTTTTCGGCGAAACCCTGAACTGCATGAGTATCCTCCCTGTTGAGCCTGGGAATGTCGTCCACGTCACCACCTCAACGGAGGGCATGGACGGTTGCTGTTGCCGAAATATTGTAACTTACTTTGAAACCGTATTGGTTGAAATTGCCGCGGGCCTACCATTCCCATTTGCGGTCCATCATGGCAGGTTGCGTGATGATGCACTGCGAAGAGAGGCCAGGGCAACCACATCGGGTGATCGCAAGCGGAGTTGCTGGCATGGCGCGCCGAGATACCGGAAGCCACACGAAATATTGGCAGAGCAAGAGCATTCCAGGCATGAGCCTCTTGCGGGCGGATTTGACTGCCCACCAATTTGGCCCGCACACCCACGACGCTTTCGTCATCGCTGTCACCGAGGCCGGAGGCGCGGAAATCAGCAGCCGAGGTATCACGGAGAAAGTTGGTCCCTCCACGTTGTTTGTCTCCAATCCCGAGGAGTGCCAATCGGCACGGATGGATGAGGGTGAGAGGTGGCTCTACCGCGCGTTCTATCTTACGCGCCCCGCCATCGATGCCGTCGGCCGTGGCCTGGGAACAGAGGCTGCACCCTATTTCATGCAGAACATGCTGAACGACATAGGCCTGATCGACCGGTTCAGCCGCCTGCATCGTGCCCTCGAAGCAGAACGTGATGATTTGCGTGCGGACGAGCTCACGGTCGGCGCCTTCAGCATGCTGTTCGGGCGATACGGCAGCGGCGGCGGCCGGCCGGAGCGGGCACCGCAAAGCCGAGCCATCGTCCGCCGAGTCATCGAACTGATGCAGACGCGCTATTCGGAAAATCTCTGCCTTGACGACCTCGCGCGCGTTGCCGGGCTCACGCGGTTTCATCTTATCAGGCTGTTCAAGGGCACCTTGGGGCTCACGCCGCATGCCTATCTGGTCCAGATCCGCTTGAATGCCGCCTGCCGTCACCTCAAGCGCGGATACCCGCTTGCCGAGAGCGCGCTCGCAGCGGGATTTTGCGACCAGAGCGCGCTGACAAAGCACTTCAAACGAAGCTATGGCATAACACCGCTGCAATTCGCGGATGCCGCGAGAACGGGCTGACCTTCCGTCATCCGACGTGATCCTGCCCGGATAGCAATTTCAGCCAATACCGTCGGCGATACAGGCTCTACAGCAAACCTTCGAAGGTCCAGAGCTTCATGTCATCGAGCGATCGCGTTGAGAATCCCGGGCGTGTAACCGTCGGCATCATCGGTCTCGGGAGCATCGGCGGCGTGGTCGCCGGTTTGCTGCGCGCGGTCGACCGGCACGATGTCGTCGCCTGTGTCCGGCGCCCGATCGAGCGGCTCGTTGTCGAGCGGGCGGAGGGCGCGATTGACGTTTCCATGCGCGCCTTGACCGATCCCGCCCAAGCAAAGCCGCGCGACTGGGTTCTGTTGTGCACCAAGGCGTACGACACGGTGTCCAGCGCGCCTTGGCTCGCCAGGCTCTGCGGCCCAAATACCCGAGTGGCCGTGCTGCAAAACGGCATCGGACACGCGGACCGCCTGGCGCCGCTGATCGGGGCTGCGACCGTCGTCCCGACGATCGTCTACTACAACGGCGAGCGGCTGGCACCCGATCGCGTCCGCTTCCGGCGTGCCGGCGAATACGATTTTGCCGTTAGCGACGATTCAGATGGGCGGGCCTTCGCGGAGCTGCTCGATGGCACGTCGCTGACGGTCCTTCGCAGCCCCGATTTCAACACGCTCGCCTGGCGAAAACTCCTCATCAATGCCGTTGCCAACCCGATCACGGCGCTTACGCTGCAGCGGCAAGCGGTGTTCCGACGTGAAGATGTCAAAGCGCTCTGCCTTGCCATCCTCGAAGAGGCCGCAACAATCGGCCGCGCCGATGGCGCGCGGCTTGCCGCAGATGAGGCCGAGCAGGTGCTGGCGACGCTGCTGACCTATCCTGCCGACGCCGGCACCTCGATGTATTTCGATCGCCTCGCGAAGCGGCCGTTCGAGGTCGAAGCGCTGACCGGCGCCATCGTGGCGGCCGGCGAGCGACATCACATGGCGGCACCGCTCAATCGCATGCTGCTAACGCTTCTGCGCGCGACCAGCGATGCAATGAGTGAAGGTCATCGATAAATCAAGATTGTTCGAGCGACTTGAACAGGTCATGAGAAGGAGCCCGGGATGACTGAGGAATCAAAGCTGAAGCTTCCGGCATTTGATCCGAGCGTTGTGAGAGAGACCAATTTTACGAGTTATCCAGAGCCGCACCGGGCCGCCAACCAGACGCGGTACAATCGGCGGCTCGGCGATCACGCCGGCCTGCGGAATTTTGGCGTCAACCTGACCCGAATCGTTCCAGGAGGGCAGTCCTCCTACCGGCATGCTCACTCTCGACAGGACGAGTTCATCTTTGTTCTGGAAGGCGAGGTGGTGCTGCAGACCAACGATGGAGAGCAAACATTGAAGCCCGGGATGTGCGCCGGATTTCCTGCCGGTTCTGGTGACGCTCACCGATTCGTCAATCGCTCGGCGACCGACGCCAAGCTGCTCGTCATTGGTGACCGGAGTTCAGGTGACGAGATCAGCTATCCCGATGTGGACATGCATGCGGCGCTCGGGCCGGATGGCGCTTATCGGTTCAGCACCAAATCCGGCAAGCCTTTTTGAGCCGACAAGTCTGCCCGCAGCGCCAACATAGGCGATTCACTGAGGCCTACCCCGACCGCGCCAGCGCGCCGTCGATCATCGTCACCGCGTTCGCCAGGCCATAGACCGCGACGAACGATCCGAAGCGCGGGCCTTTTTCCTGGCCGAGCAGCACCTGATAGAGCATGTTGAACCAGTCGAGCGAGACGCCCGGCCGGCCGTCCTTGCCTTTCTTCACCGCATCGAGGAACGGCTCGCGCCGGCCGATCTCGTAGACCACGTTCTGGATGTCCTCGGCCGATGACTGCGGCGGCAATTGCGACAGCGCATCGCGCAGATCCTGCAGCGCCACCCGCTCGGTATCGGTCGGCTCGCGGAATTTCTTGGTCGGCGCCACGAAGTCGCGATAGTAGTTGATGGCGTAGCCGACCATCGCATCCAGCTTCGGATGGGTCTGCGGCGTGACGCCGGGACGGTAGCGCCCGATAAAACCCCACAAGGTCGCGGCATTCTCCGCGTTCGACGACGACACCAAAGTCAGCAACAGCTGGAACGTCACGGGCATGTCGGCTACCGGCGGATGTCCGGCGTGGATGTGCCAGACCGGATTGGCCAACTGCTGCTTCGGATCCTGCCGCGGAAACCCTTCGAGGAATTGCTGGTAGTCGTCGACGTTGCGCGGGATGACGTCAAAGTACAAACGCTTCGCCGACTTCGGCTCGCGGTACATGAACAGCGACAGCGATTCCGGCGACGCATAGCGCAGCCATTCATCGATGGTGAGCCCGTTGCCCTTCGATTTTGATATTTTCTGGCCCTTGTCGTCGAGGAAGAGTTCGTAGTTGAAACCCTCCGGCGGCATGC
>WNGH01008066.1_pt1 | contig 10386 bp, 9 predicted proteins | sample 5400631 | NCBI WGS metagenome assembly WNGH01 (sample SAMN13153373, study PRJNA577476) | soil metagenome | isolation source: 115 cm soil or saprolite under Garry oak tree replicate 1 | place: USA:California | collected 2016-06-15 | reverse complement strand
GACCTGGATTACGCGGACCTGGATTACGCGGACCTGGCCCCAACAATCAGCGTCCGGGTGGCGGCCAGAACTTGCGTCCGGGTCCCGCCGCGCGGCAGCCGCTCAATCGTCCGCAACGTCTGCCGGGCCAGCCGCGGCCGCGAAAGAATATTTTGAACGAGCCGAAACGCTAGCTGCAACGACCTTAAATCGCTGCAACAAGTCGAACGAGGAAAAGAATCATGCGCGCCTTTCAATTGCCCAAAGGCGGTGCCGGCATCGAGGCGCTGGTACAGGTCGAACGGTCCGATCCCAGGCCGGCTCACCGGCAGGTGCTGGTGAAGGTGAAAGCCTGCTCGCTCAATTTCCGCGATCTCGCCATCGTGCGCGGCGGCTATCGCATGTCAGTGCGTGAAAATCTTATTCCGCTGTCGGACGGCGCCGGCGAAGTGATCGAAATCGGTCCGGGCGTCACGCGGGTGAAGGTCGGCGATCGCGTCGCCGGCAACTTCTTTCAGCGCTGGAGTGGCGGCGCGCCGGCAGCCGACGTGCACAAGAGCGCGCTGGGAGGCGGCATCGACGGCATGCTTGCGGAATACGCCGTGCTCGAGGAAGAGGGCACTGTAAAAATTCCACCGCATCTGTCGCTGGAGGAGGGCGCAACGCTGCCCTGCGCGGCGGTGACGGTCTGGCATGCAATGATCGAGCACGCCAAGCTGAAAGCGGGTGACACAGTCCTGCTGCAAGGCACCGGCGGCGTCTCGATCTTCGGATTACAATTCGCCCGCGCGATGGGCATTCGCGCCGTCATTACCTCGTCCAGCGACGAAAAACTTGCACGCGCGAAAGCACTCGGCGCAGCCTTCGGCATCAACTACCGAACCACGCCGGATTGGGAAAAAGCGGCCGTGGAATTCACCGGTGGAACAGGCGTCGATCACGTCGTTGAAGTTGGGGGCGCGGCGACATTAATGCGCTCCTTTGGCGCCATCCGCGTCGGCGGCAAAGTCACCCTCATCGGCGGCTTAAGCGGTGGCGCGAGCGAGCTCAATCCGGCTCTCATCTTTGCGCGCCGCGCTAACGTTCAGGGGATTTCGGTCGGCTCGACCGAAATGTTCGAAGTGATGAACCGCGCCATCGCAGCAAACGCGATCAAGCCCACGGTCGATAAAGTATTCGATTTTGCCGAGGTTCAAGCGGCTTACCGGCACATGGCTGCAGGTGCGCATTTTGGCAAGATCGTCATTCGCATCGCGTAATCTCAAATTGGCGTATTTTTCACTTGAACCATAAAAAGTGATGTTTTATGCATCACTATTGCCATCTGAAATGTATCAAACGTTTCCCTTGTGATCACCGCCGGACAACTCAGGGCGTCACGTGCGCTTCTTGGCATCGATCAGCGCCGGCTTGCCGAAGCAGCCGGGTTATCGTTGCCGACTATCCAACGCATGGAGGCCAGCGAGGCAGTGATCAGGGGCAATGTTGACTCGCTTATGAAGCTCGTTGCGGCGCTCGATGGCCTGGGCATCGAACTGATCGCCGATAATGCGTCGAGCCAAAACGGCGGTCGCGGCGTGCGGCTAAAGGCGCCGGCGTCATGATGCTGAACATCGTTCTCGCCTGCTTAGCTGTGCTGCTGGCGCTTGCGCCGGTTGCTATCCTGATGACGCGCTCGCCGGCCGCCACGCGGCTGATTTACGTCGCGTGCTTGGTCACCACGGCGATTTCGCTTGCGGCGGCTTTGGCGCATCTCCTCGGCGCGCGAGCGGCTGAAGCGGCTGCGTTTCCGGTCGGGGTGCCATGGCTCGGCGCGCATCTGCGTCTCGACGCCCTTTCTGCGTTCTTCCTTGCGGTTGTCGATCTCGGGGCATTAAGCGCGAGCTTGTTCGCGGTCGGCTATGGCGAACACGAAACGGCGCCAGAGCGTGTGTTGCCGTTCTTTCCGGCTTTCCTCGCGGCCATGACGCTGGTGGTGCTCGCTGATGACGCATTTACGTTTTTGTTGTCGTGGGAGTTCATGTCGCTCACGTCATGGGCGCTGGTGATGTCGCATCATCGCGTGCCCGAGAATGTGCGCGCCGGTTACATCTATCTCCTGATGGCAAGTTTCGGCACGCTTGCTTTGTTGCTGGCATTCGGCCTGCTCGCCGGTCCTGATGGCCTCTACACTTTTACCCAAATGCGCGCCGCGCATCCGACTGCGGCGCTCGGCGCCCTGGTGCTGTTGCTGGCGCTGATCGGGGCGGGCTCTAAGGCCGGACTGGTACCGCTTCATGTTTGGCTGCCGCTCGCCCATCCAGCCGCGCCAAGCCACGTCTCCGCTTTGATGAGCGGCGTGATGACCAAGGTTGCCGTCTACGGCTTCGTGCGCATTGTCTTCGACCTCGCCGGCACACCGTCTTGGTGGTGGAGCATCGTCGTATTGCCGGTTGCCGGCATCACCACCGTCATGGGCGTGCTTTACGCGCTTATGCAGCACGATCTCAAACGGCTTCTGGCCTACCACACGGTCGAAAACATCGGCATCATCTTCATCGGACTTGGGCTTGCGCTCGCATTCAAGTCCGAAGGCATGCTGTTTGCCGCCGCCTTGGCGTTCACCGCCGCGCTTCTGCATGTCTTCAATCACTCGGTTTTCAAAAGCTTGCTGTTCTTTGGCGCCGGCGCGGTGCTCACCGCCACCGGCGAGCGCGACATGGAGCATCTTGGCGGCCTCATTCACCGCATGCCGCAGACTGCATTTGTCGTTCTGATCGGCTGCGCGGCGATCTCCGCCTTGCCCCCGCTCAATGGCTTCGTCTCTGAGTGGCTCACCTTTCAAGCCATTCTGCTGTCGCCGCAACTGCCGTCATGGGGACTCAAATTGCTCGTCCCAGCGATCGGTGCGCTGCTCGCGCTCTCGGCTGCGCTGGCGGCGGCCTGTTTCGTCAAAGCCTATGGCGTGACATTTCTCGGCCGGCCGCGCACGCGGGCCGCCGAGGCGGCGTCGGAAACCGATTGGTGTTCGCGGACCGCTATGATCGTTCTGGCCACGTTGTGCTTGCTTGCCGGAATTCTGCCGGGTCTATTCATCGACGCGCTGGCGCCCATCAGTTCAATCCTGATCGGCGAACGCATGCCGGTGCAGATCGGCGCGCAATGGCTCTCGATTGTGCCGATTGCGGCGAGCCGGAGTTCCTATGACGGGCTTCTCGTGTTTTTGTTCATGATCATCTCGGGCTCGCTCGCCGCGTTTGCGATTCACCGTCTCGCCTCCGATCGATTGCGCCGCGCGCCGGCCTGGGATTGCGGCTATCCGGACGCAAGTGTCTCCACACAGTACTCGGCGGCGAGTTTTGCCCAGCCGATCCGCCGCGTGTTCGGCACCGTCGTCTTCCGCGCCCGTGAAACAGTGGAAATGCCGCCGCCCAATGACCCGCGGCCGGCGCAGCTCACGGTCGAGCTGCATGATCCCATCTGGGAGTCGATCTATGCGCCTCTGGCTGCTGGCATCGGCGTCTTGGCCGATCGCCTCAATCATCTGCAGTTCTTGACCATCCGACAATTCTTGACGCTCGTGTTCTGCACGCTCGTCCTCCTCTTGCTGGTGCTCGCCGTATGGTCCTGATTAGCGATTTGACCATTCAAGGCGCGCAGATGCTGCTGGTGCTGCTGCTGGCGCCGCTGTTCACCGGTTTCGTCCGCAAGGTGAAAGCGCGGCTGGTACGGCGCCGCGGACCGCCGCTTACCCAGCCGTATTTCGATCTCATACGCTTGATGCGCAAAGACGTCGTTTTGGCAGATAGCGCGTCGTGGCTGTTCCGCGTGACGCCTTACCTTGTATTTGCCGCCACCTGGGTTGCTGCCTCGCTCATTCCCACCTTCCGCACCGGGCTTCTGTTCTCGTGGTCGGCGGACCTTATCGCGATCGCTGCGCTGATCGGCAGCGGCCGTTTTTTTCTTGCGCTTGCCGGGATGGACGTCGGCACCAGCTTCGGCGGCATCGGATCGAGTCGCGAGGTGATGATCGCTTCGCTCGCCGAGCCCGCCATGATCATGATCGTATTCACGCTGGCGCTGATCGCCGGATCGACTCAGCTGTCCACCATGGCCGCGTTCATGGCGTCATCGGCGGTCGGCCTGCGCGTATCGCTGGCGCTGGCGCTGATAGCGCTCATCATGGTCGCAGTCGCCGAGAACGGGCGCATCCCGATCGACAATCCGGCGACGCACCTAGAGCTGACTATGGTCCATGAGGCCATGGTCCTCGAATATTCCGGCCGTCATCTTGCGCTGATCGAGCTGGCAAGCTGGCTCAAGCTTATCCTTTACGTTTCCCTGATCGCTTGCCTGTTCGCACCCTGGGGGATCGAATCGACCGGCGCGGGGCTGCGGGCGGTCGCGATCGGTGCCGCGGCCTATATCGGCAAGCTCGCCGTGGGCGGCGTTCTCCTGGCAGTATTCGAGACCTCGATCGCCAAGATGCGCGTTTTTCGCGTGCCGGAATTCCTTGGCGCGGCGCTGATGCTCGGCCTGTTGGCAACGCTCCTGCGCTTCGTATCGGGGAGCTTCTGATGAACGGTATTGCTTTCGATATCGCGCATGTGCTTGCCGGATCGTTGGTTCTGGTTAGCTTCCTCCAGCTCTACCAGGACCGCCTCTATGCGCTCCTCAACTTCTATGCCCTGCACGCCCTGGTGCTGGCCGCCTCGGTGGCTTGGCAAGCCTTCATTCAGGACGCGCCGCATCTCTACGTTACTGCCGCGATCGCGCTGGTGTTCAAAGCGATCGTCGTACCGATTGCCTTGCATCGCATCATCGTCCGGCTCGGCATTCATCGCGAGATCGAGAAGGTGGTCGGCGTTGGCGTCACGATGCTCGCCGGCATGGCCCTCGTCGCATTAGCCATGGTTGTGATGCTTCGCGTGACGCAGGAGGCGAGCCCATTGGCGCGCGAAGATCTCGCCTTCGCCCTTTCGGTTGTTCTCCTTGGCCTGCTGATGATGGTGACAAGACGCAACGCCGTGAGTCAGGTGGTCGGCTTCATGTCGCTGGAGAACGGACTCGTCCTCGCCGCAACCGGCGCCAAGGGCATGCCGCTGGTGGTCGAGATCAGCGTCGCGTTCTCGATTCTGATTGCTTTTATCGTGATCGGCATTTTCCTGTTCCGCATCCGCGAGCGCTTCGACACTGTCGACGTGCAAATAATCAGCGATTTTCGTGGAGAGCGTCGATGACGTTGGATGCGCTGGCCGGCGTGCTTGGGATTCCGCTTGTTGCGGCGACGCTGTTCGCCGCCGTGCCGAACTACCGCATCGTCGCGAGTTCGAATATCGCTGCGACTGGGCTGACGCTGATTTGCGCGTTATCGCTGTTGTTCGCCAAGCCTGAGTCGGGCCCGTACCTCCTGGTCGACGATCTGAACGGCACGTTTATCGTTCTCACAACCTTCGTGGGCTTCACGACCAGCATCTTTAGCGCGAGCTATATCGGTCATGAACTCGAGATTGGAAGGCTGACGCCGCCCTTCGTGCGCTTCTATCACGCGATGTATCAGGTGCTGATGTTTGCGATGAATCTTGCGCTGATCGCCAACAATATCGGCCTGATGTGGGTGGCGATCGAGCTTGCGACGCTCACCACCGTGATGATGGTGGGCATCTATCGCACCCACGAGGCGCTCGAAGCAGCCTGGAAATATTTCATCCTCGGCAGTGTCGGTATTGCGCTCGCTTTGTTCGGCACCATCCTGGTCTACATGGCCGCGCGTCCCGTCGTGGGCGAGGGTCTCGACGCGATGGTGTGGAGCGTGCTGGTCACTCGCGCCGGCGGTTTTGATCCGGCGCTGCTCGACGTTGCATTCGTGTTTCTGCTGCTGGGCTACGGCACCAAGATCGGTCTTGCGCCACTGCATGCCTGGCTGCCAGACGCCCACGCCGAAGGACCGACGCCAATATCGGCCGTGTTGTCCGGTCTTCTGCTCAATGTGGCGCTTTACGCACTGCTGCGCTTCAAAATGCTGCTCGCAGTGAACCCGGCGGCAATCGCTCCCGGACCGTTGATGGTGACGCTCGGGCTTGTTTCTCTGGTATTCGCCGCCTTCATGCTCTACCGGCGGCGCGACATCAAACGCATGTTCGCCTATTCGTCAATCGAGCACATGGGCATAATCACTTTCGCCTTCGGCATGGGCGGGCCGCTCGCGAACTTCGCCGGTCTTCTCCACATGACCATGCATTCGCTCACTAAGTCGGCGATTTTTTTTGCGGTGGGTCACGTCGCGCAGGTCAAAGGCACGCAGCGCATTGCCGATATGGGCGGTCTCACGGAGACCCATCCGGTCCTCGGTTGGACGCTGATACTTGGCGTTGTCGCTATCGCCGGGCTGCCGCCGCTCGGAATTTTCATGAGCGAATTCCTCGTGGTGAGCTCGACTTTCGCTCGTGCGCCGGTTCTCGCGCTTGTGCTTGTGTTCGGGATGCTAGTCGGCTTTGCGGCTTTGTTCATGCGATTGAACGCGATCGTGTTTGGCGAACCGCGCGGGCCATCAGAAAAGGCGAAGGCGTCATACCTGCCGATGTTCGCGCATCTCGCTTTGGTGCTGATCGCCGGCATCTACTTACCGTCGGCGCTGGTCGGCTGGTTTGAGACGGTAGCGAAATTATTGGGATGAATCGATGCCGGCACTGAGCAGCATCGTCGCGCAAGGCGAGCCGGTCGAGGCTCATCGGCCGTGGCCGCGCGTGGCGATCTCGGCTGATGCCTGGACTGCGGCGGCACACGAGCTTGCCAACGGCCGCGCGACACTACTCGGATTATGGGGCGAGTGGGATGCCTCCCGTGCCGTGCACATGGCGCTGATCGGCGAGGACACGAGCAAGATTGCGGTCGTGAGCCTGGCATGCCCGCAATCGGAATTTCCGTCCGTCGGCGCGCTGCATGCACCCGCGATCCGGCTCGAACGCGCGCTGCACAGTTTGTATGGCTTGCGGCCGATCGGCATTCCCGATTCGCGGCCATGGCTCGACCTTGGCTTTTGGGATGTGCAATTTCCGCTCGGTGCACGCGCAACGGCCAGCGCGCAGCCCTACGCGTTTTTGCCTGTCGAAGGCGAGAACCTTCATCAAATCCCCGTCGGACCTGTTCATGCGGGCATTATTGAGCCAGGACACTTCCGCTTCACCGCTTCAGGCGAGACCGTGGTCCGGCTCGAGGAACGCCTCGGCTATGTGCACAAAGGCATCGAGTCGTTGATGGCCGGCGCTACGCTTGAGCGCGCGGCGCAACTTGCCGGCCGCACTTCCGGCGACAGTACGGTGGCTTATGGCATCGCTTTTGCTCGGGCCGTCGAAGCGGCGTTGAACGTCGAAGCGCCGCCGCGGGCGCATTATCTGCGCGCGCTCATGGCGGAGCTCGAACGTCTGGCGAATCATTTTGGCGATATCGGTGCGATCTGCAACGACGCCTCATTTGCGCTGATGCACGCGCATTGCGGCATTCTGCGCGAGTTGACCTTGCGCGCGGCGCAAACCTGTTTCGGGCATCGTTTGATGATGGACCGTGTTGTGCCTGGCGGCGTGACAGTCGATCTCAGCCCGCAGGGCATGACGCATTTGACGAGCCTGCTGCAGAAATTCCGTCATCAGTTTCCGCGATTGGTGGAGCTCTACGACAATACCGCCTCGCTGCAAGATCGCACCGCATTGACCGGCGTGGTTGAGGCCGCATTGGCGCAGCGGTTCGGTGCGCCCGGATTCGTCGGCCGCGCCAGCGGCCGCGGCTTCGACGCGCGAAAAACTCCCGGATATGCACCCTACGACGAGCTCGACTTTGCCGTTCCCGTTCTGACCGCCGGCGATGTCAACGCGCGCGTCTGGTTGCGCATCCGCGAGGTCGAGCAAAGCTTCAGACTGATCGAGCAGATTCTTGACCGATTGCCGCAGGGTCCCATCGCCGTCGCACTCGACGCCGATGGCGCTGGAGAAGGCTTAGCCTTGGTGGAAGGTTTTCGCGGAGACGTGCTGGTGTCAGTGCAGCTCGGCCATGGACGCGTCACGCGCTGCCACCTTCGCGATCCATCGTGGTTTCAGTGGCCGCTCCTTGAGGCTGCCGTCGAGGGCAACATCGTCGCCGATTTTCCACTCTGCAACAAATCGTTCAACTGCTCGTATTCGGGACACGATTTGTAGCGCATGTGGTCGAATAGCGAGCTCGCCAACAAAGAAGACGCGGTGTGATGCGCAGGACATTATTAGAAAGCCTCACCCTTGGTCCGCTGACCGAATCGGCACCCGTACCGCAGGATGATGCGCTGGCCGAATTGGCAGCTGCAGTGCAACGTTCGGCGCGGCGCCGCCTCGGCCGCAGTCTCGCCATTCGTCAAGTGGATGCCGGTTCATGCAATGGCTGCGAACTGGAAATACACGCGCTCAACAATGCATTCTACGATCTTGAGCGATTTGGATTTCGCTTCGTTGCGTCGCCGCGCCATGCCGATGTGCTGCTGGTGACGGGGCCAGTGACCAAAAACATGCGAGAGGCGCTGGAACGGACTTATCGCGCGACGCCAGATCCGAAATGGGTCGTCGCGGTGGGCGATTGCGCGTTCGACGGCGGCATTTTTGCGGGCAGCTACGCGGTGGTAGGCGGAGTCTCCAATGTGATTCCCGTCGATCTGCATATTGGCGGCTGCCCGCCGTCGCCGAATCAGCTGTTGCAGGGACTGCTGGCGCTGCTCGAGGGGGCCAGCGGGCAAAATGGCGCTCCGTAGAAGGCCATGCGATATGTGGCAGGTCGCAGCGTCTTTGTTCCTAAGTGCACCTGCCGAGAAATGATCGAAAAAGCGGGCGGTTGTACGCGTTAAACGGCCCGCAAACCAACTTTTGCGAGATAAGACGGGCGTGACACGCCGCGGACCGAATTCTTCGCATTGTGGCGGTACGGTGACAATCGGCGAGTTTCGGCTGTGCTATGCTGAATCCCGAAGGGGCCGCGGCCGGTCCGGAATTTTGTTGATGCCCGGGCTGCGGGCGACGAGCGGGGGAACGTACGGATGGTAATAAGGGCGTTACAGCTCGCCTTTATTATTCTGGCGATCGCGGTCATCTATCCATTTGCCGGACGTGAAACGGTGCTGTTTCCCAAAGATACAGCAACGCCGGAGGATGTCGCGCGAGTAAAAGCAGACGCGGAAACTCAAATACACAAGGCCGACAAGCTCGCCTCAATTCAAAGTACCGAAGATGAAGTCATCGTGACTGCATCGCTGCCGCGCGAGCAGGCGAGAACCGAAGAAGATCATCCATTCTTTCAAAATAATTCCCCTGGGGCGCTCTCGGCGCAACTGGATCTCTCTTATCTCGCTTATTACGCCTATTCGGAAGCTCCGCCGCCCAGGAAGCCGGCCGATACGGCTTTAGAAGCGCTGAAAGATATTCCGGTCGGGACGCCGATCGAGGAGATCAAGCGCGCCTCGGACGCGTTTGGCATCGATTTCACTTTCATGAAGTCGGTGGCAAAAATCGAATCCGATTTCGATCCAAAGCAGCGCACCGGCTCCTATATCGGCCTATTTCAACTGAGCAATTATGAGTTCGACAAATACGGCTCCGGCAGCATCGTGAGCCCGCGCGATAATGCCATTGCCGCCGCTTATAAATTCACCACGGCGGCGATCCTGTTCGAATTGAACACCCATCAGAGGCCGACTTTGAGCGATCTTTATTTGATCCATCAGCAAGGCACCCAGGGCGCGGAAGAACATGTCAGCCACCCAGACCGCATTGCGTGGAAATCCTGGAAATCGGTCGAAAACCTGACGTCGGGCGCATTCGTGCAAATGTGGCAGCAGCGCGTCGCGCAATTCTACTCGCGGTATTCGGCGACGGCGGCGATGACAGCGAAATAAATAAATCTCGCGAGCTATCGTCTTCCCTTAATCGCGAAGCAAGCCGCCGGCGATCTGCCGGTCCAGCAAGTCACGAAGTTCGAGCTGGTCATCAATCTCAAGACGGCGAAGACGCTTGGAGTCAGCGTGCCGTCGGCTCTGCTTGCCACTGCCGACGAGGTGATCGAATAAAGGAGGAGCGCTAAACTGGCCGGTTCGGGTCTTGTATACCGGTCAGCTTTGTATCCAAATAGCGCGACGAATAGTGGAAGGAAGTCAGCAAATGCCCAAGCAAAGAATAAGCTACGTTCCGCTCGACAAGATGGACGAAAGAATGCGCGCGGAAATGGCGCGTTGCCAGCGCGAAGGTACGCCGCGACCGGAAAGCTCGGCTATTCGCGCCCATGTGCCGGCCTGTTTTTGGTTCTTTGCGGAATCCTGGCACAACATATTCCGCAATGGCGTGCTCGATCACGCGATCAAGGAGTTGTGTCGCCTGTACGTTTCCCGTTCCGTCACCTGCGAATATTGCGGCAACC
>WNGH01008421.1_pt1 | contig 10387 bp, 10 predicted proteins | sample 5400631 | NCBI WGS metagenome assembly WNGH01 (sample SAMN13153373, study PRJNA577476) | soil metagenome | isolation source: 115 cm soil or saprolite under Garry oak tree replicate 1 | place: USA:California | collected 2016-06-15 | reverse complement strand
AAGGCAGAGAACTTTACCCATCCTCTCACTTAAGACTTAAGAAAACATCGCTATCGCCATCGCCGTCTATCGAACTATCGTACTATCGTCATCGTCATCGGACTCGCCATCGTCGGGCGTATCATCTATCGAACTATCGTCGGCGTCGTCGCCACTATCGTCATCGTCATCGGACGCGTCATCGTCGGACGTCGTCATAGCCGCACGTCGAGTGCGTTATCGTTGAGTCGTTTTTATTCATTCTTTGTCGTCGTCATCGTTGTCGTATTCCGCGTCGCTTTGTGTGCCGTCGAAGTAGGCGGCGTCGCTACCGTTTAAGCTTGAGGCGAGAGTATATATTATAACTTCGTTTCAAGCATTCCTCATATTCGTCATCGTCCACTTCCTTCGACGAAGCACGTTCTTTATCGTATCGCTCTCCCCCTTCCCTTTTAACTTAGCCGTCGTCACAGTCGTCGTCGCCGTTAAACGCGCCGTTGTCAGAAACGCGTTTCTTAGTTTACTTATCGTTCCCTTACTACGCGTTTCACGCGAGCCACGCGTCGTACTCGTCGTACGTCCACGCACGCGCTCGTAGCGCGTTTCAAGCTTAGTGCGTTACTCGCACATCTTACAACTAAAACCCTTCCTACTCTCATTGTCGTTGGCCTCGAAGTTCCCGTTCTCGCACCTACAGAGCGCCCCTTACCGTTCGCGACCTCACTCCGGTCCATTGTGTGTTTTTCACGCATAGCGCGCGGTACGCATCATCATTTTGGAGCCCACCGCGAGGGGTTCTTTTAAAGATAGAGCCATCGACAACGAACTCTCGACGCCTTCGCAGTACTACTCGAAGAGAGCAACAGAACATCCCCGTCCCGATCGCAGACGCAGCTAGTACATCGCATACGCCATACGTCGAACTCAGTCCAGCCCCTTCATACTCAAATTTACCAGTCACCACCGAACAATTCGTCCCCATCGACTTCGGCTCTACATCGCCACTCACAGAACTAAGCAGCGACCTCGATCTCTCATCGCTGGAGACCGACTTCAGGCAATTAACACTTTCACCCACAACAAACACCCTTTCACTTACGCTCGATTCCCCGTCAATCGAATCTGATCCTCCGCTTATCGAGCCTGTTCCACCACTTATCGCTCCCAATCCTACTTCTATAACTCTACCAAGCGCCAACTTACGTCCCATAGTCATGGCAGCCGTACCCGCAATGCCCCTTCGCGGCGAACGAAGCGCGCCTACCTTCAACGAGACCGAGCCTAACGACCTTATACGGTACTTTAAGCAGCTCGAGACGCTTTTCACGCGTTCCACGATCCAGCCCGACGCCGACAAAAAAGAATACGCGACGTCCTACGTCAAAGCAGAAGTAGCTGAGTCTTGGGAAGCGATCCCCGAGTTCGCTGACGCAGCAAAGACTTACGCGCAATTCAGAGACCGCTTAAAAGAGCTGTACAACCAGACCGCCTTACGGTACATCCTGTCGGACCTCGATCGCCTCATCGGCGAGCGTCAACGGTTAGGCATGCGAAGTTTGCAGGATCTTTCAGACTTTCATTTCCGTTTCAACGTCATATCATCGTTCTTGATAGCAAACCAACTCCTGTCGTCGCGCGAACAGTCGCAAGCTTATCTTCGCGTTTTCGACGACGCACTCCAGAACCGCATTACAATGCGCCTTCAGATTATACTTGCCAACCATCACCCGTCGCTTCCCTACGAAATAACGGAGGTCTACGACGCCGCGAAGTGGGTTCTTCAAGGGACCTCCGGTGCGATGGGACTTCCGCTCGCAGCACCCTCGCCTTTTTCGACGTCCACAGCAACTGCGTCAAAGTCGACACCCGATCAAGGCTACGTTAAAACGGAACAGTTGGGATCGTTCCTAACCGAGTTCGCGAAAACCATCGTAGATACGCTCAATGCGAATCGAACGCGTCCCAGCCCGTCAGGTGGAGGACCAATGACACGAGGTAATAAGTGCATGTTCGACGGCTGCGACGCCTTCATACGAGATTGTCCCGCAGTTGAGGACTATATCAAACAGGGTAAATGTCGGCGCAATCACGAAGGAAAAGTCATCCTTTCAACAGGCGCGTTCGTTCCACGCGACATCCAAGGCGAGTTCCTTAAAGATCGTATCGACGAATGGCACCGTCGCAACCCGAATCAGCTCGCAAGTGGCCAGCTCTCCGGTAACACGAGCTTACTAGGAGCCATAGTGTCGACTTCGCCACAGGCAACTACTTCGTTACCCGTCGCATCCGGATATCCTATCCTGCAGCTCAGCACACAAGAACGAATCGTCGCGCTGGAAGCAGAGATATTTGCACTCCGAGCCCGCCAGCCGCCATCGTTCGTCCCGACGATTAAAACTCGTACGCAACGCGCGGCACAACGCGAGGCAGAAAAGGGGAAAGAGGAGACTCGCCAGACGATGCCACCGGTCGAAGAACCAACTAGGATCTCAGAAATCATAGAGCCCCGTCGCTCTCCGTCGCCCGACCACGCCCCAACCGCGACCAACGTAGCCGACGATTCGCCGTCACGAGTCTCAGTTCCAGCGATGCCCGAGCACCCTTTTCGAAATGCGAAAGACGCGACGTATGCGCCACCACAGAAACGTGCCGTCAGTCTACCAGTAAGACCGGTCGCGAAGAAAGTCGACGCAGCCTATCGTACCCTGCCCGCCATACACGACGCCGCCATCGCGACGACCGTCTATAATCGCGCACTTGATACGCCGCTCTCAATCACGTACCACGAATTGCTCTCGCTGTCGCCCGAAGTCCGGTCACAGGTTAGAGATGCAGTTTCATCGAAACGCGTACCCAATAAAGACGTAGCGACGCCAGTCACGACCGAAGTAAACTTATTACGAGACGATCAGCCGACAGAAGAAGAGCTAGCGTATCTCTTCCCAGACGAAGAGCTAGTCGCATACGACGACGAATTCGAGCCTTATTCCGAAGTCACTATGACGCTCGCAGGCTCCGTTAACACAGACTTGCCCGACGACGCTATCGTCGTCGATGACCCAGTCGATCGCTATTATCGAACGCTCCCGAAGGGCGAGAAGCCAAATCTCGACGCCCTTATAGTCGCGAAAGAATCGATGGCTTTACGCGCGATTGTTCCGCTCGTAAACAACCACTTAAAAGTCGAATCGATAATCGACCCAGGTTGCCAGATTATCGCGATGTCCGAGGAATGCTGCCACGCATTAGCATTACCGTACGACCCCACTATAGTCGTCAATATGCAGTCCGCGAACGGGATAGTCGATCCATCGCTAGGCTTAGCGCGAAACGTCCCGTTCCTAGTCGGGTCGTTCACGTTTTATATGCAAGTACACGTCATCCGTAGCCCAGCATATGACATACTCCTAGGGCGGCCATTTGACGTTCTTACCGAAAGCGTCGTCCGAAATTATCGCAACGAGGATCAGACGATTACAATCCACGATCCAAACAGTAGCCGCGTCGCTACTATCCCGACGATCAGTCGAGGACCGCCGCGAATCTTATCAAAGAAAAGCGTGGTTTTTCACCAATAGAGGCTTCAGATCGCAACGCGCGCTGGAGCCTCGCGGACACAAATGAGTCGTCTCTATTTACCTATGTCAACCCTTTGTCATCAGTTTCATCATCTATAGTCTCGGATTTTGATCTCACTACGTCTGATCCCAAATTTGCTAGTATAGTTTTAGTCTCGCAGAATGATTTATTGTCCGTTTCAACTTATTTCGTTAATTCTACTGACGTTTTTTATAGCAGCTTGCGTTCTTCAGTCGCAAGTTACGTTTCCAGACATTGCTTCACGCCGCGCACCCCGCTAGCGATCTTAGCGGCGAAGAAGAAATACAAGCCAGTCGCGAAGAAAATCCGACCAGTCATGACTGACCTCCCGGAGCGCTTTCGCATCGTACGCAATATCATAGGCGACCCGCTCGCTACGCTCCCGATACTCAGCACCAACCCACCACCTTTCCAACCAAGCCATCGCTATACGCTTGAGCACAAAGAGTTCATCGACAAGGTTCACGGCGGCGACTTTCTCTGGCCCGCCGAGCGTGAACTCATGCACCATTTTATGATTATCCAACAAGACGCATTTGCGTGGAGCGACGCAGAGCGCGGTCACTTCAGAGAAGACTTCTTTCCACCCGTCGAGATGCCGACCATCGCTCATAAGCCCTGGGCGGTGCGAAATATTCCGATCCCGCCAGGCATATACGATCACGTCTGTAGCCTTCTAAAGCGCAAGATCGACGCTGGCGTATTCGAGCCATCTAATTCCTCCTATCGTTCTCCGTGGTTCTGCGTCGTAAAGAAAGATGGAACGTCGCTTCGTATCGTACAATCACTCGAGCCACTCAATGCAGTCACTATCGCCCATTCAGGCGTCCCACCGTTTACCGAGCAGATCGTCGAGCAGTTCGCTGGGCGCGCGTGCGCCGCGATGTTAGACCTTTACGTTGGCTATGACGAACGAGCGCTCGCTGAAGTGTCAAGGGATTTCACAACGTTTCAGACGCCTTTCGGAGCACTTCGCCTGACGACGTTACCTATGGGCTGGACGAACTCAGTCCCCATCTTCCACGACGACGTCACACACATCCTTCGAGCCGAAATACCACATCTTACGGTACCCTACATCGACGACGTTCCCATAAAAGGGCCACGATCGTATTACTTCAACGACGACGGCACCTACGAGACGATTCCAGAAAACGCAGGCATTCGGCGATTCGTTTGGGAACACTTCCAGGGCGTAAACCGCGTAGTCCAACATATGAAGTACTCCGGTGGTACTTTCTCCGGTTATAAGTCGGCGCTTTGTACTCGAGAAATCACGGTGTTAGGTCATCGCTGCACGCCCGAAGGACGGCTGCCCGACGTAACCAAGGTAGACAAGATCGCGAACTGGGGCGAGCTATTCGACCTCACGGACGTACGCGCGTTCCTAGGAACTATCGGCGTTTGTCGTATGTTTATTCAAAACTTCGCACATCGAGCACATCACTTGGCGAAGCTAACCCGCAAAGACGCACCATTCGAGTACGGTCCGCTACAGATCGAGGCCCAGGAAGATTTGAAGCAAGCGTTACTAACCTCGCCCGCGCTTCGACCGATCGATTACGCATCTGGGGCCACAGTCGTCTTGGCCGTCGATACGTCGTACCTCGCGGTTGGTTATATTCTCGGTCAGTGCGATGCCGAACATACCAAGACGCGGTACTTCTCGCGCTTCGGTTCGATCACGCTTAACGACAGAGAAGCGCGCTTTTCACAGCCGAAGCTTGAACTGTACGGTCTCTATCGTTCACTACGCGCACTCCGCCTACAGCTTATAGGTCTTCGTAACCTCGTAATCGAAGTCGACGCAAAGTACATTAAGGGAATGTTGGCCAACCCAGACATCGCGCCCTCCGCGAGCCTAAATCGATGGATCGTCTCCATTATGATGTTCAAGTTCGATCTCGTTCACGTTCCCGGCGCGTTCCACGGGCCCGACGGTCTTTCTAGGCGACGCGCGCAACCAGGCGATAACCCTGAACCAGAAGACGACTTTGATGATTGGATTGACCAAGTACATGGCTTTCTACACATGATGCTTCCAGTCTCCCAGAGCGCTTTCGAACAGACGCCCGCGACGTTACACATGCTCGCAGGGTCAGTGGTCGACGCCGACGACGCCGACGACGACGTATACGACCGAGCACACCTTCATCGCATAAGGTCCGACTCGTACGACACAGTGCCACGCACGAATCAAGCACGCAGTGCCGACGATCGCACCCGCCTAGTCCAGAAGTGGCACGCGGATTTACACAGACCGCCGGACATGACCGACGCTAAATACGAGTCATTCCTGCGATACTGCACGGAGTTCTTCATCGACAGCGACCGACTGTGGCGTAAGGATCGTAAAGGGGAACATAAGCTAGTAGTCGCACAGGATCGTCGACTTTTCATATTGTCATCAGCACACGACGATGCAGGACACCACGGGTATTTCGCGACGCACGCGCATATCGCCCTTCGTTACTGGTGGCCCTTTATGGGCAACGATATTAACTGGTTCGTAAAGACCTGTCATATCTGTCAGACGCGCAAGACGCAGAACGTCCTTATACCGCCAATCGTCGCTACGCCCGCGCCTTTGTTCGCAAAGATATACGTCGACACGATGCACATGCCGCCCTCTAGTGGTTTCAAGTTCATAGTCCAGGGAAGGTGTTCAGTAGTTCATTGGCCAGAGTTCGACATGTTACGGAACGAAAACGCTCGCGCGATCGGAGAATGGCTTCTAAAATGTTTCGTCTATCGATGGGGCATGCTCGCAGAAATCGTATCAGACAACGGCGCGCCCTTCGTAAAAGCGATCGCATACCTAGCGAAGCGGTACCATATAAACCACATCCGCATATCCGGCTACAACTCTCGAGCGAACGGTATAGTGGAGCGATCGCACTTCGACGTTCGGCAAGCGCTTTATAAAGCGGCAGATGGCGACCAGTCGAAATGGGCCTCCGTAGCTTATTCAGTCTTCTGGGCAGATCGCGTCACAGTTCGAAGGCGAATGGGTTGTTCGCCATACTTCGCAGTTACCGGCACGCACCCCCTTCTACCGTTCGACATCGCAGAAGCATCATATCTACTCCCGCCGCCCGACTCTGTCCTATCAACTACCGATCTAATTGCCCGTCGCGCGATAGCCCTTCAGAAGCGCACCGAAGATCTTTCGCGACTACACTCAAAGGTGCTTCACGCACGACTCAACGCAGCGATCCGTTTCGAGAAAGAACACGCAGCTACGATCAAAGACTACAATTTCCAACTCGGCGATTTAGTCCTAATGCGAAATACGGCGATCGAAAAGGCGCTCAACAGAAAAATGCGTGCCAGATACCTAGGACCATTAATCGTCATATCGCGCAACAAAGGCAGCGCGTATATACTCGCAGAGCTCGACGGCACCCTCTTTGACCGACCAGTCGCGGCGTTTCGCGTTATCCCATACTTAGCACGCGCGCATATAGACCTACCGCCCCTCGACGAATTACTAGACGTGTCAATTGCACGTTTGCACGAACTACAAAACACTACCTACACAGATACAGACGAATACTTCGACGACGACGACGCTGAATCGCAGCTCGACGCCGACGATGACTGAGGACAGTCAAGAGTTCAGTACGGAAGAGTGGCCACGATGACGCACCCGTATTGGACGTTTCTTTTACTTCTATTTATAGGACCTCGAAACGTTTTTTATTTGGATAATCACGTTACAATTACACTCATAAAGGGCACGCGGCCCGAGAAAACGACGAAACAAAAGCAGAAAAGTAAAAAGCAAACGACGCGCGGTAGCCCTAGGGACTCACGCCCCTTCACCCTTCGACTCAGTATGCCACTTGCGAATGCCTTCGACGCGAGCGCGAGCCTCGGCGACGTTCCCGCGCTGAAGCGACATCTCGAGTGCGTCGAGGCGCATTAAGAGAGGATCTTCGACGGACTCAAAAGATTGCGAGCCGCCAAAAGAGGAACCGATACTGGGGGGAAGGCGAGAGGAAGTAGTAGAGATAATGGAAGAACCACCAGCGTGAGACGACGATCCAGACGTACGAGCGGACTTCGAGGAAGACGGCCCAGCCTCAGAAGGTGGCGCGAGGGCCGAGCGCTTGCGAGAAAGCGAGGGTTGCGATCCAGCAGCCGGCTGAGCGAAAACGGTACCCATGCGAGCACCACCAAGATCGTACGCAGGGAACCTGTCGGCATCGGTTGAAGCCGCAGCGCGAAGATCGATACGAGGCAAAGGGGCATTTGTCGAAGCCTTACCTTTATCCTTTCGAAGACGAGTTTTCGGCGTACTCGCGACAGTCGCAGAAGCTGCAGTCGCGGCAGGACGCTTCTGGACGACGACCGTCTCGCCCGGGGGATGAAAGACGCCGTCTTCGCACTTTTTCCCCGCGATCTTACACGATACGCAAAGGCGCGAACCAGTCTCCCGGCCATCGTCCATAATGACGGGTCCAAAGCAGCGCCAATTCCCGGCTATGCAAGAAGCGCACTACAGAGGCGATAAACAATAACCGCGATGTCAAACAAAGAAAACGTACTGAAACGTGCCAGGCTTTGTGTCGCGCAGCGTCGAACCGCAAATACTTGTCACTGACTTTCTCCTTAACCTCGCTGCTAACAACCATCTCGCGCGCTTTCGTCGACATCGTCCGATTGCGAGGGCTACGTCGCACGGGCGATCCATAAGTGCCGTCGTCGTCGTCGTTGTCGTCCGGCCCGTTGTTGGAACTACTCTCTTCATCGTCGACAACCTCTTCGACCTTAAGCATTTCGATTTCGATCTCCACGACGTCGTTGGTATTACCCGATAGGCGGTTCCGCCCCGCAACGCGTAAAACACCCTGCAAGAGCGCGGTCCACCGCTTAGCAGTACTCGCGTCAATACCCGCTAAAAAAGGCGCGATCGCAGTTTCGACCTGCCAGACTCTGTTAACCGAAATTTTGAGACGAAGGCCTTCAACGAAAGCGCCGTAGATCGCGTCAATCCAAGCGACCTAGTATGAAGTCAGCGAATAGCGCGATAGGGAGAAACGAGCCAACTTACAAAAACAGGCAGAAAGAATGACCACCAAGTCGTGGAGTACCCCGCCTCGCGGCCCATCTCAAGTCCGTTTGTAAGACCCGCCGTCGCCGTATGGTAGTTGCGCAGCTCCGCGTCAATATCGTCAGCAATAGGAGCAGCCATGTAGACGAGAGTAAAACGGTGGAAACAGAAGGGAAGGAAGAGGCAACAAAAGACCCACGAGGACCACGCGCGCACTTATCGATTATCGATGGCTTACCTAACTGAAGCACGCGTTTCCGTAAGAGCCTCGTGTGCCCTGGCGGCCGAAGACCGGTTCCGCGACGTCACATGCGCTCTTACATGCATAACTCGCCGATATCGAAAAAGATAGACTATCATCGTCCGCCATTCAAACACGTGCCTCGGCGACCTTCTATTTTCGCTTACACTCGGCGGTCCAGCGTGACCAGGGACGGTCAGTATTTCAGTAAGGAGGAGAAATGATACGCGTACTCTCCGTCTACCCTCCGAAATCGCCTATCGCGCTCCATACAAAACATCGCGACGCCCTATATCACCATATCAACTCACTACTCCAAAAGCGCGCCTCACTTCGTCACAATATCGCAAGCGTCGCGCTCTCGGCCGACGTCGCCGACGCGTTCGCGGCCCGCTATGGGCGTACTCAATCCAGTCGTTAACGTCTCGCAGGAGTCCGATCAGCCGCAGTGTACATGCCGTCGTCACGCGTTCGATCAAATATCCAATACCGGATCTTAATCCGGCCTCATATCGACATAGGCCACGGTCTAGGCGCCGCATCACTACGCTTTCAGTAGCGATAGCGACCACGAGCACGCTTGCGCAATGTTCCGGCGTTTCCTCATCAATCGAAAGCGCGGTCTTACTACATCGCGACGCGCCCCTGACTATTTTTATATTTTTCATCATTTTCGCTTTTATCGCAGCGCAATCGCGCTAGGTGCCCCATACAGTCCCCGATATTCTCAGTAAAATCACTCAGTAAAATCACTATAAAAACCTTGTACTGTAAAATAACAAGGCAGAGAACTTTACCCATCCTCTCACTTAAGACTTAAGAAAACATCGCTATCGCCATCGCCGTCTATCAAACTATCGTACTATCGTCATCGTCATCAGACTCGCCATCATCGAGCGTGTCATCTATCAAACTATCGTCAGCGTCGTCGCCACTATCGTCATCGTCATCGGACGTCGTCATAGCTGCATGTCGAGTGCATTATCGTTGAGTCATTTTTATTTGTTCTTTATCATTGTCATTGTCATCGGACACGTCGTCGTCATAGTTGTCATATTCCGTGTTGCTTTGTGTGCTGTCGAAGTAGGTGGTGTCGCTATTGTTTAGCTTGAGGCAAGAGTATATATTTTAACTTCATTTCAAGCATTCCTCGTATTCATCATCATCCACTCCATTCAACAAAGCACGTTCTTTATCATATTGCTCTCCCCCTCCCCCTTAACTCAGTCATTGTCGCTGTTAAATGCATTGTTGTCAGAAATGTGTTTCCTAATTTACTTATCGTCCCCTTACTACGCGTTAAACGCAAGCCACGCGTCATACGTCCATGCACGCACTTGTAGCATGTTTCATGCTTAGTGCATTACACGCACATCTTATAACTAAACTCTTCCCACTCCTATTGTTGTTGGCCTCGAAGTTCCTGTTCTTGCACCTACAGAGCACCTCTTACCATTTGTGACCTCACTCCAGTCCATTGTGTGTTTTTCACGCATAGCGCGCGGTACGCA
>WNGH01007470.1_pt1 | contig 10387 bp, 8 predicted proteins | sample 5400631 | NCBI WGS metagenome assembly WNGH01 (sample SAMN13153373, study PRJNA577476) | soil metagenome | isolation source: 115 cm soil or saprolite under Garry oak tree replicate 1 | place: USA:California | collected 2016-06-15 | reverse complement strand
ACCTGCGTCCCGGCCGGCCCATCCAAAAACGCTGCCGCATGCCCGTTCACCTCCAGTTTTAGGGAAGGAAATTGTTCCCTCACCCAGGCAATATCAAATGTCTTGTTCCCCGTTCCGTGCATCACTGGTGTGCTCATCTTTATTTATGGGCCGCCAAAGTGCGGCCGCATTCTCCGAGCCGCTAGTTTCTCATACGTTCCGTGCCCATTGTAGGGCGCGCTTCAGCGCGACCCGCTTTTTCCGGGGCTCACGTGCGTGATGCGAACCGTACCGCAATTCTCTTTCGTTAAAGACACCGGAAGCCCCTTCTTGACCAACCGGTGGCCAGCAAAGCGCGGTTTTCCCGTAGCGCGTGGTAACATATCTGCAGTTGTTCCTCACTCATGCCGCTTTGGCGCCGGCTATAAATCAAATGGGCAGCCGCGAAGCGGCCGGCTCCGCGCCATGCTTCTCGGAAAGAAGAGGGGTGCCGTGCCCGAAACTGTCCCGCCAACTGAGCGCACGCGGGTCGTGCGCGAATCCCATCGCGGCGCGTACGACCGCGAATCGATTTACAAGATCCTCGACGAAGGTTACGTGTGCCACGTAGGATTCGCCGTTGATGTCCAACCCTATGTGATCCCCACACTGTTCGCGCGCATCGGCGACGCGATTTATTTTCACGGTTCCGCGGCGAGCCGCATGCTGCGCCATGCAAGCGATGAGATTCCTGTCTGCGTCACGGTAACTCTTACCGATGGCTTGGTGCTGGCCCGCTCCGTCTTTAACCATTCCATGAATTACCGCTCCGTCGTGGCCCTTGGCAAAGCCACCCTCGTCGAGCAGCCGGAAGACAAGCTCGAAGCATTGCATGCTTTCACGGAAAAAATAATCCCCGGGCGCTGGAACGATGCCCGCCAGCCAAATGAAAAAGAACTAAAAGCCACGAGCATCCTTTGCTTGCCGCTCACGGAAGTATCGGCGAAAATTCGCGTCGGCCCGCCGGAGGACGACGCCCCGGACTACGCGCTGCCGGTCTGGGCCGGTGTAATCCCTCTTCATCTCAGGCCGGGCACACCGATCCGCGACGAGAAGTGCGATCCATCTATTCCTACTCCCGGCTACGCGGCACACTATCGGCGGTGAGCCATGGCTGAATTCACTCCCGCACCCATCAAACCTATCGTCGGAATCACGGCGCTCGACGCGCTGGACATTCGCGTCGGCACCATCGAGCGCGTGGAGGAAATCCCGCGCTCAGAAAAACTCATGAAGCTGACCGTGGATTTTGGCGACCATTCGCGTACCATTCTCGCGGGCATCAAGAAAGAGCGCGAAAACCCGCGCGAAATCGAAGGGCGCCAGGCGCTGTTTGTTGTAAACCTCGAACCTCGTAAGATGGCGGGCGAGGTATCCGCGGGCATGTTGTTTGACATCGGCTATGCGGACGGCGTCACGCCGGTTCTCTCCATGCCGGAGCGCGCCGTGCCGAACGGCACACGCGCGGGATAATTTTTGGTTGGCGCGTCACCAGGAGACCTTCACTTCGCGGCCGACAGTTTTTGCGCCGCGGTGGAAATGAGCTGGGCTTCATCCTGCAAGACACGCGCGACAACAACAATCCTCTCGTCGACCTGCTTCCATTGTTTTTGTTCGATGGCTTCGCGAACGGCGGGTACGGTTTTCGCGGCGTAGCCGGTATAGAAACCCGGGGCGTAAAGCTGGTGTTTGAACCAGGGGCGATTGGGAAGGCCCTCGGCGGTCGTGAGTTTGCGCTCACTATCGATGAGCAATTTGTTGACTTCGGCGAGCGACGCGGACCCGAGCATTGCTCCGCCGCTCGAATTGGCCTGCTCGACTGCCTTGCGATACTCCTCCGCACTGCGCGTGAGCATATCCACGGCGTTCTCGAAGGGCGCGAAATTCAGGTGCGGCGGAACCGCTTCCGTGGAAGGCGGCACAAGAGGCTGCTTGGGGTCATTGGTGGCCTTGAAAACGCCTTCTTGGATTTCCTTGTTGCGTTCACGAATGTCGTCCTGCATCTTTTGCGAAAGAGTTTTCAGTTCCTTCAAGTAGGTCTGTACAGTGTCCGCAAAATCGCCGAACTCGAAAGGAAGCAAATCCGCGTCCGCCAGGCGCATCATGGCCGTGCCGCCGGTCTCGGCGAGGGCGCGGCCATACACGAAATCCGTGTCGCTAAAGTGCGTGAACCAATAGAAATCATCGTAAATGGAGTGGTAGATGCCGCCGCCATCTTCACCACCGAACCCGATATTGAGGGAGGCCACACCGTCGTGCTGAAGAAACGCGGTGTAGTCTGAGCCGGAGCCCAGCGCGGGGACACGAAGATCGGCGCGCTTGCGAATTTCTTCGCGCTGCTCCGGGGTTTTGGCATTGGAAATTTCTCGCAGTTGCAGGCGCTTCCACGCACTTAGCTTTGTTTCCGGGTCGGAGATGTCGCGGGCGATATCGTTGCTGAATTTTTCAAGCGTGTGCGAGCCTTCGATACCGAGATAACCGCGGCCATTGGCGTCAGAATTGATGTACGCGACGCCGTGGGCACGCAATTCGTCATAGTGCTGCTCGGCCCACTCGGTCGAGCCCAGCAGTCCGGGTTCTTCTCCGTCCCACGCGCAATAGATGATGGTGCGCTTCGGCTTCCAGCCGGACTTGACCAGTTCGCCGAGAGACCGCGCTTCTTCCAGGATGGCAATCTGTCCGGAGATGGGATCCTCTGCGCCGTTCACCCAGGCATCGTGATGGTTGCCGCGAATCACCCACTCGTCGGGGAAAGCGGAGCCAGGAATTTTCCCGATGACGTCGTAGAGCGGCTTGATATCCCAGTTGGATTTCACTTTGAGGTGAACCTTCGCCGGGCCTGGGCCGAGGTGATAGGTGACGCTAAGGCCTCCGCGCCATCCTTCCGGAGCCACTCGCCCACTCAGCGCGGCAAGCAGCGGCTGGGCGTCGGAATAAGATATCGGCAGCACGGGAATCTTGGTGATCGTGGGCGCTTCTTCCACCTTCAGCCGCTTGGCGTCTTTGGTGGCTCCCACGCCCGGAGTGAGCGGGTCCCCGGGAAAAAACGGCATGTCCGCGACGCTGCCGCGCTGGACGCCATCCGGCGGGCGGTAGGCCCCGGAAGGGAACGTCTCTCCCGGGACAAATCCGTCCTCATGCGGGTCGGAGTAAATCAGGCAGCCAATAGCGCCATGTTCGGCGGCAACCTTGGGCTTGATCCCGCGCCAGGAATGGTAGTAGCGCGCGATGACAATCTTCCCCTTCACGGAAATACCCATACGGTCGAGCTGTTCGTAGTCCTCGGGGATTCCGTAGTTGACGTAGACCAGCGGGGCGGTCACGTCGCCGTCGATCGAGTAAGCGTTATAGGTGGGAAGCTGCTCGGATTGCTGGTTTGAGGTGAGGTCCTCGGGAAGAGCGGGTTCCTGGAGCTTGGCGACAAACTTCGGGCCGCCTTCGACAAGCTCAACGACGCGTTCCTGGGGCGTTGGAAAGAGAACGTCGAACTGCTCGATATGCGTATCGAGCCCGAACTCCTTGAATTTTGCGGCGATCCATTCGGCGTTCTCTTTGTCATAGGGAGAGCCGACGTGGTGCGGGTGCGCAGAGAGACGCTGCATGTAAGAGCGGAGATTGTCCGTGCTGGGGATGGCGCGGAGCTTCTCTTCCCACTGGCGCTCCGCCCGAGAAGATTCGGCAGAGTAGCCGAACAGAGGCTGCTCGTCGGCAGCGACATGGTTGCCGAGGGGCGCGAGCGACAGGCCGGCAAAAGAAAGGGTCGCGAGAAGAGCGTGGCGGTTCATGCATTCCCCCTGAAGTGGAGCCCGTATTTTGCCTGAAGTCGGGAAGATTGAAAATGAGGGAATCCCAACACCCTTCCCCAATGTCTTTCCTTAAGTGTACGCTCCTGCTTAGAAGGAATACTTCTATGCATTCTAAGAGTTGCTGACAGATTTCGCAGCAGGGAGATTCGAACAGAACTTAGATTGTTTCGGTGGAGCAGCGAAGAAGACTTCCAGCGAGCGACGTAAGACGTTCGACTTGGGCAGGCAACAAGACACCTACTTTCCACGAACCCGGGCGAGAACCAAAACAGGCGTTTCCTTTTCAATGTCCTGCTGTTTGTTCAGCCGATCGTCTTGGACATGAGGATGTAGTGGCAGGGAACTTTGGCGGGCACGTCCGGAGCGAAAGGAGCGCTGCCGGTTTCGACGTAACCGAGGTGGCGATAAAAAGCGGGAAGGGGCGTGCGCGCGCTGATAACACGGAGGTCGATCGAAATACAGCCGGCTTCGCGGAAGAAATTCTCGGCGGCATCCATTAGCTTGCGGCCCAAGCCGGTGCCCTGGCGCGATGCGTCTACACCGAGCAGGCCGAGGTAGCCACGGTCACCGCGCCGTTCGACAAAAACGCAGCCGGCCAGGGAGGAACAGTCTTCGGCAAGCAGGAATTTGCCTCTTACCATGTAGGCGCGGACGCCATCAGGGTTCGTGCGGTCGCCTTCGATGAAGGGTTGCTCGACGCGGAAAGCGGAGTTGATCAGGCGGACGAGGGCGTCGACGTCGCCAAGATCTGCCAGGCGGAAGCGCAGGGCATCCGATGGAGAGAGAGATTTGGCGAGTTCGCTCATACGCGCAGCAGCATTGTAACGTGCATTTCTCTGTAGAGAGAGGATTCTGCTATCGAAGGCCATGATCGAAGGCCATGATCGATTGCTCAAAGGCAGACAACCGCTGGGTGGCCATGACCAGCCAGGACGGGTCTGTCGGTGCAGCTAGAATCTAAACAAATGCAAAGCTCCATGAAACAAGAAGGATGGTTCATGCGGTGCGCTGCGCTTTCAGCAAATCGCGGGTCTGTATGGTAGTATGGGAGTATGGCTACACGAAAGATGACTTTCACGCTGCCGGAAGATCTGGCCGAGCAATTTGTGCGCCGGGTTCCAGCGCGAGAACGTTCCAAGTATCTTGCTACCGCGCTCAACGAAAAACTCTCCGCACGCAACCGGGATTTGGTAGAGGCGTGCCGAATCGCGAACAATGATACGGAGGTGCGCGCTATTGAAGAAGAGTTCGACGCCATTACCGAAGAAGCTGCCGAATCGTGGACCGCTTCCGCGCCGCGGCGAAGTTTGGTGGGTAAGACTCGATCCCACCCTCGGCGCTGAAATTCGTAAGACCCGACCCTGCCTGGTGCTGACGACGAATATCGTGAACCAGCATCGCCGGACCGTGGTGGTAATCCCACTTTCGCGTTCTCCCGCCGGCAGTCCTCCGCTTTTGGTGCCACTGGCCTGTGAAGGCCGGGCAGCGGTTGCTGTCGTCGATCAGATACGCGCGGTGGCCAAGGAGCGATTCCTCCGGAGAATCGAGAGTATCAGCGCACAACAACTGAGGTCTGTTGAAGATGGACTGCGCGCCATCCTCGAATTGTAATTACACCTTAGCTCAATCTTGGCTACCATCTCCAAGTATGCATTTCCGTCTTCATCCCCGTTGGCAAAGACAAATCGGCAGAGTGGCGGCACGTTCTCGATTCGGAAAATGGAATAGATTTTCATCCCCTGTGGAGAAGCCGAGCGCAGGGACTCTGCATCACTGAACACCCCGGTGTACTCCCGCGACTGGCTTCACAACCGTCGGGAACACAAAGGTAGCCGTCAAATTTTCTGCGTCCGTGTGGCTAGCCGAGGGCGGCTTTGCCTTGGAAGCGGGCGGCGGAGCCTAGTTCCTCCTCGATGCGGAGGAGTTGGTTGTACTTGGCGATACGATCGGTGCGGCTGGCCGAGCCGGTTTTGATCTGCCCGGCGGCGGTGGCGACGGCCAGATCGGCGATGAAGGTATCCTCGGTTTCGCCGGAACGATGCGAGATGATCGAGTGGTACCCCGCCTTGCGGGCAAGTTCGATGGCCTCGATAGTTTCGGTGATGCTGCCGATCTGGTTGAGCTTGATGAGAATGGCGTTGGCGATGCCTTCCTTGATGCCGCGGGACAGGCGCTCGGTGCTCGTGACGAAGAGGTCGTCGCCGACAAGCTGGATTTTCTTTTTGGAGGACTTGCTGCCGATGCTCTCGGTCAGGGATTTCCAGCCGGCCCAGTCGTCCTCGGCCATGCCATCCTCGATGGAAACGATGGGGTACTTTTCCGCCCAGTTCGTCCAGTACGCGACCATTTGCGCGGAAGCGTGTATGGACTTGTCCGACTTCTTGAAAACGTAGTTGGCTTTGTCGTAGAACTCGCTGGAGGCGGGATCGAGAGCGATGCTCACTTGCTGGCCTGGTTTGTAACCGGCGGCAGCGATGGCTTCCAGAACGATTTGAATCGCCTCTTCGTTCGATTTGCAGCTAGGGGCAAAGCCGCCTTCGTCGCCGACGGCCGTCGAATAGCCATGCTTCTTCAGAGCGGTCTTCAAAGCGTGAAAGACCTCCACTCCCCAGCGTAACGCTTCCGAGAAGCTCGCGGCGCCCACAGGCATAACCATGAATTCCTGAAAGTCGACGGAACTGTCGGCATGCGCTCCGCCATTGAGAATGTTCATCATCGGACAAGGGAGCAGATTCGCGGACGGATCCGTGGAATAGCGCGAAAGATATTTGTAGAGCGGCTGTTTGAGGGCCATGGCGGCGGCGCGCGCGACGGCCATGGAGACGGCCAGAATGGCGTTGGCCCCAAGCCGTGATTTGGTCGGAGTACCGTCGAGCGAAATCATCCTGTGGTCGAGCGCCCGCTGGTCGGCGGCGTCGAGACTGACAATGGATTTGGCGATTTCGGCGTTGGCATTGGCAACCGCCTTGAGCACGCCCTTTCCGAGATATTTTGATTTGTCACCATCACGCAATTCGAGGGCTTCGTGCTCGCCAGTGGAAGCGCCGGAAGGGACCGCTGCTCGGCCAAGTGCGCCGCCACCCAGAAGGACATCGGCTTCGACGGTAGGATTGCCGCGGGAATCGATGACTTGGCGGGCGTGGACTCTGGCGATCTTGGTGGACATGTTGGTCTCGTCTCCTCGGACTAGATACGAATCGATGATTTTACAGAAGATTGCCAGGGAGTCACAGCGGCACGGAGAAATGAATGAAGATGGAAAAGTATGGTGGAGCGGTTCGCTCTAAGCCGATTCGGGTTCCTCGATGAGGGATTCCTGGCGAACGACGACGACGATGCCGGAATCGGTGACGTGGAAGCGGCGTTTGTCGGCTTCGAGGTCATAGCCAATCTCGGTGCGCTCGGGAAGGCTGACGTGACGGTCGATGATGGCACGACGGATGCGCGAATGGCGGCCGATGTTCACGTGATTATAGATAATGGATGCGGAAACTTCCGAGTAGCTGTTGACGCGCACGTCGTTGCCGATCACGGATGTTTGTACGTGGCCGCCGGAAATAACCGAGCCACCGGCAACGATGGAATCGAGCGCCACGCCCTTGCGCTCCGGATCGGCGAAGACAAACTTTGCCGGGGGGTACTGGTGCTGCCAGGTGCGCAGCGGCCAGGCACTGTCGTACAGGTTGAAGACCGGCGACACGCTGACCAGATCCATGTTGGCGTCGTAGTAGGCGTCCAGCGTGCCCACGTCGCGCCAATACAGAGCATCCTTGCTGTTTTCATCGACGAAGTTGTAGGCAAAGACGCGATGCTTCGAAATGATGCGCGGAAGGATGTCCTTGCCAAAGTCGTGGTGGGACTTGGGAGCCTCGGAATCGGCCAGCAGGATGGGGATCATCAGCTGAGTGTTGAAGATGTAGATGCCCATGGAGGCGTTGCAATGCCCGGGATGGTGCGGTGACAGTTTTGGCTCCGCGGGCTTCTCCTCGAAGCCGACAATGCGCCAGTGTTGGTCGACTTCGATGACCCCAAACTGCCGCGCCGCTTGTTCGACAGGAATTTGAATGGTGGCGACGGTGACCTCCGCTCCGGAGTCAAGGTGCTGCTGAAGCATCTTCGCGTAGTTCATCTTGTAAATATGATCGCCGGAAAGGATGAAGACGAATTTCGAACGCTCGCTACCGATGGAGTAGATGTTCTGGTAGACCGCGTCGGCCGTGCCTTGATACCACTGCTGCGAGACGCGCATCTGCGGCGGGAGGACTTCGATATAATCGCCGAGGCCGGCCAGGGGCGACCAGCCGGCGCGGATGTGGCGGTTCAAGCTAAGGGCTTTGTACTGGGTGAGGATGAAGATGCGGCGGAGATTCGAATTGATGCAGTTGGAGAGCGTGATGTCGATGATGCGATAGAGAGCGCCGAAAGGCACGGCAGGTTTGGCGCGGTCGCGAGTGAGCGGCCAGAGGCGTTCCCCTTGGCCTCCGGCGAGGAGTACTACGATGGCATCCCGCATATCGGACATTGGTTGCCCCCTGCGGCGCGGATAGAGAAGCGGCTCATTCTAACAACACTAACAGGGAAAAAGACAACCGAAGCCGGTGAGGGGCCCCCAGGCAGGTACCGAAGGCTCGCCGAGGAGCATCCCGATCCCCGTCCTTTGACAACGGCTCCCGATTATCCTTGCGTCAATAGCGTATACAGCTGGTTATGGGGTGGGTTCAGTACCCCGGCAGGCGGTCAGAAAATGCAAAGATTCCTTGACTTGCATGGCAGGAATTGATTAGAAGAGGCCAGCTACCTTTCAGGGTGCACCCGCGAAGCGGACAATACATGAGATAATCAGCACCAGGGGCGGTGCCCGCAGCAACACACAGCCGGCGGCAGTTTGGCCAGCGAGAGGCGCCGCAAGATGCCAATCCGAACCGGATTGGGGGTGAATTAATAGCGTGGCTGAAGTCATCATCCAAGAGAGTGAATCTCTGGAAAATGCCCTGCGGCGTTTTAAGCGTAAGGTGCAACAGGAAGACATCATTAAGGAAATCAAGAAGCATAGCTTCTACATGAAACCCGGCGAGAAGCGCCGGGCCAAAGAAGCGCTTTCGCGGAAGCGACTGCGCAAGAAGCAGCGGCGGGAAGCGGATTAAGATTTTGGGCCGTCCCGGTTCGACCCGGATCGCCCTTCCGTTTTCCACGCGGCTCGGCGCCGCACTTCCGAGAATCAGGCCCCCGTAAGGCAGAGCGTTTGGGTTCGTGTTTCAGCTTCGTGCCCGCAGGCCCAAGGGATCCGCGCCCGGCGTCCCCCGGATACTGGTCTCCTCAAGCATCTTGGCTCTCAGGTACAAAGTGCGCCCAATCTCCTGCTCGGCACGGGACCAGGGGAGAGCGGCACATGGAATACCACGACAAGGTGCTGAAGTGTTCGGAGTGCGGAGCTGAATTCGTTTTTACCGCAGGCGAACAGATGTTTTTCGCCGACAAGGGCTTCAAGAACGAGCCGAAGCGCTGCAAGAACTGCAAGGCCAAGCGGGCCGAGGGGGGAGGGGGAGGGGGAGGACACTCCTCGTCGATGCGCTCGGAAACCAAGACGAATTGCTCGCAGTGCGGGAAGGAGACCACCGTTCCCTTCCGTCCCACACAAGGGCGGCCGGTGTTTTGCCGAGAATGCTTCCAGCAGCGCCGGGCGATGGGCGCGGCGTAAAGCAACCACTAGAACAATCGCTCGAACCGGGGAATGCTTCGTGTGGGACGGATAGACCTATCTGTCCCACTTTTTTCGGTTCCTTCAACCGCAACTACATTCCATCAAAAACTGCCTATCCCCATGGGCGTCGAGTCGGAAAAGACCTTCCTGCTTGTTTCTGACCCGCTAATCGAAGGGCATGTGCCGTGGCTCGCCACGAACGCCTCCGGGCCGCAGCAAGTCACCGACACCCAGGACGGCGCTGCCAACCAGCGGAGGCGTGCATTTTCGAGGCACGACGCGGTATGATAGCTAACTCGGAGTCCCAAACGAGACCAAGAGACCCGGAGGGCCATCCCATGGCTCACCGCTTCACCATCGGCGTCGAAGAAGAATTCCAAATCATTGATCCTGCGACCTGCGAATTGCGTTCGCACGTCAGCCAGCTGGTCTCCGCGGCTTCCCCGGACATCGCCGAGCAGGTGAAGCACGAGCTACACCAGTCCATCGTAGAGACCGGCACGCGCATCTGCGAGAACGTCAGCGAGCTGCGCATTGAAATGCACCGCACGCGCGGCGAACTCGTCGCCGCTGCCGAACGCGTCGGACTTCAGGTGGCAGCGGCGGGCACGCACCCCTTTTCCAGCTGGATCGACCAGGTCATCTCTCCCGGCGAACGCTATCAGCATATTGTCGAGGAGATGGGCCAGCTGGCGCGCTCGCTGCTCATCTTCGGCATGCACGTGCACGTGGCCATGCCGGACAAACAGACGACCATCGATATGATGAACGGCGTAAGCTATTTCCTGCCGCACCTCCTCGCGCTTTCCACCAGTTCACCCTTTTGGATGGGCAGAAATACGGGGCTGAAGTCGTTCCGCAC
>WNGH01010039.1_pt1 | contig 10388 bp, 9 predicted proteins | sample 5400631 | NCBI WGS metagenome assembly WNGH01 (sample SAMN13153373, study PRJNA577476) | soil metagenome | isolation source: 115 cm soil or saprolite under Garry oak tree replicate 1 | place: USA:California | collected 2016-06-15 | reverse complement strand
CGCGCGCACGAACTCGTCGAAGCGGTACGACGCGGGCGACAGCGCCGCCAGCACGAGCCCCGTCCCGTCAGGCTCCACCACGACGAACGACTCGCGGTCCCCGGCTCGCTTGATCTCGTAGGTTCCGGAGCGCACCAGAGGGTCGTCGGCGGGATTCGCGGGGAACAGCACGTCGATGTGGCCGTCGGTGCGGCGGTGCAGCACCACGAGGTGTCCGTCTTCGCTGGTCTCGACGTAGACGCGGACGGCGTCGCCACGCAGCAGGGAGCCGCTCGACCCGAGCCTCACACGCACGGGTTTCGCGTCCCGCTGCGCCGGCCCGGCCATGGCTGGGGCTGTCGACGCCGGGGCGGCCTGCAGCAGTAGGGTGAACAATGAAACAATCACGCGCGCCGCCTTCCGACTGCCGAAACTAAGCCGGGCGCCGCCGGGCGAGTCAAGGCTGGGCCCGCGTCACTGCACCACGAGCACCGGGCTCGACCGGTTGGTCGTAGTCCCGTCGCCGAGCTGGCCGCTGCTGTTGTCGCCCCAGCAGTACGCCGCGCCCCCGGCCGTGACGCCGCAGGTGTGAGCGAAACCGGCGCTCACCGCGGCGAAGCTCACGCCGCCCGCCACGAGCACCGGGCTCGACCGGTCGGTCGTCGTCCCGTCACCGAGTTGACCGTTGCCGTTCAAGCCCCAGCAGTACGCCGCGCCCCCGGCCGTCACGCCGCAGGTGTGAGCGGTCCCGGCGCTCACCGCGGCGAAGCTCACGCCGCCCGCCACGAGCACCGGGCTCGACCGGTTGGTCGTGGTCCCGTCACCGAGCTGGCCGTAGTAGTTCAAGCCCCAGCAGTACGCCGCGCCCCCGGACGTCACGCCGCAGGTGTGAATGTCCCCGGCGCTCACCGCGGCGAAGCTCACACTGCCTGCCACGAGCGCCGGGCTCGACCGGTCGGTCGTGGCCCCGTCGCCGCAGGTGTGCTCAAAGCCAGCGCTCACCCTGGCGAAGGTGCGCGCCGCCGGCTGGGTGGGACTCGCCTCCCCACTGCAGGCCGCAACCACGAGTGCCACGGCTCCGGCGGCCCACCCCCTCCACTCCTGCGACATCGGCGTCAGGCACATGGGGCCTCCTTGGCGACGGCAGTCACCGATAGGCTCCGAACGGTCAGAATATGATTCTGGGAGGTGGACTTCGTAAGAACCGCTAGTGCCATGGAGTGCGTACCACGATGTCGACAGTCAGGCTTCCCAACCTGACGCACGTGTTAGAGTCGAAAGTCCGTTGTCAAGATTCTGCGTGCGTCGTCGCGGCGCGAGCGGGGCGCCACATCTCGTTGCACGGGGAAACGGACGGGGAAGTGGCTGTACTACTGAGGATGCTATCACGAGGAGGGGACGACTTGTGAAGCACCCTACGAACGCGCAACTCCAACTGGGGCGGGTGGATTCGAACCACCAACTTCCTCAGTCGACCGCTCCGCCCGCCAAGCGCGTCTCGCACGACGATAACGAGTTAGCTGATGGCCGTTCCGCCGACACCGGGCGGAAAACGCTGAAAACCGACCCCGAAACCGTCACGCAACCGTCACGCGCGTCGGCACCATCGGAGGACTTGTGAGTCATCTCGGCCCTGGTTGCAAAGCAGAACGGGGACAGCTGTCGGAGCTCGAGCGCCTACCCGCGCCGGCGAGAAAGGTCCGCCCGCGCACTGTCATTGGCGCGGCGGCGGCCGATCCGCCAGGGTTGGAGGGGAACACGCACGTCGGCGAGTTTGGCTTGCCGCTGTTCGATCTGCTGCTCCCGGCTGCGAATCTCGCGTAGCGCAAGCTCGGCCTCCTCCTGGGTGGCGAACGTGCGCTGCATTGCTGCGGCGATCCACGCGCGGTCCGCGGCGGTTTCCTTAACGAGCGTACGGCGCTCGGTCGCTCGTTCGCCGAGTTCCGTCAGGCCGGCGAACTCTCCCGCCCGCACCAATTGCCACTGCACCCACGCCGCCCGGGTGATGTACAGCGCGAGGCCGAGCCATAGCAGGACTCCAAAGACGCCGAGCCCTACAAACGCGTGGTAGGCGGTTACGAGGACGCCTCTGTCTGCTACAACCGGGGCGGCGGGCCCCGGCACGACCGGCAGCACCCCTAGCGTGATGGCACAGATCGCGACCGTGCCGAGTGACGACAGTCGAGCATAGGCCCACTCCCGGCCGCTGGGCCGCGCCGCGACGGCGTACACCATAAGGGCCGCAATGCCGCATCCAATGAGAAACCCGACCACCCGCAACTCCTCAACTCGGTGTTACTGCGCCGTGGAGTCCACTGGGACTGCTCAACTGATCAATATCGTACTCGCAGAATTGCAGTTACAATGTCCTTTCTTGGCACGCAGGCACAATGTCCCTATTTTGGCACTAATTGACGTACTTGCCGCGCCACCTGTAGCTTTGGGCCGCCTGATCAGCCCGTGGCGTTCTCTCGAAGCCCTTAACGGATCGGATGCCGGATCTCCTTACCGCGAAGCAAGTCCCCGAGTACCTGATCCGCAGGACGGAAGAGGCGCTCTTCAGCCTCCCCGTCGCGTCGAGTTAGTCCACATGCAGTTGACGGTCCGCGAGGCGGCCTCGTACTTGCGCGTCGACGAGGCGACGGTCCGCCGCTGGATTCTTCGCCGCGGTCTCCCCGCCCATCGGGTGAATGAGCGGCTCCATCTGAACGCGATCGAGCTCTGGGAGTGGGCCACGGAGAACGGGATAGCGGTCTCGCGGACCCTACTCGAACAGGCGCAGCGGCAGCCCGAGCAAGTCCCCCCGTTATCTGAGTTGCTATCCGCCGGCGGCATTCATCATGACGTGGGCGGCCAGGACAAGACGAGCGTCCTGCGGGACATCGTCCAGCGCCTCCCGCTGCCGGCCGAGATCGACCGGGAGTTCTTGGCGACGACGCTCGAAGCGCGGGAGGCCATGGGCTCGACCGGGATCGGCGACGGCATCGCCATCCCGCACGTGCGGAACCCGATCCTGCTGCACGTGACCGCTCCGTTCGTCACGCTGTGCCTGCTGCGCCACCCTGTGGAGTTCGGGGCCATGGACGGGCAGCCGGTCCATGCGCTGTTTACGGTGATCAGCGCGAACGTGCCGGGACACCTCCGCATCCTCGGGCAGCTCGGCTTCGTGCTGCACGACGAGGAGCTCCGGCGCCACCTGATTCGCCGAGCGCCGGGTTCCGACATTCTTGCCCGAGTGCGGGCGGTGGAGACCCAGGCCAGTGGCGTATACCGGTCCGTGGGCCGCGAACCCTGATGCTGGCTCCCCGCGTCCCCGCGACCCTGTGACGCTCTTCTTCCTCGGAATCGCGCTCATCCTGGCCGGTGGGCTGAGCGCGGCACTGCTGCACCAACGACCCGCGACGGCCGACCGGGCCTTCGGCCTCTTCGCCGCGGGGGGTTGTGCGGTCGGCGCCACCCCTGCGATGCAAGTCCTCGCGGGGCGGGGCGCGCCGGGCCTCTCGTTCGCCATGCCGGTGCCGGGCGGGCCCTGGGCGTTCGCCATCGACGGCCTGTCGGCTTTCTTCCTCCTCGTTGTCTTCGGCGTCGGGCTGGCGAGCGCAATCTACGGCCTCGCCTACCTTGCGGCGGAGCGCGGCCATCGCCCAGTCGCCACGTCACATCTTCTCACAGCCGTGGTGATCCCCGCCCTCGCGCTGGTGGTGACCGCACGGGCCGTCGTCCCGTTCCTGATCGCCTGGGAGAGCATGGCGGTCCTGGCCTACTTCCTTGTGGTCTTCGAGAGCGAGAACGCCGACGTGCGACGCGCCGGACTCATTTATCTCATCGCGACCCACACGGGCACGTTGGCGCTGTTTGCCATGTTCGCGTTCTGGGGCGGGTTCGCCGGCACGTTGTCGTTCGATGCGCTCGCGGCGAGCGCCGCTGCACTGCCGGCGCAGGGAGCGTTAGTCCTCGGGCTGGCCCTCGTCGGGTTCGGCCTTAAGGCGGGTCTGGTGCCGTTGCACTTCTGGCTGCCGGAAGCGCACGCCTCGGCGCCGTCGCACGTTTCCGCGCTCATGTCCGGCGTCGTGATCAAGATGGGGATCTACGGACTCTTGCGCGTGGTCAGTCTGCTGGGAGCGCCGCCGCCTTGGTGGGGCTGGCTGGTGCTCATCCTCGGACTCCTCTCGGGCGTGCTGGGCGTCCTCTGGGCGCTCGCCCAGCACGACCTGAAGCGGCTGCTCGCCTACCACAGCGTCGAGAACATCGGGATCATTCTTCTCGGGCTAGGGCTAGGCGCGCTCGGTGTCAGCTATCATCTGCCGGTCATCGCTGTGCTCGGGTTTGCCGGGGCGATTCTCCACACCTTGAACCACGCGCTCTTCAAGAGTCTGCTGTTCTTCGGGGCGGGGGCCGTGTATCGCGCGACGGGGACACGAGCGATCGACCGCCTCGGTGGCCTGGCGAGGCGAATGCCGCTGACATGGATCGCTTTCCTTGTGGGTTCAGTGGCCATCGTCGGCCTACCGCCGCTCAACGGCTTCGTGAGCGAATGGGTCGTGTACCAGGCGCTGTTTCGGAGTGGCGCCACCCACCCGCCCCTCCATCTGGCCGTCCTCGGTGTCGCCGGTCTGGCGTTGATCGGAGCACTCGCGCTCGCGTGCTTCGCGAAGGTTGGCGGCGTTGTATTTCTCGGTTCGCCCCGCAGCGTCGATGCAGAGCAGGGAGGCGAGGCGGGGACGCGTATGCTGGGCTCGATGTTCGGGCTAGCCCTGGCCTGCGGCGTGATCGGAGTGGCCCCGGTGCTGGTGGTGCGGCCCGCGCTCGCGGCGGGAGCGCTGGTGGCGGATCTCCCTGCCGACGCCGTCGGTTCTGCCGGCATCGAGGTGCTCCGCGCAATGACGTGGATCGCGGTGTTGTCCGTCGCACTCCTGCTGCTGCTCGCGCTCGGCTGGAAGGCATGGGCCGCCGTTGGACGGCGCCGGCCGGTGGTTCGTCAAGAGACGTGGGGTTGCGCGTACCCTCATCCGACGCCTCGAATGCAATACACCTCCTCCTCGTTTGCGGCACCGCTGCTCGCGAGCTTCGGTCCCGTTGCCGGAGTGCATGAGTCCCACGACGGCGACGTATTCGACACCCACCCGAGGGAACTCGTCCTCGAGAGCGTGATGCTCCCGCTCTGGTCAGCGGTCCGGGGGTTCGCCTGGCGGCTGCGGCCGATGCAACAAGGGCGCCTGTGGGAGTACCTCGTCTATCTGATGGCGGCTTTGCTCTTGCTTCTCCTATACCTCGCGGCGTCAGGAGGAGGACCGCCGCCATGACCTGGACGCCACTCGTGGCGCTCGCGACGCTCCTCCTGGTGGCCCCGTTGCTGCCGGGCATCGCCGCCAAGACCAAAGCGTTGCTCACCGGCCGCCGCGGCACGCCGGTGCTTCAGCTCTATTGGGACCTGTACAAGCTCTTGGGAAAGGGAGCGGTCTACAGCACGACGACCACGTGGCTGTTCCGCTTGGCACCGGTGGTCGTCGTGACGACCGCCTTGCTCGCGGCGTGTGTCGTGCCGCTGGATGGGCGTCACGCACTGGTGAGCTTCACGGGCGATCTCGTGGCGTTCGCCTCCCTGCTGGGGCTGGGACGCTTCATGCTCGTGTTGGCCGGGCTCGACACCGGCTCGAGCTTCGAGGGCATGGGCGCGAGCCGTGAAGTCACATTCTCTTCATTCGCCGAACCAGCGCTGTTCCTCTGCTTCGCGGGTCTGGCGCTGGCCACCCGGGATCTCTCCCTGACCGGGATGCTCGGCAGTCCGCTGGCAGCGGCCTGGCCGGCGGCCGCGCCGTCCTTGGTGATGATCGGCGTCAGCCTGTTTCTCGTCCTGCTCGCCGAGACGTCCCGCGTGCCGGTGGACGACCCGGCGACCCACCTGGAGCTGACGATGATTCACGAAGTCATCGTCTTGGATCACAGCGGCCCCGACTTTGCGCTCATCCTCTACGGGAGTGCCCTCAAGCTCGCGCTCTTCGGCGCGTTGCTCATCGGTGTCCTCGTGCCCCGCGCCATGCTGCCTGGGCCAGCCGCGATCGGGCTGCTCGTGCTCGGGCTCGTGGTCGTGGCCCTGCTGGTCGGGGTCGTGGAGTCGATCATGGCCCGGCTCCGTTTGAGTCGCGTGCCGCAGTTCCTCATTGCTGGGTCAGTGCTCGCGTCTCTGGGCGTCATCCTCCTCCTCATGGCCTAGGTCCACCGTGGAACGCGCCGCCGACTCGCTCCTGCTCCTCGTGATCCTCTCGAACTTCTTGGTGCTCGGGACCACGCGGCTCACGACCTGCATCCGGGCCGTCGCGTGGCAGGGGGCGCTGTTGGGGCTGCTCCCGCTGGCGCTCAGCTCCACGTGGTCGGTGCACACCGTGGGACTGGCCGTGGGCACGGTCATCGTGAAGGCCATCGCGTTGCCACGGTTTCTGGCCTGGGCGATCCGCGAAGTCGCTGTGCGACGCGAAGTCGAGCCCCGAGTCGGGTACGTCGCCTCACTCCTGCTCGGCGTGGTGGCCGTGTCGATCGCGGCCGCCATCGCGCAGCGGCTCCCCGTGCCAGGCGATCACCCCCTGCTGCTGTTGCCGGCGTCTCTTGCCTCGGTCATCATCGGACTTCAGGTGCTGTCCACACGGGCTAAGGCCGTCACCCAGGTGGTGGGTTATCTCGTACTGGAGAACGGCATCTACCTGTTCGGCCTGACCCACGTCGATCGAGTGCCGTTCCTGGTCGAGGCAGGTGTCTTGCTCGACGTCTTCGTCGGCGTGTTCATCATGGGCATCGTCGTGTTTCACATCAACCGCGAGTTCGACTCGCTCGATTCAACCCGCCTCACGGAGCTCGGGGACTGAATGCTGCTGCTCGCGCTGGTGTTCCTACCGGCCCTGGGCGCACTCGGGGCGTACGCTCATCGGGTGGTTGCCTACCGCACAGCCTGGCTCGTCTCGGTGGCCGCGTTACATCTAGTGCTCGTGGGCGACGCGTGGATCGACCCACCGCCACCCGTGCTCAACGGGTGGCTGGCGCTGGATGCGCTGGGGCTCGTTGTGCTCACCACGGTGAGCGTGCTGTTCGCGGTCGTGGCCGTGTACGCCGTGGGATACCTGCGCCGCGAGAACCCGCGCGGCGGACGCGCGTTCGTCAGCTGCCTGCTCGCGTTTCTCGCCAGTGCCTCGCTCGTCTCTGTGAGCCATCACCTCGCGCTCCTGTGGGTAGGGATGGAAGCGACCACGCTCGCGTTCGCCCCGTTGATTTTTCATCGGCACGACCGGCGATCGCTCGAAGCAGTCTGGAAGTATCTCGTCATCTCCTCGGTCGGCATCGCGCTGGCACTCCTCGGAACGTTCTTCCTGGCGACGGCCCAGGCGAGCGCTGGTCCGGCCGTGCGCCCGCTGGTCTTGGAGGACCTCGTGGCTGGCGCGTCGCGACTGCACCCGGCGTGGCTCAAGGCCGCGTTCGTGTTCCTATTGGCCGGGTACGGTACCAAGATGGGCCTTGCGCCCATGCACACGTGGAAGCCGGACACCTACGGCGAGGCGCCGGCGCTGGTGGGCGGCCTCATGGCTGGCGGGCTGACGAGCTGCGCCTTCCTCGGGCTGGCGCGGGCGACGCAGGTCGCCATGGCAGCGGGTCAAGGATCCTTCGTGCAACCGCCGTTGATCGCCTTCGGGCTCGTCTCGCTCGCGGTCGCAGCCGTGTTCATCATCGGGCAGACCGACGTCAAGCGCCTGTTGGCCTACTCGAGCGTCGAGCACGCCGGCCTGCTGGTCTTGGGACTCGGCCTCGGGGGAGTGGGAGTGTACGGCAGCGTCCTCCATGTGATCAACAACGCGCTGGTCAAGGGGCTCCTCTTCCTAGCCGTGGGCAACGTCGTGCTCGCAACCGGGACGGCGACGGCGGCGTCCGTTCGCGGGCTGGTGCGAGGCCTTCCCGCCTCCAGCCTGCTCTTGCTGGTGGGCCTGTTCGCCGTCACCGGCTCTCCGCCGTTCGGCCCGTTTCTGAGCGAGTTCACCATCCTGCGTGCCGCGATGAGCGGGGGGCACTGGTGGGTCGCCGCCGTCATGTTGACGCTGCTCGCAGTGATCTTTATCGGGCTGGCCGCGATGATCCTGGAGATGGTCTACGGTCAGCCGCCTACGAACGAAGGCGTGCGTCGCGAGAGCGGGTGGCTCGTGGCAGGGCCGGTCGCGCTCGGGTTGGGTGTCCTCGCACTCGGCATCGTCATTCCCCGGCCCCTTCAGGCGCTCTTGTCACTCGCCGCGTCGGCGCTCGGCGGAGCTGCTCCGTGAGCCGGTTTGATGAGCTGGGGCTTCGCAACCGGCGGGCCATCGGGTGGTCGGCCATCCCGCGCGAATCCGTGGAGGCCTTCAGCGCCACGGTTTGCGGGGCGGTCGCTGACGGCTGGCGCATCGTTTCGCTCTTCGGCATGCCGGAGGGGAACGACCGCACCTGTCTCGTCGCGTTTCTCGCCGATGACGCCCGCAGCGCACTCGGCGCCACGAGCACGCTCGTCGGGGAGCAATACCCCGCGCTCACGCCGGCCTGCCCCCAGGCTCACGTTTTCGAGCGCGAGATCGCCGAGCAGTGCGGCGTGGTCCCCGAGGGCCATCCCTGGCTCAAGCCGCTCCGCCGGCATCCGCCGGATCACCGGCCGCCTAGCCACCAACCAGGCACGTTGAACCGCGACGCGTACCCGTTCTTCCAGATGGCAGGCGACGAGGTGCACGAGGTCGCGGTCGGCCCCGTGCACGCAGGTGTCATCGAACCAGGGCACTTCCGCTTTCAGGCGCACGGCGAGCGGGTGCTGTTCCTCGAGATCATGCTCGGCTACCAGCACCGGGGCGTCGAACGACTCCTGGAGCAGCTCGACCGCGACCGTGGCGTGCTCGTCGCCGAGTCGATTGCGGGAGACACGGTCATCGGTCACGCGGGCGCATACTGCGGCGCGGTCGAGGCGCTCGCCTGGAGCCGGAAGACCCCGCGGAGCCAGACGGTCCGCGGGATTGCGCTCGAACTGGAGCGCCTGGCGAACCATCTCGGGGACCTGGGTGCGATCGCGGGGGACGTCGCCTTTCAGCCGGCGGCCGCGTATCTGGGCCGGATGCGGGGCGAATGCCTCAACCTCCTGATGATGCTTTCCGGCAATCGCTATGGCCGGGGCCTCGTCCGACCGGGTGGGGCGGCATTCGACATCACGCCCGCCATGGCCGACGAGATGCGCGACCGGCTCGAACGCCTCGGTGGGGAGCTCGAACCGGTGCTCGCCTTGATGTTCGAGAGCGCGTCCGTCCAGGCCCGGCTCGAGGGCGTCGGCGTCGTGCCGCGCAGCGCGTGTGTTGAGTATGGCTTCGTCGGCCTGGTCGCCCGGGCGTGCGAGCTGCCGCGCGACGTGCGGCACGATCACCCCTGGGGGATCTTCCGCTTCGCCCACATCCCGGTGGCCACGGCGTGGGCCGGCGACGTCCTGGCGCGCGCGCTGGTGCGGCGGCTCGAGATCCAGCGGTCGCTCGAGTTCACGATTGAGCAGCTGCGAGCACTCCCCAAAGGCCCAGCACGGGTGGACTGCGGCCCGCTACGACCGAATGAAGTGACCGTGGCGATGGTCGAGGGATGGCGGGGCGAGATCGTCCACGTGGTGATCACCGACGACAGCGGGCGCGTCCGCCGGCACAAGGTTATGGACCCCTCGTTCCACAACTGGACTGCGTTGGCGTTGGCGATGCCCGGGAACGAGATCTCGGCCATGACCTCTGACCCAAGGACCTAAGCAGTGTTCGATTGGCTGAAAACGCGGCTCCAACAGGGCATCCGCACGTCCCGCTTTCCCCGCGAGGGCGCCGATTTCCCAGAGCGCTTTCGGGGCCTGCCGATTCGTGATCCGGCGAGATGCGGGGACGGATGCCGGCAGTGCGCGGGGCGGGCGCCGTCAGCCTTCCTGAAGATGCAGCCGCATGGGCTCGTCGAGCTGGATCTGGGTGCGTGTCTGTTCAGCCCGGAGGAGGCCAGCGCCTGCTTGGAAGGGGCGGTCACCTACAGCCGCGACTATCGCATGGCCACGTCTACGCGTGAAGCGCTGGTCACCCCGACTGGCGAGGTTGAGCTAGCACGGGCCCTCGATGAGCGCACCCGGAAGTTGTTTGGACGCTCCCTTCGGCTCCGTTCAGTCGTCGCAGGGAGCTGCAATGGCTGCGAAGCAGAGCTCGTCGCCCTAGGCAACGTCGTCTTCGACCTCGGCCGCTTCGGCGTGCAGTTCGTGGCCTCCCCGCGGCACGCCGACGGCATCGTCGTGACCGGCGCGGTGAACACCAACATGCGGGGCGCGCTCGAGAAGACGTACGAGGCGGTCCCGTCCCCGAAGCTCGTCATTGCGGTCGGGGCGTGCGCGCTCAGTGGAGGGCCGT
>WNGH01017480.1_pt1 | contig 10391 bp, 9 predicted proteins | sample 5400631 | NCBI WGS metagenome assembly WNGH01 (sample SAMN13153373, study PRJNA577476) | soil metagenome | isolation source: 115 cm soil or saprolite under Garry oak tree replicate 1 | place: USA:California | collected 2016-06-15 | reverse complement strand
TCCGGTCGAATTGAAAGCGAAGCCGCAGACCGTTTCGCCATCGCGTTTGACGTCGGTAATCACCGCGACCACCGAGGTGGTCATTTCGGAAAAATCGATGCTCGAATTCGCCAGCGAGGAGTTCAGCGGAACGCTGGTCTCGCGGATATCGACAATGCGCATGGCTGCAATCGCGTTCTAGGAAGATCAATCGACATGGATGCCCGCGGCTTTCACTACTTTGTCCCAGCGCGCCATTTCCAACTTGATGCGGTCGGCGAACTGATCCGGGCTGTTGGCGACCGGCACAAAGCCAAGCGTGTCGAGCTTCTTTCTGGTCTCGGGATCGGCGGCCATTTTGACGATCGCCGCATTCCATTTGTCGACGATCGCTTTCGGCGTTCCGGCCGGCGCCAGGATTCCGGTCAGCGTATCGCTTTCAAGGCCGGGCACGCCTTCTTCGACATTGGTCGGCAGATCGGGCAGTGCCGTCAATCGCTCCTTTGCCAGTATCGCGATGCCGCGCAGGCTACCGTCCTTGACGTTGCCCATCGCCGGCGGCAGGGCGGTGAACGCAATCGGCGTGGTGAACGCAATCGGCGTGTGATTGCCGAGCGTGGAATTGATGGCGAGCGGCGCGCCATTGAACGGCACCGTCACGAGATCAAGACTGTAGGTCTGCTTGAACAATTCGCCGGCGAGATGCGGCGTCGAGCCGGTGGCCGGCTGCGCGTAGCTGTATTTGCCCGGATTGGCCTTGATCAATGCGATCAGCTCTTTCAGATCTTTCGCTGGCACGGAAGGATGCACGGTGACGACATTGGGCGAGGCGGCGACCAACGAAATCGGCGCGAAGTCCTTGACCGGATCGTAGCCGATCTTGCCGTACATGCTCGGATTGATGATGAAGCCGGTCGAGACGACGACGATGGTGTAGCCGTCCGGCGCGGCGCGACCCGCAGCCTCGACGCCGAGATTGCCGCCGGCGCCCGGCATGTTCTCGACATAGAGCTGCTGGCCCCAGGCGTCGGACAAGCGCTCGGCTACCATGCGCCCGATCACGTCGGTCGGGCCGCCCGCCGCGAACGGCACAATGACGCGGACCTTGTGATCCGGATAGCTGTCGGCGGCACGGCCCGGCGCCGCGAAAAATCCGGCGATCACTAAGCTTGCGCAAAACGCAAAACCACGAGCCGCGACCGTTCGCATGCCATCCTCCCTTGCTGCGTGAGAATGCTATCATCGCTCCATCTTTCGGGCGAGCGGCGCACCGCAGTCTTCTCATCCGCCGCACCAGCAAAAGGGCAGGGAACGCAAAATGGCCGGGCGCAAGGTGACGCGAGACGATCTCCGCCAAGCCGCGGAGAAGTACAAGAATTGGGGCAAATGGGGAGCCGACGACGAGATCGGCACGCTCAACTACACGCAGCCGGAGGACGTCGTTGCGGCGGCGCGGCTGGTCAAAAAGGGCAAGGTAATTTCGCTGGCGCTCAATTTCGACAATAACGGGCCGCAAGGCGGCAAGACCAGTTATCCGGCGCTCGGTCGCATCAATCCTTTGCACACAATGCTGCGTACCGGCACCGACGCTTACGCCGGCGTGCTCGACAAACGCGGCATTCGTGCCGCCGACGACATGGTGGTGATCCCCCTGCAATGCGGCACGCAATGGGACGGCCTCGGCCACGTGTTTTATGAAAACTATATGTGGAACGGCTACGATTGCCGCGAAGTCTCGTCGTTCGGCGCGCAGAAATGCGGCATCGAGAAAACCAAGGACAAGATGGTCGGCCGCGGCGTGTTTCTCGACGTCGCACGCGCGCTGGGCAAAGATTGCCTCGACGATGGCTACGGCATCAGCTGCGACGATCTTGATCTCACGGCCAAGAAACAGAAGGTCGAATTCAAGCGCGGCGATTACATCATCGTGCGCACCGGCCAGATGGAGCGTTGCCTGAAAGCCGGGAGTTGGGATGGCTATCCCGGCGGCGACGCACCGGGCTTCGCCTTCGAAACACTGGAATTTGTCGCGCGCACGCAGCTTGCCGCGCTCGCCAGCGACACTTGGGGCTGCGAAGTGCGGCCGAACAATACCGAAGGCGGCATCAATCAGCCCTGGCACTGGATCACCATCCCGATCATGGGCATGACGATGGGCGAGATTTTTTACGTCAAAGACCTGGCCGAGGACTGCGCGGCCGACGGCGTCTACGAATTCATGTTCGTCGCGCCTGCGATCCCGATCACCGGTGCGGTCGGCTCGCCGATCAATCCTCTGGCGATCAAATAGAGTTTGGTTGGGACAGCCGATGAGGCGGCGTCAGCTTCAGACGCGCGATATGTTTAGCTGTTTGGGCGAAATTTCAGACCCGTCAACAGGGCAATTCCGGCAAGCGCGGTGAGCACCGCGGCGAAGATCGCATGCGCGGTGAGCGGGGTGGCGGCGGCGGAGAGAAATCCGATTCCGATCACCGGCAGCGAATTGCCGGCAAACAGCGCAACCATGTAACTCGAAACGACTTCGCTGCGCTGGTCGGCCGGCGCGATGCGGTTGATCACTTCGAGGCTGCCGCGATAACCAAGCCCGCCGGCAAGTCCACCCAGCGCCGCGGCGAAAATGAGTAGTGCCAGTGAGTGAGCGAGTTCCGCGGCTACGACAATCCAGACACTCGGGACCAAGAGCAGCAAGGCGGTTAGCGTAGCGGCTTGGCTGGCGAGCTTGCCGCTCGTCAGGATAACCACCGCGGCCACCAGAAAAAGTTCACACACGATGCCGCCGGCGACGAGCGGAGCAGATTGATGCAGGCTTTCGCCAAGCAGACTCGGGATCAGCGCCGAGTAGAAGCCGATCAGCGAGAAAGTTGCAAAGCCGGTCACGGCCGGGGACACGAATTGCAGCCGGATGCGCTGCGGCACGCCAATGCGTGGGCGAAGCGACACGTCGCCGAGAGGCTTTTGGTCCGATACGGTTTCGCGCGGCATAAATATCACGCCGGCAGCGCCGCAGAGCAGAACCAGATACGCGAAATAGCAAAGCCGCAGCGGGGCAAAGGCGAATTGCGCGAACAAGCCGCCCAGCAGCGGCCCCGTGGCGCAACCGAAGAAATTGGCCGCCGAGGCGATGCGGGCGGCGCCGCCGCTGGCGCGGCTGGCATAAAGTTCGGCAATCCAGGCCGTGGCCGCGCCACTGGCCAAGCCGGTGGAAAATCCGCTCAAGCCGCGTGCTGCAAACAGCCACGCCGTATTCTCGGCTGCGGCAAATACGCTCGCGCTGGCAATACCGATGGCAATGGCCGGCAGGCTCGCGGCGCGCCGCCCAATCTGATCGGCGAGGCGGCCGAAGAACAGCAGCGCCGCAAGATTGCCGAGGACATAGGTCGCGTAGATCAACGTCAGCGTGACAGCCGAGAAGCCAAAGGCTTCCCGGTAAAGCGGATAGAGCGGTGTCGGCAAAATCGCACCGACAAACATGACGCCGAGCTCGCCGGCGACAGCCACAAGCGCGATGTGATTGTAGCCGGGGGAGGTGGGATTGCGCATTGCCGTACATAGATTAGGCTTGGATTAGGTTTGTGACTGTCTATATCGAGTACGGCCCACCGGCATGACCACCCGAAACCTGGAGACGAAACCCTATCCCGTCACGCATAGCGAGGCGGAGTGGCGCAAAATATTGACGCCAGAGCAGTACCACATCATGCGCGAGCATGGCACCGAGCGGCCGGGCACCTGCGCGCTCAACTACGAAAAGCGCTCCGGCGCGTTCTATTGCGCCGGCTGCGGGCAGAAGCTGTTCGTCTCGAAGACCAAATTTGAGAGCGGCACCGGCTGGCCAAGCTTCAACGATCCCGAGCCGGGCGCGGTCGAGAGCTCGACCGACGCGAGCTACGGGATGGTTCGCACCGAAGTACATTGCAGCCGTTGCGGCAGCCATCTCGGCCACGTTTTCGAAGACGGCCCGCCGCCGACCCATCTGCGATATTGCATCAACGGCGTGGCGATGAATTTCAAGCCGGAATAAGGCGCGCGCTCGCGCAGCGCGGGAATTAAGGGGGGACGATGCGCATCGTCGATTTGAGCCGCGAGCTTTTTCATCGCACACCGTCCTATCCGGGGCAGCCGCCGATCATCCACGGCGTCTGGAAGACCCACGAAGAGGCGTTCGTCGATTCCGGCAATGTCCACGGCAATGCCGTGATGTTTTTTTCCATGCCGGATCACGGCGGCACGCATATCGACGCCCCTCGCCATTTCGGCAAGACCGGCACGCCGATCGACAAATATCCGCTTGAAAACTGCATCGTGCGCGGCATCTGCATCGATCTTCGCCATATCGCTCCCCGCGCCGAGATCGCGCCGGCGGATCTCGAAGCGGCGGTGAAAAAAGCCGGTGTGCCAATTCCGAAAAAGGGCACGGTACTCCTTTGCACCGGCCATCACGCCCGCACGTTTCCGACCGCCGCCTATGCCACCGACAATTCCGGCGTCAATGTCGCGGCGACCGAATGGCTCGCCCGCCAGGGTATCGTGCATTTCGGCATCGATTCGATGCGGCCGGGGCCGGAAGGCAAGGTCAACGCCCTCGTTCACAAGGCCTGTCTCGAACTCGACATCACCCATATGGAGAGCCTGTGCAATTTGGAATCGCTGCTCGGGCAGGGCGAATTCCAATTCATCGGCCTGCCGCTGAAATGGCGCGAAGGCACCGGCTCGCCGATCCGCGCGGTGGCGGTGTTCGACGACTAATCTTTGATGGGCGGTGCACAGCAGCACCGATGCGCCATCGATCCGAAGGCCGCAAACGTGACTATCCCGCATCACTTCGGTACTGCGCTGCGGCCGGGAAGAGAACTGTGAATCTGGGGGACGGAATGCTGCTCGGACACAATCGCAAGATGACCGGTGCGCAGTGCCTCGCCGATATGCTCAAAGGCTACGGCGTCAGCCATGTCTTTCACGTGCCCGCGGTGTTACGCACCACGTTTGCCGAGATGGAGCGCCGCACTGAGATCAAGCGGCTCCATGTGCACGGCGAGAAAGCCGCCGCCTATATGGCGGACGGTTATGCCCGCGCCTCGGGCAAGCCGGGCGTCTGCATGGCGCAGGTGATCGGCGCGCTCAATCTCGCCGCTGGATTGCGCGACGCCTGGCTCGCGCATGCGCCGGTGATCGCCATGACCGGCGGCCGCGAGCCGAAAACCAAGTTCCGCAAGGTCTATCAGGAGATCGAGGACATGCCGGCGTTCGAGCCGGTGACCAAGTTCAACGCCACCGTCGACGACGTGGCGCGCTTTCCCGATATGGTGCGGCAAGCATTCCGCGCCGCAGTGACCGGCTGTCCGGGCCCGGTACATCTGCAATTTCGCGGCAATGAAGGTCAGATCGACGCCGAGGAAGCGGACATGGAGCCGCTGGTCGAGCCACAATTTGCCCGCGTGCCGCCGTTTCGCCCCGAACCGGATGAGACGAGCCTGCGCGCGGCACTGACGATCCTGCAAGACGCGGCGCGGCCGGTGATCGTCGCCGGCGGCGGTGTGCGCGCTTCCGGCGCGGCATCCGAGCTTGTCGCGCTCGCCGAAGCGCTGCAGATCCCGGTCGCCACTTCGCTCAATGGCAAGGATGCGATTCCCGGCAATCATCCGCTGTCGGTCGGCGTGGTCGGCACCTATTCGCGCGAGAGTGCGAACCGGGTGGTCAATGCCGCCGATCTGGCCGCTTTCATCGGCACCGAGACCGGCGGCATGACGACGCATTTCTGGGCGGTGCCAAAGATCGGCACTCCGGCAATCCAGATTGACATCGACCCGGAAGCCCTCGGCCGCAATTATCCGCTGCTCGCCGCGGTCAATGGCGATGCCAAGACGATCCTGGCGCGCATGCTGGCGCATGCCGACCGCGGCAGCGCGGCGAAACGCAAAAACTGGATCGGCGAAGTGCAAACGATCTGCGGCGCGTGGCGCGAGAAATATCAATCGGCGCTCACGTCGGAGGCGATGCCGATCCGGCCGGAACGGCTGTGCCATGAACTCACGCGCCACGTGCCGGACGATGCCATCATTGTCGTCGACACCGGGCATGCCGGCATGTGGATGGGCGGCATGTTCGATCTGACTTCGGCGCGGCAAAGCTATATGCGCAGCGCCGGGCATTTGGGTTGGGCTTTCCCGGCCGGGCTTGGCGCCAAATGCGCCTGTCCCGACCGACCGGTCGTTACGTTTACCGGCGATGCCGGGTTCTGGTACCACATTGCGGAAGTCGAGACCGCAGCGCGCTGGAACATCAATGCGGTGACGGTCGTCAATAACAATGCCAGCGGCAATCAATCAAAGCGCGGCTTCGATCGCGTTTATGGCGGCAAGCAAACTGAGAAGGCGCGCGAATTATGGACTTTCAGCAAGACCGATTTCGCACGCATCGCCCAGGACATGGGCGCGCTCGGCATCCGCGTGGAGCAGGCTTCCGCTTTTCCGGCGGCGCGCGCTCAGGCGCTCGCAGCGCAACGTCCTGCGGTGATCGATGTCGTCACTGATATTGATGCTTTGGCGCCGGTCGCTGTCGCTTGATCTATAACGCGACAGCCGGTGAATTTCGCGGTTCGCGTCCGAACCATAGACCGGCGGAACAAACCCACAATTGACAGGTTAGTGCCACGGCGGAGGCGCTTGTCGGCGAGCCTGTCCGCATTCCTGATTTCGCGAGGCAACATGTTCCAACATCGTGCATCGGATTTCTCTCCCAGCGTCGCCGTTATCCAGAAGCATCTGGGCGTTGTGGAGAAGGAACTTGAGAAGATCGGCCGCATTGCTGGCCGCCAGACGTCCGAGGCCGCCGCTGCAGCGACCGATCAAATCGGTGACGCCATCTCCACGATTTTGAGCGAAATGGTCGATCGCTTCCGCAAAGGCGGGCAGGCTGCCGGCGATCAAGCCGGGCGTTTGGGCAATCAGGCGCTCGACCTCGGCGCGAAATACGGCAGCGATGCCTTACAGCGGGTCGCCAGCGAAGCCGAGAACCGGCCGCTCATCACCATCGGTGTCGCGCTCGGCATCGGCATTTTGATCGGCGCGGCGGTTTTGGGCAGTGTCAGCACCGGCGGCAGCCGCCGGCGTCGTTGAGTTAGGAATTCGGCCGCGCAATCAGCCTTCACCGATCCGCTCGGAGGCCATGGGCGCACCGTCCAGCACAATCGGGGTGCGAATGCCTGGAATTACTCCGCCTTTGGCCGCCGGGCTTTTCACTTCGAGCCGCATGCCGCGATGAATGACCTGGGGGTCGACAAACACCTGCTGCAGATCATTGATCGGACCGGCGGGGATGCCAGCGGCTTCCAGCTTATCCAGAAGCTCTTCGCGTTTAATTCGTGAGGTCAGCGTGCACAGCTTGCCGACCAGTTCGGCGCGATGCGCGACGCGGCCTTTATTGTCCTTATAGGCTTCGTCTTGCGCGAGCTCCGGCGCGCCGAGAATGCCGCACAGTTTGACGAACTGGGCATCGTTACCAGTGGCAATGATGATGCGCCCGTCGGCGACCGGAAATTCCTGATAGGGGACAAGGTTCGGATGCGCATTGCCAATGCGCTTGGGAAGTTCGCCGGAGACGAGATAGTTGAGCGCCTGGAAAGCGAGCGTGCCGACCGTCGAATCGACCAGCGCAGCGTCGACATAACCGCCGCGCCCGGTCTTCTCGCGCCGCGCCAGAGCGGCAAGGATGCCGACGGTCGCGTAGACGCCGGAGAAAATATCTGCGATCGGCACGCCGACCCGCGTTGGCGGGCCGTCGGCGGCGCCGGTCATGCCCATGATGCCACCGATCCCTTGCGCCATAAGGTCGTAACCGGCGCGCGCGGCCGACGGTCCGGATTGCCCGAAACCGGTGACCGAGCAGTAGATCAGCCGCGGATTGGCCGGCCCCAGGCTTTTGTAGTCGAGACCAAATTTGACCAAGCCACCGACTTTGAAGTTCTCGATGAGAACATCCGAGCGCGCCGCAAGCTTTTTGACCAGCCGTTGGCCCTCGGCGGTGGTGAAATCCAGCTCGATCGAGCGCTTGCCGCGGTTCGTGCAGTGAAAATAGGCGGCGTCGAGGTGGCCACCGTCAGCGGCGGGGACGAAGGGCGGGCCCCAGGCGCGGGTATCGTCACCAGCTCCGGTGCGCTCGACCTTGATGACGTCGGCGCCAAGATCGGCAAGGATTTGCCCAGCCCACGGGCCGGCCAAAATGCGGGCTAGTTCCAGTACGCGCAATCCAGCCAACGGCCCCGGCATAAGCCACTCCACAAGCTGCGCGGCGGGCGCCGCGCCGGCGCCTAACTGCCCAACGCACGGCTGTTTGTCTACCGGTCTTCAGGGTCAAAACCCACTAATTCCATGGTCGCGACGCTGGAAATTTTGGTCGCTGGCCAGGCGCGAGGAGCGATGTGATATACATGATCATGAGCGACGAGCAACGACGCCAGCGGCCAAAAGAGCCGCGTCCCTTCGGGTTGCGGCAAAAAAATGGCCGCCGGGTTCGTCGAAAGGCTCGACCGTATGCCCGATACTCTCTTCGCCTTTCTCCTGCCCGGGCGGCGATTTTGGCCACAACGCGGCGCATGGAATTAATGGGTTTTAACCCTAGCTATTCGCCAGCTTGTCATTACGGGCGTGCATCACTAGCTAAATCTTGCCGGATGGGATGATGCGGTGAACACCACCTTTTTCAGCGAAATGCTGCAAAGCATCGCGGATCGCAGCCGCGCATTAATCAAGCGCGAGCGGCGCGAAGCGGCCCATGAACGTTCGGCGGGCCTGATCGAACTATGCGAGGACTTACTGTCCGGCCGCGGCGAGGCTTCCGGCGTAGCGCTGGCGCAAGAAATACTTGCGCGCTACGCCGAACTGACCACCGGACCGCGCATCGCCTTCTTCGAATCCCTTGCCAGGACCTTCGGTCACGACCGGCCGACCATCGAGCGCGCGATCGCCGCTTGGCGTCAATCGCCGTGTGACGAGACCGCCGCCGCGCTTCGTGTCGGCAGCGAGCCGCGGCGGCTGGAGCTGTTTCGGCGCCTTAATCTCGCGCCCGGAGGTACCGCAGCGCTGGTGCACATGCGCGAGCAACTGCTCGACGCGATGGATCACCGCGACGATCTCGGCGTCGTCGATAATGACTTCGTTCACTTGTTCTCGTCATGGTTCAACCGCGGATTTTTGGTGCTGCGCCGCATCGATTGGTCGACCTCGGCGGCGATCCTGGAAAAGATCATCCGTTATGAAGCGGTCCATGAGATCAGGGACTGGGCCGATTTGCGCCGGCGTATCGACCCACCGGATCGCCGCTGCTATGCGTTCTTTCATCCGGCCCTGGTTGACGAGCCGCTGATCTTCGTCGAAGTGGCACTAACCCGCGCGATTCCACCCGCCATCGCGCCGATCCTCTCTGACAAACGCGATCCGGTCGAACCGCGGCGTGCCACCACCGCGGTGTTCTATTCGATCACCAATTGTCAGCGCGGCCTGACTGGCGTGACCTTCGGCCATTTTCTCATCAAGCAGGTGGTCGAGGAAGTTTCCCGCGAGATCCCGAGCGTCGGCACGTTTGTGACGCTGTCGCCGACGCCGAACTTCGCCGAATGGCTCAACCGCGAACGCGCCAATGACCACTCCACCGCGCTCGACAATCACGATCGCGAAGCGCTTTCGGCGCTCGACACCGAGGGCTGGTGGCGCTTACCCGACCTCGCCGAACGAATTCGCGAACCGTTCATTCGCGCCGCGGCATGGTATTATTTGCGCGCGCGCAATGGCCGTAGCCTGCCCGTCGACGCCGTCGCCCGCTTCCATCTCGGCAATGGCGCGCGGCTTGAGCGGCTCAATTGGCTCGCCGACACGTCCGAACGGGCGCTGAAACAATCCTATGGCCTGATGGTGAATTATCTCTACGATCTTGATTACATCGAGCGCAATCACGAGGCCTACGCGCAGCACCGCGCGGTCGTCGCAGCGAGCGCCGTGACTCGGCTGGTGAATATCCCGGAGCGGGAAATCGTTCCGGTAGCCGGATAGCCATCTTTCCGGATTGGCGCTGGATGTCACGCAGCAGCCAGTTCTATCCTTAAGGCGCAGTCGAGTAGCCGCATGACGGCAGTGCCGCGTGAAAACGGAGGCAGCGAAATGCCTGCTCTCCTCGGGGTCCTGGAAACAGCGCTCTATGTCGAGGCATTCGAGCGCGCCTGCCCGTTCTACGAACAGGTGCTTGGACTAAACAGCATTTATCGCGACCTGCGGCTTTGCGCCTACGACGTCGGTCATCGCGGCGTGCTGTTATTGTTTTTGCGCGGTCATTCGTTGGATACGGTGCATCTCCCCGGCGGCACGATTCCGCCGCACGACGGGGCTGGTCCGGTGCATGTGGCCTTTTCCATCGCCGCAGAT
>WNGH01043229.1_pt1 | contig 10392 bp, 10 predicted proteins | sample 5400631 | NCBI WGS metagenome assembly WNGH01 (sample SAMN13153373, study PRJNA577476) | soil metagenome | isolation source: 115 cm soil or saprolite under Garry oak tree replicate 1 | place: USA:California | collected 2016-06-15 | reverse complement strand
GGTAAGATACTATCTGACCAACTTCCGATTCGTCAAATCAAACCACGGACGAATCGTAACAGAGCTACCACGCAGAATGTTCCGCGGAAAGAGCTTCCAGCAATTCCTCAGCGTGTTCAAGGCCCCCCTCCAGAGAGGAACCGTCGAAATGTACGCCGTCCAAGTCCTCAACCCGGACACGGGAAACATGGCCATGAACCTCGGCCTACTACCCGGCGAGATCGTCAAGCGGCTCGAATCCATCAACGAGGAAGTCTACTGCAAATACTGCGGCCGAAAGAACGACTCCAACGCCAACGTCTGCTCCAACTGCGGAGCAAACCTCTAGAACGAACCCGTTTCAAGAAAACGAGAGAAACCAGGGAAAGGCGGGTCATAGGCGCTGTTATCGTCGCCGTGAATGTTCCCGTGTTGCAGGAGGTGCCGCGGACTTCGCGCTGAGCGAGGCGGTATCCGTCAGGCGAAGGTGGGCGGCATAATTCAGGTGGTAAGGTTCGAATTCGGCAGAATCGACACCATCACTCTCCACCACCTTAATAGTTCAAACCATCGACCCCCGGGGTAGTAATTGAAGCGGCCCGAGACGAAGTACGCGCGGAGTGGAAATGTTCGGATCGCATACCAGGTTACGGGGGAGGGACCAATTGACATGGTCTGGGCCCCAGGCACCGTCTCTCACCTCGACATGGCCTGGGAGAGGCCTGCATCAGCCCAGAGCATTGAACGTTTCAGCTCGTTCTGCCGCCTGATCCGGTTCGACAAACGCGGCACTGGGCTGTCGGACCGTCCGCCTGGAGTCTCCACGTTGGAAAAGATGATCGACGACATAAGAGCGGTCATGGACGATGCAGACAGCAAGCAAGCCGCAATATTCGGATTCTCCGAGGGAGGATCCATGGCTTGTCTCTTCGCAGCCACCTATCCTCAACGGACTAGGGCCCTGATCCTATGGGGGGTGCAAGCCCGCTGGATCAAGACAGACGACTACCCTTGGGGCATGACGAGGGAAGAAAGCGACCGGGAGATCAGCGAACTTGCCGAGAAGGGTGTTACAATCGACTACCTGACCGGCTCCGGCGCGGGAATCCCAAAGAATACTGACCCCGAGCTAATCGACTTTCTCTTACGACTCTTCCGCGCAGGAGCCAGCCCCACATCTCTCGTCGAACTCGAACGGATGGGTGCCGAAATCGACACTCGCGGAATCCTACCCACGATAAGAGTACCCACTCTCGTGATGCACAGAACCGGAGACCCTATCGCCGATATTGCCGCCGCCAGAGATCTAGCAAACAGGATTCCAAACGCAAAATTTGTCGAGTTCCCCGGAGATACTCATCTGATGACAGGAATCGCAGAGAAAGTCGCAGCCGAGATACAAGAGTTCGTCACAGGAATCCGGCCACAGCCGCCGTCGAACCGCGTATTGGCCACGATCCTCTTCTTGGACATCGTTAATTCTACCGGACAACTCTCAAAGCTCGGAGACGAACGCTGGAAGGAACTCTTGGAGAGACACAACGAACTGGTGCGCAAAGAGCTTGACAGTTTCCAGGGCAGAGAGGTCAAGACGATTGGAGACGGGTTCTTGGCCACATTTGATGGACCTTCGCGCGCCATTCAATGCGCACGGTCGATTCGTGACTCGGTTCGCCAGATCGGGATAGAAATCCGAGTCGGCATCCACACAGGTGAATGTGAACTAATGGACAATGATGTCGGAGGCATAGCCGTTCACACTGCTTCAAGGGTGGCCGCCAACGCCAAAACGGGCGAGGTCTTGGTCTCCAGCACGGTGAAGGACCTCGTCGCAGGCGCAGGTTTGAGATTCGAGGACACGGGGACACATGCGCTCAAAGGAGTCCACGGAAAATGGCGGCTCTACAGAGCCCTGTGAGTTTGGCGCCGGCGAGAGGGTTCGAGACCTAGATTGAGGTACGCATTCGGCAGAATCGACTCAATGAAAGATGACAGCGTAACAGTGTACTATGCACACAGGTAATCGACGGACGAGTCCAGGTTACTGATCTGTTTTCGGCTTATTCCACACTGCCAGTGCAATGACCGTATTACAGATTGCAATGCCGAACGTGATGAACAAGACGTTCAACTCTCCCAGAGGCAAGATTATGTTGAAACTGGCGAGAATCGACGCCAATATCAAGTAGACGAAGAACATGTCGAAGAGTCCGACGACAAATACGAGCTTCCTAGGAATCGTTATTCTCATAGACCCCTCGACAAGGTATTATTCGTTGAGACAAAAACGAGTTTCGCACGTATCTTAGGCTGGTTCCGATGACGTCCGTGCTTGAACCCGAGCACTACTGCCACTAAGTGAGTTGACGAGGCAGGTTTGAGAACCTCGCCAAAGAGCTTAAGGCTTGAGATGCGAGAAGTCTAGCCGTACATGAACGCTGCAGTCAGAACATCCAAGATAGTCGGACAGTTACGGGCAGCAAACTCTATTTTTCCTGACTGGTATAACGATTTACTCACGATCCTTACTACAATCGGATTGGCCATTGCTACAATCAAATGGGCTCGCAAGAACCGAAGCATCATCCGGAAATCTGTCTTTCCACTCTTCGCAGGTACTATACTTGCAATAACTCTAGTCCTTCAGTTGATGGGTGGCAATGAAGGCTATCTGTACATAATCGGGAGGGTTACCGCGGTTTGGGGGCCTGCAGGCCCGCCCCCGCCAACGAGTTCAAGCCTAAACCCAATATTCCCGATTCTCGTCACAGTCGCTTGCGTAAGCGCGATTACGCTCTACGATCTGCGCCGCCTCGTGTCCGTCAGGGAATTACCAACGCGATTTCGACGGCGAATTCGCCAAGAATGATTTGTTGGTGGGCTTAGAAGACCGATTCTGAGGATTCAGCATCGCTTTCGACAGGTTTAGGAACTTCGTCTCCGAAAAATCATTGTCGCAGGAGAGTCACTTAGACGTGGTAACGGTTGTTTGAACCAACCGCAGCCTCTTTCGAGGCGTCTATGAGGCTCTCCTTTTGCGAGAATCCTCAAACATTGTACCTGTGCCGGAGTGTCTAAAGCGACTAATGGTTAGTCACAAGATTGTAACCAGTTCCGAGAGGTTGCCAAAGTATGACGACTTGGAAAAGAAGATGTTCTACAGCGATATGTTTCTGCCAGTGTCTTGAGCTCTGATACCGTTATGCGAACTTGCCGAGACTCAGGGAGCTGATTTTCACCCGGGCATTTTCCTTACGATCCTGAGACGGAACATGAAAGGTCAGCCTTCATGGAAGGTTCATCACATGAGACAGTCAATTATCAGAGCATTCGAACAAAACGTAAAGGATGGAGTTTGGGAAAGCTGGCTCTTCGTGAGGAAACGAGGACGAAAGAGGAAACTCTACAGACTTACGGAGAAGGGAAGAACTCGACTAAAGAATTACGCCGATCATCTGAGGCATTTCAATCGTTTAGCTGAAGAGGCTCTCGGCGTCGAGTTAGAATCGGTCAGAGCAAACCTAGATCAGGTAACAAAGCGACATTCTCCCAATTTGGTCCGAAAACTAGACTTGGACAACACGTTAGAAACCAATAACATCACGGACTAGTTCAAGCCTTCAGAGATTGCTTGGGCGGGCCTTTCCGGTGGGTCCTTAGGGCTTTCGGCCGAATCCTATCATCATGGAAATCCTGAGCGGTCAGCTGTTTTTTCGAATAGTATTGTCGTGTACCGTGTAAGCATGTATGTCAGGCCTCCGGTCCCGCTTTCTGTTCTGTGAAACTCGGAGAGACTCTTGATCTTGCAACCATTACTTGCCCAACGCTGAATGAGAGCATTCATGGCGTCGACTTCTTCCCGATCATCTGTTCTGAGTAGGGCCAACTCTACCGTATGCGGATGTCATGACTGTTAGAACGGATAAGGGGATCTCGGATACTGTGAGTGTGTCCTGGTTTTGAGTCTGATAGATTCGGTTCAGAAGCAGTTCCTCTACCGAAGGTTCGTAACTGAAGTCTCCCCCACACATCTTCCTCAGCCTCTGCCTTGCTCCTCTCTTGAATCGCACCCATTCTGGATAGAAGAGGATGTGTGTGGCTTCCAGAGGGTTCCTTTCGGGTCTCAGCACGTAGACTCTGTCATTCTCCCTGCCACCATTATCTCCCATATCCATGATGATGAGCTTGTATCCTTCTATGTTGCATCGAAGGGTTCGCTTCAAGGGATGTTCCTCAAGCCTCACTGCCACTCTCAACCCCACAACCTCTTGAGGAGAAGCATCTTGACTTGACCACTTGATCACGGAAAAAATGCGAGGACCCTTCGGCAGCTTTGGCCAATCTAACAACAATGTGGCAAGCATCCATACCACACCAAACAATGTCGAACCCACCACGTAAGGAAGCCATGGAAGCACCTGGGCCCTTATCACAAACAGGTCATATGAGCCCAAGGAGAAGAGAAGACCCAGAGAGAATAGGGCAGGTAGGAAGGGTACTTTGTTTCTTAACCATGCATATTTTGGTTTGGAATCTCTCTGGCACTGGGGACACTGTCTTGGAACCTCCGCCAGCGTGTGGTAGGTTCTGTTAACGCCACAGTTTGAGCAACGGAGCTTGACTAGAGCAATGCTCATGGATACCTACCATTTCGATATGGAGTACAATCTGCCCACCTATTTGTACGTCGAGAACAGGACGGCTACAAGTCTACTAGAGTCCGGACACGCGGACTCCTGATATGTGCTATTGAATCCTGCTAGTCTCCTGCAAGGTGCCTTGGAACTGGCCTGGAATTGGGAACTTGTTCATGGTCATGTTAGCCTCCAAGGTCGTCAAGTGGTAAGCCAGGCGTCTCGTCATGTTAGACGAGAATCTCTGACGACTCGATTGAGACACTACGTCGGATGACAAGTATCATGGTCTCTTTCCACAGCCTCTCTGCCGCGTCAACCAGCTCCTGCCGGCTCGAGTTTACGAATCCCGCAACAATCTCGACGAGTCGTTTGAGGTCTCGTGGTTGTTCCGAGCACTCGAACAGCTGCTTCCAGTACCAGCTCGTAGTAAGTACGTATTTCCTGTTGAGGAGATAGACTACTCTCGCAGCGTCCCGCGCCATGTAGAACGCTCGAGTCCTAAGGTCTAACAGGTCATCTTTGAAATCCGCATTGCGAACACCTGCCAGGGACTCGGTCATGCGCAGCGCTGCAAAGCGCACAGCGTCTAAGAAATCCGCTGCATCGTTCTCCTTGACAGCCTCGTCGAGCATCCTCGTCCAACCATCTCGTTCAAACAATACAATCCTATTCCGGCACTCATCAGCTCCCACCGGCCAGTCTCGGCCCGGTTCACGCGCAGATTTGAGAAACTCTGATTCTTGCCGGTAGTCAATCTGGATAAGCAGCCCATCGTACACGTAGAATTTTGTCGGAAGCTCGACAGAATCTTTCACAATGGTCGTCATCTCAAGGTCGGAAAAGGGCCGGTCAAGTGACTTTGCCGTAGAACCAGTAATGAAAACCGCGAGAACACTTTCCTTGAAAGTCTCCAAGATCCGCGCACAGATTCTTCGGCCAATTTCTACGCGTTGCTCGTGAGTGACCATGCGGAGGGGCGGGTCTTCCAACCGAATAACCTCGAAACATAGCTGGTTCTCTTCAGGAATTTATCTTAGCACAGGCTGTACAATGCCAGCCACCAGAAGGCCCTTCGTCACTCGTTCCACCGCTAAGCTATCCACCAGGCCCGTTTCGACTCGGGAAATCGTAGAGTGTCGACTGTAGTTGATGCTCATGAGACGAGAGCAGTCGTTTGTACGAGGGAACGGCGTGCTACGGGTCAACGAGTGCCCGGACCCGGGCTCACTAATCGCATGCGAGATTGAAAGCCTGACGGTCCCCTAGAAAGTGCCTTGGGGCTGGCTTGGAATTGGGAACTGACCAAGTGATTACTACGCTTCGTCGTGTTCTGATGAGGATTCGGCGGTACTCCATTCATACCCTAACACTTTATCGGACAGAGCCTGAATCTCTGTTTCTTGGATACAGAAATGAGCGTCTCTACTGCGGGTTTGAAATGCCCTGTCTGTGGCGAATGGGTTTCGACCGATGCTCCTCGTTTCGGTGGTCGCGGTGCATCTGCTAGTATCATTGTTGGCCAGGAACTCTCTGTGCATTTGCAGACCTATCACCCGGACTATTTGTTGTGGAATCGGCCTTACCACCTAGCGTGGGGCGTGTTGTTCCTAGCTGGATTCTCCCTTTCTCTTTGTGGTGCCTTTCTCGAGAGTTTCTCATTTTTCCCCTTGGCAATCCTCGTGACACTTACGCCGGGGATCCCTCTATTGATCATCTACCGCAGGAAGTTCGCTGAGTTCAAGAGTCACTGGGCTGAAGAACATCCGTTGGCTTCGATTCAGCTCACGCCCGCGGCGGTCCCTTCGGTAAATCGATGTCGGATTTGTGGAGAAGTCATTCCTATCAAGAAGGGTCTAGGCTGGGACCTCAAGGACCACTACCAGAGTGCCCATCCAGCGTACTACCGTTGGGAGTATCGACGAGCACCGCTCGTAGCAGTCACTTTATTCTTCACAGGCGTGACGATCCTCGTTCTGGGTTTGTCGCTAGAACAAAGTCTCCCTACCATATTCGGAGTTGCAGGTTTCCTGCTTTTGGTGGCTGTGGCAATGGTGTATGCTTTCAGGGGCGAGAGACGATTCAAACAACGCGTGCTGTCATAAGTTACCATCAGTTCCTCTCTTAAGCGCGCGAAAGATCCGGGGCGTGCTACTGGTCTATTAGGGTCCACGCAAATGCTCACTCATGGCTTGCTAATTGAAACCTGAAAGTCTCCTGGAAATTGCCTTGGAATCGCCTTAGAATTGGAATCTTGCTCGTGATCATGTTAATCCTCCCAGGTCGTCAGATGATGAGCCAGCCGTCTAGGGCCTCATTTCCATGCTAAATCCTGCGGATCCGAAAAATCTAGAAGAATAGGTATGCGTGCTAGTCTCGCGGCACAGATCCGGCTTTTCCTATTTCCGGTTCTAGGCTAACGTGGCTGGCTCGATTACGTCTTTGGCTTGGGCTCGGCTTTCGCGGCTGGTTTGGGTTCTTTTCCAGCCGCTGGTTTCTCTTCCTTGCCAGCCGGAGGCTTGGCCTCTTTTCCGGGAGCAGGTTTTGCTTCTTTTGCGGGTGCTGGTTTGGCTCCTTCTTCTCAGCGGCCGGTTTCGGTTTCGGTGCTGGCGCTGCTGGCCTGGGCTCCACTTCTTTCTTCTGTTTCGAGACCCGCTGGTCCTTCGGTAGATTCCGGTTCTTTATGTAAGCTGGAACAATATCAGCACTCTTCTTATCCTCGTAGACCTCCACAACACAGAGCGCGCTGGATCCTCCCGTCCGGGTCGCGATACTCCGGACATAGACCTGGTCCAAGCCCGCCTTGAAATGGTCCGAGGCCAACTTCCGCACCGTAATCCGGTCCGGCGTCCCCTGCCCCTGATGATGAACAACCAGCTTCGCCTCCCGACGATGCAGGAGACTATTCACATGCTCCTCGACAACCTCCATACTCAACTCTTCGCCGCCTCCTTCGGAGCCTCCGGAACCACAGCAGCACCACTAACAATCACACTATTGATCTGAAGAGTATCATCAGAAATCGTCCGGCCACGCACAAGCCTCCTCTGCCTCTCACCATCCGACAACGGATGGTAGCCAACCCCCCCAGACAATATCGCCCGTTTCCGAGCAGCACCCTGAATATCAAACCGCATCGGCACACCATCCTTATCCGTCCCACCAGTAATCTTCAACTTCACATTCCCAAGCCCGAGAAGCTTCCCATCAATCTCCTCGCCGATACTCTTCCCAACCAGCGCCTGAGCCTTCGTCCCCTCCAGCGACGCTGCCTTGGAAGTCTTAGATTTCGGGTCCGAGACTATCAGCTGAAACTTGGCCAAACAGTACGATCCTCAGACGGGACCATCGGTTTCCGCTTAATAAACGTCCTTTGGCCGGCTAGGCCGACTTGACTGGTCGAAAGCGCAAACAACTCCATGCGCGGGTCACTCACCGATGCGACTAATCAGCTACGTGAAAAGTCCAGTTGACCACCGCCTATCCAACGGCAGAGAGAACTTCACAGTTTCTGGTATAGGTAGCTTGAGAGGCGTGTTAGAGGGGCGAGGAATCCTCTATTCATGGATAGAGGGAGTCGGCGAGGCCGCTGTCCCTAGCTGTCAGTTCGTCTTGTCGCAAACGACCCCAGCTCAGTACACAGCTATCGAATCAGGGGAGATATCTATCGAACTCGAAGCTCAATCCAGATTTCCCTGTTCAGGAATTATTACTTCGACAGGAGAGGGCTACATTATCAGCCCGGCTTTCAAGCTCGACCCAGTAAGAGGGCAAGGCATCGTATTGATGCTTCTCGCTCCAAGAACTTCGCCATACAATGTAGCTGTTCAGAAGAACGTTCTCGCGATTACAAAAGACGAGTCAGAAGTGATCGTGACGTCTGACAGTGGAGAGGTTCGCTGCTCGGGGACGATCTCGAGCCACTCAAAAAAGGCCCGTATTATCTTGAACCGAAACCCGAGACTCCCAGTATATAGAGCCGGATTCAATGAGATCCTTTCTTCTATCAGAGACGGAGGCAAGATTAACGCCAGCTGGAAACCAGTCGCTCGGAGCTTTGAGGAACTTGTCATGGCATTATATCCATCAAGAATGGGACCCTATGACCCCAACTCTGTAGGTTTGGACAAAGTGGCAAACTATCTCGGCGTCCCTGCATTTGGGGACACCAGAAAATTCGGCGATTATGTAGTAGGAGACGGTGCTGGTGTAAATTACACGCTTCGTTTGATGATAGATCATGGTCTGAGGAGACACGCGTCCGATGAGACGAGACTCACAGTAATGTAGAAAATTCTCGCTGATCAGCCACCACTCGAGGTGGTTGCGGCACCTGCAGTTAGAGTTGGCAGCTCGCTTAGGATCGCAAGCTCGCCCGGAGTTAGATGCTCCTTGAACTTGGAAGAGAGCACCCTAGCGTGCTGCACTGGAACATCAACGTAGAGAATATCCCCTTCCATGATCTGTCTTCCCACCATTGGCTTGTCAATCGACACCGCGACCTGTTTCCCGGCCCCAGCCTCTCCCACATCTTTTCCCTGGTCCTGGATCCGGACGACCTGTCCGATTCGCCGTCCACTACTGTTGATGAGCGGATACTTCGGCTTGATGATCCCATCGAGCACTTCGACCCCGACGATAGCAGGATCGCTACGTCTAAAGACGAAACCCTTCAACAGCTTGATTTTTCCAGGTCGTATGAGAAGGTCCATCTCCGCCTTTGCGCCCGCCAGCCTCTGAGCATCAACCCAGCGAGAATACTCCTCCAAGACATGATAGAGAACATCCCCTTTGAAGACTGGAATCTTCGATAATGCGATCTCTTCCTCCGCATCGGGCAGCAGCTTCACACCAAAAGCTAGGACAACCCCCAGATACTGGTCCTTGACATGCACGGCCTTCGCTTCAACAACATCCCTCCTCGAAACATCACCCACATCAGCCAGTCGGACCGGGATTTTCGACGCCTCCAGCGAGGTGGTTAGAGCCTCAAGCGAGCCTAGAGCGTCCGACTTCACAACGACCCCGGTAAGGTCTTTCTTAACTCGCACCTCCTCAACTTCACTGAGAATCCTCTCTTTGATTGCCTTCCTCCTCGACGCGTCCTTGACCCCGTAAAGGGATGACCCGGCAATCGCATCGTCTAACCCTGCAGCAGCGATCTTTATGCCCGCCGCCGCGTCCACGAATTTCGCGTTTGAGAACTTGTCTCTCGGGTCACGGATTTCGTCTAAGGGTTTCGGAAGAAGCAACGCCCGGACCCGCGCACTGATAATCCCATTCCGCCCCGCAAGCATGATCTCATCATCCACCTCCAAGCGTCCGTTGTAGATCATCGTGTCAACAGTCACGCCCAGCCCGGGCTCCTCCTTGACCTCGAGAACCGTTCCCTCAGCAGGACCGCTCGTAACGTTCAGCTCTCCCTTCATGTAGACCTGAGTCAGCCCCACCAGTACCGCCATGAGCTCAGGCATACCCTCGCCCGTCTTCGCGCTCGCCGGCACCAGAGCAACCGTCTTGGCAAACTCTTGAATCCGATCGAATCTGTCCGCTCTGATACCGTGCCGGGAGAGCGTCCCCATCATCGTATAGAGCCGATTGTCAAGATCGGTCAAAACCTCCGGACGCTGGTTCGCCATGTTTGCCAGGAATGATCCGCCGCTGAGCGTCTTCCATCCCGGGATCGCGTCGATCTTGTTGCAGCAGATCAAGAACGGAGTCTTCCGAGCCTTGAGAATAGTCAACGACTCCACAGTCTGAGGCTCAATACCCTTCGTAA
>WNGH01007461.1_pt1 | contig 10392 bp, 8 predicted proteins | sample 5400631 | NCBI WGS metagenome assembly WNGH01 (sample SAMN13153373, study PRJNA577476) | soil metagenome | isolation source: 115 cm soil or saprolite under Garry oak tree replicate 1 | place: USA:California | collected 2016-06-15 | reverse complement strand
TGGGGGCGGTCCGGCATGGGGAGGTGGACGCCGGAGTGGTCATCCACGAGTCGCGTTTCACCTATGCCGACTACGGCCTCACTAAGCTTCTCGACCTCGGGGAGTGGTGGGAGCGGGATACCGGCCATCCTATCCCCTTGGGAGGGATCGCAGCACGCCGCTCGCTGGGAGGGGCGGACATCGCCGTCATCGATAGGGCACTCCGGGCCAGCGTAGCATATGCCTATGCCCATCCCGATGCGGCCAACGGCTATATCCGTGCCCATTCCCAGGAAATGAGCGACGAGGTGTGCGCCGCCCACATCGGCCTCTACGTAAACGACTTCTCCCTTGACCTTGGTGGAGAAGGCGAGGCTGCTGTCACTGCCCTCGTTGACCGAGCCACTGCCGCCGGCCTGGTTCCCCCCTCCGGGAAAAATCTCTTCATCCCCTGAACAAGCCCAGTTTACGGCTTCTCGCCGCCGTTTCACACCTTTTCTCCCCTTTCACGTACCGGGAGTTGCGCTTCTTGCGTGGCCTTGATTGTGGATCAATTCAAATGTGTTACAGTTAACCTTGCGGCGCGCAATAGTGTCTCATCCGGAGTTTCCGGATGGACACTAGTTACCACAGGCCGGCGGAGGGGCAATTGCCCGCCGGGGCCGGAAAGGTGTTCCCAAGGTGACGGATAAGACAGTCAGTTCGGTTCTTGTGGTCGATGACGATCCTCAAACCCTTGCCGCTGTGACATCGGTCCTGCAGGAGAAGGGCTTTCGGGTCATTGCCGTCGAAGGTCCCGCGGAAGCACTGCGGGAGCTGACGAGCGGCAGCTGCCGCAGCGATGTCGTGCTGGCGGATGTCAGAATGCCCGGTGAAACAGGGGTTGATCTGCTTACCGCGATCCACGGTTTGAATCCGGAACTCCCGGTAATCCTGATGACCGGCTACGCCGACCTGCAGACGACCCTGGAGGCAATAAAGAGGGGGGTCTTTGACTTCATCCTCAAGCCGATCGATTTCGGTCAACTGGTTGCCGCGATAGAAAAGGCCGTAAAGCACGCCCGACTGCTGGAACTTGAGAAGGAATACCGGCTGACCCTCGAACAGATGGTAATGGAAAAGACCAGTGATCTCTACGAGAAGATGGAGGAACTGGACCGGAACCGCTCTGAGTTGTTCCGGAACCATGAGGAGCTGAAACTGCTTTTCCGGCGCGTGGCGATGATCAAGCAAGAGTGGGAAAGGACCATCGATTGTGTCGGCGATATCCTGATCCTGGCAGACAATGAAGGAAGCATCAAAAGGTGCAACCGGGCAATGATGAAGTTTGTCGGTACATCATATCAGGAGATCATGGGGAACAACTGGAAGGAGCTACTTTTTGCACACGGCTTGAACCTCCCCGAGGCGGAGGCGCCGGAAACGGAAATTTCCCACGACGCGACCGGGAGGTGGTACGTAGTCAACTCCTACCCCTTCATGGGGGATGACAGTCATGAGGTTCAGGGTCTGGTGGTTACCATCCACGATACAACAGAACTGAAAAGCACTGCCGAGGCCCTCAGGGTGGCCTATCAGGAATTGCAGGAGACCCATGCGCAGATGCTGCAGAAGGAGAAGATGGCTTCCATAGGCCAGATTGCCGCCGGGGTGGCCCATGAAATAAACAACCCGGTCGGTTTTATTTCCAGCAATCTCAGCACCCTCGGCAAGTACGTGGCGCGGCTGTCGGAATTTATCGATGCCCAGGCCGGGGCGCTGGCAACTCCTGACGATCCTGAGGCTGGTGAAAAACTACGGGAGTTACGCCGAAAGCTGAAGCTCGATTACATTCTCGGTGATATAAAGGAGCTCATTGCCGAGTCGCTGAACGGCGTGGACAGGGTGCGGAAGATCGTGCAGGACCTGAAGAGTTTCTCCCGGGCGGACGATGGTGAATACCGGGAGGCCGACATCAACGAGTGTCTGGAAAGGACCTTGAACATAGTCTGGAACGAGTTGAAATACAAGGCGACGCTGCACCGGGATTACGGTGAAATCCCTCCTACCAGGTGCAATCCGCAGCAGTTGGAACAGGTGTTCATGAACCTTCTGGTCAATGCGGCCCATGCCATCGAAAAGCAGGGGGAGGTGACCATCAGCACCAGGTGCGAGGGAGATTCGATCTGCGTTTCGGTTTCGGACACGGGGTGCGGCATTCCGGCGGAAAAGATCGGCCGGATCTTCGAACCGTTCTATACCACAAAGGAGGCCGGCAAAGGCACCGGACTGGGGCTCAGCATCAGCTATGACATCGTGAAAAAGCACAACGGCGAAATCACGGTGCAGAGCGAAGCGGGCAAAGGGACCACCTTTGCCGTAAGGATACCCGTGGTACAGGGAGGATAGCATGGGAGAAAAGGCGAGAATTCTCTGTGTCGACGATGAAGTGAACGTGCTGAAGGCGCTGGAAAGGAATTTCCTTGATAATGACTACGAAATAATCACAGCGTCGTCCGGGCAGGAAGGGCTCGAAGTGCTGGCCGGCACTGCGCCCGTGCAGATTGTCGTGTCGGACTACCGGATGCCGGAGATGAACGGGGTCGACTTTCTCGGGGAGGTCCGCAAGAGGTGGCCCGACACGGTCAGGATAGTACTTTCCGGGTATGCGGATATCACTGCGGTGATTTCGGCCATCAATGAGGGGGGGATCTACCACTTCATCTCCAAGCCGTGGGACGATGGTGATCTAAAGGTCACCATAGCCAACGCCGTTGAGCGCTTTCAACTCAACAAGGAAAAAGTAGAGCTTGCCGAAGAGCTGAAGGTGAAAAACGAGGAACTGAACAGGATCAATTACATGCTGGAGCGGTTTATCGCGGAAAAGACCTCCAAAGCCATGTATCAGAACCGGACACTGACCCACGGCCAGCAGATCCTGGATGCCCTGCCGGTGGGGGTTGTCAGCATCGATATGAGCGGCCTCGTTGTCCAGTGCAACAAGGAAGGTGCCAGACTCCTCGATTTCCCCCCGGCCTGGGCAATTGGTACCGACAGGCGACACCTCTTTCCGGAAGAGCTGAACCTCTTTGTCGAGAATATTGCCGGGGGTAACGGGGCCATTCTTCGGACCAGGATCAAGGAGGGGGAGGTGCGGGTCGTGGCGGGTAGCATGAAAGCGCCGGGCCAGGAGGGAATCGTACTGGTGCTGGAAGGTGAACACTGACATGGTAGAGAGCGTGCTGTTCGTCGACGACGAGCAAAATATCCTGAGCGCCATCGTGCGGGCGTTTGCCGACGAGGATTTCAGGGTCCTGACGGCCGCCAGCGCCGAAGATGCCTTGCGGTTCATCAGGGACGAGGAGGTTGCCGTTCTTGTTGCCGACAACCTGATGCCGGGGACCCGGGGTATCGACCTGCTGGAGACGGTGAAAAGGATTTCACCCGACACGGTGAAGATCATGATGTCGGGGTATGCCGACCTGCCGACCGCCATTGAGGCGATCAACATTGGTGAGGTGTTCCGGTTCGTGGTCAAGCCGTGGCACAATGACGACCTGTTAAAGGTGGTGGCGGATGCTTTGGGCCGCTACCGGATCGTCAAGTCGTTGCGCAGGGGGGATGAGGCGGTCATTCATTCCATCGCACAGACCATTGAACTCAAGGACCCTCGCACCAGGGGGCATTGTGCCCGGGTTGCCCGATATGCCTTGCTGATTGCCGAGGAGCTGCATCTTTCCGAACAGGCAAAGAGGGAGATCAGGCATGGGGGGTGGCTCCACGACTGCGGCAAGATCGGGGTGCCGGAGTCGGTGCTCAACTTTGCCGGCCAATTGAACAGCCGCGAATTCGCCACCATCCGCGAGCAGCCTGTTTGGGGAGCGCAGGGGGCCAGGGAGGCCCAGCTTTCCCAGGGGATCATCAACATCATTCTCCATCACCACGAACGGTATGACGGCCAGGGGTACCCGGACGGGCTGAGCGGTCGGGATATCCCCCTGGAAGCCAGGATCGTGGCGGTCGCTGACGTGTTCGACACCCTGACCTCGGACAGGCCTTACCAAAAGGCTCATGACAGGCGAACGGCATTTGCCATCATCGCCGAACTCGGGGGGACCCAACTCGACCCGGAGCTGGTGACGATCCTGCACGACATCCTTCTCGGCGCCATGGGAGCGGAAAATTGATTGAATTCGACGAGCTGGAGAAGAGAATGGTCCTGAAGCTGGTCTACTACGGGCCGGCCCTTTCGGGGAAGACCACCAACCTCCTCTGCCTCCATGACCTGCTGGTGCGGGAAGGGAGGGGGGATCTGATGGTGCTCGACACCGTCGACGACCGGACTATTTTCTTCGATCTCCTGCCGTTTTTCCTGGTGGCGCCCAGCGGCCTGAAGATCAAGTTGAAGGTTTATACCGTGCCGGGCCAGGTGAAGCACGACGCCACCAGGAAGGCGGTGCTCCAGCGGGCGGACGGCGTGGCTTTCATCGCGGATTCCCAGCCGGCCGAGGTTGCCAACAACTTTGCCAGCTTCGACAACCTGGAAAAGAACCTGGCAGTGGTCGGTCTGGCCATCGACAAACTGCCGCTGGTGGTCCAGTTCAACAAGCGGGACCTACGGGGGATCATCCCCGAAGCTGAAATCACGCGTGTCTGGGGAGGAGCCGGAGTCCCGATAATCATGGCCTCGGCCCTCCAGGGGTGTGGTGTGGTGGAAACGTTCCACGCGCTGGTGCAGCAAGTTTACGACCATATCGACGCCCGCTGCCGTCTTCGGGAGGTGCATGGGCTGGAGCGGGACGATTTTGTGCGCAAACTGACCACCGAGGTGGAAGCCTGAAAAGGAGGGTTAGGTATACCGGATGGCGATCGAACAAGGCGGAGAAACCAACATCACCTATGTGGTGGGCGAAGAAAAGCGGCTGATCGATATTCTCAGCTCAGCGGAGGTGGTGCCGCTCCTGAAGGGAATGGTCCGGGCCGGTGCGGCGGAGGTCGCGGTGCTGGATACGGACGGCAATACGCTCTGGCTGGAGAGGAACCCGGTTACAGGGGGGAACCTGGCCGGAAACATCCCCATTTTCCTTGAAGGGGAACCGGTTGGCAAGCTTGTCATCAAGGGGAGCGCCGGTCGGGAGGAGCCCCTGAAAGGGCTTGCCAGCCTGCTGCTGGATGCCCTGAACACGATAATTGCCAATAACCTGAAACGGATGCTGACTACCGAGGTGCATACGGCGGTGGTCAATCAGTCCTATGAGGATCTAGTCGAGACGAACAGGCGGCTGGCCGAATCCGAGGCGCAATACCGGGAGCTTGCCGGGGAGCTGGAGAAAAAGGTCGAAGAGCGCACCGGCGAACTGAAGCTAGCCCACGCGCGGCTTTTGCAGCAGGAGAAGATGGCTTCCATCGGGCAGCTGGCGGCGGGGATGGCCCATGAGATCAATAATCCTCTCGGTTTTATCACCAGCAATCTGAACACCCTGCATAAATATGCGCAGCGCCTGATGGAGATGCTGGAGCTCTACCGCACCATGATCGGGGATGGCATTGCCGCCGCCGCTGTTGAGGACGCAGCGCAGCAGAAATGGCAGAGACTGAAGATGGATCTGGTCTGCGCCGATATCAGCGTGCTGATCGCGCAGAGCCTGGAAGGGGCGGAGCGGGTCAGGAAGATCGTGGCCGACCTGAAGGGATTCTCCCATATCGACGAACTGGCGGAAGGGATGGCGGACCTCAATGCAGAGATCGATCGGACCATCAGCGTCCTCGGCCACGAAATTTCCGGGGATGCCGAGATAATCAGGGACTACCAGCCTCTGCCCGGGTTGCTTTGCAATCCCGCCCTTCTCTGCCAGGTGTTCTTCAATATTATCAAGAACGCCCTGCAGGCAAAAAAAAGCGGCCTCAGGCTGATAATCAGCACCCATTGCGACAGTACGGCGATCAGGATCGGTATTGCCGACAACGGCCCCGGTATTCCGGCCGAGATGAGGACCAGAATTTTTGAGCCGTTTTTCACCACCAAGGAGGTAGGTTCGGGAACCGGGATGGGGCTTGCCGTAGCCTATGACGTCGTGGTGCGCTACGGCGGGACCATCGAGGCGGAGTGCCCGGCCGGAGGTGGGGCGTTGTTTACCATAACGCTCCCTCTGCAAAGGACGGAAAATGTCAAAGTACCGTGAACTGTTCAGAACCATGGCGGGCGGCGGCCTGCCGGTCCCGGCCCCGGAGGACGCGCTGGAGATCGACCTTTCCGGGAGGGAACAGGGATTCACCCTTCTCTTCGTCGATGACGAGGAAGGGGTGCTCCATTCCCTGCGGCGGATCTTCATGGAGGAAAACTACGAAATCCTTACCGCCCTTTCGGCCGATCAGGCCCTGGCCGTCATGGAGAAGGTGAGAGTCCATCTCGTGGTCACCGACCACCGGATGCCAGGGATGACCGGCGCCGAACTCCTCAAGGCGATCAAGGAGAAATGGCCGGGAACTATCCGCATCATGCTCACCGGCTATGCCGATGTCCAATCGATCATGGGGGCGGTCAAGGACGGCGCCGTCTACAAGTTCATCACCAAGCCATGGAACGACGAAGACCTTCGCCTGACTGTCAGCCTGGCCCTGCAGCAGTACGTGCTGATGCAGGAAAACCACAAACTCAAGGAGATCACCCGGAAGCAGCAGTTGAAAATAAAGAACTTCGCCGGCCTGTTTGAAGAAAACCGGGGGGTGCTGGGAAATATCCTGGTCAAGGATGGGGTGCTGCACAAGGAAGAGCTGGCGCGGGCGCAACGCGAGCTGCGTGAGGGAGAGTTTCTGACGGAGGCGCTGGTCAGGCTTAATCTTGCCGCCGAGACCACCATTGTCAAGGCGCTGCAAAGCCACCTGGACATCGAGTACGTGGACCTGCGGGAAATGAGCCTCAATCCGATGGCCGTCAAATTCCTTCCCCGGGACCTGTGCGAAAAGAACCGGATGATCCCGGTCAAGCTGGACGGCAGGCAGATCACCATCGCCATGGCCGATCCTTCGGACATCTACAAGTGCGATAATATTGCGCTGATGACCGGACTGAAGGTGGCGCCGCTGGTCGCTGCCAGTTCCGAGATCCTGGCCCAGCTGGAAAAGGTGTACGGCGAAAGGGGCGAGGAGGAGGCGCTGATCGGGGATTTCGCCGACATTGAGCCGATGGATGAGATCGACATTGTCCTCGACGAGGAGGAGAAGGAGGTCAATGTTCAGGAGCTGATCGGTTCCACCGAGGTGCCGCCGGTGATCAGGATCGTCAACGCCATCATCTCGGAAGCGATCCGGTTACGGGCGAGTGATATCCATATCGAAGCCAAGACAAAATACAGCGTGGTCCGCTACCGGATCGATGGCATGCTGCACAGCAAGATCAAGGTCCCGGCGGACCTGCACCCTGCGGTCATCTCCCGGGTCAAGATCCTGTCGAAGATGGATATCTCCGAACGGCGCCGGCCCCAGGACGGCAGGATCACCGTCAAGGCCGGCACCAGGATCGTGGATATGCGGGTTTCCTCCATGCCGACCTTGAACGGGGAGAAGATAGTCCTCCGGATACTGGACAAGAGCGCGGCTATCAAGAGCCTGAGCGAGCTTGGGGTGCTTCCGGACGACCTGAAAAAGATCACGCCAATGATCAAGAAGCCGCAGGGGGTCATCATCACCACGGGCCCTACCGGCAGTGGCAAGACCACAATGCTCTATTCGATCCTTTCCAACATGATGGACAACAACAAGAATTTTGAGACTATCGAGGAGCCGGTTGAATACTTCCTCGAAGAGGCCAATCAGGTTTCGGTACGGGATAAGATCGGCCTTTCCTTCGCCCAGATACTGCGTGCCACCTTGCGCCAGGACCCGGACGTGATCATGGTCGGCGAGATGCGGGACTTCGAGACCGCGGATGTGGCGTTCAAGGCGGCCCTTACCGGCCACATGGTCCTCTCCACCCTCCATACCAACAGTTCGGTAGCCTCCATTACCCGCCTGATGGATATGGGAATCAAGTCCTACATTATCGCCTCCGCCCTGGAAGGGATCATGGCGCAGCGGCTGGTGAGAAAGATCTGCAGTCACTGCAAGATCAGCCAGCCGCCGGACAACGAGATGCTGGAACTCCTCAGGATTTCTGCCAACTTTTTCGGAGGGGAGGTCTTGGTGGGGAAGGGGTGTGAGCGCTGCAATAATACAGGCTATCTGGGGCGGCTCGGGGTATTCGAACTGTTCGTCATGAATGACGATTTCCGGCATTTTATAAGCAGCAACTACAAGGAGTCGGAACTTTTGGAAATGGCCCGTGCCAACGGGATGCGGACCCTGATCGAGGACGGCGCCGATAAGGTGAGGCAGGGTGAAACCACCCTCGATGAACTTATCAGGGTAATCGGACCGCAAATAGCGTATGAACGCAAGTGTGCCAGCTGCGAACGAAGGGTAGATGCTAAATTCCTCTTCTGTCCTTTTTGCGGGGCATTCAGGCAGAATTACTGCCGGGACTGCAGGTTGCCCCTGGAAGGTGAATGGATATCCTGTCCGTTCTGCGGCAAGGAAAGACTGCCGTTGACGTGAGGGCGGGATATGAACGCAGGAGTGTTTCAGCCGCAATGGTCACGGCTCAAGCGGCGCCTGTGATTATTAGCGGCCGGATTTTTCAGCAGACTATCGGTTGGGAAGGAGGAAGAACAATGGAGCATGCGATTTTTTTGGTGGATGATGAACCCGATGTGGCTGCCGCATTGACCAGGGCGCTCATGGATGAGCCGTACGACGTAAGTTCCGCCAGGGGAGGCGAAGAGGCATTGCAGGTTATGGCTTCACGGCGGTTCAAAGTGGTCATCTCCGACGAACGGATGCCGGCGATGGGGGGAGCGGAGTTTCTCTCCATCGTCAGGGAGCGGTTTCCCGAGACGGTTAGAATCATGCTTACCGGCCATGCGAGCCTGCAAGCCACTATGAAGGCGGTGAACAGCGGCGAGGTTTATCGGTTTTTTACCAAGCCCTGGAACGACGTGGAGCTGAAGCTTGCTATCCGCTCAGCCATTGAAAAATACGACCTGGAGGCCGAGAACCGGCGTCTGCTCAAGACTGTCAAGCGCCAGGCGGCGGAGTTCCGTGCTATGGAGCAGAGATATCCGGGAATCACCCGGATCGATAAAGACGAGATGGGGACGGTGGTCCTGCCCGAGATGCCGGACGACGAGATAGCCCGGCTGATCGAGAAGTACAACAGACAGTAGCCTCTTGGGTAAAAACCCATTTAAATCAGCATGATAGTCAATAATTGCCGGCTTTTACCTTGACCCAGCCGATCGTTTCATGGTATAGAGCAGCGTTGCCCAAAAAGGAGGTGCGCATGACACTTTTGAACCCGAGGGGCACGCTGGCGCTGATTCTGCTGTTCGGCCAGCTGCTTTTCCTGTTCCCCACACTTCCCCTGCAGGCCGAAGAAATTCAGTCAGAAAACAGCAAGGAGAGCGTTGCTCCTCAAGCGTCGGAACGGCATGAGCCGGAGGGGATTGCCACTTATTACGCCAACCACTACAATGGCAAGAAAACCCGCTCTGGGGCTCGTTACAATCCGGAAAAAATGACGGCGGCCCATGCTACTCTTCCGCTAGGGACTAAGGTGCGGGTGGTGAACCTCGCCAACGACCGGGAAGTGGTCGTCACCATCAACGATCGCTGTCGCTGCAGAAAGCATCCATTCATCGACCTGTCCCGGGCAGCGGCGGCCAAGCTTGGGTTCCTCGGCAAGGGGACCGCACGGGTAAAGATCATTCCCCTCGACGACGAAGATGCCTGAGTGCGGCAGCGCCGGTTAATGGCGTTGCCGCACATCGAAAAATCTCACAAAGTCTGTTCAGGAGCGTGGATGGCCGGCGGGATCAAGCAGTGGCCCGAAGACGAACGTCCCAGGGAAAAGCTCCTGAAGCGGGGCCCCGAAGTGCTGACCGATGCGGAGCTCCTGGCGCTGATCCTGCGCACCGGTGACGCGGTGAGCGGCAAGAGCGCCCTCGACCTTGGGCGGGAGCTCCTCACGGAATTCGGCGACTTGCGCACCCTGGCGGGGGCGTCGCCGGCAGAGATCTGCGGGATCAAGGGGACCGGGCCGGCCAAGGCGGCCTGCGTCAAGGCAGCCCTCGAACTGGCCGCCCGCTTCCGGGGAAGACGGCTGGAAAGCAACGAACGGTATACTTCTCCCCAGCAGGTATTCGAACATTATCACTATACCTACCGCGACCGGCGCAAGGAGTATTTCCTGGCGCTCCTTCTCGACGGCAAGAACCGGATCATCCGGGAGGTCCAGGTCTCCGAAGGCTCCCTCAACCAGAGCATCGTCCATCCCCGCGAGGTATTCTCCCAAGCGGTGCGCGAGTCGGCGGCCGCCGTCATCCTCGTTCACAATCATCC
>WNGH01007458.1_pt1 | contig 10397 bp, 8 predicted proteins | sample 5400631 | NCBI WGS metagenome assembly WNGH01 (sample SAMN13153373, study PRJNA577476) | soil metagenome | isolation source: 115 cm soil or saprolite under Garry oak tree replicate 1 | place: USA:California | collected 2016-06-15 | reverse complement strand
GTGTTGACGGTCATGTCCAACACATCGTAAGGCGTGCCCAAATAGTCGAGGATCTGCTTGATCGCCGGAAAATCTGCCTCCGTTTTTCCATTGCTGACCACCAGCAGCTTCAAGTCGATCGTAGTTGTCGAGCAGGAGGCCGGCGGGGGTGTGGGAACGCGGGCTTGCGCGGTGTGGTTTGCGGCCGAGAAAAGCAAGAAGGTGGCAACAAGGACCCCGATCAAAATAGCACAACAGCGCATTGGCTGGTTCATAACACTAGCTCCGTTAACTCAGGGCCCGGACTTCAAACCAAAGGTTCGCCAGGTTGTACGCCTACGTCCGACCAGGCCAGTTCCGCAGAGGGCAATCTCTGGCCGGGTAGCGTCGCACACTGTCAGGCTAGCGACCAGCAAAAGAGCCCGCAATCCGGTGATTGTTCCAATTGGTTTAAAGAAAATTCTGCCTACAGAGCGCTTAGTCGATCAAATTAGTCCATTGGATTAGGGCAAGTTCCTCGCAAGAGAACCAGGAAGAATATGTATGTTGGCATTAATGTTCACAAAGAAGCGATCTCGATTGCCGTAGTAGATTGCACTAGAAAGACTGGTGAACGAGTCCATCCGGCCGAGCAAGAGAGATTTGGCGAATAATTCAATGAAGGCTATGCGAGTAGCAAGAGGAGTGTCTCAGTCCTTCTGCATCGTATTATTGCTGTTGACCTGCCCCGCGCTCTCAGCGCAAGAGCAAGAGCATCGCGTTCGGAATGTTGTTATGGCCACGGTGCATGGGCCGATGGTTCTGGCTGGAAAGGCGTTTACGACATTCTCGTCAAGGATGGCTACAACGTCAGCATCGTCCCAAGAGCCGGAGACGTCCTTTAACGAAGATGTGGCTGCCACGAAGCGCGTCCTAGCAGTACAAGATGGACCGTCGATTCTTGTCGCTCACAGTTATGAGGGAGCTGTAATCACTGAAGCCGGGACGGATCCATCGGTTGCCGGTTTGGTGTACATCGCGGCGCATATGCCAGACGCTGGAGAGAACGAGGCTGACGATGGAAAGCGCTTCCCAAGTGATCTCAGCAAGTCTGGTGCGATCAAGAAGACGGCAGACGGTTTCACTTACCTCGACCCCGCGCAGTTTCATGAGTACTTCGCAGCCGACTTGTCTGCCGAGCAGGCTGCTTTCATGACGCGATCGCAGGTGCCCAACTTAGCTGACAATTTTAAGGCCGTCATCACCACGCCTGCATGGAGAAGCAAACCGAGCTGGATGTTGGTGGCAGGAAGCGACAGAACTATCAACCCCAACCTAGAACGGTGGTATGCCACACGAGCCAAGAGCCACAAGGTCGAAGTCTCCGGCGCCAGTCACGGAGTCTACGTCTCGAGGCCGAAGGAAGTTGCAGCTCTGATCGAAGAAGCGGCATCGCACGGTCGGTAGAAGAACTCGCAATGTCAGGTATCAAGTCGCTTCAGCCCTGCTGCTATGCCAGCCGCATTCGGAGGCGCTTGCCGCCTCGGCCCAGCACGCGCAGCCAGCTCACTCAAACCAGATCTCAATCTCGTAGCCATCCGGATCGGCGACGTACGCGTAGGGGAAGCCAGGAGCAAACTCGCCGCGACGGAGCAGCCGCCCACCGGCGCGCTCCACTTCCCTAATGGCGCGGTCGATGTCGTTCGGGTCCACGAGCCGAAAACCGAAATGCGTCACGCCGCCAACCGCGCCGGCCGTGCTGGGGTCCTCTGCGAACGTCAGGATGTCGTGCCTTCCCGCCGCCTACGTGTGAACGAGGCCATCCATGCGGCCGTACTCACGGAGACCAAAGACTTGCTCGTAGAACCGCAGTGCACGTTCAGCGTCTCGAGCCGCAAGGTTGATATGCGTGAGGCCACACGTGGGAACCATGAGTCATCCACCTTTCCAGTTATCAATCGTCGCACTCTGTGACGGAACGGTATTGCGCCCTGGCACTAGAAAAGGGCAGATAGGCGCTCAGGTCTTGGGGCATCAGGACTTCCTGAGAGTGCTCTCCGCTCCATATCCCCCGCCCTGCAACAGATAGTACTGCGAGTTGTGGCGATTGATTCGGCTCTGGGAGTTCTTCTCAAGGACTCACTTTAAAGAAGAAAGGGTCGATCGAAACGTCGACGTGCGTCACACCGTCCACGTCGAACAAGGTCTTCGTGGCCGTGCTATGGTTTCTCTGAAAAACCACGCCATTCGGAAAATTCGCCGGGTCCGGAGTATTATTGGCAGAGAAAACGCCGTAGAAATCATTTCCGATAGCCATGAGATGGAGATAGTCACCTAAATAGGGAAGCATCACGTTTGGAGGATTGTTCGGCGGCACATTCGCGGGGGTCGTCGCGAGGACCAGATCATTCCACGTTGTGCCGCCATCTTTTGACGTTTGGAAATGTGTTACCCAGCGGTTTGCCGCGCTCACTTGGTTTGGTTTGAACGGCCCTGTCAGTTGCTGATATACCAAGCCCACCACACCACTGCTATTGATCGCCACTGCCGGGTTTGTTGCGTTTGTGACGGTCAGCAAATCGGCTTTCGACCAGGTTTTGCCGCGATCCACGGACTTGACGAGATGGATTGTGTAGTCGGTCTTTCCTACGCGGTCGGCCCAAGCAAGAAAGACCGTGCCACTTTGTCCGCTCCTGGGATCCACCCCAATCGTAAGAGTGCTCCCAATGCGCTCTTGCCCAAAGACGGGCTGGTTTAAGAACGGAATCAACCGATTCTGGGCTACGCGTGTTCCCACAAGACCGTCTGTCGGATCGGTAAGCGCTGCGAATGCCGGATTGCTGCCGGCGAGCTTGTCATCACGGACGACAACCACGTCATAGCGAAGATTGCTATTCCTCGTCCCGCCAACCCTGCGCAGAAATGCACCGTACAGTGTACCGTCCGAATGAATCGCCGGACGGATCGAGGGGGCATCCCCGCCAGCGGCCGGGCGCACATCAACAACGCTGTTCTTAAATGGAGCCCGGGCAGTACCTGCGTTTCCCGATACATCCATCGTGGCAGATTGCGGCTGGTGATTGAAATCGTTATCCCCGCAAACGACGACGTCCACGGACCCACCTTTGCCATCTGGCACAGTGGCCGCTTGAATGTACGGCTGGTCCACTCCCTGACCAGTACGGTCAACGAGTACATCCATTGGCAAACCGCTTAAGACGTTGTTCGTCCGCAAAATGTTTAGCCTTGGTGCATTCGAAACAATTGGCGTTCGGATGATCCCGGCGTAAAGATTGTTGCTCGAGCCGCCGAATCGCAACGTAATATCTGCGGTCATCTGGTCGCTCGGCACAATCGCATGTAAAGACCAGGTATTACCCCCATCCGTCGAAACATAGATTGGTGCATCCCCTGATCCTGCGGGATTCGGGGTGAAGGCAGATGCGACAATCAGTTGGGGATTTGCAGGATTCACAGCCAGGTTTGGCTCGCTGTCCGGGTTGCTCTCGCCGCTCAAGGATCTTGGGATAAGATTTACAACCATCACATTCGCAGGCATGGGACTAGCCCCCTATGTCGCACTCGTCCGATTCCGAGACTTAACGAGTCCCAGTTCCAGGTATTCGACTGAGAAGTTTCTGGATTTGGCCAGGATAATCCCCCAGTTCGAAATCTTCGGGATGCAAGACGGTATAAAAGTCAGGAGTTGCGCCCGCCGGTACAGCGCGAGCCTCAGTGCCCGTTGTATTGAATCCGCCGTGGAGAAGGAAGTAGCCACTCTGACCAACCTCAAGCTTCGGCGCTTTGTGCCACATTCGGTCTTGGCTCGCCGGAAACCGCACAACAATTTCCTTTTTCGCCCGGTCCCCTTTGTGGACCTGATCGATGTTAACAACAGCCTCTCGCCAGTCGGGATCATGTTCGCGAGTGGAAGGGCCCCCTTTGGGATCGCCGAAAAGACGAACGCTGACGATTCTTCCAGACACAACCATGTCGGCTCCGTCGAAGTGCTTCCGAGTGTCGCGGTCTTCCAAATGGGTAATTGGGTCGCCTTCCGAGGGACGCAACGCTGCTGTTTGAGGGCCCGGCGGGTGGTGGCCGAGGGATCGAACGGCAACGCCTTCATTGCCAAACAGCCATGCGTCGGTGAAAAAAACCGCTTCGTCTCCGACCTTCACCTCAGCCGGATTAGCGAACTGGACGGTAATGCTGTGTCCGGTGTAGTGGCTTAATGCCTTTGGAGACTGAATCGTTTCTTCTACGCGGACCACGGCAGTTTTCGAGGTATCGAGAACTTCGGGTAGAGTCGCGGCATTCAGCTTCTCTACTTTGCCGCGGAAGACGAATCTTGCCTTGTCAGCCAAATCTTCGGGACTGGAAGTATTGGGCATCGTCCCCTCCTTGGTCCAATGGCAATGCTTTTCGCTCCGGGCTAGGATCGCTGCACTGCTTGCCGAGAGCCTCTTAAGAAGCCTAAAATCCTCGGCATCACAAGTGGAGCCAGTAAAATCAGAAGAAGCGCCGAAATGCAGGCAGCCTCAAGGCTACCGCTCCCGCCATCGGGTGAGATCCCAAAGAATCTTTCAAAGTAGTCCATATGGCACCTGCGTGATTCATCAAGGTTACTTGACACATTGGTTTGAGATTGGCCGGAAGCTGAGGGGTAATACTATGGACATTGGTACTTGAAGTCAACGGTATTTGCGATGAACAACTGATGCTTGCCATTGGTTTCCTCAAAACCCACTCGTTCCTCTCGAGCCTGCCATGAATTTCCCGGCGCTAGAGTGAAACCATCCGCGGTATCGACATGTAGTGCAGATCAAACTGCCGGCGTTTCATTCAAGTAGAAAAAAATAACGGTTTCCATCTAAGCGTGCTCAAGAATGCTTGCCAGATGCGCTCACCAAAGGTAGTGCTATGGATGTTTCCGGGTTGAAGGAGGGTGGCCGTACGGATCGAATAGCAGGGCATGGCGAAGCCCGTGGTCATTTCTCGGCGGGGCGTGGGGGGTTGAGCGCGCGCATGAACTCATCGAGCGAGGACCGGAACGCACTGTTACCACCTTCGGTCCGGCTATACAGACTGTTTGCGGACTTTGGTTTCTGTCTTCATTCCAAGCGCATACTTCACGAAATCTTTGAGCGCGTAATTTGGGCTACCCTCTGGATACCAGCGCGGCGCCCGGCTCAACAGAGAGTGGTTGTCGCCAAACATGAGACCGAGGAATACCTCTGCCACGATACGGCCACCGACCTGCCCCAGCTTGGGCGTTGTAATTGAAACATTCTCTTTCACAGGAATCCTGACAGCCTCTTGCTTCTTCATCGCTTCCGCCAGAACATACACCCAGAGCGGACAGTTGTTCGAAAATGCCTTGCTTATGGTCGTGATACTGACTGGTTTTTCGTCCGCCGTCGGCTGGTCGACTCCCTTACCAATGAGGATTTCTTCGTCTTCCAAGGGCTCCACGCCCATGGCCTTGGCAACATGTTGGGCCGATGGAAGGCCCATGCGCCAACCACGCAATAGATTCCGAGCAGGGAGGGAGGAAGGATTGCTCGCAACCGAGGGCGGGAGGTTCGAGAGCGGATTCGCCACGGATGTGTCGATCCTATAAGCGAACTGAAGCCTCTTTTTATTGTCATCGGCACTGCCGTCGTAAGTACGCACATCAATATCGATGAAACGTCCCCAATCAATGCCCCAGGCCGGGTTCATCGCGCGGAACCCGGTCAGCCCTTCGGGGAATCCCGGCGCTGGCGCGGGCGGGGCGCCAACTGGGAAAATGGGCAGAAGAACAGAATCGTTCAGACGATAGTCTGGCCGAATCATAGAGTGGCCCAGTCGGTACCCAGCAACCGAGAACTCCACCGGCAGAAATGGCTCGTTCTTCCAGTGAAAGAATTTGAGTTTGCTCTGATCGTAATGTCCGTCAGTCTTCAGGTCGTTAAGGACAGACGAACGGATGATCCGTGGCAAGAAATCGTTGAGGACCACGTATTGATAGTGGAAGCGAACTAACTTTTGAATATCCTCAAACGGCAAACCGGGATTGTCGGCAAGAGTACGATTGTGGAAGCGCAGGAAGAGCCCTTGGAGTTGAGAAACAATAGTGTTCTCATCATTTCGAGGATCTCCGATGAGAGCCCTGCTAGGATTTGCATTATTGCGCGGTAGGTCCGTCGCTTTGGGGTCACCGCCACCCTTTATGGGATTTCCAAGAAGAAAAGCATTCCCACTGTCGTATAGATAAGGTTGATCATCCGGTCCGCGTCCGTAGACATTGTCCAAATCAAAAGCAGGGGTGCGAAAATCCGTTAACGCATCCGGATCGTCCTGTTTTTGCAAGCTGCTCGCGGGATCAAACGTTATATCGTGATCGATGAATTGGCCCAAGTACGTATAGAGTGCTGGAATTCCGCTCTCTTCTTCGTCCTTTCCATCTTTCGGCGGATCAAACCCAGCCGACATTGCCTGCCCTAGCTTTGTGAGGTTGGCAACATTTTCGTCCTCGGTGGCGCCGAATTTGGCCGGGGCAAGTGAGCGAAACAATCGCCCAAAACGTCCTTGAAACAAAGGTGAACTCTTGGCAGACATCAATCCGCGGATAGGTGCGCCGTGTCCCTGACTCATCTGGGGACCTCCATCTAGGCGATTAAATATGGAGTAATTCGGAAAAGCGCAATTCCTGCAGCAAGAACTTGCGGAATCTCGAAACTCCAAAGCTTATACTAGCTACCTGCGACCGTCGTAACTCATCTCCAATCGCGCCAATCGCCCAGGTTGCGATAGTGCCGAGTCTATCTATCCTCTGCCTTTTGTCAAATGAAAAGAGCTTAACAAGCTTAACGTCCCTCGGACCGCGAGAGTCGGACAAATGTCAAAAACGACGGGTCACCCGAAGAATCCCTGGCTAGCCACATCTAGAGTTCCGATGGTCTGTCTTACGAGGTTTGGCTTGACCCTCCTCTCCTCGCTCGTCTCGACCATCTAACCACAGCAGCGGCTAGTCTTCCGGGCCGATTGCTATCTCGCTGTACATGAATCCCTTCTGGGCGCAAGCCATCTCCCATAGAGGTTTGTTGCATCGTAGGAACAGGGTGTGCCTTTGCTGCCTGGGCCAATGGCCGTAAGCAATACTCTTTCCCGACGGACAAATGCACTGGGCTACAAGACTGTGAGAGCCCAAATCGCGGCGTGTTTGTTGTGCCTGCTGATTGTTGGGGCATCTCTCGACGGGCTGCCCGATCCGCCTGCAGTCAAACCGCAGGGCAATCGGAACAACCTGGTTTCTCAGCTTCATTTCCATGTACCCTTTGCAGCGAAGAAGCACGCATCGGATTGCCCAGCCTCCGCTCCTCATATTCAGGCCAGCTTGTTTTCGTTTGGGCAGATTTTCGAAGCTAGAGGACCTTCCGAGAGCCTCCAGGTGTTCATCCGTCTCATCCGGTACTGGCTGGCAGGCACATACGCCGTGCCAGTCCAATCGATTCTCATGGCTGTCGGCGCTGTCATCTATTTTATTAGCTCCTTTGATCTGATTCCTGATGCCGTTCCATTTCTGGGGTTGGTGGATGACGTGTGCGTGATCAACTCTGTGGCGAGGGCAAATCTCCGAGTAATCAGCAGTTTTCGGAATTGGGAAGTTTCTTTTAGATAGGTGGAGTCGAGTCAGACATGAAGCGTCGACGGCTGATCTGTGTTTAGCGGGCTGAGAGGGAAGGAGTTGGGACACAAAGGCAAGGAGGAACCGAGGCAATTGGTTTCTTCGCCATGAAGTGCTCCCGCGGCGAACCACGGTTCTGGCGATCGTCCGCGAAGTTAGTGGGGTGAACGAGCAGGCGCTTCAGGAGGACGAAAGATGGGTCGCTGATTTATTTGCGCAGTTCCAGCGACGTCTGCAGATTCATCACAGCGTTAGGTCTGGGGCTCGGCTTGGTGTTGGCAACTCTGACCGTAACCTATACTTTGCGTCTCGAGAACATGGCTGACGAACAGTACCAAGAAAGTTTGCGTAACCAGAACGAATTGAAGGAGCTTTCCGCGCGGCTGGTCAGTGCGCAGGAGGGGGAACGGCGCGCGATATCAAGAGAGCTTCACGACGAGGTTGGTCAGTCTCTCGGCGCACTGCTGCATTGATGCGCGAAGAACAATAAATGGTGATGTTGCAAAGACTGCAACGGTGGCAACTCTTGCCGAAGGGGACAAAGATGGGCAGTCTCAGGGGTACGCGAGTTTTCTCCGAGCAGAACATTCTTCACTTCATGAAAAATTGCAGTGTAGAATGCGACGCCGGTTATGGGCCAACACCAGAAACACGTAAAGAACCCTGAAACGGATCGTGGGCACGGTGAAGAAATCGATGGAGACCAGTTGCTCGGCGTGATCCTCCAGGAATGTGCGCCAGGTTTGAGAGGCACAGAATCTGAATTACCGGTGCAGGGCTGGCTGATGGCTCCGCTACTGCAACTAAAAAGGCACCGCGATGGCATCAGCACTACGCCTTCTCAATACATTCATCTTCTGGAGAGCTATCTTGGCAAATTCTCGACTAGCAGGTTCTATCAGTTTTCTATTGCTCGGTTTTTGTACACTCTGCCTTCCTGGTAATCTTCTCGCCCAAGAAAAACGTTCGCCAGCGATCATGCCTCTGCCCGCACATGTTATGCAGGGTGAAGGCGAATTCCTCATCGACGGAGGTTTTGGCATTGCTCTGAAAGGCTATAAGGAAGCTCGTCTTGAACGAGCACAGCAGCGCTTCCTGGATACACTTTCGCAGGAAACGGGGATCCCACTCTGGCGCCAAGCAATCCTCAACGCGCCGCACTTCATAGTTCAGACTGCGGGACCGAGTGCGGCGGTCCAGCAACTGGGCGAGGAGGAGTCTTATCACCTCGGGATCTCAACCACCGACGTTCAGTTGACGGCGTCCAATCCGATTGGTGTCTTTCGAGGACTCCAGACCTTCCTGCAACTAGTAAGGATCACTCCGAGAGGCTTCAGCGTTCCGGTCGTTACTATTGACGACAAGCCCCGCTTCCCTTGGCGTGGACTTCTGATCGACTCTGGACATCGTTTTGTACCCATCCCCGCCCTGAAGCGTAATGTAGACGGCATGGAGGCGGTCAAACTGAATGTCTTCCATTGGCGTTTTGCGGACAATCAGGGCTTCCACGTCGAAAGCAAGAAATTTCCACTATTGCAGGAACAGGGTTCCGGTGGCTTTTATTACTCCCAGGACGAAGTCCTGAAGATCATCGCGTACGCTCGCGACCGCGGTATCCGGGTGGTTCCAGAGTTTGATATGCCTTGCCACACCACATCATGGTTTCTGGGCTACCCGGACTTGACCAGCGGTCGAGATCCCTCCCATAGTTCGGCGATAGATCCCACCCGCGAAAGCACGTACAAGTTTCTCGCCGAATTCATTGGTGAGATGGCTGCCCTATTCCCCGATTCCTACTTTCACGCGGGAGGAGATGAATGCGACGTCAAGGAGTGGGAGGACAACCCGCGCATTCAGGACTTCATGCGGGCGCATGCGATTAAAGATGGTGCGGCCCTGCAAGTGCTTTTCACAGCCAAAATCCAGAAGATCATCGCGGGCCGCAAGAAGATCATGGTGGGATGGGACGAAGTACTTCAGCCCGATACACCCAAAGATGTCGTCATTCAATCCTGGCGCGGGCCAAACTCGCTGGCAGAGGCCGCACGGAACGGTTACCGCGGCGTGCTCTCGTCCGGCTACTATATTGACTTGAACCAGTCAGCCGCCGAGCATTACATGGTCGACCCATTAGGGGACAGCGCAGCCACGCTTACACCGGATCAGAAGTCCCGCGTTCTCGGTGGTGAAGCCACCATGTGGACAGACATCGTTTCCCACGAAAACATGGACAACCGGATATGGCCGCGTACTGCCGCAATCGCCGAGCGCTTGTGGTCCCCCCAACAGGTGCAGGATGTGGACTCGATGTACCAGCGACTCGCCATCATATCGCAGAAACTAGGTTACTACGGTCTGCGCCACCGTCTCATAACAGATGAAATGCTACAGCGCATGAGCGGCGAGCCGGATCCAGTGCCGTTGAAGGTCCTTGCAGCTGTCGTGCAACCTCCCAGATTGTATGAGCGTCAGCAGTTGCGAACCTTCACAGACTTTACGCCCCTCAACCATCTTGACGATGCGGTTCCCCCGGAAAGCGATATCGCGCGCGAATTTAACGAGATTGCGAAGCGGATCGCCTTAGGAAAAGCAGATACACAAGAGTGGCAGCAGGCTCGGCAATGGTTGATGCTGTGGCGAGACAACGATGCCAAGCTGCAACCCTTGCTGGCACGATCATACCTGACGCAAGAGTTGGCCCCGGTGTCGCGCAACTTGTCCCGGGTTGCAGAGATCGGCTTGCAGGCTTTGGATGATCTGCATGAGAATC
>WNGH01017209.1_pt1 | contig 10398 bp, 11 predicted proteins | sample 5400631 | NCBI WGS metagenome assembly WNGH01 (sample SAMN13153373, study PRJNA577476) | soil metagenome | isolation source: 115 cm soil or saprolite under Garry oak tree replicate 1 | place: USA:California | collected 2016-06-15 | reverse complement strand
TGGGTTTGCATATTTGCAAAGCATACCCAATTGCTGTTGGTATCCAACTGGAAGTGAAGTGTGGCTCGCAGAGGTTGCCGCGCTGTAACCGGACCGCTCTCTCCGGCATACTGCTCACCCGGCTGTACCATTTCGCTTGCAAAGACCTTACTAAGCTCTGCTTGTATTGTGCCCACCAGTGCTGTTCGCTGCTCAAGGGGCAATGTGTTCAGCGACTCATGCAGAAGAATGACCTGGTACAACGACGATTTGTGTACGACAGTATCAAACGCAAAACGACAGGTATCATCGCTTGCGAAAGGTATTGATAGCAGGCAGGACTGCGGCAGGAAGGGAGCGGCGCGCCAGGAAATAAGATGATGTCCTCTCCCTAATTTGAGCGGTTCGTCGACGCCGATGCGCGGCGACAATAGCCAGGCGCAATGACCAATTCGGTTGACGTCGTGTGGAGCGTATTTTCGGTGGCAGAGGCACGAAAGGAATATTGTTGCGATCACCGATAATACCCGGTTGATCGAGACTGATTATTTCTACCTCAAAGTCATCCTGCGGGTGTTCATGTTCTTCTTTCTCGTTCACGAGTTGGCTCCAACGTCTATTGCCCTTTGGGTAATCTTTTATCCTGTTTAGTCACTACTTTGTAGAAAGTACGTTTAAAACAGAGCGTGATTTCAATGCTGCATCTCCCACAAAGCTGGGCTTTCCCATAGCTGGGTGGAGTCCCACACTGTACGCTGTTTATAAGTAGCAGAGGCATGAACGCTCTTCTAAACTGACCTTACGTGTTATCAATAGCTGTCAATTGGGTAATTGACAGCTATGCTGACAGCAAAATTACGTACAAATCCAACTTAATATTACTGATAATCTGCAATAGCACGTAACTGTATTATAAGCCATTTGGAAAATCAGATGCGATTGCCCTGCACTAGACGACTAGACCACTAGACGTTTCTTCTTGATAAAAACCATCTGAGACAAGGTTCAATTTTGACGAATTGTACTTGACAGTTTGAACAGTCACATTTAAATCTGAATTGGCTTAGCAGGCCACTTTGCACAACTCACCCAATTAGGTTCATTTGAACCATGCCTAAGATATTGAAGAGAAAAAAGTCTTCTACCTCAGAAACTCAGTCTTATCTTCCTTCTTATCCTCCGAAAGCACCTTACGATCATTCCTCGGCAACTCTTCATCAAACATTGCCAGGTAATCTGAGTAAATAAATCGCCTGTTACGTTGGTATGTATCCATCTGGCGTAGGAGACCAAGCTCTTGAAACTTCATTACGAGCCTGTTTGCATTTTGATAGCTTAAACCTGTTACCTTGGCAACACCATTAGCTGTAATGACCGGCCTTTTATATAAATATTCAAGTAGCTGATAAGCAGATCCAGCCGAACGAGAAAAGTTGGTAGCAATAATATCCCTATGCTTCTCCCTTAGTTGTACTATCTTGTTCGCTGTCGCTGTTGCTTCTCGCGCAACTTCATTCACCCCTTGTAGAAAGAACTTCAGCCATGACTCCCAATCGCCCTCATCACGTATCTTCTGAAGATGCTCGTAATACTCCAGCCTATGTGCCTTGAAAAAGTGCGACAAATAGAGCAGAGGCTTACGCAAAACGCCTTCAGAACAGAGTATAAATGTAATAAGCAACCTACCTACACGCCCATTACCATCAAGAAATGGATGTATTGTCTCAAATTGAGCATGCACTAAGCCCACTTTTAAGAGAAGAGGCAGGAGAATCTCTTCATGAATGAACTTTTCGAGATCATCTAATGCTTTATTCATATCGGCAGGAGATGGCGGCACAAATTTAGCTGTTCCCATCGTACCCCCCAGGTGTCCAATCCAATTTTGCGAAGTACGAAATTCACCAGGATAGCGATCAGCTCCCCTTACTCCTTGCATCAAAAGACGATGAATCTCACGAATAAGACGAAGAGAAAGCGGAATGGTGTCAAGCCGCTCAAGACCATAGTTCAAGGCATTAATATAATTGAAGACTTCTTCAATATCCTGCGGATTTTCAGGAAAAGCAGCATCTGCCTCAAACGCTAGCACATCTATGAGAGATGCTTGAGTCCCTTCAATCTGACTTGAAAGTACTGCTTCTTTGTTCACATACATAGCTACGAAAAGGTCAACATTAGGTAATGTTGTACTCATACCATCTAGACGCCCTAATGCCATAGCTGCCTGTGATAGTAATAGAATCATCTCACTGTCCAGTTGTATAGGTGGATCAGGCGGCAATGGTTTCGGCACAAAAGCCTTGTAACCTCCAATCTGGCTGACATAGCTCCCCGCTCGGTCATTATTTATAGCCCTACTATTGTTAGTGACCATTACAAAACTCCTTATTATCGACAAACACCTCGAAATGTTTATAAGGATAAAACCTCATGCTCTTTTTGTACCATGCCTTAGCATTAATAAGAAATTCCTTATTATCGATAAACACCTCGAAACGTTAATAAGGATAAAACCTCATATCCTTGTTAATGTTAGTATTAATAAGAAATTCCTTATTATCGACAAACACCTCGAAACGTTAATAAGGATAGCACAAACCATATCTTTAGTCACTACTTCGTAGAAAGTACGTTTAAAACAGAGCGTGATTTCAATGCTGCATCTCCCACAAAGCTGGGCTTTCCCACAGCTGGGTGGAGTCCCACACTGTACGCTTATGAATGGGCAAGAACTAGCTAAACGCCCTTCCAGCCTTGTTCTGCTCTCTACCCATGTCATTCGAGAACCTTTATTGCCATTATTATGACAGCAGAGTTGACAGACTCATTAATGTACAGGATTGGGGTTTGCCCATGATCAAAAACAACAGCGCTGTTCTTTTTGGTCCTCCTTCCTCGGGTTATCAGGCCGTGGTTCGTTTCTGGAGTGCATGAACGGCTTTGTTCATCACAATCTTTGTCATTCCTCGCATCCCGATAATATGAAAGAGGTTCTGTGGCCGAAAGAACTCGGTTGGTTGCACGATACCTGTCAGTACTCCGAAAAACTGGCTTGCTGCTACAGGATTGTGTGTGAGCGCTTGCAGGAGTTCGATCTGCTCGAGAGCAAAAGGATTCATCTGTGCCGTATCGATGGTCAAATCATAGAAGGGCTTGGAAGCGGCATTGCGTTGCTGTTCGTAATGACCCAGGGCTGCTTCAAGAGGCTGTCGTCCGGCGAATCCATCGTCGAGGGCTGCCGTGAGCAGTTCGGCATCGCGGAAGGCGTCACTGATGCCGTAAGCGCTAATGGGATCTTTCAGATACCCGGCGTCGCCCACTAAGGCCCACCCCGGTCCAGAGGGTTTGCGATAGTAGTTCGGCATCTCTCCTGAACCGCTGATCCGCTCGGCGCGTTGCCCCTGACGTACCCGCTCGGCGAGAGCTGGCACCAGATCAATGGTCGCCATATAGCTTCCTTCGACATCGGCCCGGAAGGTAGGAAATTCGGTGGCGGGCCAGGCAATATAGATCAGTGTCAGATGATCGTTCGTGGGCCAGAGACCCACCAACCGCTTGCCACGTCGATAGATTTCCCCTCCTTGTAGGGGCACCCCTGCCCAGTAGGAGTAGTAGCCGCAGGTCAGCGTCGGCTGTTCGTCGTAGCTTGGCGCCGCGACCGCTTTGGCGACCAGCGAGTACCTTCCATCAGCTCCAATGACGATGCGAGCATGCTCGGTCACACTGCCACCCGTTTTCGATTGCCCACGAATGCCAACCACGCGCCCATTTTCCCACAGCAGTTCCTGGACCAGGAACTCCTGACGCACCTCAGCTCCGGCCTGTGCCGCCGCCTCGACCAGGATGGTGTCGAGCAGATACCGGCGTGGGCTGCACACCGCAGTGATCCCATCCACAGGAGGGAACTGCCCTGTCACGACGATCTCGCCCATATCGAAACGGACCCGATCTGCTTTGCCAGGATCGCTGGCGAGCACCTTGTCAAGAAGCTCCCAGCGCTTGAGGGCAGCGCTGCCGGGAAGTTGGATCTGATGGGTCGAAAGGGTATCGCTGGGGAAAGTGGCTCGATCCACCAGCAGCACCCGATAGCCTTTGCGCGCCAGCAGCAGCACAGTCGATGAACCCGCTACCCGCGCACCAACAATGATTGCATCATACATCAGGCACCTCCAAAGGGAGTAGACTTTACACCATGTAAACTTGACATCGTGTAAAGTATATGTCAGAATAACCTGTATGTCAAGTCCGCAAATTGAGACGCGAGAACGCATTTTACTCGCCACCTGGAAGCTCATGGAGCAAAGCCGGGGGCAGGGTGTGCGCCTGGAAGATGTCGCACGTGCCGCCAGGGTTTCCCGGCAGGCAGTCTATCTGCATTTCCATTCCCGCTCCGACCTGTTAATCGCGACTGCCCGCTATCTGGATGAACGGCTGGAGCTTCCCCGGCGCATCCAGCAAGCTTGTGAAGCAGGCAATGGAATTCTGGGAATCGAGGCCTATGTGGCATTTTGGGCTGCGTATATTCCTGAGATTTATGGACTTGCCAAAGCGCTTTGGCTGGCTCGCGAAACTGATGACGCCGCGGCGGCAGCATGGGCCGATCGAATGCAGGCGCTGTATCAGGGATGTATATATGTTGTTCAAAACATTGCCACAGAGGGAAAGCTTGACCCTACCTGGACGATTGAGGCTGCGGCAGACTTTTTCTGGGCAACCCTCTCGATAGCCACTTGGGAGCATCTCACGACCGAGCGTGGATGGTCTCAAGACCAGTACCGCGAACGGATGCAGTGGGTCATCAAGAGAGCACTCCTGCGAGAAGCCTAGCTTTGGAAGAACTCACCTCGGCGTGTGGGACTGCCCCCTTAGGCCGCGTAGTGGCGCTGAACGAAGCGGGCGATCCGCTGGACGGCTTCGCGCAAGCGCTCCTCCGGTTCGTTCGTAAAGATGAATCGGACGTGCTGGTGCCCAAACGCATCGCTGCCCCAGGCTACCATCGGGGTCGTCGCTACCTCCTCTTCGGCCAGGAGCTGCTGGCAGAACTCGGTGGAGGTGACGCCCAGGGCGCTGATGTTGGCCAGACAGTAATAGCCGCCTTCGGGCGACACGACCCGTAGCCCAGCAATACCGCTTAGTCCACCCACCAGCGCGTCTCGATTGCGTTCATAACGTGCCACGGTGGCCGCTACCCCATCTTGCGTGCCAGTGAGGGCCGCTGTGGCCCCTGCTTCGGCAAAGCCGCTGGGCATAATGGTATTGAAGATATGCACATCGTGGACCGGCTTGAGCAGCTCTCTGGGGCCGACGGCCCAACCGATGCGCCAGCCCATCATATTGTAATTCTTCGAGACCGAGCCAATATTGATGGTCCGCTCCCGCATTCCAGGCAGGGTGGCGGGATGGATGACACGTCGTCCGTCGTAGACAATTTTATCAAGCGATCCATTGAAGAGCAGCAATGCATCGTTCTCTTGGGCTACATCGGCTAGTGCTTGCGTCTCAACCTGGCTGAACACCGTCCCAGTGGGCATGACAGGTGACATGAAGAAGAGGACTTTGCAGCTGCGAGCTTGCGCAGGAAGCGCTGCCAGATGAAGACGCCAGCCCTGCTCTTCTCCTAAGTCCGTAAACAGCTGCACCCCCTCTGCCAGCCGTACTCGTTGGGCCATCCCGTTATACGTGGGATTGGTGAGCAGCACCTTGTCGCCAGCGTTGACATAGCAGAGCAGCACATCGAGCATGGCTTCTCCCGCGCCGCAGGTGACGAGCACCTCGCCCTCTGGGTCATAGTGCAGGCCCAGGTCGGCCTCGTAGCGTGCAGCAATCGCGTGCCGCAGTTCGGCCAGCCCATGAAGTGGCAGATAGCTGTTATACCGATCCACGCCTACAGCATCTCTCGTAGCCTGCAAGGCCTCCGCTGGCGGTGGCAGATAGGCATCGGCATTTTCGAGTCGAATGGCATTCGGCTTCTGGTCCGCGAGGTCCGCCATATCTGCCATCGTCATCCGAACCAGACTGGCGCTTCTGTGAGAGAGAAGAGGAGGCATAGTATTCTTTCCTTTCGACTAGACGGTGTGAGCACAGCGTGCTGGGCTGAGCCAGGTCATTGCTCATGCACCGCATGATGCAGATCACTACCGAACTACATCACCGCTGGGTAAAGCATCATCGCCACCGCCCGCGCTCCTTCAGGAGTGCGGTAACCGTGCGGCTGATCGGCCACAAACCAAAGGGCATCGCCCGGCATCAGACACACTTCCTGGCCAAGCGGGCCGACCTCAAGACTCCCCTCCAGGCACAAGAGAAACTCTTCGGTCCCCACCGCGTGGGCTGCTGAAACGTAGCCTTCCTCCTTCCCTAGCGAGAGTTCGTAGACTTCCGTCCGGTGGTGGCGCGCTTCAGCCAGGAGGAGGCGAAGGCGTGCACCTGACTCCGACGCAACGATGGTCCCTTCGCCTGCCCGAATGACTCGGAGCTCTGGGCGCTGTTCAGCTCCAAGCAAGGCACCCAAAGGAACACCCAGAGCCCGAGTGAGGCGCCAGAGGACCTCCAGCGAGGGGTTAGCGGTCCCGGCTTCAATCGTAGAAATCGTACTTTTGGAAAGGCGCGTTTGCTTGGCGAGCGCCCCGATAGTGAGCCCTTTCTCCTCCCGGAGCGACCGCAAGGAGGCTGCTAACCGGAGGGTCGTGCTCTTGAGATGCTTGTCCATAGCAGAATAATACCATGACTGTCCAATAAAATCAACATGAGTATGATTTATCGAACACATCCTCTTCCCCGTCTGCGCATACCAGCCCCAGCCGATGCGCCAGAACGCCTCCCAGGAGAGGGCTTTGTGCTGGCCAGTAAGAGGGCTATGGGCCAGTAGCACGAAGGCGTCTCAAGCATGAGCAAGCTGAAGCGGGGATGTTCAGGGTGTGTGCCTTTTTGCCAACAACGCTTCTAGACTGAGATAAGCTCAAGCGGCACTGTCAAACGGAAAGCAGCTTGTGATGGATGTCTGGGAGCAGCTTCGTTCTCATTCGAGTGCCAATTGGCCCGAACTGCTGAGCTTTATTCTATTTGCGCAAACTTCAAAAAGGCTCACTCCCTGATTGAAAAAGGCTCACTCCCTGATTGCCAGGAAGTGAAACTTTTTCAGAGTTGCGCGTCTAGACTAGGATAAGATCTGATGATACAATGCGGCCCAGAAGATTGCCCAATTACTTGAAAAAGGACGGACGCATGGGATGAAAGACCACCCGGAACGCACGGCCAGGTTGCAGCTTCTGGAGCACCTGTTTGCAGGCCAATCGTGGCAGGCCGCAGTGAGCCAGAGCGAGTTGCACATTTCTCGCTCCACCGCCTACCGTTTGCGCCAACAGGCGCGTGATGAAGACAAAGCGGCGTTGGTTTTCCTGGATGATCGCCACGGCCATCCCTACAAATTGACGAAGCCAGTATGCCTGTGGATGGTCGAGTTTTGTACCAACAACCCGCAGGTAGCTTCCAGTCGGGTCCAAGCTGAACTGAAGAGCACCTTTGGGATAGAAGTCAGCGTCAGTCAGATCAATCGGGTACGGACAGCGAATGGGGTGACCAGGCAAGGGCGTAGTCGAGTCCAGGGAGAAGGGGAAAAAAACTGAGTTTTCCTCAACCGGTCTGGCAAGAAGGAATTGGCAGTCTGCTGCTATTGGCGGCAGTCCAGCAGACCGGTTTGCTTGAGGTGCTGGTCACGGCGGTCATGGGGTTAGCCGACCTGACGATGGCAGGTCGCCGCCCTACTTCTGCAGTGGTCGACCGCTTATTACGAACGTTGCTCTTTTTGCCTGTGGCTGGATTAGCCCGCACCTGGGATTTGCGCAGTTATACCGGAACGATGTTGGCGATCCTTAGAGGATCGCGAGTGCACCTACAGTCAGGGATATACCGAACAATTTCTGGCCCGTTTGGCCCGCGCAAAGGCGGCTGAACGCCTGACAGAAACGATGGCCAAGTGGACGTGGTCCCTGTGGCAGACGGAGCAAACACCTCCTGACCAAAACGGGACTGCAGCGGTTTTCTACGTGGACGGACAGACGCCTCGCCGTCTACAGTGCCGTGCTTGTCCCGCGCGGGCCAGTGGGCAGGCTCGACGGGAAAATCCTGGGCTGTCGCGAACTGGTACTGCTGCACGATGCGCAAGGCCATCCGAGGCTTTCAACCACGCATCGAGGGGATCAACACTTGACGATTGGGTTGCCGCACCTGCTCCACTGCTATGAGCAGGCGACCGATCAGATGGGTGTGCAGCGGGTCGTCGTCGACCGGGAAGGTATGGCGGCGGAGTTCCTTGCGCAACAAAAGCTCGAAGGACGGCAAGTCGTGACCTTGCTGAGAGCCGACCAATATGAAGGGGAAGATTCATTTGAGCAGGTGGGGGAATGGCAGCCTTGGCGATACAATCGGCATGGTCAGTTGATCTGCGAAGTGGCTTCGGCTCGCTTCGCTTTACCCCGACCAAATCCCGCTGACCCACCTCTAGAGGTGGAAGTGGCCTTGATCCGCGATTGGCGCAAGTTGCTTCCTGCAGAACTCGAGGCTTCAGCAGCCGATAACGACTGGAAGACCGACCTCGCCCCGCATCAAGCACAGTTCTGGGAGGAGGAATGGCAGGCAGTGCCTGCTCCGCCTGTGCCCCGGAAACCGAAACTCATTCCGGTGATTAGCACCGGACCAAAGGGAGATGCAGTGGAACTGGCCCAGACCTACTTCGAGCGATGGAACTGCCAGGAAAATATCATTCGCGACTGGTTACTCCCGCTCAATCTGGACACCAACCAGGGGTATGCCAAAGAGCAGGTCGTGAACTCGGAACTCGCCAAACGCCAAGCTGTAGCCCAAAGGCGAACGCAGCGCCTGCAACGGTTGGCGCAGGCTTGCCGAGCGCGGTTAGGCCAATTGAGAGAACAGGATGAACAACTGGAAGCGCACGTCTTGGTGTATGAGCAGCGCAGAAATGAACTCTTGATTCAGGTCAGCCAATTTGAAGAAGCGGGCCGAACGCAGGAGCGGAACTACTTTCCTCTCAAAGCCCGGCAAGTAGCTGCTGAGTGGGAAGTACGACAGGACAGGACCAAGCTGGAAAAGAACGCGCTGCAGAGGGTTCGTCTAATGGACAAATGTGAGGGGTATTGCCGGGAACTGCGACAAGTGCTCAGGCACCAAGAAGATTTACAGGCCCAGGCGCGGGATATGTACGAGTTGGATCACACGAAGGACCAGCTCATGACCCTTTTCAAGGTAGGGCTTGCCAACCTGGGAATGTGGGTGAGAGATCACTATTTTGGTGAAAGCTCTCAACATTGCGGCTGGCAGCGCTTGCTGCCGTTCTTCAAACTCGGCGGCTGGGTCACAGTAACAGAGAGCGAGGTGAAACTCGACTTGTGTGCGTTTAACAACCGTGCCTTGGCACGCGACTTAGAGGAAGTCTGTCACAAAGTCAATGAAGGAGCACCCATCCTTCCGGACGGAAGACGGTTAGTGGTGGCTGTGGGAAAACGACTTCATGCGCGACTCGACGGGCCACTCGCGCAAACCGGCTGAGTCTCATTTCAGTTGCGCAGTTTGACAAAAAGTTTCACTTCCTGGCCATGAGAGCCAAATCATTTGAATGTCTCCTTTTTGATGCGCCCCAGCGCAGGCCGTTTTTCTGGCTGCTGGTAGCCTACCGGTTGGCTCATGTAGGCGAGGACGATGTCCTCCAACGTCGCATCGCGCACTTCCCAGGAGGGATCGAAGAGGTGCCCGTTGACGCGCACCAGCAGTGTCGTCTGCCGCTCAGTGTGTCTTTCTTCGACAACGTTATGGATACTGGCCACTGCCGCTGGATCGGTGCGCGGACCCACGAGCCACTTGTGAAAACGCACGATCTCCTCGATGTCGCCAGCGAGCTGGACGCGCGAGGCCGAGAGGATGATCAGGTAATCGCAGACCCGCTCCAGGTCGGTGATGATGTGCGAGGAGAGCAACACGGTCAGCCCATCCTCGGCGGTCGCGCCCATCAGGACGCGTAGGAAGTTGCGCCTGGCCAGCGGGTCCAGCAGGGCCAGCGGCTCATCCAGCAGCAACAGGTCCGGACGCTTGGCGAGTGCCAGTGCCAGTGCCACCTGCACCTGCTGGCCGCCTGAGAGCTTATCGGCTCGCCGCTTGAGCGGGATGTCGAGCGCGCTCAGCCGGTCTACAGCCGCCTGCTGATCCCAGCGGGGGTTCAACTTGCGCCCCATCGTGAGCAGGTCAGCGACCGAGAAGCCGCGGTAAAGGGTTGTGTTGCAAAAATACTACAGTGACACTTAGCCAGGAACACCCGGTGCGAAATGGCTTCTCAGGCTCAGACTTCGGCAAAAGCTCGCATAGAAACAATGGGCCTCTGGAGCCAACTTATCTTTTAAGTGTCGC